>JAAGKN010001030.1_pt1 | contig 52833 bp, 49 predicted proteins | sample 6206371 | NCBI WGS metagenome assembly JAAGKN01 (sample SAMN11533720, study PRJNA540317) | gut metagenome | isolation source: fecal pellets from male and female animal of same cohort | host: Peromyscus leucopus | place: USA:CA | collected 2017
AATCTTTAGAATCTGATTTGGTATCCAATGTTTTAGAAGATAAATGAGAAGCTTTCTCTATTAATTCTTTATCTTGCAAAAGATTGCTTAAAATATTAGGGGATTCTTTATCTGCTTTTTGTATTTTAAGACTTGCTTTGGAGTTTTCATTAGGATTTAAGTTTGATTTAATTTCCAATATCTCCTTTTTTGCAAGATGATTGGTATTCTTTTGTCCCTCTTGTCCATTTTGCAAGCTTATTTTTTGGACATTTAACTTTAAATCTTCTGCAACAATTTTTAAATCTTTCAATGTCTTAGTTTCTTGCTTTTGAGATTTTGAAAATTCTAACAAATCTCGTGCGCTCTTTAAAGTATTATTAGCGTGTAAAGCGGAAAATTGGATATTGGCTTTTGTATTTTTGTTTTGCGATTCTGTTTTTTGAGTATTCAAAAAGTTTTTAGAGAGATTGTATTTTTCATCTAAACTTTTTAAGATATTACTTTGATTGTCTGTTTTTTTGGAAAGTTTATCAAGGTTTTGATTTTGAGAGATATTTTGAGTATTTTGGAGAATATTTTTGGAGTTAGAGTTTATATTGGCTTTTTTTGGGGTTTTCTCCAAACTTAAAAAATTAAAAATTTCTGCAAATCCTTCGCTTCCTTCCCCGCTTATACTTTGATTATTTTGAGTTTTAACAACACTTTTTTGACTGACTTTTTCAACATCCAATAAGGGTAGCATATTGCACCTTTCTTTAAAAATTTAAGAATCTTTACGAGAACACAAGCAAAAGCTATTCCAATAAATTCCGCTAATTTATTTTAAGATAGTTTTGGATAGAATCCCATCTTTAAATTTTTATTTTATCAAGGAAAGCAATGCAAGAAATCAGAAATATTGCTGTGATTGCGCATGTTGATCATGGAAAAACTACTCTTGTAGATGGATTACTTAGACAATCAGGAACTTTTGCAAATCACGAACAAGTAGATGAGCGCGTAATGGACAGCAATGAGATAGAAAAGGAGCGAGGAATCACGATTCTTTCCAAAAATACCGCTATCAACTATAAAGGAACAAAAATCAATATTATTGATACTCCCGGACACGCAGATTTTGGAGGAGAAGTAGAACGTGTGCTGAAAATGGTAGATGGGGTACTCTTACTTGTAGATGCCCAAGAAGGTGTAATGCCACAGACAAAATTTGTCGTCAAAAAAGCATTAGCATTTGGAATCCGCCCCATTGTTGTGGTCAATAAAATTGACAAACCCGCTGCACAACCAGACCGCGTGATTGATGAAGTTTTCGATTTGTTTTCTGCTATGGGAGCAAATGAAGAACAACTAGATTTTCCTATTGTTTATGCAGCCGCGCGCGATGGCTATGCAATCAAAGAATTAGAAGATGAGAAAAAAAACCTAGAGCCACTTTTTGACGCAATCTTAGAATATGTCCCTTTACCAAGTGGCGAAAGTAGCAACCCGCTTCAAATTCAGATTTTTACCCTTGATTATGACAATTATGTAGGCAAAATTGGAATCGCTAGAATCTTCAATGGCAAAGTAAAAAAAGGTGAAAATGTGATGCTTGCAAAAAGCAACGGAGAAAAGATAACCGGAAAAATCACCAAGCTAATTGGCTTCTATGGATTAGCTAGAACTGAAATTGAAGAAGCGCAAGCAGGAGATATTGTAGCCCTAGCAGGATTTCATTCTATCAATGTGGGAGATTCTATCGTCTGCCCAAATAATCCGATTCCACTTGATCCTATGCACTTAGAAGAGCCTACAATGAGCGTTAATTTTGCAGTTAATGATTCACCTTTTGCAGGAACAGAGGGCAAACATGTAACTGCAAATAAACTCAAAGAACGTTTAGAAAAAGAGATGCAAACTAATATTGCAATGAAAATTGAAGAATTGGGTGAAGGCAAATTCAAAGTAAGTGGGCGCGGAGAATTACAAATTACGATTCTAGCAGAAAATCTAAGACGCGAAGATTATGAGTTTAGCATTTCACGTCCTGAAGTCATTGTCAAAGAAATTGAGGGAACAAAATGCGAACCTTTTGAATCTTTAGTTATTGATACACCTCAAGATTATGCAGGAAGTGTAATTGAAAAACTAGGGCGCAGGAAAGCGGAATTAAAAGCAATGAACCCTATGGGGGAAGGCTATACGCGTTTAGAGTTTGAGATTCCAGCGCGAGGACTTATTGGCTATCGCAGTGAATTCCTAACAGACACCAAAGGAGAAGGGGTAATGAACAATAGCTTCTTGGAGTTTCGCCCTTTTAGTGGAACAGTAGAAACAAGAGGCAATGGCGCACTTATTTCAATGGAAAATGGTGAAGCAACTCCTTTTTCATTAGGCAATATTCAAGAACGAGGCGTGCTATTTATTCCACCACAAACAAAAGTTTATATTGGAATGATTATTGGAGAACATAGTCGCGAAAATGATTTAGATGTCAATCCTGTTAAAGCCAAACATTTGACTAATATGCGTGCAAGTGGGAGTGATGAAGCAATTAAGCTTGTGCCTCCAAGAGATTTAAATTTGGAGCGCGCATTAGAATGGATTGAAGAAGATGAAATTTTGGAAGTAACTCCAAAAAATATCAGAATCCGCAAAAAAGTATTAGATCCAACACAAAGAAAAAGAAAAAGCAAATAGGAGAAAGTCTATGCTAACCGTTATTAAAAGAAATGGACGAGTAGAACCACTTGATGTAACCAAGATTCAAAAATATACACGAGACTCTGTTGTGGGGCTAGAAGGTGTTTCACAAAGCGAGTTAGAAGTAGATGCAAAATTGCAATTTCGCGATAAAATCACAACTCAAGAAATTCAACAGACCTTAATCAAAACAGCGGTAGATAAAATTGATATTGATTGTCCTCACTGGACTTTTGTTGCCGCAAGACTTTTTCTTTATGACCTTTATCATCGCGTCAATGGCTATAATGGCTATAAAACTTTGCATGAGTATTTGGAATTGGGAGAAAATGAAAATCGCATCATCAGAGGAATGAAAGAAAAATTTGATTTAGAACGATTAAATAAAAAAATTGATAAAACTCGTGATTTACAATTCACCTATCTAGGAATCAAAACGCTTTATGATCGCTATTTGCTAAAAGACAAAAAAGGTAACCCCATTGAATTACCACAACATATGTTTATGGGTATTGCTATGTTTTTAGCTCAAAACGAACAAGATCCAAATTTTTGGGCAGAACAATTTTATGATTTACTTTCAAAATTCGAAGTGATGGCAGCCACCCCTACACTCTCCAATGCAAGAACTCCACGTCATCAACTTAGCTCTTGTTATATCGGAAGCACTCCTGATAATATCGAGGGAATCTTTGACGCCTATAAAGAAATGGCATTACTAAGCAAATATGGTGGTGGTATTGGTTGGGATTATTCAAAAGTTCGTGGGCTTGGTAGCGCGATAGATGGACATAAGAATGCAGCGGGTGGTGTTGTGCCATTTTTGAAAATCACAAACGATATTGCTGTGGCTGTTGATCAGCTAGGCACGCGTAAAGGAGCGATTAGTGTCTATCTTGAGATTTGGCATCGTGATATTTTTGATTTTGTAGATATTAAGAAAAATAGTGGGGAGGAACGTAGAAGAACCCATGATTTATTTCCTGCGCTTTGGATTCCAGATTTGTTTATGAAAAGAGTTAGTGAAGATGGCTTATGGAATCTCTTTGACTCACTTACCTGCTCCGATTTAACAAACCTCTATGGAGAAGCATTTGAAGCGCGTTATATCCAATACGAACAAGATCCCAATATCCCAAAAAATACAATTAAAGCAAAAGACCTATGGAAAAGGATTTTAACAAATTATTTTGAAGTAGGTTCTCCTTTTTTGTGCTTCAAAGACAATGCAAATCGTGCCAATCCCAACTCTCATTCAGGGGTAATTCGTAGCTCAAATCTTTGCACAGAAATTTTTCAAAATACTGAACCTAATGAATGCTTTATTCGCGTAGAATACGAAGATGGAACGATTGAAGATTTCCCTGAATCTCAAGAAATCATTACAGATTGTGGCATCAAAAAACTTTCCAACAAAATTACCTCCACTGATAGCATCAAAGGCAAAAAAGTTTTCATCGCTCAAAGAGAATCTAATGATGGCAAAACTGCAGTATGCAACCTAGCTTCTATCAATCTTTCCAAGATTAATACCAAAGAAGATATTGAACGCGTAGTGCCAATTGCAATTAGAATGTTAGATAATGTAATAGATTTAAATTTTTGTCCTAACCGCAAGGTAAAAGTTACAAATCTTAATAATCGCGCTATTGGCTTAGGTGTAATGGGTGAAGCACAGATGTTAGCGGAAAACCGTATAGAATGGGGAAGCAATCAACACTTGGCAAAAATTGATGAAATTATGGAAATGATAAGTTACAATGCTATCAATGCAAGTTGTAAGCTTGCTCAAGAAAAAGGTGTTTATAGTGAATTTATTGGCTCAGAATGGTCTAAAGGAATCTTCCCGATTGATAAGGCAAACAGCGAAGCTAAAAAGCTCGTTGATCGCGGGGGACTTTTCGGATTAATCTATGATTGGGATTCCTTGCGTGAAGAAGTCAAAACAAAAGGAATTCGCAATGGCTATTTAATGGCAATTGCACCTACAAGCTCCATCTCAATCCTTGTAGGCACAACACAAACAATTGAGCCAATCTATAAACGCAAATGGTTTGAAGAAAACTTGAGTGGATTAATTCCAGTTGTCGCCCCTAATTTGAGTTTAGAAAACTGGAACTACTATACTTCTGCCTATGAAATAGACCAACGCCTGCTTATTAAAGCAGCTGCGATTCGTCAAAAATGGATTGATCAAGGTCAAAGCACAAATATCTTTATGGCTTTAAATCTCGCAAGTGGCAAATATCTAAACGAAATTTATATGCTTGCTTGGAAATTAGGCTTGAAATCTACTTATTATCTGCGCTCTCAAAGCATTGAAGCAGAAAATAACACAAATGCACTAGACCGTAGCATAGAATGCGAGGGTTGCCAATAAGTGAAGAAATCCTATCTCATTGATACTTCAATTATTTTAGATGATGTGGAAAATCTCTTCTTTCTACATCAACAAGGTGAAAATACAATTTTTATTTGCGATGTAACCTTAAGTGAATTGGATAAGAAAAAAGACTTAAGCAATGAAACTGGGTTTTTTGCTCGAGAATTTTTTAGAAATATTCTAGGAGATTCTGCCTCTATATCAGAAATTGAACCCATTGAAAATGATAAAATCCATACCATTTATTTTGCAATCAATCAACACAGAATTCCACTACAAATCATTCACCGACCAAACTATAAGACTAAATCTCAAGATTATGGACTCAATGACGCACGTATTTTAGAAATTGCTAAAGATTATCATTTTGTGTTATTAACCAATGATATTTCCCTCAAGGTTTATGCTCTTTCTCTCAATGTTTCCTCTCAATCCCTTATGAGAGACCGCATAGAGAATCCTCAAGATATTGAGTTTTTAAACCATTTTCAAATCCACAAAAACAATATCAAAGCAAACCTTGAAAATGATTCCACCTTTCAAGCACTAAAAAATTGGAGTTTGATTGAAATTTCAGAACAAGATAATACTGAAAATAGCTTTTATCTAACAGGCAAAAAATACTATGGAATCAAACTTGACCATGCGTTTTATGAATTGGATTTTGATTTGCGTTTAGAGGAAGATAAACTCTACATTAATCCAATTAATTTGGAGCAAAAATTTCTCTACGCATTACTAACCCACCCCAAAAATAAAATTACAATTTGCAGTGGAGCAACCGGAAGTGGTAAAACACTTATTGCACTACAAGCTGGCTTGTATTTACTCAAAAAAGGAGTTGTCAATGGAATTATTTATTTGCGCAACACCATTACAGCAAATGATAAAGAAGCAGAGCTTGGATTCCGCAAAGGTGATGAAACCCAAAAACTAAACTATTTTATGTATCCCCTTTTTAGTGCAATCAACTTTATGATAACCAAAATGCAAAAAGAATCTCTTGCGAAACGAATAGAATATCGTGGAGAAGCAAATAGTATTCAAAGTCAAGAAGCTACGGAGTATTTTTTAAGTAAGCATAATATTGAAGTTTTGGATATTGCACATGCACGCGGAGTGAGCATTGCTAGAAAATTTGTCATTTTTGATGAAGCACAAAACGCTTCCAATGCCACCATTAAGCTTATTGGCACAAGAATGGCGGAGGATTCTAGAATTGTATTTTTGGGCGACCCTATGCAGATTGACCATCCCTATCTTAGTAAATACCGCAATGGATTAATAAGCCTACTCAAAAAAGCAAAACAAGAGGATTTCCTTGCCGGCATTGTTTTACATCAGACAATTCGTAGTGAGATCGCTGGTTGGTTTGAAGAAAACTTTTAAATTCAGCGAGACTTTTGAATTTCTTATTTAATGGTATTGCAAGGATTTTACTCTATCCAAAAATAATTGCAAATTTTTAAAACTTGCTTCCAATTTCAAATCTACTCCATACTCTAAAAACTCTTTTTGAGTGATAACAATATCAAATTTCTTGGCTAAATATTCCACTTGAGAAAAGTTTGTAAAAGAAATTTGAATGGAAACGGATTCTTTAGGGATATAAGGCTGCAATACTCCCTGCTCTCTAGCTTTTATTACAACTTCTTTTGCGCCTTGCGTATAAGCTCGCACAAGTCCGCCTGTGCCTAGCAGTGTGCCACCAAAATAACGCACAATAAGCAATCCACACTCTATTAAATCATAACCGCGCAAAACTTTGAGTGTAGGCATACCTGAAGTCCCTTTTGGTTCTCCATCATCACTGAAGCTTTCTGCAATCTGCCGTTGGGCATTAAAATAACGCGAAGAAGTTACAAAATGCACTGCTTTTTGGTGTTTTGTGCGCATTTCTGCGACAAAAGCCTCAAATTTTTCAATCATAACAAGGTAAGAGATGAATTCTGAACCTTTCACCTCAAAACTAGATTCTACCATCATCAGCGGATAATATAATTCAGCCATTCTTGCTTAATTATTCCTCTTTTGTATTTTTAAGAGTTCCTGCCACAAAGCTTAAAATCCTTTCTACAATAGAATCCAAATTGACAATTTCTCGAATGGCACCTTTTGCAATGGCTTGTTTTGGCATTCCAAATACAACACAACTTTCTTCATCTTGTGCAATAGTATAAGCCCCATTCTCGTAAAGTTCTTTGATTCCTATGCTTCCATCATCACCCATTCCTGTCATAATAATAGCCAAAGCATTTTTACCCGCAACATTATTGACACTGCGAAACATCACATCAACGCTTGGACAATGACGAGAAATCCTCATACCTTCTTGAGGGCAAGCATAATAGCCTTCATGCCCTCTTCCTAAAATCATATGTAAGCCACCTGCTGCCAAATATGCACAAGAATCATTTAATGTTATTTTCTCTCTCACTTCATAAACATCTAATTTTGAGATTCTATTCAATCTTTGCGCAAAAGAAGTAGAAAAATTCCCTGGTATGTGCTGTGTAATCACGATAGGGGGTAAGTCCCGTGGTAAAGCTTGTAATACTTTTGCAATCGCATCTACTCCACCTGTGCTTGCTCCAATAGCAATTATTTTTTTGCTCTCGCCACCTTTCCAAGGATTAGATTTCAACAATAAGTCTGGATGATGTTTCTCATTGACATTCATTCAATCAATCCATTATTTTAATGAAAATATTTTTTCCCAAACGATCCACTTTGGAGGCAAGATTTAAAATACTCTCAGAATGTCCAAGATACAATGTTCCACCAATTTTTAAATGCGAAAAGAGCTTACTCAAAATCTGCTCTTGATCTGCAACCTTAAAGTAAATCAAAACATTTCGACAAAAAATAATATCAAATTCTTTTGCACCAAAAGGATACCTTGCATCGTAAAGATTATGCTGCTTAAAAGTTAAAATACTTTTTAAATTGGATTTGGCATTCATCGAAATTTCATTTTCATTTTTATGAGATATGTCAAAATAATCTCTTAAATCTAACCAATTAGGCAAAGGATTTAGTTTTGTATTGACGAGATATTTACCTTCTTTGGCAAATTCCAAGACAGAAGTATCAATATCTGTGGCAAGCACACTTACAGCCGTGCTAGAACGATAGATTTCTTTTGCATAAAGCAGTGTTGAAGCAATAGAATAAGGCTCTTCACCCGTTGAACTTGCAGAACAATAAACTTTCATTGGTTCATTATCTCGCAATCTTTGAGGCAAGATTCTATCCAACATATCATCAAAATGAAACCCCTCGCGAAAAAAATCTGTTTTATTCGTTGTAAAAGCATTGATAAATTCTTGCTTAAATTGCCCTTGTTGAACTTGACTTAAAAAACTATCAAAATCTTGAATTCCAAGTTTGCGTTTTAGGATATCCAAACGATTTTTGATTGTAGAATCCTTACTTGGTGGCAAATAAATACCCGCAATTTTATAAATTACTTCTCGTGCTTTGTTGATTTCATTGTTACTAATATTTTTTAAAGACATTTTTCCTCTTCAATTTAAATGGCGTTGTTTCATATAGGTTTCTTGCCATTTTTGTGGTGTTAGCGTATCGATAACTTGCCCAATCTCTTGGTATTGCAAATAATAATCTTCTACAAAGGTTCTCACTTCGGTTCTCTTAGGCTTATAATTTCCTTCAGAATCTTTTGTTACATAATAATCCAAGAAAATCTTTGCATCTTGTTTATTAAGATAAGTCAAAACAAGCTGCCGATAAACACTTAAATATTGCTGTTTCAAAACTTGTTTTGTATTCTCATTAATCTCTATTTCCAATGCGACTGCTTCGAAATTCCCTTTATAACGCATCACTCCTGAACCAAACAAAACTTCTAAATGTATCAAACTTTCACAATAATAAGGCAAAATCTCATCTTCTTTCATATAAGCAATCAATCCTACTGCACGCGCAATCGTATTGCAAATTAACTCTTCCAAAAGAGGTTGATTAGCAGATAGAAAATAATAAATCAATCCTCCCATAGTCGCCTTAAATTCCTCTATATTTTTGAACTGACCACTTTGATTCATTTTCAATTCGCTATCAAAACTCACCCACAGAATATGTCCAAATTCATGCCCAATGGTTGAGATTTCATAGACTTTATACCATTCTTCTTTTCTAAAAAACAACAATTCCCTATTAAAATCTAAAAATGCTTTTGGGAAAGTCTTGGAAGCTAGTAGCATAAAAGGTTTTGCTAGCGATAACTCACGCACACGGTCGGGAAAATAAAAAATTTTTTTACCATATTTTTTACTTACTTTTTCATCATTTGGCACAACTTGAGCACTAAAAAGACCATTAAGCTCTGCCCCATAAAAAAGCGCGGGCAATCCGCCATAACTTTGTGTTTTTAGCAATGCTTGCTCTACGCACGCATTGATTTCTTCCTTGTATTGTGTATTTGGAGTTTTTGAGCTACAATACTGATAAAACTTCAACATAGATTCTTTAGAAATTTTGCTTTCTTGTGATTCTTCGGGATTTAATAAATCAATACCATCATAAATTCTAGCAATGCGCAAATCCCATTCTGGTGCAACCGCTTTTCTAAAGTGATCTTCATAATACTCTAAGGGATGTCCGATTTGTAAAGGCGTTGAAATCTCCATCCAAGCTTTATCTACAAGCCTCCAAGCGTCCAACAAGCGACGAGTATCTGTCTGCATCAAAGCAGATTTCAAAGATTTCAAATAATTCAAATACGCATTTTTTTGTTCCAATCTTGGACAAACTTCTGGAGTTCTTGTCAGAGATTCAATGCCTACATCAAAAGATCTCTTTAAGGCAATAAATTCCTCTTTAAAGAATTCTGCATATGCCACTGCTTGGTAAATGGAATCCTTAAGCACTGGCACAGAATAACTTCTATCTCCGATTTCTCCTTCTACCGTCAATTCTTCTTGATGGATTGGAATCTCTTTTAATGTTTCATCAGTCAAAATATTTTTTAGAGAATAAGCCTGAAAAGAAGAAATTTCCAAACTAGGTTTCAAAATTTCCAAAATTTTCTGTAAATCTTTATTATAAACTTGATTTAATTCGCGATTGATTCCAAGTATCAAATCTCTCTGCCAAGCAACAAAAAAATCATTAAAACACAAACCAATCTGATGCACCACTTGAATTAAGGCTCTTAAAAATGGGCTTAAGAGCTGCTCTTTAGTAATATATTCTAACAACATTCTATGTTTTTCCATATGAAAATCGCGTGTAATTTTTAAAAGTTGCATTCTCAAACTAATGATTTGTTCTTCTTCAATCTTATTCTTTTGCAAAACATTCATTAAGGAAGCTTCTTGTAATGCAACTACGCGGTCTAAGCAAGCAAGTAAAGTCTCACGATTATGCGGAATCTGCACAAAAATACTTTCTAAAAAATGTGGAATCTTCTCTGTTTTAACTAACTCATAGAGGGCATTGGTTTGTTTGTTTTGATTTTCTATACGTCGATAAACTTTCACAATATCTTGTAAAATATCTGCTTCTGTCATCTATTTTCACTCCTCAACTAATCATTATTTCACATAGATTTCCTATGCTCTTTAATGATTTGATAAGCTTGATTAATTGATTGGAGTTTCTGTGTATATGTTTCTATGATGGACTGCTCTAAACCTTTGTGATGTAAGATATCTGGGTGAAACTCACGCACAAGTTTTTTGTATGCCTTTTTAATATGTTCCATATCATCACTTCCTTGAACCCCTAAAACAGCATATGCTTCTTGTAAATTAGAATCCACTGGTAATGCATGTGTATAAAATCTTTCAAAAGCATCATATAAGGCATTAAAATCATCATTATGAATCTCTAAATATGCAGCAACATCTAAAATCACCTCTCGTTCTTCGCTACCCAACTCACCATCTGCATAAGCAAGAGCAATCAAATATTCTACCAATTTTAAACGACTTTTATATTGTCCCTTTGTTAAATTTGCATAACTTTGTGTCAAAGATTCCACACTTTGATTTGTAGATTCAAAAATTTTATGCAAAATATCTAATATTTCTTGTTTTTGGTTCATTGCACTTTGCAAACATAAAGCCTCTGCAATGTCTTGTATAGTATTCTCCATAAGCTCTAATTTCAACTCACTTACTTTACCATCACTTTGGGCAAGCTTGGACAAAAGGGCAACAATCAAACCATATTCGCTATTTCTGATTTTATCTTCTCGACTGAGCTCTAAGTTTTGCTCTTGTTTATAAGGATTTTGATATTCCTCAAACTCAAAATGATTTTCTTTGCTATCAAGACGAGGACGCTTTTGTGGATTATTTAAATAGTCTTTAAAATTAATAACTGCAATGGCAACAATAATAATGGTAATAAATAATAAAATTTCCATTAAAAACCTTTTATTTTGTAAAAAATCCTTTTAGTTTATTCAAAACTCCATTTTCACTTAAAAATCCTAGTTCTTTAAGTTTATGTTTAATCTCTGCAACCTCATTACTATTAGCTTCTACTTCTACACTTTGGTTTGCTATATCAACATGCAAAGAAGGATATTTTTGCAAAAGTGCTTCATTAATTTTTTTAACACAGCCTTGACATTTGATGTTTTGACATTGTATTTTTTCCATATTAAAATTCCCTAAAACTAAATGATATATTATAAAGGTGGTGGGCCCTATAGGACTTGAACCTATGACCAATCGGTTATGAGCCGAGTGCTCTAACCAGCTGAGCTAAGGGCCCCTTGAAAAAGAGGTATGATTATACACAAATTTATATCTAAAGGCAAGTAAATTTTCTAATACAGCAAAAAGAATCATAAAAGTAATAAAACTACTACCACCATAACTAAATAATGGCAAAGGGATTCCAACCACTGGGGCTAAACCAATCGTCATCGCAATATTCACACCAGAATAAATAAATATCAGCAATCCCGCACAATAAGAGACGACTTTCAAAAAATAATCCTTATCATCTTCATAGCTCATAGAAAAAATATGAAAAATCAAAGAACCATATAAAATAAACAATCCAATCACTCCTACAAAACCAAATCTTTCTACGAAATAAGGAAAGATAAAATCACTTGTTGCAATCGGTAAAAACTTATACAATGATTGTGTTGCTTCTTCTTTTTCTTTACCATAGAAGCCACCAGAACCAACCGCAATCATTGCTTGCTTAACTTGATAATCTGGCTCTTTAGAAATAAAATCCACAATTCGTTTTTTCTGATAATCATGTAAATTTGCATATAAAATGGGTGAAGAAAGTAGAATGCCCATCAACAAAACAAGCCAAATCTTATAATTAACGCCAATCAAAAACAATGCTCCAAATCCCATTAACAGCAATACAAGTGCTGTGCCCAAATCAGGCTGTTTTAAGACCAACAAAAAAGGCAAAAGAATTAGAAAAGACAATTTTAGAAAATCCGATAATTTATAGCCATTTTTAGGAGGTGGCTTTTTGCTGATATAATAAGCCAACATTAAAATCAACGCGGGCTTCATTGTTTCTGATGGTTGGAAAGTAAAATGAATTAATGGAATTTCAAGCCATCTTTGCGCCCCCAAACGCGTGTCCCCAAAAAACTCAACTAAAACCAAAAACCCAAGATTTACACAATAAAAACCAATAATAAACCATGGGATTTTGCGCATAGGAATTAAGAAAATTACTGCAAATATCAATAATCCTGCACTTACATAAATCAAGACTTTATTGCCCAAAAACTCATTGTTTTCATTAATTAAAAACCAAGAAATTAGAATAATTGGGGTTACCAATAAAGGCAAAGTATAATCAAAATGTGCTAAAATTCTATAATTAAATTTAAACAAAAACGATTCCAAAAATGACAATTTAAGGCTAATTTTAACATAATTTTCACATAAAGATTCCAAATCAAATGAAAAAATTTTCACACATTTCTCTTACTAAAGATTCTCCAGATTCTCCGCATCATTTTTTGTTCCAAATGCAAGATTCTACTGAAAAAGATTCTAAAACCTTACAAGATTCGAGCGAGACTTCTAGCCAAACTTATACTCCTGGAACTGATGAGATAGGAATCCGAGCCGATGTATTTGTCGCTAAAACACTTCAAATCTCACGCTCCAAAGCAGAAAAGTTATTTGCAAAAGGGCAAATTTCGCTCAATGGTATCCCACTCAATAAACAAGGAATGCTTCTAAAATCTCAAGATAAAATTACAATTTACAACCTATTTCAACCAACTCTCCATTCCATAAAATCAGAAAATTTTGAGATTCCTATCCTTTATCAAGACGAAGATTTATTAGTTTTAAATAAACCTGCTGGACTTATCGTGCATCGCGCAAATGAACAAGATAAACAATTTACACTTGTAGATTGGTTGCAGCAACACAATTTCTCACTTTCTAATCTTGGCAATTCTTATCGTTGTGGTATTGTCCATAGACTAGATAAAGGCACAAGTGGAGCAATGGTCATAGCAAAAACAAATCTTGCACACGAAAACTTAAAATTGCAGCTTCAAACGCGTCAAATGGGACGCTATTATCTTTGCGTTATTGACAAACCCCTTAAAGAATCGCAAATTGTAGATTCCCCTCTAGTGCGCCATTCTAGGAATCGCTTAAAATATGTTATAGCAAACAAAAATAATCCTAATGCAAAATCAGCTAAAACTGCATTTTTCAAAATTGCTTCTACTAACCATAAGCAATTTGATTATGAGCTCATTGGAGCAAAACTTTTTAGTGGGCGCACACATCAAATTCGTGTTCATTTAAGCAGTTTAAATCGCCATATTTTAGGCGATTTCTTTTATGGTTATCAAGAATCCAAATCTAAAATATCCTATGAAAACACTCCAAAGAGAATCCTACTTCATTCCCATTTACTTTATTTACAGCACCCAAAAAATGGCGAGATTCTACATATTTATGCTCCACTTTTTAAGGAAATGCAAGATATTTTAAATTCAAACTTTGATTTAAAATCTTATCAAGATTCAAACTCAAATCTTCTCTTCCCTCTCGATAAAATTTACCAATCCATTTTTACTCAACATTAAGCAATATCAAAGACCCTTTCCTAATTCAGAAGTTACAATTCCATAAAATTGCTCAAATTTTATCAATAAAATGATAGGATTTTTTGGAATAAATCTTGCGTTAAAATGTGTAATTATGTTAAAATTAAGCTTTACTTTCTTGCGTTATTATAATTTTTACATTTAAGGACTCCAAATGATTCTAGGCAATCCATTTAAATTTTTTCTTTTGGGAGCAATCACTGCTTTAATGTTTATTTTCTGCGGTTGTGCTGCCTCATTAAATCCTAGCGTCAATAGCTCTCTCACTCCGCCCAAAGATATCCGTGCTTTAAGCGATGTTAACACTATTGGGTTGGAATGGGATTTAGTTCAAGACCCGGAAGTTGCTGGCTATTATCTCTATCGTAAAAAAGCCAATGCACAAAACTTTAGTAAAATTGCCACATTAGATTCTCGTTTCACAACACATTATGCAGACAACAAATTAGATTCTAATACAGAATATATTTATCAACTTGCATCCTTTGACAAACAGAAAAATGTCTCTAACTTTTCTCCAGCAATTACAGCAAAAACACATTCTATCAGTGCAGTGAACTATGTTGAAGCAATTGGGAATTATCCAAGAAAAGTCAAAGTAATTTGGAATCCTCATCAAGATACGCGTGTAAGTGGTTACATTATAGAACGTAGAGATAAAAATGGCAATTGGAAAGAACTTAACAAAATTCAAAGTCGCCTACTTGTTGAATATTTAGATACAAAATTAGAAGACAATACAACTTATGAATATCAAATCATCGCTTACAATGCAAATGGTTCGCGCTCCTTTCCCTCAAAAAGCGTCAAAGCAACAACCAAGCCAAAACCTACACAAATTACCAATTTTAAAGCAACAAATAATATCCCAAAACAAATCAATCTAAGCTGGAATTTACACAATAATCCTGAAGTAACTTCCTACAAGGTTCTACGCTCTGGATTTATTTCTAGTTTCTATACTACGCTTGCGACATTGCCTAGCAATACAAACTCTTATCAAGACATTATAAACAAAGATGGAGAGCAATACAATTACAAAATTATCGCCACAGATAAAGATGGAATTGATAGCCTAGAAACTGGTCCTATTATTGGCTCTACCCTAGCAATTCCTAACGCACCAAATATCACTTATGCACAAATCGAAAATGGCTCTGTTGTGCTAAGATGGAATCCGACCGATACACGTTCGACAGAATATATCGTTTATAAAAAAGACTCTATGTTTTTTGGAGAGACTTTGCGTTATAACAAAGTCTTGACGACAGAATTTATTGATAGAGAAGTCAAGGCAGGTGAAAAATATTATTATAGTGTTAGCACTTTAGATAAAAACGGATTGGAATCTAAACTATCACAAGAAGTTGTGCTTTCTTTGCCTAAATAAAACAATGCCACATTTCAAGACTACACGATTCAAAATCCCTCATCTTCCCCTAAAGGTTATGCACCCTTTAGGGGAATTTCACTTTGTGCAAAAGTTTCATTCCACACAAAATCCCTATTTTGCTTTATTGCAGGTCTATTTCACTCCCAAAGATTGCCAAAAATTAACAAAAAAATTCTTTTTGGAAATCAAAATACGTCCAAAATCCCTAAATCAAACACAAGAAACTATTGTGCGCTTTGATAAGAACTCTCGTATTTCTCCTGTTGAGATTATTAAATGTGCCTTAAAGATTTTAATGGATTTTCAAGACTCTATTCTTACACACAACCTCACAGGCAAAAGCATTGCCCTAAAGTATAAACTTCCTTTCATTAAAGAAATTGAAGATTTTTTAGATTTTGAAAATCTATTAAAAATACAACAATCGAAGATTAAAGCAAAAACTTATATCCAACCAGCCAATTCATCTACACAAAATTCTAATAGTTTGCCAAATATTTGGTTAGAAATTGGTTTTGGCAGTGGGCGACACTTGTTGCACAACGCTAAAAATCACCCGGAAATACTTCATATCGGTTTGGAAATTCATTCTCCTTCATTAGAACAGGTTGCACGTCAAATTGGACTTTTAGATCTTGATAACATTTTAATCCTTGCCTATGACGCACGAATTTTCTTAGAACTATTGCCTTCTAATATTTTAGACAAAATTTTTATACATTTTCCTGTCCCTTGGGATAAACAACCCAACCGCAGAATCTTAAGCAAAGCCTTTTTGTCTCAAAGTGGGCGCGTGTTAAAGCAAAATGGTCATCTCCAATTGAGAACCGATAGCTTAGAATATTTTGACTATGCGAAGACACTAGCACAAAATTTTGCAACAGATTTTTATGCCCAATCACAAATCAATGCCAATGAAGAAATAACAAGCAAATATGAAGCAAGATGGCAAAGGCAAAACAAAATGATTTATAATCTTGAATTGACTGCTTTGCACTCTTCTGCAAATCGAAAAATAGATTTTGATTTTGGATTTTTAAATTTCGATTCCAACCCCCTCCATTTTTCACCTAAAAATTTCCAAAAAACCAAGCTAGTCCAAAGCAACTATTTCTTACACCTAGAGGATTTATTGCTTAGTGATTTGGAGAATCATTCCACACATTGCCCAATTTTGGAAAATCAATCAAAAAATTTTATAGAAAACGATTCCAGCATTAATTCCAAAGAATCGCAACCTCCTTGCTTACTCAAACTTTCTTTTGGGGATTTCAACTACCCACAAACGCGTTATGTGTTACAAACGAATCATATAGAATATTTCAGAGAAACCCCATTACCAACCTTTTTAAATCACCAAGCACACATGCAACTGCTTAAACTAATCCAAAATGACTTCAATCCCAATAAGGAATCATAAATGGACGCAATTATTCAAGCAAAAAATATCAATTTAGGTTACAAAAATGAAATTATTATCAAAAATTCAAGCTTCAACATTTATCCTAAAGAATTTGTGTTCATTAGTGGTCCAAGCGGAAGTGGAAAAAGCACATTAATGCGTTCTATCTATGGAGATTTACCACTCAAAAGCGGTTCTTTGGAAGTCTGCGGAGTAGAAATGTTTAAAGCAAACAAAAAAAACATTGAAATTTTACGCAGACATTTGGGTATCATTTTCCAAGACTATAAACTCATTAAAGATTTCAATGTGGAAAAAAATGTAATGCTTCCAATGATTATTGGAGGATTTACCAAAGAATCTTGTCAAGCACAAACTGATAGACTTTTAGCACACATTAAGCTTTCTCATAAAGGTAGCAAATACCCTTTAGAGCTTAGCGGGGGAGAGCAGCAACGCGTAGCAATGGCACGTGCACTTTCTCACAATCCCCTCTTGATTCTAGCAGATGAGCCCACAGGAAACCTTGATGATTATTCCTCTGAGGTAATATGGAGCTTACTTAAAGGTGTGAATATCCAACTTGGAATCACGGTAGTAGTTGTAACGCATAGAATCCCAGAAACATTGGGGATAAATTACCGCCATTTTCATATCGAAGAAGGGGTTATCTATGAACTCTCTTAAAAATCATTTAAGTTTAATTATCCCATTGATTGCCTTACTTTTTGCGCTAGAAAGTATCTTGCTTGTGCATCGCACCTTAAATGACTATGAGAGTAAATTGGGTCAAAACTACGCTATTATCCTTGCGAGCACCAAAGAGTTAAACTTGGAACTTTTACGCAACAAAATCAATGAAGCGCAAGATTTGAGCCCAATTGACTCTAAAATTATCCTTGAAAGATTGAGCAAAAACATTAGTCAAGCCAACATTGTTTTACTCAAAAAATCTCTTCCTAAGTTTTATTCTTTAACTCTCAATACTTATCCTAGTAGCGCACGCTTGGAAGTAATTCGCAAAACCTTAAGTGATTTAGACGGAATCCTTCGCATTGAAACTTTCACCAAAAGCCACAGCCAAATCTATCAACTCCTATTAATCATCAATGGAAGCACAATGATTTTTTCTAGCTTCATTGCACTAATTAGCTTGCTTTTGATGTTTAAACAAATTGAAATTTGGAAATTCCAACATTTGGAAAGAATGGAGATTATGACCTTGCTTGGAGCACCACTTTGGATGCGTTCCCAAATCCTATTCCGTCTTGCTTGTATTGATACGATTCTAGCAACTCTTATTGTCGCTAGCGGTTTAATCTATGTTTCACAAAATCCTTCTTTGCTCATTTTTCTGCAAGAATTAGGACTAAATCCAGAAATTTTTTCACCTATTTTAGACTCTATTGTCTTGCTTCTCACAGGGCTTGCACTCTCGCTGATTGCAGTATGGATTGTCAGCTTGCAACATAGAGACTAGGGATTCTTATGCGCACTTGGTTTATTATCATTCTCTTTCTTTCTTTGCTTTTTGGGGCAAATGAAAAAGAAATTGTCCAAAAAATCAATCAAAACAAAAATACTTTGGAAAACAAAAAACTCCAAGAAAAACAAATCAACGCAAAACTTCAAGAACTAGGCAATGCAATCAATCGCCAAAAAGAAGAAAATAAACTGCTTCAAAAAACCATTAAAGAAAATGAACAAAGCATTGCTAAAAACAAAAAAGAATACGATTCCAAAACTACTTTGATAAAAAAACTAAGCAACAATCAAGATTCTCTATTCCAAACGCGCAAACAAATTGAACTTGAAATGATAGACCTAATCATCAAAGATATTTCTTTCACAATTCTGCTTAATGACTTCCAACCAGAATCTATCCAAGATTTTATTACGGAGGAAGCATTCAAATCTTTGAGTGCAGCTACTAAACGACATTTAAGCACTCTGAGCAACAAGCAAAGTGAAGTGATTGCTAATTTGCATCTTCTAAAAACTGAAATAGAGCAATTAAAAGAATTTTTAGACATAGAAAATCAAAAACGAACTCACCTAAAAGCCCTCCAAAATGAACAAGAAATATTACTTGCAAATTATCAAAAAGAAATGAAAAAATACAATAATGAATTACAAAAAATTGTCAAAGAGCGTGATGAAGTGCAAGGGATTCTTGTCAATCTTAATATTCTCAAAAGCCAAGAGGAAGAAAAACGCAAAAAACGGGTAGAATTAGCCAAAACTAAAGAATCGCAAACGATAGCATCCTCAAAACCCATTAAAGATTCCTCCTCCAAAACATCACAAACCACTCAACAGCCAAAAACTAAAGATGATTTTGATGTGCGCCAAGTCGCAAGCTCCTATCACAATATCGGAACTACAAAATATAAAGGGACAAAAACTATCGCTCCTTTGGAAAACTTCACGATTGAAAAACATTTTGGACCTTATTTTGACCCAGTGTATAAAATGAAAGTCTTTAATGAATCGGTAACACTAACCCCTAAAGGCGATGATAAAGTCAAAAGCGTTTTAGATGGAAAGGTTGTCTTTGCCAAAGACACTCCTATTTTAAAACGCGTGGTTATCATTGAGCACAAAAATAATATGCACACAATTTATGCACAATTGGATAAAATTGCACCAACCATCAAACCAGGTAGCACAGTCAAAAAAGGTTACACCATTGGTCGCGTAGATAATGCACTAAAATTTGAAGTAACCCTAAAAGACAAACACATTGATCCACTTGAACTAATTACAACTAAAAATCTCTAATAAAATCACATCAAAGATTTTCCAAAACCCACAAATTACCATAAACTTTAAAGAATTTCTTGCAAATTTTGCTTATTTACTCTTTATTTTTTGGGATAATATCCGATATACTTTCATAAACCATTTCGCATAAGCTATTTTGTGAGATTGTTTGAAATCCCATAATTTCTTAGTTTAATACATAGATAATAAGGAGGTTACTATGACAATTGCTGAAAATGGAATGAATATTGCTAGCACACAAGGAAGCACTTATTCTATGCAAGGAAGCATAGGTGGTGAAAATAGCCCGAAAGTGCAAGAATCAATGACTAAAACAGAGCAAACACAAGCGGAGATTGATAAATCTGGCGAAGAGCAAAAGATTCAAGAGCAAAAACAAAAGCTCAATGAATTGGCTCAACAGCTCAACAAAGAATTGAATCCACTCAACACAAATGTTACTTTTGGATTCAATGAAGACATTGAGGGGCTTTTTATCACCGTTAGCGAAAAAGATACGAATCGTGTGATTCGTAAGATTCCAAGCGATGAAGCAATGCAACTAATGGCAAAGATGAAAGAAATCGTTGGAATCATCTTTGACAAACAAGCTTAAGACAAAATTAGAGAGGAGATTATTATGGCATTAGGAACTTTCGCATCATTGGGTATTGGAAGCAGTGGTGTTCTTTCTTGGGATACGATTGATCAAATGAAAGAGCAAGAAGTCAAAAACCGCGTAAATCCTATCACAAAAAAAATTGAAACCAATATGGAAAAACAAACCGAGCTTACTTCACTTTTAACAATGATGGGCTCACTCAATACCAATTTCAAAAATTTGTCTGATTTTAGCACCTATCAAAAACGCTCCACTTCCGTAGAGGGTAGTGGTGTCAAAGCAACTGCTGGAGAGGGATTGGCAATCCAAGACATCAAAATCAATGTCAAACAACTTGCACAAAACGATGTTAATCAAGTAGGTATGAAATTTGCCTCAAGAGATAGTATTTTTAGCTCTGAAAACACTTCTCTTAATTTTTATCACAATGGCACAAATTATAATATTGACATTAAAGCGGGCATGAGTGTAGCAGAAGTAGGACAAGCTATCACAGATGCGACCAATGGTGATGTAATGGGAATCATAATGAAAACGGGTGGGGACAATCCCTATCAACTAATGATTCAAGGTAAAGATTCTGGTGCGCAAAACAAAATCTATTTTGGAAGCACACTTGAGAGTGCAGCAATGCCAGGCGGACATATTAAAGAAGGACATTTATTTATTAATATCAGGGGCGCGAATATTGTAGTTGATTTGCAAAAAATTGGTAGCAAAATCGGCAATACCGCTGAAGATAACGCCAAACTAGTCTCTGAAGCAATCCAAAAAATCATTGATGGTGATACCACAATGGGTCAAATACACCAAAACAACGGTGCAACACAGCAAGAATTGGCGCAATTAGCTAAAAATGGTGAAATCACTATCGGCTTAAACTCCACAGGTAAAGGCTTAATGATTAATGATTCTAAAGGCAAAGACATTTTTGTTACCACAACAAATGTCAAAGTCCAAGCTGCTGAGGGTGTCAGTGATGTTAGCTCTGATTTAGGCTTCGTAAAAACAGATGTAACTTCACGCAACACACCAATCATCAAAGGTTCTGCAGCGCAAGCAGATCAATTAAGCGGGACACTCACGATTAATAGTGAATCCATTGACTTAAGCACGATTAACAATAGAACTGGTGCTGATAATGCCAAAGCGATTGCTGATGCAATCAATAATAACGCAAATCTAAAAGATAAAGTCCGAGCTGATGTTAAAGATGGCAAGCTTGAGCTTTATAGTCTTGATGGCAACAGCATAATGATTGGTTCAAGTGGAGATACGGCAGAACAAGCGAAGACTTTAGAAGCTATAGGCTTAAGAGCGGGAAGTTATACGACAAGCCAAGAATTTTTAGCAAAAATGGACATTACCAATATTCAAAAAGCTCAAAATGCACAATTTACTTATAATGGCATTGAAATAGAAAGAGACAAAAATAGTTTTGATGATGTTGTTTCTGGACTTTCCTTGGAACTCACTGCCGTAACAGAAACTAACAAAGATGTTATTGTCCGTGTCTCTCGTGATGATGCAGGAATCGCAGAAGAAATGGAAAAATTTGTAGAAAACTACAATACAATGTATAACAAGATTCAAGAGCTTATGAAATACGATGAGGATACAGGTATTGCTGGGGTATTTAATGGCAACAGCGATATTCGACAAATTCTTAGACAATTTAATTCTATTATTACCACTAATGATGCTCAAGGAAATAATCTTGTCAAATATGGAATCTATTTCAATGAAGATGGCACATTAAAAATGGATAAAGAGAAATTTAACTCTGCATTCAAAGAAGACCCTGATGCTGCTGTATCTTTCTTCAGAAGTTCTACCAGTATTGTTAGAGGAGCAGAAACCGAAGTTGATGGAGTTTTCACCAAACTTCGCAATACAATGGATAGTTTGATTACAGGTAGCAATGCCACTTTGAAACTTTTGGAAACCTCTCTAACAGATGAGCAAAAAACCCTTAATGAGGACAAAACCAAAACACAAGAATCTATTGATTCTCGCTATGATGCTATGGCAGAAAGATGGTCAGCTTATGACCAGATGATTGCCAAAATTAATCAGCAAGCCCAAACGGTTACAAATATGATTCAATCAATGTATTCATCTAATTAGGACTAGAAGATGAAAGGTAGTTTAGCTTACAGCTCTTATCAGCAAAATTCTGTTGCAGTAGAATCGCCAGCAAAGCTCGTAGAAATGCTTTATGAGGGTATTCTCCGCTTTGCCTCAATGGCAAAACGTTGTATTGATTCTCAAGATATTGAGAAAAAAATTTATTATATTAATCGCACCACAGATATTTTTGTGGAGCTTCTCAATTCACTTGATTACGAGAAAGGTGGGCAAGTTGCACACTATTTAACAGGGCTTTATACACACCAAATAAAGCTTCTCACTCAAGCAAATATGGAAAACAATAAAGATAAAATTGACATCGTGATTAAAGTAGTCAAAGGATTACTTGAGGCATGGAAAGAGGTAAATCATGAACTGGCTTAATGAATTAAAAGTGGCATATCTAAACAAAAATGACAGCAAATTAAACGAGCTTTTAGACAATACACCTATTCTAAAAACGCGTGATGAGATGTTCGAAGCATTGGCAATTATGGAACAAATTACCGAATATGCTAAATCTCAAAAAGAAAAACTAGGTATGGAAATGCGAAAACTCAAACAGACAAAAAATTTCCTCCCAAAACAAGACAATTCGCAAAGGCTTAATATTTCTTTTTAATTGTGTTTGTATTAGAATTACCTTTTTGACTAAAGGAATGCAAATGCAATGGAAGCCTATTGATATTGAAGATAAAGAAACCATTACTCGCTTCTTTACTTCGCAAAATATTCTTGTATCAGACCTTACTTTCACAAATCTTTATCTATGGCACTATGCGCGTCATATCAGTTGGACAATTCTTAATGACTGCCTCATCATTAAAACACAATACCCCAATGAAGACCCATTTATTTTTTATCCAATTCATCAACAAAATAATTTAGACCATAAAAAGCAAACTCTTGCGCAACTGCAAGAAATTTGCAAGGCAAAAGGCTTGATTTTTTCAATTCATTCCCTGAGTGAAGTGGATAAGATAGAATTAGAATCCCTATTCCCAAACACTTTTGATTTTATTTATCGTGAAGATCGCAGTGATTATATTTATTCTACTCCTGAACTCATTGAATTAAAAGGCAAAAAATACCATAAGAAAAAAACACATCTTAATCGCTTCATAGAGCGTTATGCTTTTGCTTATGAGAGCCTAAGCGATGAGAATCTCCACGAGTTGATTACTACCTATCAAACTTGGTTTGGCAAAATAAGTGATACTGCAAGTGATGGCTTGAGAAATGAATATGTAGGTATCATAGAATCTCTCAAACAATTTCCTAAACTAGATTTCAAGGGTGGAATCTTACGAGTAGAGGGTAAAATCATTGCTTTTAGTTTTGGCGAACCTCTAAATGCAAACACTGCTGTCATTCATATTGAAAAAGCAGATATTGAATATCAAGGAGCCTATCAGGCAATCAATCGCGAGTTTTTGGCGCATGAATGGAGTGCGTTTCCCCTTGTCAATCGTGAAGAAGATTTGGGGATTGAGGGCTTACGCAAAGCAAAACAATCTTATCAGCCCCTCTTTTTGCAAACCAAATTCGATGCGGTCCTAAAATCTTAATTTTACAATTTTAGAATCCCTATAAAGATTCTTACTGATTTTCATTATCCTCTGTATTTTGTAACTCTTGATTTACATTAAGAATCTTGAGAATCTTTTGATTACTCTTTGTCAATGCCTTAAACTCTACCCTCCTTGAAAGCTCTGGTGTTTCCAAGGGTTTTGCAAAGGATAAACCATTGGCTCGTAAAACACTGATTAGCCACTGCTTTTGTGCATTAATCTGCTTATTGCTAAAACAATATTTTAAGACCTCTAATGCCCTTGCTTGAGAAAGTTCTGCATTGCCAAGATAGCGAGATTCCAATGTATTTGCATTTTGCCATTCTGTGGAAGTATGCCCTTCAATCCGAATTTCCTCAATATCTTCCTTATATTTTTCTTGGCTCAAAATCTTAATGTAGCGAGGGAAAAAATCATCTAAAATTTCCTTGAAACGCATTTTAACTTCTTTTTGTCCTTGGTCAAACAAAATCTCTGGCTCTTTAAATCGCACAGTATTATCTGTATCAATTTCAGCATTCCAAAGCTCCAAATTGCTAGAAAACTCTGAAACTAAGTCTTGATAAAGTTCCATTTGCAAATCTTTATGAGTTTTTGCAATATCACTCATTTGACGATTAAGTTCCAAAAGTTCGGCATTTTGTATAGCAAGCTTTTTTTCTGTTTTGCTAATCACGACCATATAAGAAACAGCAATTAACAAAAAAATCATCATCACGCCTGCCATCATATCTGAAATGCTAATCCACTCATTGCCTTTATAAGAATTTGCCATTAGCCTCTAGCTCCCATCAATTCTCGGATTCTACGCAAAAACCATTCATAATCTTGGCGAAATCCCAAAGTAATATTAGAAAGCGCGCCGTCTAAATCACCAAGAGATTTACAAAGATTTTCATTGAGATTAGAGGTTTGATTGAGAGAAGTTGCAATATTTGCTTGTATGATTTTTAAAATCGTATCAATCTCTTTACGATTATTTTCTAACGATAGATAAGTTTTTGCAAGTGCATCACTTAGATTTTTTTGCAACTGATTAAACTCATTTAACAACTCTGCACTTGCATTTCTTGGAGCTTCTATACTTTTTTGAGTTAGAATCTCAAGGCTTGTAAGATAAGTTTTTGCCATTTCTTGCAAAGAATTTTTGATGTTTTTATCTAATGCGCTAAAGCTCATCATTATCTCTTTGGTGTGTGATTCCAGTTTTGCGCTGTTAGACTTTAGTAAATTTGTTGCTAGATTTTCAGAACTTGCCAAAACTTTTTGAGCATTACTCTCAAAGCCTTGTGTAATTGTTTGCAAACTTGCTTGCAAATCTTGCCCTAATTGCCTATGGGTTTCCAAACTTGTTTTTTGGGTATTCTGCGCCAATGTTGTTAGTTGCACCTGATACGCATTGGTTGTATTTTTCAAATAAGCGCTTAAGGACTCCAAAGCATTTTTATAGGATTCGCCAAAACTGCTACGAATTTGATTTTGGATTTCTACATTATGATTTTGGCTCTCTTTGTGCATTGTTTGCAAGCTTTGATTAAACATATCTACGCTTTTTATCATTAAGTTTTGCAAGTCTTGGCTATGTGCTTGATTTTGCTCTATTAGATTACTTACACTTGTCCCAATCTCTTCTGTTGTTTTAGATAGATTTTCTCTCAAATTCTCATTAAAAGCTTGGAATCCTTGTTGCACTTCTTGAGTATTTTTGGCAAAATCTTCCGCAATAGTGCGATGACTTTGATTGAGAGATTCTGTGATACTTTGCGTGCTTTGACTAAACGAATCTACCAAAGTTTGATTTGTATGAATCAGAGATTCCTCAATATTTTGCGTGCTTTGGCTTAGAGTATTTGCCGTATCATTAAGCAAAGAATCTAAAGATTTGGTAGTTGTAAGCATTGAATTTTCTATTTCCTTGCTAAGCATTGTAAGCGTCTCTTTAGAATCTCTAAAATTCTCTTCTAAAGTTTTTGTTGTATTTCCCAAAAGTTTATCAAAATTTAACACTGCATTAGCAATATGTTGCTCTAATGCGTCAGAATTTTTGGACAAATTCTTCTGTGTCTGCTCTCCTAAATCTTGTAAAGTATGGCTTGTTTTTTCTAATGAGCCTTCCATTTCTTGCGCATAGCGCAACAAGGCTTCATCACTCCTTTTGGTTTGCTCTTCCACCAGCAATAAAGATTCTTTTTGCGCATTCTCCAATACCTTCAAGCTCTCTTCAAAGCTTTCTTTTACATCCTCTAAACGCTCTTTAATGCTTCCTTCAATCCGCGCTATCATTTCCAAATTTTTATGTTTTAGAGCAGAATCACTTTGCTCTAAAGATTCCATAAAATCTTGAGATTTTGATTTAAGAGTCTCCAAAGCTTCCCCTAAATGCTCTTTGTTTTGCTCTAAATAAGCTTGATTAAACGCATTGAAAGCAGTTTGTAAAGCATTAAGTTGTTCAGATTGTCTCTGTGTATCTTCTTCTAATGCTTTGAAACTACTTTCTAATAAATTTTGAGTATTTTCTTGATGCGTTTTTGTGCTTTTCATTAAGAAATCTTGCACTTCTTCTAGCGATTCTTTGGTGTATTCCAATGTTTGAGTATGTGTATGCTGTAAATTTTGGCTTAAATTTTCAACGCTAAGGAGTGCTTTACTTGCGTCCTCGTGCATTTTTTCAAAACCTTGCAAAAGATTAGAAAGTTTTTCATTTTCAATGCGTGAAGCTTCAATACTATGAGCCAACGCTTGATAAACCTCCAATACTTCTGTGTTGCGCTTAGCAATCAATTCTAAAGATTCCTTGGTGGATTCAAATAACTTCAATGTGCTTTTAAGACTAGAATCCAATCCTTCAATAGAGCCCTTATAATTACTCTGCCATAAAATCATTTGCGCCACCGCACTATTTAATTCTTTAAAGTTATCTCCAAATTGGTCTGTTATTCGTTGATTAAAATCTTTAATCACCCCCTCTAATGCCGCAATCAATTCCTTTGAAGCTCCTTGAGCAAGATGATGCATTGCTTCTTTGAGCGAAACATTTGTTTTAACAAAATTATCTTCTAAAATCTTAAAGTTATTCTCCTGTTGTTTATAATAAGCATTTTGAGATTCTATTTGTTGTTGATTTTGCACAATGATTTCTTGTAATTTGGCTAAAGATTCTAATTTATCTAATTTTTCTAACTTATCCAACTTCCCTGCTTGCAAGGAAAAATAGTCCAACATATTTTCAAAATCACTTTTGACCGCTTTGCTTTTTTGCACAATAGAAAGCAAAATCGCCAATGCCATTCCCAAGATTGAAGTATAAAATGCAGTTTTTAATCCGGCAAGCAAAGAAGGAACAGAGTTTTCTACATTGTTCACATCAAAATCTTGCAAACCAACAAAAATCCCAACAAATGTCCCCAAAACCCCGGCACTCATAATGATAGATTTAAAATCACGATGCTTTTGCTTACCATAACTTAAATAGTCCCACAATGCAAGTGCCAACATAAAGGCGGTAAAAATTACATTAATAATTAAAGTTTCCATTGCTCTCCCTTAGATTTTACTTCCTCTTGTTTTTTCTTTTTTGCACATCAAAACGTTCATCATCTTCTAACCAATCGGGTTTTTGAATCTGCGAACCTTTCCGATTGGCAAGATAAAGCATAAAACGAATCGCCAACACGATAACCATAAAGGTTACCACCGCTGAAATAATCATGGACAAATCATAACTTTCTCTAAACATCAAAAATTCCCCATTTGACTTTGCTCTACTTGAACCTCTACATTATTATGTTCGCTAGCACTTAACATCCCAACTAAAGCAATAAAATTTTCAAAATAGCTTTTTTGGTCTCCACGCAACAAAATAGGTGTATCCTTGGGAATCTTTACTAATTCTTTTTGAATAGATTCTAAACTCATAGGTGTTTTATCAAAATAATATTGCCCTTGTGCATCAATGCTAATCTCAATGCTCTTTAAAGGTTTTGTAATTTTATCTGAGCCTTGCGCTTTTGGGAGTGTAATTGGGATTTTGCCCTGCGCAATAAAAGTTGCACTCGTCAAAACAATCACAAGCAAAACAAGCATAATGTCAATAAAAGGCACGATATTGATATTATCCATTCGCCTAAAATGTTTCATTCGCGCACGCCTTTGCTGTTTTTATTTTCCTGCATAATCTCCCATTGTGCAACTAAAACTTCACTTTTGCGTATTAAAAGATTGTAAAACACAATGCTTGGAATCGCTACAAGCAACCCTCCTGCTGTGGCTTGCAATGCAAGTGCAAGCCCTGTCATAATGCTTGCAGTATCTACCATGCCAGATTGTCCAATTTGGACAAAAGTAATGATAATCCCAAATACCGTTCCTAAAAGCCCAACATAAGGGGCATTTGAACCAATGGTAGCAATTAAAGTAAGATTCTTTGAAAGATCTATTTCTAATTCGGTTTTATTTGTATAAAGAACCAATTTAATATATCTATAAAATAACAATCGCTCCAAGCTTGCCCAAAGTGCAACCACACTCATCAACAATAAGATTCCTATTACTCCATACTCTACTACTTCTTTCAAAGACAATCCTAGCATTTTCTTCCTTACTTATCTTCTTTGCATTTCCTTTAAAGTTTGTGCAATTTCTCTCTTTTGTATTTTTTCTTTAAGCGATTCGCGCTTATCGTGCAAATTTTTTCCCTTAGCCAAAGCAATTTCTAATTTTGCCCTATTACGAACATTAAAATAAAGTTTAAGAGCCACAATGCTCATACCCGAAACTTGACTTTTGCCAAAAAGCTTATCAATCTCTTTGCGATGTAAAAGCAATTTACGCGGACGCTTTTCGTCTGGTTTATAATGAAGATTAGTTGTTGCAAGAGTTGCAATATGCGCCTGAAACAAGAAAGCTTCTCCTTGAATGATTTTAACAAAGCTGTCCTTTAGATTTACTCGTCCTGCACGAATGGATTTTACTTCACTCCCCTTTAGCTCAATCCCGGCTTCTAAACGCTCCATAATAAAAAAATCAAAGGTTGCTTTTTTGTTAGTTGCAATAACTTTCACTGCATTATCCTTTTAGAATCCAACTTTTCTCGCAATTCTGATTTCTTTTGAGCAGTTTGCATAGATGTTTTAGATTCTTTTTGTCGCCAAAAAGAACTTCCGCTTCCACTTAGAAACCAGCCTGCTTTTACATAAGGCTCTAATGACGGATAAAGCATTAAAACTGCTGTAAGCAAATCATTATTCTCTATGGCGTTTTTTTGTAAAATCTTATGATTTGGAATTTCTAGCCATTTTTGCAATTGATTTTGTTTAACTCTCTCTTCTTCATAAAAGGAATCAGAGTATTTTTGAAATACTTTTGCAGTATTGCAATGGAGTTTTGGCATCACAATCTCTACTTCAAAAGGTGCAAAATCTTGACATTCCTTGTTTAGGTTGCAAGACTCTACAATCTCTCCCCTACCCCTTACATTTGCAATCTCTAAATGGCTTAAAAAAAATGGCACATCACTTCCCACTTGAGCCCCAAGATTCATTAAATCCTGCAAATCCAAATCAAGATTTAGTTGTTGATTGATGACTTGCAAAAAACAAGCAGCATTAGAGCTTCCTCCCCCCAATCCTCCACCACTAGGAATCCTTTTATCAACCAAAACCTTTAAATGCCCTAAATCTTTTTTTTGTGATTCATTAAGGTAACGCTTCAATAAACAATAAGCTTTAAAAATCGTATTAGATTGGATTGGACAATCAAAATCACCCACCACCTCAAAATCTTGAGCATTCCAATCAAAAACTAATGTATCATAAAGATTAGGAACTCTCATAAAACGCGATTCCAATAAATGGTAATTTACCCCATTTATGCAAGTTTTACCGACAATTTTTAAAAATAAATTAATCTTTGCATAGGATTTATAAACACAATCTTGCGCATTAGAATCGCAAATCATTCTTGGACTTTCTTTATCAAATTTTCTTCTTTGCTGCCACAAGTCTATCAAGAACATTTCCTTGTGTCTGCTGTTGGAGGGATTTTTTGTTTTCTTCTGAAATTGCAAGCTTTAATTCCTCGCGCAAAATAATCAATTCTGGCGGTGCATCAAATCCAATCTTTACATTGCCTTTATCAATAGAAATCACTCGAATCGTGATATTTTCGCCAATGGTAATACTCTCATTTTCTTTTCTTGATAAAATCAACATAAAGGAATCCTATTTACTAAATATTGCAAACTTTGATTTTCGTATGAAATTATAGAGAAAAAATCCTCAAATTGCACTATATATTTTCCAAATTCATTAATTTTCAACATTTTAGAACTTAGTCTCTTCCCATCTTGGACCAAAGAATGCAAAACAGAATCACCGCAAAAATCTAATTTCTTAAAAGGTAAAATCTCCAAAGGATTCAATAATTTTTCGCCCTCATAGCACAATCCCCCCTCACTGATACGCTCTAAATAACTAAGAGAACCTTTGCAATTTAACCTTTTGGCAATTAATTCCCCCAAAGAGCGAATATAAGCCCCTTCATTGACACAAACTCTAAAACTTACAAAGGGGTGAGAATATCTCAAAAACTCTATTTTCTTGACCAACATTATTTGCTCTTTAAGATTCTTTTTTAACAACTCCTCTTTGCCTGTGCGTGCCAATTTATATGCTTGTATGCCTTGAATTTTTTTAGCACTGTATTTAGGAGGGACAAACTGCACAGCACCTACAAAATCTTGTAAAATAGATTCTATTTTACTTTGAGAAAACTTTGGCACTGATTGCACTTGACGCACATTTTCTAAATCCAAAGAATCACTTTCCATTCCAAGCCAAAGTGTTGCTTGATAGACTTTAGGTGATTTTTCTAAATAATGAAAAAGCTTGGTATATTGCCCAAATGCAACGAGTAATGCTCCGCATGCAAATGGGTCTAAGATTCCACTAAATCCAGCTTTTCTCTCTCCAAATCTCTGTTTTAGAAGCGTCAAATAATGATTAGAAGAAATAAAAAGTGGTTTTTTTGCGACAAAAATACAATTCAAACTTTAAAATCCTTATTTATTTTGCTAGAATTTACACTTCAAAATTTTTATTGGAAAATGCGATGCAAAACAAGATTCTAACATTTTTTATTTTAAGTATTAGCCTCTTTGTTTTTTTGGGTTGTGTAAAATCCCCTTTGGCAAATCCCAATGTGCTTTATCCTAAAATTGTTTATATGGAATCACTCAATACCGATATTGTGCCCCAAGATTTTGCAAATACTTTTATCAATCGTTTTAAGATTCTTTATGAACAATCCCCCAATTTGCATTTACGCGAAGTGCGATTTCATTTTGAAGATTATTATAATGAAACAAGGGGGGATTTTTCTCCCACTGCTTTGTTTAGCTTTGTGCCACGTTATTTATTAAATCTTCATGTGCAAGCCATCACAATTTCGCACACACAAAATTTTACACAACATTATGAAATTCCTGTTATGGGATTCAATCCTCCTTATTCGCAAAATTTCGATGGCTTAATTTCAAAAATCTTACAAGAATAAATAATGACAACACAAAATCCTTACATTGACACTTACCGCGATTCTCAAGCCATTATAAGAATCTTTAATGCTTTAAAAGTTTTAAGCAAAGACTTAAAGCACCCACTAAAAATTATGGAAGTCTGTGGCGGACATACGCACACGATTATGAAATATGCCTTGCCAAATCTTCTACCAGAATCCATAGAATTTGTGCATGGACCAGGCTGTCCTGTGTGCATTATGCCAAAAAACCGTATAGATTGTGCCTACAAAATTGCAAGCCAAAAAGATGTGATTTTGGTTACACTTGGAGACATGATTAAAGTTCCAGGAAGTTATGGAAGCTTACAAAATGCGAGAGCAAAAGGACTAGATATTCGATTTGTTTATTCTCCTTTAGAAGTGCTAAAAATCGCAAAGGAAAATCCTAACAAACGCGTTGTGTATTTTGCAATTGGCTTTGAGACCACGACACCAATGTCTGCTGCTTTGCTAGAACGTGTTATTGCCCAAAAACTTCATAATGTTTCTTTGCATATAAATCATGTTTTGGTCCCTCCTCCTCTTGAAATGATTTTAGACACGCCAAATTGCCAAATTAATGCCCTTTTAGCCCCCTCTCATGTCAGTGTCATTACAGGCTCTCAAATCTATCAGCCTCTTTTGGAGAAATTCAAGATTCCAATTGTCGTATGTGGATTTGAACCCGTAGATGTTGGAGAAAGTCTCTTGAGTATTGTCCAGCAGGTTCTGAATCAATCACCAAAAGTAGAAACACAATATTCACGAAGTGTAACCACACAAGGCAATCTCAAAGCTCAAAAACTCATTCAATATTATTTTGAATTAGATGATAGTTTTTATTGGCGTGGGCTTGGAGAGATTCCACATTCTTCTTTGCGCCTCAAACAAGAATTTGCAAACTATGATGCGGGAGTAATTTTCAAAGACTATTTAGATGGAATCGCAAAAGAAGAGCACAAAGGTTGTTTGTGCGGGGAAATTCTCAAAGGTAACAAAAAACCCTTTGATTGCAAACTTTTTGGTTCATTTTGCACTCCACAAAATCCACTAGGAAGCTGTATGGTAAGTAGTGAGGGTGCATGTGCCGCATATTACAAATATCAAGGAATGCGCCCTGTTTAGTTTAAATCCAACAACTAAAGATTTCTTGATTCGAGCATCAGAAAACTACCTCCAATATCTACAAACTTATGATAAGGGCTTTGAAATCATTAAGATTCAAAGTATTGAAAAAGACGTTTTTGGGTTGCGCTTACGGCTAGAATACAAACTCAAAAGTATTGAGAGTCTAATCCTTAAGACTCCATTAGGAGAATTTGTCTTGGATAAAGAATCTGAACAAGGCATCAATATTTTAGCTTACGATGAACATCTTAAGATACTTCATTTGAGCATAGAAGAAGACCTCTGCCAAAAACTCTTTTCGCAAAAAGAATCGTTGCGATTAGTTTCAGATTTAAAATTTTTAGTTCAAAATGTTATCAATTTTTATCTCCAAGATTATCCTTTGTGTTTCCCTACGATTCCACCTATTTTGAAACCCGATATTGACGCACTAAGAGACCTCCAAACCCCTCCACATTTGGAACAATTAAATGCGCTCAAAGGAATCTTTGACAACTCTTTTTGCTATGTTTGGGGTGCTGCAGGTAGCGGCAAAACCAAAGTTGTATTACTCCACGCACTTGCCTTTTATCTCAAAGCAAATCTCAAAGTAGCCATTCTTGCTCCTACTAACAATGCCCTAGAACAATGCCTAACAACTTTAATCGTAAATTTGGAAGCTATTAGCATTGAAACTTCCACTATTCTAAGACTTGGCACACCAAGTCAAAAATTTGCCGAAAATTTCCCAAAAAATTGTGATTTATTACTAGAAAACAAAGCAATAGACTACAAAAAATCCCTTCAAAATGCTCTAGTTATCGCGATGACTTTGGACACTTTTTTGCGTAGAAATGATTTGCATACCATAGATTTTAAGCATTTTTTTATTGATGAGGCGGGATTCTCTCCATTAATCAAAACTCTACCACTTTGCGCTTTTAATAAACCGATTACATTTCTAGGAGACCACAAACAACTACAACCTGTTTGTGTCTTAAATTCCACTAATGCAAAAGAATCCGACTGGCTTCCTTCTAGGCTTTGGCAATACTCTGCACTCTTTATGGAAAAATTTTTCAAAACACAAAACGATTCCTATCAAGAGGAATCAACCTTTTTAGATTCCACTTTACCTAGTGAAAATCCTCCTATTACACAAACTTTCACCCTAACCCAAACTTACCGATATGGCAACAATCTTGCACAATTACTCAATGCCTATATCTACAAAAACAATCTTCAAGGATTAAGCACACAGACTTATTTGTATTGCTTAGATACTTCACAAATGCCAAAAACACCCTCTTTAGACAAAGCAAACCATAATGAAGCATTACAATGTTGCAATCTAGCGCGTAAATTCCTCAATGCACATCAAGATTTTGCAATTCTCACTCCCTTTGTCAATCAACGCCAACTTATTCTCAAAACAATGCCTGCACTTTATAGAGAAGAATGTGTTTTTACAATCCACTCTTCTCAAGGACAAGAATTTGATTATGTCCTTTTCTCTCCTGTAATTCTGCATTATCATCTAAATAATTCCAATAACCAAAACGCGCTTTTTGCTCTGAATGTTGCATTTTCTCGTGCCAAAAAAGGAATTATTTTAATCTGTAATAAAACCTATTGGTTGCAACAAAAAAATCAATTTTTAAGTGATTTAGTGCGAATTGCAAAGCCTTATCTTAACTTTTTTTGATATAATTCAAGTTTTTGATAAGGTGCGAAATGAATGGTTTTTTGGTTGGCTTAAATGCTCAAGCCAAACGGGGTTTAATTGAGCAAGCACACAACAAGCGTAAATTTGAATTTGATTTGCGTGTATGGGACGGAGATTTCAAAGAAATTTCGCCTAATATGGAAGTAGAATTTGAACTTGCAGACAATAAGCAAGTAAGCGTTGTGCGTCCAAAAAAAGCAGTCAAAGAAGACTTTACAATTCATCAAACCAAAAGTATAAAAGACTGCATTTATGATTATTTTGGTGGCACAGAAAATCTCATCAAACATTATGAAAATGATATTAAATCCAATAAAGATTTAGATTTTTTGAGGATTAAACGATTTTTATTTACAGCCTATAATGACTTATTCGAATTGGATAGCACGATTCCAAACTTGGCTTTGAGCAATCTCAAATCTGAACTTGGAAAATTAGACAGAGAATACGAATCTTTCATCAAAAAATCCTCTTATCCTCCACAATATTCGTATGAAAAAATATTTCTTGCTTATCAGATTGAATTTGTAAAAAACGAAGAATTAATCCAAACTACACAATCTATCATCAAAAGTGCTACAATCCAACAAGCCTCTATGGGACAAGCACTTAAAAATATGGAAAATCAATTTGCTGCACGCAATGATACTGGAAGCGCAAGCTATCTTCAAGCACAAAACAACCTAAAAAGCTTCCGCAAACGCTATGTGGATTTACTCCATTATCTTTCTCAGCAAAAAGAAAAGTTAGCCAAGATTACCAAGGCAGGAGAAGAATTTTCAGATAAATTTTTTGAACCTTTTTTAAAAAGCTACCTACCTCTTACTAAAGAATTAAAACAAGATTTCATCAAACTTTTGAATGCCAAAGCCTATGATTTAGATTCCTTGCTATGGCAAAGAGCAAAACGCAGTTTAAGCGTGCGAAGATTTTTTATTGAAGCTGGGATTACTGGCACTTATAGCTCCAAAACTTTCTTGAAATATTTTTTACGCAGTTTAGACCATAATAAGTTAAGCAAAGAAACAAAAGGGCTTTTTGATTTATTAAAATACCTTGAAGCATTTTCCAGAAAAAATATTCTATTAATCCAAGAAGACCCAAAAGATAGTAAATATTACAAAGAATACCTTAAAAATTTTGATAATAGCTTACAAGTTTCCACTTCTAATGACCCAAGAGACAACCTGCGCCTTTCCAACCTTGTAGAAATTCACATTGTTGTGATGGAATGGGAAGTAAAAGAAATGGATATTTTAAATTTCAGACAAAAATATCTTGAAATGTTCAAAGATTCTGCGGGAACGCCTATCTTCTGCGCTATTATCCCAAAGGGAATGGAGGAAGAGACTTTACAAAATGCCAAACAACAAGGGATTTCTTACTTTATTATCAAAGGCAATACAGACCAATTCATTGATATGATGCGAATGATTTTATAAATTTTTGCGTATGATTTGGTTAAATTTTGCTACAATAGCAAAATTATTTTAGTTTTAGGGTATTTAGATGACTTTTAACACCACGCTTGATTCTATTAAAACCTATGAAGCTGGAAAACCAATTGAACTCGTTGTCAGAGAATTTGGAATCCCAGAAAATGAAATCATCAAACTTGCTTCTAACGAAAACCCACTAGGTGCTAGCCCAAAAGCAATCGAAGCAATCATTAAAAATGCTTGCAATGCACATTTATATCCTGATGATTCTATGTTTGCACTAAAGGACGCCCTAAGCAAACATTATCAAGTGCATAATCAAGAAATTATCATTGGCTCTGGGAGTGACCAAATTATTGAATTTTGTATCCACGCAAAAGCTAATGAAAAAAGTAAAATCTTAATGGCAAAAACAACTTTTGCTATGTATGAAGTCTATGCTAAAGCCGTAGGCGCAAAAGTCATTCGCACAGCAAGTAGAGAGCACAATATAAAAGAATTCTTAGAATCTTATCAACAACATAAACCAGAAATTATTTTTCTTTGTATTCCCAACAATCCTTTAGGAGAATGTTTAAGCGCAAAAGAAACTTTTGAGCTTTTAAAACAAATTGATGAAAATTGCCTTGTTGTCATTGATGGGGCTTATCAAGAATATGCTCAAGCCAAAGATTCTAGCAAAGCAATCAATCCAAAAGAACTTATTAATACTTTTCCAAATGCGATTTATTTGGGCACTTTTTCCAAAGTCTATGGACTAGGAGGTATGCGTATAGGTTACGGAATTGCGAGAGGGGAGATTATCCAATCACTTTTGAAACTTCGCCCGCCCTTTAATATCACAACTTTGTCTTTAGCGGCAGCACTTGAAGCACTTAATGACCAAGAACACATTCAAAAAAGCCTCCAGAATAATTTAGCTCAAATGCCAGAATTTGAAAAATTTGCCAAGAAACACAACTTTACATACACTCCAAGCTATACAAATTTTATTACTTATTATTTTGAAGCCCCCTTGGATTCTACTCAAATAGCAGACTATTTACTGCAAAAGGGAATGATTATCAGGAATCTTGCTTCTTATGGCTTAAATGCGATTCGCATTACATTAGGAACGCAAGAACAAAACAAAAAATTCTTCGCATTATTGCATCAATATTTAACTCAAAAGTAGGGTTTAGACATTGGACTTAAAAGCATTATTTGAACAAATTAGAAGCCTTTATAAGCGACTCAATCAAAAGCAAAAAATTGTTATTTTAGCCACTATTGTTGCTGTGGTTGGATTTATTGCTGCTCTTGTTGTTTGGAACTCTACCAACAAAGCAGGGGTTTTATATCCAGGCTATGCAGTATTATTTGAAGGCGTAAGCCCAGAAGATGGCGCACTGATTGTTCAACAGCTCCAGCAAGATAAAATCCCTTATAAAATCCCAAAAGATAATACTATTCTAATTCCTCAAGAATTTGTCTATGAACAAAGAATGAAGCTAGCAAGCAATGGAATCCCAAAAAGCAGTAAAATTGGCTTTGAAATTTTTGACACTAAAGACTTTGGAGCAACTGATTTTGACCAACGCATTAAATATCTGCGCGCACTAGAGGGAGAGCTTTCACGCACAATTGAAAGTTTAGCACCCATTCAAAAGGCAACAGTGCATTTAGCACAACCAGAAAAAACCGTGTTTGTCAGCGAACAAACGCCTCCTACCGCATCTGTTGTTCTTGCTTTTAAACCTGCTCAAACCTTGACGCCTAAACAAATTTCAGGAATCAAAAATATCGTTTCTTCTGCGATTCCAAATCTTACCATTGAAAATGTAGAAGTTGTTAATGAAAAAGGCGAACCCTTAAGCGAACTAGATGAATTAGGAGGTGCTAGAGAGCTTGCAGCCGCACAACTGCGCTATAAAACTAACTTTGAACAAACCTTAGAAGAAAAAATTGTCAATATCTTAGCACCTATTACAGGTGGTAGAGAGGGCGTTGTAGCAAAAGTTACTGCGGAATTTGATTTTGCTCAAAAAGAAAGCACGCAAGAATATTATGACCCCAATAATGTAGTGCGTAGTATTCAAGATTTAGAAGAAAAACGCGAAGGATTCCGCCCAAAAGAAATTGGTGGCGTTCCAGGTGTTGTAAGCAATATTGGTCCTGTGCAAGGTTTGGAAGATGATGACACAAAAGAAAAATATGAAAAAACCCAAAACACTACCAATTTTGAAATCAGTAAAACTATCTCTAATATTAAAGGGGAATTTGCAACAATTCGCAGGCTTTCTGCTGCGGTCGTTGTAGATGGTAAATACTCTCGCCAATTAGATGAAGAAGGTGTAGAAAAACTAGAATATACTGCTTTAAATGATGAAGAAATGGAACAAATTTCTGCTCTTGTGCGTCAAGCAATAGGATATAGCCAGCAAAGAGGAGATGAAGTCTCTGTAAGTAATTTCCAACTCAATGGACAATTATCTGGCTTCAAAGCACGAACACCTTTGGAACGATTCTTGGAGACTGCATCTTCCCTCTTAGCACCTTTTATGCCGTTACTCAAATACGCAATTGTAGGCTTGATTCTTTTCTTCTTCTATAAAAAAGTCATTGTGCCATTTAGCGAACGTATGCTTGAAGCAAGAGCTGATGAAGAAGAAGAGCTTGAATCTCTGATTAAAATTGATGAAGATGAGGAAGAAAACAACGACCGACTCAATGAAGTGCGCCGTAGAATCGAAGACCAACTTGGATTTGGTGGAGGAAATGAAGACGAAATTAAATACAATGTTTTATTGGAAAAAATCAAGGAAATTGCTATGGAAAAACCTGCTGAACTCGCAAATCTCTTTCAAACACTAGTTCATGATGAACTAGGACTTGATAGTATGAGTGGAGGGAAACACTAATGCCTTCTATTACACTAAGCCCACGCCAACAAGCACAATATGACGAATTTTCAATGGCAGAAAAAATTGCGATTCTGCTTGTACAATTAGGTGATGAAATTACAGGTGAAATTTTTTCTAACTTAGATTTGGATTCTATCACTGAAGTTTCCAAATATATTGCCCAAAATTCAGGGATAGATAAAGCACTTGGTGGAGCAGTTTTAGAAGAGTTTTATGCAATTTTTCAATCTAATCAATACATTTCTACTGGTGGTTTTGAATACGCCAAAGAGTTACTTTATCGCACATTGGGACCAGAAGCTGCAAAAAAAGTTTTGGACAAACTTGCAAAATCTATGCAATCTTCCCAAAACTTTGCCTACCTTTCTCGTGTGCGCCCACAACAACTTTCAGACTTTATCATTCACGAACACCCCCAAACAATTGCACTCATTCTAGCACATATGGACCCAACCAATGCAGCAGAAACATTGAACTTTTTTTCTGATGATTTGCGTGCAGAAATTGCAATTCGTATGGCAAATTTGGGTGATATTTCTCCAAATGTCGTCAAACGCGTTTCTACCGTATTAGAGAACAAATTAGAGTCTCTTACAAGCTATAAAGTAGAGGTGGGTGGAATCCGTGCAGTTGCAGAAGTATTTAACCGATTAGGACAAAAAGCTGCTAAAGCAACGATTGCTTATATTGAGCAAATTGACGACCAATTAGCAGCAGCAATTAAAGAGATGATGTTTACTTTTGAAGATATTGAAAAACTAGACAATAATGCGATTCGTGAAATTCTCAAAATCATTGATAAAAAAGATTTAATTTTGGCACTCAAAGCCTCTCCTGAAGAATTGAAGCAAAAATTTATGGGCAATATGTCGCAAAGAGCGGGGGAACAATTTTTGGAAGAAATGCAGTTTTTAGGAGCAGTTAAAGTCAAAGATGTTGAAGCTGCTCAACGTAGAATCGTAGAGACCGTTCAATCACTTTCAGAACAAGGCATTATCCAAATCGGCGAACAAGAGGATACCATTGAATAATATTAACGAACACGAAAACATCATTACAGAAGCGCATAAAGAAAGGCACGATATTAAAAAATATAATTTTAGAAATATGGAGATTTCTAACAAAACAGAAACTCCCGCTCCACAAAAAGTGGAATCGCAACCCAATGACACAACTCCACAGCCCACAATGCAAATCATAGAAGAAATACCAAAACCAGTGGAACAAAGCATTGATGCGCCTGCGCTTAAGCTTTTTGAAACCGAAGTGATTGACAAAATCCTACAAAAAAGTGATGTTTTAGCGCAATCTTTGCAGAAATTACAAGAACAATTCGATAAGCAAGAAAGAGAGATTAGTGAAAAGGTCAATGTTGCCAAAGCTGAAGCCAAAGAACAAGGTTTAAATGAAGGCTATCAAAAAGCCAAGCAAGAGCTAGAAGCGCAAATCAATAGCCAAAGGGAACTTTATGCGCTTAGCATTCAACGCATAGAGAATCAAATTGCAGAATCCAAAAATCATATTTTGAGTTTAGAAAAAGAGCTAAGCTCCATCGCACTAGATATTGCTAAAGAAGTCATTGCTGCAGAAATTAACACCAATAGCGCGAAAATTGCTTCTTCCCTAGCCCGCTCACTTTTGCAAGACTTATCACAAAATACACAAATAACTCTCAAAGTTTTTCCAGGAGACTTAGAAGAACTCAAAGAATCCCTCAAAGATTTGAATCATATTACATTGGAAGCCGACCAAGCAATCGCCAAAGGTGGTGTTGTTATTCTAAGTAGTGAGGGTAACATTGATGGGGATATTTTTGTGCGCTTTGAAACTTTGAAAAAATCTATCTTGGAGAACAAACTCTAATGCCTTTAGAATCCAAATATCTGGAGCTTTTGCGCCAAAAAGAATTCAACGAAGAAGATTTTATTGCCCTCAATGAACTTGCACAAAAAATTCGTGATAGAATCTTGGAAGTTGTCTCCAAAAATGGAGGGCACCTAAGCTCCACTTTAGGCGCAGTAGAGCTCATTATCGGTATGCACTGCGTATTTGAAAATCCTAAAAATCCTTTTATTTTCGATGTAAGCCATCAAGCTTATGCGCACAAATTGTTGAGTGGTCGTTGGGATTCCTTTGAGACTTTGCGCCAAAAGCACGGCATTAGTGGTTTTACTAAACCAAGTGAAAGTAATCAAGATTATTTTATTGCTGGACATAGCTCAACTTCTATCTCTCTAGGGGTGGGTGCAGCAAAGGCATTTTATCTCAAAGGTGAAGAAAATATCCCTGTGGTTTTGATTGGTGATGGAGCAATGAGTGCAGGGCTTGCCTATGAGGCACTTAATGAGCTTGGAGACCGAAAATATCCAATGGTTATTATCCTCAATGACAATGAAATGAGTATTGCAAAGCCTATTGGGGCAATTAGCAAATACCTTTCTCAAACCATTGCAGGTAAATTTACACAAAACATCAAAAATAAATTTGGAAATGCTATCAACAATATGCCCAATGCGACCTATCTTGCTAAACGATTTGAAGAATCTATCAAGCTCATTACTCCTGGAATGCTATTTGAGGAATTAGGATTAGATTATATTGGACCTATTGATGGGCACAATCTCAAAGAGATTATTAAATCTCTGCGACTCGCCAAAAGCATTAAAAAACCTATTGTTGTTCATGCGCAAACCCTCAAAGGTAAAGGATATTCTCCTGCAGAAGGGCATTTAGAGCAATGGCACGGTGTTAGCCCTTTTGATAGACAAAATGGCACAATACTAACTACAAGTAAGACCAAATCCCCAACACAGATTTTTTCTCAAACCCTATTAGAGATTGCTAAAAAGGATTCTAAAGTCATTGGAATTACAGCAGCAATGCCTAGCGGAACAGGGCTTGACTTGCTCATTAAGGCATTTCCAGAACGTTTTTGGGATGTAGCTATCGCGGAACAACATGCCGTAACGCAAGCAAGCGCACTTGCCAAAGAGGGTTTTAAGCCTTTTGTCGTCATCTATTCTACCTTTTTGCAACGCGCTTTTGACCAAATTATCCATGATGTAGGCATTATGCAAATGCCTGTGAAATTTGCTATTGATCGTGCTGGTATTGTAGGAGAAGATGGGGAAACACATCAAGGAGTTTTTGATATTGCCTATTTAAATATGATTCCACATTTTGTGCTTTTTGCTCCACGAGACCAAGCTACATTGGAGTTTGCAGTGCAATTTGCAAATGATTTTTCAGACGCCCCTTGTGCATTTCGCTATCCTAGAAAATCATTCAAACTAAAAGAAAATATTTTTAATCCTACACCTTTTCATCTAGGCAAATTAGAAATTCTCAAAGAATCTCAAAGTAAGATTTTATTGATAGGTTATGGCAATGGTGTAGGACGAGCGTATTCTTGTTTAACGGAGCTTCAAACGCAAAATATTGATTGCACTCTTGTAGATTTGCGTTTCATTAAGCCTTTAGATGTTGAATCTCTGCTACATCTAGCAAAATCTCATTCCCATTGGTTTGTTTTTAGCGATAGCGTCAAAATCGGTGGTGTAGGAAATATTTTAAGTGCATTTGCGCAAGAACATCATTTGAATATCAAAATTCAAACTTTTGAGTTTGAGGATTCTTTTATCCCACATGGTAAAGTGGAAGAAATAGAAGAACAATTAGGATTAAGCACACACCAACTCACACAGCAAATCTTACAATCTCTATAAGGAAAATAATGCGACAACTAATGATGCTTCTACTTTTTGGGTTTTTCGTTTGGGCGCAAGATTCTGTTCAATTAAACCAAGCTCAAGCTCAAGAAGAAGAATTACTCAATGACTTTGAAGACGAATATCACATCTCTGCTACCCACACCACAAAAGATCCTCTTATTAAATATAATCGCTGGATGCACAAGGTTAATAAGGGGATTTATGACTACGCCTTAAGTCCTACTTTAGATGTTTATAACAATATAATGCCTCTTGGCTTTAGAATGGGGATTTATAATTTTTTTGACAATCTCGCTTCACCTTTGCGATTCCTTGCAATTCTACTTGCAGGAGAGCCCAAAAATGCAATGGACGAATTAGGACGCTTTGCTATTAATTCTACTGCTGGGATTTTAGGAATCTTTGATGTTGCTTCAGAAAATAACTTATATTCTCATCGTAATGATTTTGGAATTACCTTTGGCAAATGGGGAATTAGTGGTGGATTCCATATTGTTCTACCATTGTTTGGACCAAATAATCTGCGTGATACTCTTGCGATACCCCTCAATGCCCTTGCCTATCCTCCAAACTATTTTCAACCTAGTGAAATAGCAATTGGGGCTGATGTCCTTGAGGTTGCCAACTATATGGCACGACACAAAGCAACTTTGGATTCTTTATATCAAGATTCATTGAATAGCTATCTCTTATTTCGCGATGCTTACGAACAAAGACGCGAAAGATTAATTTCAGAAAAATAAAAGGATTAACAATGAAAAATTCAAAATTTTTTATAAAAACTTTATTATTTGTCAGTTTATTTTGTAATTTAGCTTTTGGGTTGGAGCTCAAGCAAATCAATAACACAATGTCGCAAAATATTCAGAAAACCATTGAGATTTTGCGACAAAATACAAAAACTAATCCTAAAGATTCCACATTTTCTAATGCACAAGCAGAACAAATTGCAAAAGAAATCTTCGCACTTTTTGATTCCATTTTTGATTATTCTCTTATGGCACGACTTTCACTCTCTCAAGAATACAAAACTTTAACCAATACTCAAAAAGAAGAATATCTTAAAGCTTTTGAGCAAAATCTCAAAAAAAGCTTCACTGACAAATTAAAACTTTATAAGGATGAAAATATGGAAGTTGTTGGCGGAGAACAACCCAAGCCCAACCGCTATCATCTTAAAACCTCTATGATTTTAGATGGGAAGTTAAATTACATTATTTTTAAGTTTTATGACGACAAGGGAGATTGGAAAATCTACGATGTAGATATTTTGGGGGTCAGTGTGATTCAAACCTATCGTTCCCAATTTGGCGATATTTTAGCCCATAGTGATTTTCAAACTTTGCTTATCAAACTAAAAAGTGAAATAGCCTTTGAATCTCCAAAATAACCAATCATTATTTTTGCGATTCTATCGTGTGATTTTAAACGCGCCTAGAATCACACTTATCTTTTGTATTGCCATATTATTTTTCTTTGGATTCTTTGCGCTGAAGCTTCCTATTGACGCAAGTTCTGATAGCTTAGTATTGGAAAATGACAAGGACTTTCAAACTTATGAATCCATTATCAAAAACTATGCTAACAAAGATTTTTTAATCCTTGCTTTAAGCTCTAAAGATGATGATATTTTCAGTCAAAATTCTATTACAACTCTCCAAAATCTCCTCCAAGACTTAAAGGAAATTCCACAAATTGATGCAAGCTTGAGCATTTTAAATGCTCCTTTACTTAAGAGTGTTCCAAATTTGGATTTACAAGAATCTCTCAAAGCCAACATTACTCTACTCTCACCTCAAACTGATTTTGAATTAGCAAAACGAGAGATTCTAAATTCTCCTTTTTATGCACAAAATCTCATTTCAAAAGACGCCAAAACAGCTGGTATTTTGATTTATCTTAAAGACAATCCGCGTTTGGATAGCTTAAAAGAACTCAAAAAAACAACTTCAACCGAATCCGAAAAACAAGAAATTCAAAAGTTCATTGAATCAGAAAAAGAGAAAAGTCAAGCACAAAATGACGCAACTATCGCCAAACTTAAAAATCTACAAAGCAAATACGAAAATCTACAAATCGGCGGTATCACGCTGATTGCTAGCGATATGATTGCTTATGTTAAATCTGACCTGATGACCTATGGAATCAGTCTAAGCTTGATTTTAGCTGTAATGCTTTGGATATTTTTCAGACTTTTAAGATTTGTTTTTTTGACTCTTTTTATCTGCTTTTTTACACTTGTCGTCAGCAGTGGAATCTTCGCAGCACTCGGCTATCAAATCACAGTGATTTCTTCGAATTATGTCTCTTTACTGCTTATTATTAATGTTTCTTTGGTTGTGCATTTAATTGTAGCTTATTTGGAGTTTTATTCCAAATTCCCCAATGCCTCGCAAAAAAATCTACTCTATGCAGTGCTTTTGACAAAACAAACACCAAGCTTTTTTGCAGCCCTTACAACAATGATAGGATTTATCAGTCTTGTTTATTCTGATATTTTACCTATTTTGCATCTAGGAATCGTTATGAGTTTGGGCGTAAGTGTTGCGTTGTTTTTCACTTTTATATTATTTGCAAGTATTCTAGCCATGCTTAACAAACCAAAACAAATTGCTACACTCTTTACTAAACAGCAAAAGATTTTAGAATTTTGCGCAAAACTAGCTATTACTAGACCGAAATTTCTCTATTTTATCTCCTTTTTTTGTCTTATCTTTAGCCTTTATGGAATCCAAAATCTAAAAGTTGAAAATAGTTTTGTCAATTACTTCAAGGATTCTAGCGAAATCAAACAAGGCTTATTAAAAATAGATAAAGATTTAGGGGGCACTATGTCCTTAGAGGTTCTCCTAACTTTTAAAGATAAAACCCAACCCAAAAATGCAGAGGCTTTGGAAGATGATTTTGAATCGGAATTTAATGCACTAGAATCACAAGATATTTATTGGTTTGATAGTCAAAAACTAAGATTAGCTAAACTCGTGCATACTTACTTAGAATCCAATCCTTATGTTGGCTCTGTTTTAAGCCTTCATAGTTTAGTGCGTTTGATAGATAATTTGGGGATTAATGCTGATGATTTCACTCTTGCATTTCTCTACAAAAATGCACAAGACTCTTTAAAAGCACAGCTCTTCACTCCTTATTCCAACCTAGAGCAAAACCAACTTAGATTTGTTTTGCGCACCTTTGATTCCAATCCAAACTTAAGGCGCAATGAATTGATTACCCAAATCACAAAAGATTTAGAATCTCTATTATCCAATGAATCAGTGCAACTTCAAGTCAATGGTGCAATGGTTTTGTATAATAATTTGCTCCAAAGCCTTATTTCCTCACAAATCAACACTTTAAGCTTTGTGATTGGAATCATTTTCTTAGTTTTTTTGTGGATTTTTAGAAGTCTTAAATTATCCATTATTGCACTTTTAACCAATCTAATCCCTTTGGGAACTATTTTTGGAATCTTGGGAGTTGGTGGGATTCCATTAGACCTTATGGGTGTTACGATTGCAGCCATTTCACTTGGGATTGGCGTAGATGATGTGATTCATTATATCCATCGCTTCAAGGTTGAAATCAAAAGCAATTCTGTGCAACAAGCAATTTTGAAAACACACGATTCTATTGGGAGTGCAATGTATTATACAACTTTGATTATCGTTGTTGGATTTTGTGCAATGATGAGTAGCAACTTTATCCCCACAATTTACTTTGGATTCCTCACAACTCTTGTGATGCTACTTATGCTACTTAGCGCACTTGTTTTACTTCCTGCTTTACTTAGTAGCTTCTATCAAACTAAAGATTCATAAAGAGACATAATGCCAACTAATCCTACAAACTTCTTCCAATCGCTCCACAAAAAGGAATGGAGGGAAGTAAGGTTGGGGAAGAGTTTGATTTTACTATGGGAATGTCCCTAGAGGGTAGTTCTTATAATGAAAACCATCGAGGAATACCTATGTTTCAGGGTAATGCAGACTAAGGTTTTTGATGATAAAATCTACAATAGCTCAAAACAAATCCAATCTTTAGAGCAAATGCGGGATTTGGTGTTGAAAAAGATATTTAGCATGGGAAGGAAAGAGTGAATAAAAGTGAAATTTAGATTATGGGTTGCCTCGCACAAGCCATCATTAATCTAAACTATAAAATTTCATAATATTCAAGATTTAAGATTACATTGTGATTGTATTTATCCCATTGAATAGAATAGACACAACCCATCTTATCCCCGACATTTCCTCTCAAATCTTTACAAAAAACCAAAGCGTTATGCTCACTCTTATTTTCTCGTAATCTTACATTGCTGTGTCCAGCACCAAAGCATCTTGACTGCACAATCTGTGCTTCTGTATAAAATTTTGGCAATGGATTTGCTTGACCAAAAGGCTCAAAACTTTGAATAAGCCCAAACAATTCTACATTTACCAAATTCAATGGCAATCGCCCCAATACTTCTTTGAAATGGGTATCTTGTGCAACAAAAGTTTGCTGGTATTCTAATTCTGCCAATTTCCCTCTAAAACCTTCTAAGTTTTCTAGCTTCAAGCTTAAACCCGCCGCGCCAATATGCCCGCCAAAGGCGACTAGATATTCTTTACAAAGCCCTAAAACTTGCATACAATCTACATCCAAAGAACGCATACTGCCCTTTAAGATTCCATCTTTTAAAGTCAAAACAATACTTGGCTTCAAAAACTCTTCACTCAATCTAGCTGCAATAATCCCGATAATCCCCTCATGCCAAGCATTGTCAAATACCAAAACAAAGGGTAATTTTTCATAATTTTCTTGCGCAAGAAACTTTGCTTTTGCTTCTTCATAAGTTAGCTTTTGCAAAGATTTGCGTTTGACATTCCAAGCCAACAATTGCTCAAAGCATTCTTTGGACTCTTGCAAATCTTCTGCAATCAAAAAGCGATAAGCCAAGAGAGCATTATCCATTCTACCTGCGCAATTCAACAAAGGAGCAATATAATAACTAATCAGTTGTGCGTCTAAATTGTGTTTTGAAAAATGCTCCTTTAAACGAATCATCGCCACTCTTTGACTTTGACGCAAGACTTCTAATCCTTTTTTCAGTAGCACACGATTCATTCCACGCAATGGCATCACATCACTAACAATTGCAAGAGAAAGTAAATCCAAAAACTCCACCATTTGCACTTCTAATTTCATCTCATTTTTGAGTGCAGCACACAGATACCAAGCAACACACGCTCCACAGATTTCAGGCTCTGGAAATTCACTAGATAATTTTGGATTGCAAATCAGTGCTTCTGGCAATTCCATCTGCGGAGTATGGTGGTCTGTGATAAGTAGCTCAATTCCCTTTGCTTTGCAAATTCTCGCCGCCTCTATCGCGTTGATTCCATTATCCACCGTAATAATCACATCACAATCTAAACGCGCAATGACAGAAGCTGACAATCCATAACCATCTAAAAAACGATTAGGAATCTCAATTTTTATCGGATAACAAAGCTTTTTAAAAAACTCGTAAAGAATTGCACATGAGACCACACCATCAACATCATAATCTCCCACAATTGCGATTCTTTTGTTTTGTTTGATTGCCTCTGCAATCCTTATGGAGATTTCAGATAAATTTTTAAGACTTTTAGGTAATGGTAAATCTTTAAGACTTAAAATCGTGTCGCATTCAAAGCGACTTGCAATTTTAGCTTCTATTTGCTCAGCATTTAACAAATCAAAATGTGGAATCAAAGAGAATCTTTAATGCTATTTTTGCTATAAGCTAAAGATTGTTTAATGAACTCAAAAATTACTAAGTTGGGGGCTTGCAAACGTGAAGTAAATTCTGGGTGAAACTGCACTGCTACAAACCAAGGATGGTCTTTTAACTCAATCGCTTCAATTAGACCATTGCTTTCGCCACTCACGATTAAGCCTTGCGATTCTAGTTTAGAACGATATTTTGGATTGGCTTCATAGCGATGACGATGCCGCTCTTTGACAATTTTTTGTCCTTGATAAGCAGCTTGCAATTTGCTACCCTCTTTGGTATGACATTCATATTCTCCCAAACGCATCGTGCCACCCATTGGTGAAGTATGTGTGCGAATTTGCTGCTTACCATTTTGGTCAATAAAATTTTCAATTAAATAAATTGTAGGTTCTTTTGTCTGTGGATTAAATTCCATAGAATCTGCATTTTCAATCCCAAGTACATTACGACAAAATTCTAAAATAGCCAATTGCATACCTAAACAAATTCCAAGAAATGGAATCTTATTAACTCTTGCAAACTCGATTGCCTTGATTTTGCCTACAATACCACGCTCACCAAAACCACCTGGCACAAGGATTCCATTGACATATTTTAAACTTTTCAATGCTTCCTCATTTGTTTCTAATTCTTCACTATCAATCCATTGAATATTGACTTTAGTATCCAAATTTGCTCCTGCATGGATTAAAGCCTCTGTAAGCGATTTGTAAGATTCTTTAAGAGTAAGGTATTTGCCTACAAAAGCAATCGTTACCTCATCTTGTGGTGCTAAAATCTGCTTAACTAGCAAGTCCCATTCTTTCATATCGGGTTTAAATTCAGGTAGCTTTAAGAATCTAGCAATCGGAACCAACACGCCCTCTTTTAGAAAGTTTAGAGGCATTTGGTAAATACTCTTTGCATCTTGTGCCATAATCACACAATCATAATCCACATCACAGCTCATAGAAAGCTTATTTTTTAGCTCTTTTGGAATCTCTTTTTCGGTGCGTGCAATAATGATTTGTGGTGTGATTCCAATTCTACGCAATTCTTGCACACTATGTTGAGTAGGCTTCGTCTTCAGCTCTCCTGCTGCGCGTATCAAGGGAATTAAAGTTACATGCAAACTAATCACACGTTCTATACCGTATTCGTGTTTCATTTCACGCATTGCTTCCAAAAAAGGCAAGCCTTCAATATCTCCAACCGTTCCGCCCAACTCCACAACTAAAATTTCTTTTTCTTCACCTGCAAGGACGATTCTACGCTTAATCTCATCGACAATATGTGGAATAACTTGGATTGTCTTGCCCAAATATCCACCTTTGCGCTCTCTATCAATCACACTTAGATAAACTTGTCCTGTAGTAAAATTATTTTTGGAAGAAAAATTCATATTTAAAAAGCGTTCATAATGCCCAATATCCAAATCTGTCTCCGCTCCATCATGTGTTACAAAGACCTCACCATGTTCTAATGGGCTCATTGTTCCCGGATCCACATTGATATAAGGGTCAATCTTCAAGATTCCAACCTCAAAGCCAGAATTTTTTAGCAAAGTTGCAATAGATGATGAAGTGATTCCTTTACCTAATGAACTTAAGACGCCACCGGTTACAAAAATATATTTTGTTTCAAATTTGGACATTACAAACCTCTAAAATTAAAAACATAATTATACTTTTTAGCAAGTTAATTTTTGCTTTTTGGCTTTTCTTGTTTGTTGGCTTCTAAATTTTCTTTATTCTGCTTACCCCACTCGCACATAGAATCCAAAATTGGAATCAAAGATTGCCCCCTTTTAGAGAGGCGATATTCTACTTTTGGCGGAATTTGTGGATATTCTTTACGTTCTATTAATTCATTACTTTCAAGTTCTTTAAGAGCACTTGTTAAAGTTTTAAAAGAGATTCCAACAAGATAACGTTTTAACTCATTGTAACGCACGACTTCAAAACGAAAAAGACAATATAAAATGCTCATTTTATATTTTCCTGCTATTAATGAAAGTGTATAGGCAAAAGGTGAATCCTCGAAATATAAATCATGAGAAATTTGTGTAGAACAAGTGTTTTGCATTCTTATTTCCTAAAGGTTATTTTTGGATTTTATTATACTCTCTTTTTGGTATGTATCACACTAAAATTTCCGTATTGCACTTTTGAAAAGTTTGACTTATAATTCTTTAAAACTTTTGCGCAAGAGTTTTTATTCATAATATTAAGGAGTAAAAATGCAAGAGATTTTACTACTCAATGGCGGTAAATCTTTCTATGAATCAGAAGGCAAACTTAGTGCTACTTTGCAAGCTGTGGCAAAAGAAACTTTAGAATCTTTAGGTTTTAATGTGCTAGAAACACAGATTGACAATGGTTACAATGAAGCCAAAGAAGCATCAAAAATTCTTCAATCAGATTGCTTAATATGGCAATTTCCGGGTTGGTGGATGGGCGAACCTTGGATTGTCAAAGAATATATTGATAAAGTCTTTATGGCTGGAGCTACCACAGGTCAATTTATCACAGGTGATGGGCGGCATCGAGACAATCCCAATAAAAACTATGGCAAAGGGGGATTGCTAAAGGACAAAAAATATCTATTTAGCACTACTTGGAATGCTCCATTTGACGCATTTAATGACAAAAATGAGTTTTTTGGAGGAATCGGGATTGATGGAGTAAATCTGCATTTACACAAGGCGCATGAGTTTGTAGGAATGTCCGCATTGCCAAGTTTTACTTGTTATGATGTCATCAAGAATCCTCAAGTAGGACGATATATTACGGATTATCAAGCACATTTGCAAAAAGTATTTGGAAACCTAAAGAGCTAAAATTCCAAACTACTAATGAAAGAAGTTTTAAAAGTTTTTATACAACAAGTGTATTGGTTCTTAGCAACACAACAAATCTCTTTGCAAATTACAACAAAATAAAAAAAAGAAAGGAGAAAAAAATGACAAAAATTAGTGAATATGAAGCAATCATTAAGGTGATTAATTTTTACCTAGAGGGTGCAAATCGAGGTAAAGACGAAATAGCGAGACAAGCATTTGCTCAAAATGCTACAATGTATGGAACAAACAAAGATGGTAGCATTGTGAGTGGAAGTATAGAGAATCTCTACCAAGCACTTAAAACAAGTGGGGAAGCAAAAGATTGCAAAACACATATTGATGTGCTTTATATAGACGAAAGCATTGCAAGCGTGCGTGTAATAATGGAAAATTGGCATGGGCTAAATTTCACAGATTTACACCAACTCTTTAAAAGTAATGGGGAATGGAAAATTGTCTCAAAGATTTATCATACCCACTGATATAAATTTAAAGGAATCGGGGGGAGATTCTTTATGTGTTTGTAATTCTTTTTAGAATCTTCGCATAAGTTTTTGCTTCTGTACGATAAGGCAGGGTTTGAAAATCTTGAAAGCAAGAACGCATTATCTTTTCTGCAATTTTAGCAAAAAATTTTTCACAATTTTTAAGTGCTTGTTTTGCCTGTTTTTTGTTTCCAAGTCGATAGCATTCATAGAGTTTTTGTGTTTGTTTGGGTGTAAGAAACTCTGGCAAAAATTTGTATTCTTTGCCAAGCGAAAAAGCAAAATTATTTTGTGCCAACCCCACATACCACGAAAGCATTATCAAAAGTCCTTCGCGCATCATACTAAGATGAGCATTGAGAAGCAAAATCTCACCTCGTAAAAGATCTTTCACACAACACACATAAAGCCAATAAAATTCATTGCAACAATCTAAAAAACTTTGCTTTGTTAGAGGCTTGATATGAAACGCGCAATCACTTGCAGGGAGCGCGTCAGCAAATCGCTTGTCTTTATCAAGCAAAACCTGCATAAGAGGTTCATTGGTTTTATAAAACTCGACATCATCAAGCGGAATCAGCGTTAAATCAAGGCGCACTCCATCATCAAAAAGACAAAGGTAGCTAAACCAACCCTCTTTTAAATCAGGAGGGTAAAGCTCCATTGATTCTGGCTTTTGGAGCATCAGAGACTTGCCAAAATTTTGTAACCAACTATCGTCTTTGTCCTCTTTAAAATTCTGTAATGATTTTTTATCCAAGAAAAATGAAATATCATAATCGCAAAAAATATCTTTTTTAATATTTGGATTTGCCCTTGAACCCTCGAGCGTAACTGCGCGGATTGCTTGATGAGTTTTAGCAAAATCAAGGATTAGAGTGAGAATCTCTTGTTCTTTGCGGATTGATTTGCGAAAAACATGTTTGCGTAGATTCATGGTATTATTTTTCTCCTTTTTCTAAATTGAGCAATTTTATTTTTTTATCAATCCCTGCGGCATATCCTGTTAAATTCCCCTTTGCACCAATCACACGATGACAAGGGATAATGATTGCAATTTTATTATGCCCCACTGCACCGCCAACTGCTTGGGCAGACATTCGCGCTAAGCCTCTTTTTGTGGCAAGTTGTTTTGCAATTTCGCCATAGGTGATAGTCTCGCCATAAGGGATTTTACAAAGAATCTCCCAAACTTCTTTTTGAAACTCTGTGCCTATACAATGTAGAGGGATTTTAAAGTTTGGTTCTGTGCCTGAAAAATAAACATCAAGCCAAGTTTTGACTTGTTTAATG
>JAAGKN010000382.1_pt1 | contig 52806 bp, 51 predicted proteins | sample 6206371 | NCBI WGS metagenome assembly JAAGKN01 (sample SAMN11533720, study PRJNA540317) | gut metagenome | isolation source: fecal pellets from male and female animal of same cohort | host: Peromyscus leucopus | place: USA:CA | collected 2017
CCGCCGTGGCCTTCGTCTTTTTAAACTATCCTCTTCAATTGTGGGGAGCTCTGGTTGAATTCTGTGTAATGTAGTACCGAGTAAAATTAGAGTATTTTTAATTTGCTAATATGTTAAATAAAAGTGTTATATTTGTTTTCTAATTGTTAACAACCAAAATTGTTGTATTATGAAAAAAACATTACTTACACTTGCAGTGGCTTCATCTGCTATATTTGGCATGAGCGCTCAGTCAAGCTATCAGCCAGGTAATTTTGTCTCTAATTGGTCAATTGGTGTTGATGGGGGTGTGGGAACACCGATGGAACACCATTCATTTTTCGGGGATATGAGAGCTATAATCGGCTTGCACGTACAGAAGCAGATCTCACCTGCTTTTGCTCTCGGTATTGAAGGAAATGCCGGTATCAACACTTCATCATGGACAACAGGCGATGTATTCTATAAAAATTTGATGGGTACTTTCGTAGCTCCTATGAACAGAAGTAAGACAGCTTTTGACAAACTTTATGTAGGCGCTTACGGATCAGTGAACCTGATGCGTCTGTTCAATCCGCTTCAGAGCCGTCTGTTCGAAATGGAGGTAACTGCCGGAGCCGGTTGGGGACATGAATTCTACAGCCGTTTCTCCCTTTTCCCCTACGATATCAAGACTCCTGACCAGAACTATTTTGTGACAAAGGTAGGTGTGAACTTCAATTTCAATGTTACTGATAATCTTACCCTATCGCTCAAGCCTTATCTGGCATGGAATATGACAGGTACGGAGTATCGTCCTCTTGATGTTGAACAAACCTCAGCCGCATATAAATCAGTGCGCGGTACTGTCAATATCCTTGCCGGCGTGACTTATAATTTCGGTCCCGGCTTTGAGAATACCAATCCTGTAGACAACTCAGAGGTTGCCGCTCTTAATGACAAGATTAATGCTTTGCGCGGCGAGCTTGGCGCATGTCAGTCAACTCTTGCCGCTCAGCTGGCTCAGCGCGATGACCTTACCCGTCAGCTTGTCGACTGCAAGAATGCAAAGAAAGTTACCGAGCAGAAAGTAAGCAACATCGAAACAATACTTTATGTGTACTATGATCTTGCTTCGCCTGTGATCCGTCAGAGCCAGCAGCCCGTGGTTGAAATGGTGGCTGACTATCTGAAGAGCAATCCTAAGGCAACTGTTACAGTCAAGGGCTATGCTTCGAAGGAGGGTGAGGAGTCGTTCAACGAGCGTTTGTCGGCTGAGCGTGCTGAATCTGTTTCTACAATGCTCAAGGATAAGTATGGTATTGCTGCCGACCGTATCAAGAGTGAAGGTTGCGGCATTCTGACTCACTTTGACGAGCTGTCATGGAACCGTGTGGCTATATGTATTATTGAAAAGAATAAATAAGAAATGAGAACTGTAAAAAAGTTACTTGCATTATCAACTATTTTATTCACATCTTCGGCTATTTATGCCGGTGAACCTTATGTGTCCCCCTCTTTTGACCAGGGTTGGTCATTCGGGATTGATGGAGGTGCTACAACTCCGCTGAAGAATCATGCGTTTTTCGGCGATATGAGGGGTTGGGTAGGAGCGCATCTGCAGAAGCAGATTTCGCCTGCCTTTGGCCTTGGTGTGGAAAGCTACTGGGGCGTCAACACATCATCATGGAGCGGACGCCGTCATGCTCCGGCATTTGATAATTCATATACCGGTGTGTATGGAGCGGTTGACCTGCCTACGCTTTTTGGCGGCTTGCGTTGCGGTGGACGTCTGTTTGGACTGGAACTGGCCGCGGGTGCCGGATTTGGTCATGAATATGACAATGACGGGGCAAACAATACCGGGCCCAAGGATCGCAATTATTTCGCTACAAAGGCGGGGCTGAATTTCAACTTCAATGTCAACAACCATATCACCCTGTCTGTACGTCCGGCTGTAATCTGGAATATGACCGGCACAGAGGGCGCTCCTCTTGATGTTGAGCAGACTTCTGCAGCATATACCGCAAGGAACGCGACATTCAATATCACTGCCGGTGTAGCTTACCGCTTCGGACGTGGTATACAGTGTGCTTCCGACCTCGCTTCCGAGGATATCGATGCCTTGAACGGCAAGGTCAACTCCATGCGCGCCGAACTTGCCTCAGCTATTGGCCTTCTTAAAGCAGAGGAGCTGCGCACCGATGAACTGCAGAATCAGATTCGTGAATGCCGTGAGTCGCTGCGTGAGGTAAGTGCTGACAATATGGAGTCAATTCTCTATGTCTATTATGAACTTGCTCAGTCAAACATCCGCGAAAGCCAGCAGCCAGTAGTGGAGATGATAGCCAGCTACCTCAAGAGCAATCCCGAAGCAAAGGTCATTGTGAAGGGCTATGCTTCGAAGGAGGGTGAGCTTGAGTTCAACGAACGTCTGTCAGCTGACCGTGCCGAGTCAGTTAAGAGCATGCTTGAATCGAAGTATGGCATCGCGTCAGACCGTATCAAGGCTGAAGGTTGCGGCATTCTGGAACAGTTCAAGGAATTGTCATGGAACCGCGTGGCCATCTGCATCATCACAAAAGAATAATCTACTATCTGATAACGTAAAAAAGTGCGCCCCGCTCCGAACACGGAGAGGGGCGCATGCGTTAGAAAAGCAGCGGGGCGATGATGTGTCCGCTTACAGATAATTTCTAATCATACTACATTATGCTTAAACATTTCCTTTCTATACTGATAGCTGTTGCGGCAATTGTGCCATGCTATGGCAAGAGTATGTCAGTCGATGAACTTTCCTGTCAGATTCCAGCCGGAAGCTATGATGCAAGGGCCCGGTTCACGGTGTCAATGCCTCAGATGGCCGAAGATGTGATATACAATGTAGTCCTGCATCAGAAGCCTGTAGCCGACGGTGATTCGCTGGCGCCTTGTAAATATCTGATAGAATGGGAGTATGCTAATAATGATAATGCTTCCGGTGGATTCTCCGCTTATTTTGACGGCCATCATTACCGCTTTGGCGGGCAGAAGCTGCAGGAGTATCATCGCGAGTGGGACTCGATACCATTCCGTCCGTCTATTCTTGCCGGTATGAAAGGAGCCGGAGTTCAGCGTACGGCACAGTTCGTTGATATCCTTCCGGCTTTTATCGGGGAGCATCTGCGTACGATAGCCAAAGATAGCCGTTATAAGATCACGATGCATCAGGACACCGTGGTGAGCGGCGTGCATCGTATAGGCGTCGATGTAGTCATGGAGCTCAACGGCCTTACGGCTATGGAGGGGGAATATATGTTTGACAAAGATACAAAGCGTCCGGTCACGGTAAAACTTGAGAATAACCCCGGTTCAATAAGCGAGCAGACTATAATAGTAGAGTATCTTGATGATGCGGTCAACTCCCCTGAAGAAATATCGGAGACAGCCTTGATAGAACTGTATCCCGAACCGTTTGAAAAGTACAGGCAGAGCAACTTCAGGGTTGAGAATCTGCGAGGCAATAAGCTTCCGCAATTTTCTGTTCCTACCACTACCGGCGAACGATATACGCATGAAAGCGGAGCCGGATTCCGCGCTCCTACGGTGCTGGTGTTCATGGAATCGGGACAGGGCTTCAATTCTGACCTTATCGCAGCCCTACGCGATGCCGCCGATTCGCTACCATTCGGCTCGGACCTGATCATGGCGTTTACAGATTCGCATATCGATGGTATAGAGGAATGCGCCGGTCAGATACGCGAGGGCGAGCATCTGCTGATGACGGCCCGAGGCCTGGCCCGCGACTGTGGCGTGGCTTCATTGCCCACGGTATTATTGCTCGACAGGGAAGGAAAAGTAGTGGATGTCATCATCGGCTACAACAAAGATATCTCCTCGGATGTTATTCAAAAGATGACATTGATGAATCAATAACAGATATTATATATTTATTTTATGGAAACAGTTTATTTCAAAGGTACAGCATGCCACACTTATGGAAATCTTCCTGAAGTAGGGCGTAAAGCACCTGAATTTGACCTTGCCGGTGCCGGCCTTGCACCTGTAACATCAGCCGATTTTGCCGGTAAAAGAATAGTTCTTAATATATTTCCGAGTCTTGACACTGAAGTGTGCGCCCGCAGCGTGCGTCGCTTCAATGAAGAGGCCGCCCGTCTGGATGACACCGTAGTGGTATGTGTGTCAATGGACCTTCCGTTTGCCATGGGGCGCTTCTGTACCGCCGAAGGTATCAAGGACCTTGTGGTGGCTTCAGCATTCCGTTCGCCCGCTTTCGGACAGAACTACGGTGTGGAGATCGTAGACGGTCCGCTCAAGGGGCTGCTCACACGTGCTGTTGTAATCATTGACAACGACGGAACAGTTCGTTATCGTGAACTGGTGGAGGAGATAACCACCGAACCTGACTATGAGGCAGCTCTTCGGGTGCTTCGTGAAGGGGAAAAGTAGAGAATCCCTATCTTTTCAATATGTAATCAGCAATGGCCTCGAGTATTTCCGGGGCCATTGTTTCGTCTATGGCCGCATACTCCGCAACCTCGCCTGTCACGGCATGTTGCATCATGTGGTTCAGTCCGTCAAATAGCCTTATGTCGGCGTAGGACGATGCATTGCGGCGCGCTGCCTCAATATTGAGCGGTGAGGCTACCTGCGTATCTTTCGACCCATATATGAGCAGTGCCGGTACTCCGATTGATGCAAGCGACTGTGCCGGAGAGAATGAAGCGAAATAAATTAGCCATGGGTTGGCATCCGACAGGATTTTTGTGAGATTGGCTGCAAGCGCCTTATGGAGCATATCGGTATCCGCACCTGGAAAAATCCGGGCTATGTATTGCTGCGGATCGGCCGGAGATGAGCCTTTGGCAAGATCAGCATACAGGGTGTGGAGCGCAGCTACATATTTATCAACGGTGGCAGCCTGAATACCTTGGCGGAGCATTATTGTACGGTTCTGATCGGCAAGAATCGAATCGCCTCTCACCGCTGGGGGAGCAATAGCCACAATGAAATCGGCACGTGAGTCAGAGTTCTTATCGGATAGAAGGATGGCAACAGAAGCTCCCTCACTGTGCCCTATCACGCCTGTCGATCCAATGCCGGGCTGTGAACGCAGATATGCGAGTGCCGCTTTGGCATCGGCCGTTACATCTGCTGTGGTCATCGAGGAGATGTCGCCGGTAGATGCGGCATAGCCGCGGTCGTCATAGCGCAGCGATGCCACACCCTTGCGTGCCAGATAGTCGGCTATGACGGCAAACGGTTTATGGTCAAACAGCTCTTCATCGCGGTTCTGCTGTCCGCTGCCCGTCACCATTATCACTGCCGGATTTCCCGGTGCGGGGTTGGAGGGGAGAACCAACGTGCCGGCAAGCATTACGTCAGGAGCGCCTCCCTGAAATTTCACCTCGCGTATGGAGTAGGGGAAAGGTGGCCGGGGAGTCTGCGGTCGCTGATTGCCGGCCCAAGGAGCAAGAGTCACGGGAAATTTGTATGGCCCTTGCCGGAATGTTCCTTTTATGCCATCCGGTGAAATGCTTCCGCTGAGCGATGCACCGATTTTAGCAACTGTGATATTGATTGAGTCGCTACTCAGATATATCTTTTCAGCCTGTATCCCATAGGCATTCTGGTCGGGAGAATCGAATGTTATATTTTCCTGTGCTGTTCCACTGTCAGTGATGTTTATCCCGATGGTCAGCGCTTGCGAGGGACTAAGACTGAGCTTTCCGCGCCATGAATCAGTGGTTGCATTACTTGATATGGCAGCTACGCCTGCAAGCAGCAGTATGGCAAAAAATCTGTGTACACTTCCGATGTTCATATAGAGATGGTATTGTTCCTGTTGGTTAATGCAAATATATGAATAAAACGCTGAGGTGCAAAATAATGTGCGGTATCGCTGTGTGTTTTGTCAGCGATAAGGGTGATAAAAAGGAAAGCGGTTCAAATCCTATGGACTGAACCGCTTATGCTGATAAGATATTTTGTCGGGGTGAGAAGACTCGAACTTCCGACCTCCACGTCCCGAACGTGGCGCGCTGCCAACTGTGCTACACCCCGAATTGTCAGCGGGCACAAAGTTAGACATTTATTTTGAAAAAACCATCGGTAGAAGTAAAAAAAATGTTTGTCAATAGCCGCCTGACGGGGAAATCCGGTTATTTTGCGTTGCGTATGCGGCGCGTAGAGCGCTTGGCCGCATAGGCCGGACGATATTTGCGGTTGAGCAGAAAGCGGTCAATTACCGCTCCGGCGGTCACTGTCAGACATACGGCGCCAATAATGGTGAGCCATTCTATGAATATATGTAGTTCGGCGGGATTCATGTCAATATTGTTTTATTGTAAAACAATGCGGTGCCGTGCAGGGTTCAGTCCTTGTAAATCTCGTCGTGCACGGCCTTGCGCAGTTTGGAAAGCTCACGCCGCGTGCGTATCTCTGTAACAGTGCCGAGTATCAGTCCGAGTACGGCCCCTACCAGTCCGCCATAGAATGCAGCCATGTTAAAATGATAGAAGCAGTACATCAGCCCGGCGATGCAGGGGATAGCCATGGTCCATCCTGCACATTGGGCATGGCGCCGGTATTTCTGCAGGTTGCATATCGATATCAGTGCATCGGTGGCCGACATCGATCCGAGGTCAATCCTGCGTATGCGTCTGAGCTGTCCCAGCATAAGCAGTCCCATTATCAGGAAGTAAATGCTGATAGCTATTATAAACCATAAGGGAATATTGACAAGATGCATGCAGAGGGGTGTCAGCATAACCCACAGGAAGCAGACTGTCATCATGCGCTTTGAACGCACGGTCAGCCGGCTCAGCAATGAATTTTGAAGAGCTTTATGGATTGATGGCTTTTCGGGTATGATTGAAGCCTGGATATCCATCGATTTCCATTGGGCGCGAAGTTGCTGTATGTCGAGTCCGTTATCCATATAGTTCATTTATTGCTTTCGTTAATTAATTGGCGTCGTATGCGGTGGATGCGCGAGCCTACATTGGTGCGTGTCAGTCCGGTCAGGGATGCGATGTCGTCGTAGGAGTATTCGTCGAGCCACAGCATTATTATCGCTTTGTCGAGCTTGCTCAACCTGCTTATCAGGCGATACATCTCTTTGAGAAGGCGTGTGCGGTTGCCGTCGGAGCTATCGTCGGCTATCTCGGCCACGCTGTCGAGCGGCAGGCATCCGGAGTGGCGGCGGTTGCGCCTGAAGTATGTCACGCATGTGTTGAGTGCCACGCGGTAAATCCATGTCGATTCCGCTGATTCGCCGCGGAATTTGTCAATGCCGGTCCAGATGTTGGCCGTCACCTCCTGACATAGGTCCTTGAAATGGTCAGCATCCTCCGCATACATATAGCACACCTTGTTGATGACCTGTCGGTGGGCCTCAATCATGCGCAGGTAGCGCTCGGTTTTGGTGTCGGTGTGTGATGCCATTTATATATTAGTAGCCGCTCGGCCGGAATAATTGCACGGAGGGGGTAAAAAAAGTGCGTCGCCGTATCATGTCATAGGCATGAGGCGGTGACGCATGTTATCTTTTCGGTTCTGTATCAGAACATATAGGCGGCTGTCACGGTCCAGTAGCGGTTCTTGCCTTCGATATTGGCAGTCGAAGTGGCTCCTACGGTTTTCAGGGCTTTTGTAAGTCCGAGGCCGTAGCTGGCGCTGACCTGTACCTTCTGCAGCAGTTCGAGGCCGAAGCCGAAGTTCCATGCGGTGTCAAATTTGCGGTTGTTCCAAGCCTCGGATACCGACTTGCGGCTTGTCAGGAAAGAGAAGCTCGGACCTGTGGTGAGGAACGGGCGCACTATCTTGTTGATAAGCGGAATGCTCATACGCCATTTCAGATTGAGAGGTATGTCGATGTAATCGCGGTTGTCACTGATATTTCCGGTGGTTCCGTCATCATATTTTGCGGCCCAGCGTGAGTTGCGGCGTACATACATCACCGATGCGTCGAATCCGATGCCGGTCATGGGAGCTGAGAATTCCACCATGGCGCCGGCATTGAAGCCCATGCGGTTTGACGAATCGAATGTCTTGCTGTTGAAGTGAAGTTCGCTCACGTTGGTACCTACGCGGAGGCCGAAGCGGAATTGTGCAGCTGCGGGAAGAGCGGTGCAGATAATCATTATAGCTGCCAGTGAAGCTACGATGCTGAATTTTTTCATAGACAGTGAAAAATTATATTAGGGAATTATTTTTTTATCGTCAGTATTCGACAATGATTGAAATATGCGGTTGCAAATGTACAAAAAAACGGCGTAACCTCAGCAGAGGCTTCGCCGTTAAGGTGTTTTTGAAAGCTGATTATTAAGTGAAATTTATTTGATTACGTCGGTAAGTTCGGCACCGGCTTTGAACTTCACAACCTTGCGGGCCGGAATTTCAATGGTTTCTTTAGTGCGGGGGTTGATGCCCTGGCGAGCGGCTTTTTCTGTTACGGCAAATGTTCCGAATCCGATGAGGGCCACTTTGTCGCCCTTGGCGAGCTGTTCGGTTACGGTGATGATAGCTGCTTCAAGTGCGGCTTTGGCTTGCGCTTTGGTAAGATTAGCTTTTTCAGCTATCGCGTAGGTAAGCTCAGTCTTGTTCATGGTTGAAAAATTATGTATGTGTTTATAACTTTTACAAATATATTGCTAAAAACTTAAACCACACAAGAAAAGCCGAAAAAAATGACAAAAAAACGTAATTCTGCCGCTGTTGGATATTATATATTGAGCCAAGATACCAAAAATTTGTAAATTTGTGATGAATTTACATTTTAAGAATGACAATGAGCAGATTTCAACAGATATTCAATTCTATTCCGGTTGTCACGAAGAATCTGATAATTATCAATTTTCTTGTGTGGCTGTTCATGATGGTGTGCGGTCAGCGCATGGATCTGGATGTAGTGCGCTTCGGCGGTCTGCATTACTGGGGCGCCTCGGATTTCAATCCGGCGCAGCTGCTTACCTACATGTTCATGCATTCCACTACGGACCTGGCCCACATATTGTTCAATATGTTCACGCTCTTCATGTTCGGTATCACGCTCGAACGAGTGCTCGGCCCTGGGCGCTTCCTGTTCTACTATCTGTCATGCGGTGTGGGTGCCGCGCTTGTTCAGGAGCTTGTCTGGGCCCTTACATGGCACGATATGTTCACCAAGCTTCTTGCCAATATGAACGGGGTGGATTTTGCCACCATGGGTGCATATATTGACCAGGCGGTGGCTATGGGGCAGGATCTCCCGTTTCTCAACTCCCTGATCACTGTAGGCGCCTCGGGCGCAATATTCGGCGTGCTTCTGGCTTTCGGCATGATATTTCCTAACCGCCCTCTGTTCATCATGTTTATCCCTGTGCCTATCAAGGCTAAGTGGATGGTGATAGGCTATGGTGTGATAGAGCTTCTTATCGGACTCTCGCAGCCCGGCAGCACAGTGGCGCATTTTGCCCATCTGGGAGGAATGATATTCGGATTCCTGATTATCCTGTGGTGGAAGCGCAAAGGAGTGATTCATGGAGGATATTATTGATTTCATTTCCGGAAAGCTCCGTCACAGCGCGGCGTGGCAGCTGATGGCTGTCAACATAGTGGCGTTTCTGGCGGTGCATCTGCTGTCGGCCATCGGATACATGTCCGGCGGCGTTGACCTGGCCCAGATGGTCACCGGATTTCTTGAATTGCCGGGAACGGTCGCGCAGACCATCGTAGCTCCCTGGACGCTGATTACCTATATGTTCCTGCAGGTCGACTTCATGCATCTGCTTGTCAATATGTTGCTGCTCCTATCCTATGGGACGCTTCTGGAGCATGCCGGACGTAGAGGCATGGTTGCCGTAATGTATCTGGCAGGCGGACTGGCCGGAGCGGTACTCTTTATAGCGGCGCCGGCTACCGTAAGCGGCACCACGCTTATCGGGGCTTCGGCCTCGGCACTTGCTGTGGTGATGTGTGCCACGGTGCTTCTGCCTGACCTCAAGGTACGTCTGCTGGGGCTATGGCGCGGGGTGTCGCTGAAGTGGTTGTCGCTGGTGATAGTGGCGAGTATGATTCCTGCATTTGTGATGACAGGTCTTTCCGGTGCGAATATGGCCCATCTTGGCGGACTGCTTGCCGGAGCCGCCGGAGGGTTTATGCTTCGCCGCCGTGCTTCCGCCGGCATCGCCGCGGCACAGTATTCTTCAGGCAAGCCTACTGTTGAGGGAATTCTTAACAAGATACGTACCTCAGGGCATGGATCGCTTACCGCCGAGGAACGGAGAGTGTTTTTTGACTTGAGTAAAACTGATAAACGTAAATGATATTGGCCGGTAGAATAAAACATATAGCCGTATGTGTGGCATCGGTGGTCGCAGTCGTGGTATATCTGTCAACCATAGCGGGCGCCTATGGCGGACTGGTCAACCCTGAGGTGTGGGTGCTTCCGGCGCTTTTCTGTACTCTTTTTCCGTGGCTGTTCGCTGTCACGGTTGTCGTTGCTCTCTCAGCTCTGCTGTGGAGCCGGAAGATGGCATTGGCCGGTGCCGCAGTCATAGCGCTCACCGTTTATCAGGCCCTTTCGCTGTGCCCTCTGCACTTCAATTCGCCTGACATGGATGAGGCTGACCTGACGGTAATGACCTACAATTCTTATTATTTCACTGATTGGTCCACAGAAAAGATGCCTGAAAGTGAAATGAACCTGTCGTTGCAGGCCATTCTGGATGCCGATGCCGATATTGTATTGCTTCAGGAAGCCCTGTCGTATGACCACTATACGGCGCCGGGTGGAGTGCTGCCTCACAGACAGGCTGAAGAATTGTGCCGGCGCTATCCCTTCAGACTTATAGATGAAAAGAATACTATGAATGTGCTGTCGAAATATCCCATCCGCAATGAGCCGGTGAAGTATGATAATTTCGGCGAGTATTCATTTATGATAGAGCGCTATGTGGCCGATGTCAGAGGACAGGAGATTACTCTGTTCAACATTCACCTGCAGTCGTTGATGCTGTCCTCCGAAGTGCGCAATTCCGTGGCGCGTACCAGCCGGCTGCATACCCGCCGTCGCGATATAAGCGCCATGCGCCACGAACTGCTACCGAAATTGACCGGCGCTTTGCGTGAACGTGCTGCGCAGGCACGCGAACTGAGGCAGATACTTGACAGTGTGAGCGGTCCGGTGATACTCGGGGGCGACTTCAATGACGTGCCTCTCAGCTACGCCTCGCGGGTGATACAGGGCGACGACCTCACGGATGTGTATGCATCGGCCGGTTTGGGTGCGGTGTACACCTTCCGTTCGCGCGGAATGTATTTCCGCATTGACCAGATGTTCTGCGGAGGGGGGGTTAAGCCGCTTACGGTCCGTCGTGTGGCTGCCGGATGCAGCGACCACTATCCGCTGATGGCCGGTTTCAAACTTACAGAATAACTTTAACCATATTATATATGCACAAATCAATCATTACAGCAGCAGCCGCAGTAGGGCTGCTCGCCGCGCAGCCGACAGCAGCATTTGCCGCCGAGCGCACCAATCCTTTCATGGCTCCTTACGGGACGCCCTATGACATTCCGCCGTTTGACCGCATCACCTACGATGACTATCTGCCCGCACTCCGTCAGGGTGTGGCTGAATACCGTCAGGAAATCGATGCCATAACCCGCAACCGGGCTATGCCTGATTTTGACAACACAATCCTCGCTTTCGAGCAGGCAGGTAAGCTGCTCAACCGCGTGATGCTTGTGTTCTCAAGCCTTGATGAAACCGATAATACGCCTGAGATGACAGCCATATCGGAGGTGGCATATCCTCTGGTATCGCAGACTACTGACGAGGTGATGATGAACGATGCCCTGTTCCAGCGCGTGAAGCAGGTATATGATCGCCGCAACGATATGAATCTGGCCTCTGACCAGAAGCGTGCCGTTGAGGAGCTGTACAAGAAGTTTGTACGCAGCGGGGCTCTCCTGTCGGCCGACAAGAAGGAGCAGCTTAAGAAAATCAACACCGAACTGACCGACCTCTATCTGAAATTTAACAAAAACCTTCTGGCCGCTACCAATGAGTACACCCTTGAGGTGACTGACGGCAAGCGTCTGGGCGGAATTCCCGCCAGCAATGTGGCTGCCGCCGCTGAGGAGGCTAAGGCCAGAGGCAAGAAGGGTTGGGTGTTCACACTGCATGCCCCGAGCCGTCTGCCTCTTCTGCAATACGCCGATGACCGCGATCTGCGCCGCGACATGTATCAGGCATATATCAACCTCGCCTCACAGGGACAGAATGACAACAAGCCTGTGATAAACAAGATTCTTCAGGCCCGCTCAGCCAAGGCCAAGCTTCTGGGCTATCCTGACTTTGCCGCTTACATGACCGAGAACGTAATGGCCCGCACCACCGACAATGCCGAACAGCTCCTGCTCAAGATATGGGAGCCGGCTGTGAAGCGTGTGCATGAAGAGGTGGCCGAGATGCAGGCTCTTGCCGACAAGCAGGGTGCCGGTATCACTATCGAGCCTTGGGACTATTACTATTATGCCGAGAAGGTGCGCAAGGACAAGTATGACCTCAACGAGGATGAAGTACGCGCCTACTTCCCGCTTGAGAATGTGCGCAAAGGTATCTTCTCAATGGCTGAGCGCCTCTATGGAGTGAAGTTTACCGAAATGCCCGATGCCCCGAAGTACAATGAAGAGGTAAAGGTATATGACGTTACCGATGCCAAGACCGGCGAGCATGTGGCAGTGTTCATGACCGACTACTTCCCCCGCGCATCCAAGCGTCAGGGTGCATGGATGAGCGAGTTCAAGGGCTCGTTTGTCGACCCCGACGGAACATCGGCACGTCCCATAGTCTATAATGTGGGCAACTTCTCCAAGCCTACCGCCGACACCCCCTCGCTGCTCACTCTCGACGAGGTGGAGACCATGTTCCATGAATTCGGCCACGGACTCCACGGTATGCTTACCCGCGCACGTCTGCGCAGCCAGGCCGGCACAAACGTTGACCGTGACTTCGTGGAGCTTCCTTCACAGATTACCGAACACTGGGCCATGGAGCCGGAACTCCTCAAGACCTATGCCCGTCATTACAAGACCGGAGAGGTTATTCCCGATGCGCTGATCAAGAAGCTCGAAGCAGCCTCAACACACAATCAGGGCTTCACCACAACAGAACTTGTGGGTGCCGCACTGCTTGACCTGCAGTGGGGTAAGCTGAATCCTGACGGTAAGGATGTCGATGTGGCAGGATTTGAAAAGGAGGTGGCTGAGAAACTCGGTATGCCCTCGCAGGTGCAGTTCCGCTACCGCAGCCCCTACTTCCGTCATGTGTTCGGCAGCGACGGATATGCTTCAGGTTACTATACTTACCTCTGGGCAGAAGTGCTTGACACCGATGGCTTCGAACTCTTCAAGGAAAAGGGCGTGTTTGACCCTGCTACAGCAAAGTCATTCAAAGAAAATGTACTTGAAATGGGTGGCAGCGTCGACCCGATGGATCTTTACGTGAAGTTCCGCGGCCGTCAGCCCAATGTCGACGCACTGCTCCGCAACCGTGGACTCTACGTCGAACCCACTGACAGTGACAAGAACACAAAAATCAGCCAGCCCGGCGGAAAATAATCCGCTCAACTGCTGAATCAAATAGCAGGGAGGTAGTGCGAATGCGCACTACCTCCTTTTTTATGCGGTAAAGATTAGTCACGATTTATAAGCTATCAGAGGCCATATACAGCACTGCAGGTTAGGGAAACTACTAAACCTCACTTAGTGTAATCACTAATTTATTGTATGATAGTGTGTTAAATAGGACGATGGCTGCGGTTCTATTGTTAAATAGCGCTATATTTGTCTACTGTGAAATTCATTTTATAACATACAATCACTGTTAATTTCACAATTATTACTGTCCGCTAAAGAGCAATAATAATTTTTACGATTTGCTTAACCATTTAAACTATGCACAAAATTGCTTTGATTCTGGCAAGCCTGTTCATGCCAACGTTTATTAACTGCCATGCTGCGAAATTAGGCACATCTCCATCGCTATTAGAAATGAAAGGTGGTATAGGCATGCAGATTGATGTCGAGAATATTCAAGAAAACGTGCCGTTCAACGTCTTTGTCGACTGGATCGGAAATACGTCTAATGATTCAGGTGAGATTTTTCAGGGGGCGCTTGCCCTGGCTTTGATTTCCGAGGATGGAGAAATAAAAGAACTAATCCATGAGGAAAAGAATCTACACCTCTCTCCCAATTTTGGGTTCGGTCAATGGCACCGGTTTTGCAATATGACTGTAAATTCCGATATTACCGACACTGATATCATACGATTCATTACCTTGGAAAATAATGATGAGACATGGCTTCCGGTCACTTCAGCAGTATGCCAATCAACCTACTGTAAAGTAAAAAACAATGTAGTCATGAAAGCCCGGATAACCGTAACCATCCTTGGGCGCAACGACATCCCCTACGAGGGATACTGTGAAGGAACTTACAATGAATACAGACAATATGAGCCTATCTATTCATCAATGTATAATATTGACATAATGTGGCCTGTAGACAAAACCCATCGTTTTGTCAAAGTCGGGCCCAACTTTGACCAAGTGCAGATTGATCGCGACAGAATACTTTTCCAAAGCATAAGCAAGCCGGAATATACTGTAACACTCATGGCTTGTTCTGATGATGAACTTATAATGGAGCAGCAGCACTTTGTTGTGGAAACACCCGGCAGCTTTGGCCAGCAGTTAAATGATAACGAGGACAGGTTTTACATCAATAACATTTCAGTTGCAGGACAGATTGACCACACCGATATCGCTTTTATGCGTGATGAGATGCCGATGCTTGAACATATAGACCTATCTGAAGCAGAGATTGCGGGCGGTTACCTGCCGGATGGGGCATTTGAAGAAAAGGGCCTAAAGACTATTATCCTGCCCAGAAATCTGAAAGGATTAGGAGTAAACTCGCTCAGAAGAAACAAAATATCCCAGCTTGATATTCCGGAAACGGTCAACTACTACGGTTTGAATGCGCTGAATTATTGTGAGGACCTTACGTTGATTGTATTGCATAATCCGACTGTAATACCGGTGTCATGGTGCGTTCTCGAAGGGACAAATCGAGACAACGGAGTATTGTTTGTACCGGATGGCACACGCGATGCTTTCGCCTCAAATAACCAATGGGGAAAGTTCGGACTGATTGTCGAAGGGGGCAATCCGGACGATTGGGTATCGGGAAGTGATGATACATATTCATACTCAGGAATATATCCTGATGTAACCATTACAAAAGTCATTAATCCCACCCGTGTGATGACTATTCCGGAAACAGTTGTACTCAATGGCAGGGAATTCAATGTCACCGGAATTGGGAAAAGGGTATTTGCTTCATCCATGATCGATGAAATCCATATTCCCAAAACTATAACTAAATTAGGAGAATATGCCATTAGCCCAAGGGATTGTACCAGTCTTACTAAAATTGAAGTTGACGGGGAAAATCCAATATTCTTCTCCGACGGAGGAGTTCTGTATGACCGCTCCACTTCCACACTGCTTACTTATCCTGAACGTAAAACGGAAAAAGAATATAATATACCAGAGGGCATAACCGCTATCGGAGGATGGGCATGTTATAATGAATACATCAGCAGCATTACATTTCCCTCCACATTGGAATATATCGGGGCATGTGCGTTCTGCTATAGTAATCTCCAAAACATGAACACGGTTATTATTTCAAAGGCCGAAAATCCACCGATAATTGATGCGGATGCCTTCGATAGTAATACATACCTTAGTAGCAAGGTTTATGTACCGTATAATAGCATTGAGACATATAAAGCCGATACAGGTTGGGGCAGCTTTTTCAATCTCCTGATAGACGAAGAGAGTGGTATAGAAAATGTAAAATCAGACGAAGAATGGATAACCATTTCCGGTAGCACTCTGATCCTGAATACAAACGATCCGGTTGAAATATACGGAGTTGACGGAATGCTTTTCTACAAAGGTTCCGACAGCATGATCAAGTTGCCTAACGGTTTCTATATCATCCGAGGCCGTGAAATGGTCAAGAAAATAAAGATTTAGAATTATTCCTGTTTAGCAGACAGTAATATCTTATAATATATAATCATTATTAATTCCCCAATGAAAAAATTTCTACTAATCATGCTTGTCCTCTTCGGAACTTATGTTTCCGGGGTGGCGGCCACATCGCAGCAGGTTGGCTCCCTGTTCTATAAGCTTAATGCTACGGGCAAGACTGCTCAGCTCGTCAAGTCTGACAGCTACAATACACTTACGGCTGTAACGGTTCCTGCAGCAGTGACTGTCGATGGAGTGGAATACCAAGTTACCTCCGTTGAGAGCAGTGCATTCATAAGCTGTAAATCGCTCAAGATTGTCGACTGGCAGGCTACGGCTCCTATACCAGGAAACTGTTTCAGGAGTTGCGATAGCCTCATGACCGTAAACATTGCGGAGGGTGTGACAGAGTTAAGTGCTCACTGTTTAAGCATCTGTCCAATGCTTGAGCATATTAAATTGCCATCTACCCTCACCTTTGTAGGAAACAGTGCTTTTTATCTGTCGGGATTGAAATCAGTGGAACTACCTCCGTCAGTGCTTACGATAGAGGGGGGCGCATTTAGTTCCTGCAAAGCACTCGAAACCGTAAAATTAGGGGAAAAGCTCCCTATTATCAACGCTTCGACCTTTTCCGGATGTACTTCTCTTAAAACAATCGAAATTCCGGAGAGCGTGAAGACTATCGCATCACAGGCTTTCTATAATTGTACATCACTGAAGTCTATCGTACTCCATCATGTGAAGAACATCAACTATCGTGCTTTCATGAACTGTACCTCTCTTGATGCTATTGAGGTTGGCGATTCACTTGAAACTTTAGGCGAACAGTGCTTCACAAGTACTAAGTTTAAGGAGCTTACTCTGCCTCCAACTTTTAAGACTTTTAATAATAACGTGTTAGGGCTTACTTCTATCAAGCGGATCAACATCAGCGATTTGAAAGCATGGTGTAGAATTAATTTCCAATCAAAGAGTTCCTCCAATGTTCCCAGTGGTAACAATCTCAGCGGGAAAACACTCTATCTAAATGGAGAGATGGTGAAAGACCTCGCTTTCCCGGCCGACCTTACTGAAATAAGCGGCGGCGCTTTTGCTTCTTACGATAGTCTCAAGTCCGTGACATTTCACGATGCCATGGCCGTAATAGGTCCGCATGCGTTTAGTGGATGCCGTAATCTGAGCGTTGTAAAGATGGGCAAGGGGATTAAAAAACTCGATGAGTGCGCGTTTGCAAATGCGGGGATTACCGAAGTGCACATCAGCGACATCAAGGCATGGTGCGACGTGGATATCGTATCTTATTACGATGCCGGTTCCAACCCTATTTTCGAAGCCCGAAAATTCTACAATAAGAATCGCCTGATGCGCCGTCTTACTATTCCTGACGGAGTTACTAAAATCAAACCCAACGTGTTCCGCGGATGTGAATCGCTCACCTCGGTAGTCCTTCCCGAGTCAGTCGATACAATCGGTGCCTATGCGTTTTCAAGTTGCAGCAACATCACCTCGTTCAAAATGGGTGATAAGGTGAGACTCATAGATGAATACGCATTAAACAACAATTCTTCACTCACCGAGATCCATCTGAGCAATGTGTTGGAAACTATCGGGAGAAACGCATTCTCAAAGACATCTCTTGAATCCATACATCTCCCAGCTACACTAAAATCAATCGGTAGAGACGCATTTAATAATGTCCCATTGAAAAAGACTGAAATTGACGATGTCGCAGCATGGTGTAAGGTAACTTTCGGACTTGGCGACAGATCTATTCCGAGCAATCCTATTCTTAATTCAAAGAATCTCTATCTCAAGGGACGGCCACTGCGCCACCTCGTGCTTCCTGATGAGATGACGAAAGTAGGAGACTACAGTTTTTATTGCGACACGATGCTTGTTTCCGTAGTGGTAGGCGATGGAATCCGCCCTCTTACCGGAAAGTATACTTTCTACGGTTGCACAAACCTTGAAAGCGTGACTCTTGGACTGCTCACCGACCAGATAGGTGCTAACTTCTTCGATAACTGCACTAAAATCAACCGTGTGCATTCGAAGTACGATGATCCACCCATGGTTGTGTCAAATTCGTTCCACTCTTCAATCTATCCGAATGCCACTCTTATAGTGCCTACCGGCAGTATGGATTTATACCAGGCTGATGAAGTGTGGAGCAAGTTCGGAAAAATAGAGGAAGGCACACGCTACTTCATCTCTGATGGAATAGGTTATATTAAATTTCCGGTGGTGCACGGTCCTTTAATGCCCGGCTCCAAGGAGCGTGTGAAGGTAATTTCCGCTTCCGATCTGTCGGACGATGAGTGGCCTGAATACTCGTCTTACTCTGTCAAGCCTCTGTCAGTTTCGGTAAAAGCTTCAGAAGGCAACAATCGCACCCGTATTGTGATTCCGGAAACTGTAGGCGAGGATGTAATCGTGGCTGCTATCGGTGAAGCTGCTTTCCAGACACGCCCTGATCTCCGTTATATTCAACTGCCTGCCACCGTTGATACGATTTGTCCGCAGGCTTTCCAGTGGTGCGATAATCTTGAAGAGGTGGTTAACCTCAACCCTGTGCCACAGAATATAGACGAAAACGTGTTTGCCGACACAACCTATACCACAGCAACTCTCTATGTGCCTGAAGGTAAAGTAGAGGACTATCGTGCACATAGTGTATGGGGCAAGTTTGGCAATATCATGGAGTATGGTGCTGCTATCGGCTCAATCGAAAGCGAGCAGCCATGGGTGTTCGATGGCGAGGAGTTCAGCTTCGGGGCGGAGATGATGGGACGTACACTCCGCGTGTTTGACCTCGAGGGACGCTGCATGATAGAGCATACTATTGCCGACGCATCGGCTTCTCTTTCACTTGCCGGCCTTAAGAACGGCATATATATCGCCACGGTAGATGGTCATAGCGCCAAGATCTATGTGAAATAAAGAGTAATATCTCATCCTTATAAAAGTACGGCGGTAGCACATTGATGCTACCGCCGATTTTTTGATTTATTATCTTTATTAATTTTCGAAGTTATAGATATCCCTTTTATTAGAGTATTCAACTCTTTGAGTTTGTTCACCAACTCATCAAACGGTACACTCTCGCCATAAATCATATACATACGCATATTCTCGTAGTCTTCTTTCCATTGCTCAATGATTTCTGCCAGAGGAATAATGTTGAGCGTAGCCGGATAAAGCGTATCGTAGTCAAAACCACGCAGGCCGATGAATGTGCGACGGTGTTCCAATACTTGCTGGTAGAGTTCTTTGTTGTTGATGGCGCGTTCGGCAATAGGTGTTTTCAACATCTGCCCGATGTCGTACATGTGGCGTGACATACGCTCCACCCGAATCAATTCTTTTGGCTTGGCAAATTCTTCATGCAACAGAAATATTTTCTCAAGGAATGTACGTTCTGGCATGACAGCACGCACTGTGAATTTCTCTTCCGTAAAAGGCGTGTTAGGATAAACCTGATCTATCATTGAGTTGAGTGCAATCTCGCTGACCGGTTCGCTCATTGACCTGCCGCTGACTTCCACTTTTACTTTGGGAAGAATATACTGTCCACCGTTACCTTCGAGGGACAGTGACAGCACTGAGTCATAGTTTATGTCTATCACTTCCGGATCGGTTGTTGAGACAGGAGTGATATTTACGTTCACCTTGAACAAATCCTTTGATATCCCACTTTGATAAAGTTGTTCCGCTAAATCGTATTGCATGGTTTCTCTTACAAACGAGCAGGCTGCACGGCGGAGTTTGTCGCTAATCTGCGTCTTTGACAATGTGCCGGTAAAACCAAGATATTCACGGTCGATGGCAATGTCGATATCTTCTGAGAAGCGGTCTATCAAGTGCCAGCACTTGCTCAATGATGTGCCTCCTTTGAATGAAAGGTGATTGGCGTATGGCAGACTGAACATGGCACGAAGCACCGCTGTCACCCACCAGTCTTTCTCAATGACCTCACGCTGACGGATATTCAACTCAGTGGAAACGCGGTCGAGCACATCTATCTGTTCTTGTCTTGATAAATCTACAAATATCATCTCTGCAAAATTTTTCTTATCCAAATCGGAGTAAGCACAATATCATGATTGAAGTCATCTTCCGACACGGCGTCCGTTATAATGTTTTTTATCTTGGCAATTTGCTCCTCTGTAATAGCCTTTTCTCCAATTTCGCGCATCGCCATGATTGCCATCTGCATCACTTTTGACCGATAGGCAAAGTTGCTAAGATCGTTGCTATGACGGAATATAATGCTTTTCCCTGCGCCAAACTTCACCTGGCGTGCCGAACCGTCCGTGATATATATTATATTGGTCGGCACTTGTGTGGAAAGTCCCAAACGGTTGAGTGCATATATGCCTGTTGGAATAATCCTTGCCTTATCCCTGTCCGCAATCCGTTGGGCGATCGCATCAAGAGATGGTTCACGAGGTGTTCCGTCCCATTTGTCATACATCGGAGTGTAGTATATGCCCTTAGCAAAACGGTTCAGTTTCCCGTTTTTGCATAGGCGAGTCAGACCGGAGCGAACAGAGTCCGGTGTTCCACATAATGTGAAGTCATCCGGTATCAGGATTTTCCCCATTTCTGTTCGCTCAACAATCGCTTCCATTGCCTTGAAAGAACTGTTTTCTGCCATTGATTGTATATTTTGCCACAAAGTTACTGTATTTTTGTGAAAGTACTACATAGACAGACTACTTTATTTCCAGCAAATCAAATATTTAATGATGAAACAAGTGATATTATACGCTTGCATAATAAAGGTGTGCCTTAACTGTACATTGATAATGTCACAGGAGGCGGATATGACATTTACGGATTCATATATCTCATCCTTATAAAAGTACGGCGGTAGCACATTGATGCTACCGCCGATTTTTTGATTATGGTGCTATATGTCTATTGTGCGAGGTACTTGAGTACGGAGGCGAGAAACTCGCTGCGGTGCGCGTCGGAGCCCGAGGTTATATGGTCGCAGTTGAACCACCGGAATCCGTTCATACCTACGGTGTCAAACACGTGGGAGGGGAGATATCCTGCGAAGAACGGCTCAAACATGGCTGTGGGCGATTCGGACGTGGTGACTACCGTAGTCTGCTTGATGTCGAGGCATGGCATCAACGCGCCTTCAGGGGTGGTGTCGTAGATGACACCTTTGAGGAACGTGCGGTCGAAAAATCCGCTTACTATGGCCGGCATCATGCCCCACCATACCGGGAAGAGGAATATGATATGTTCCGTGTGGCGGAGCATCTGCTGATATTTCTCTACCAGGGGGTCCTTGGTGACTCCCCGGCTGAATCCGGCAAGATCCGTTGTGCTCATCGACGCCTGAAAGCCGTCGGCATATAGGTCAATCAACTGGAATTCGCGTCCGAGGTCAAGGAACTGGCGTGCTATTTCGTCAAGGATATGACGGTTGAAGCTCTTGTCATAGGGGTGAGCCGTTACGATTGTTATCATAATATACTCTGTGAATAATTGGTAAGGGAAAGTACTCGCCAATTATAACAGATTATGGCCGATAATGTTCGTTGATGTCGTCAATTGTTATGCCGAGCATCTCCATTTCGCGGAACAGGGCCGGCAGGGTGGTGGTGTAGAACTCCTCACGCCGCGCCGACAGCACCTTGTCCTTGGCATCGTAGGAGAGGAAGTAGCCCATGCCGCGTTTCGGGAAAATGATGTCGTGCTGATGAAGATATTCAAACGCCTTCAGGACAGTATGGGTGTTCACGGTCATCTGCACCGCCAGCTCGCGCACCGAGGGTACTTTCGCCTCGGGGAGCCACTGGCCGGCTATGATGCAATTGAACGCGTAGTCAATGATTTGCCGGAATATGGGTTTGTCGTTGTTGAAATCCATATCTATAGCTGAATTCCGGAGATTTTACGGTAAGTGAGCCATGTCATGAGCATTGTGTAGGCTACGGATATACCTGAAAGAATGTAGAGGTAGCCTTTGAGTTGAGAGATTATATGCATGGCTAAGGCATCGCCATCGATGTTTGCAGGGGCTGTGCCGGCCATGCCATCGATCATTCCTTCGCGGAACCCTTCCGACACGGCTACCACTATACCCAGTATGCCTCCCGCTACAGTAAGAGAAACAAGCGATACGATGGTCCATACTATTGACATGGTCATGCGGTTGTGCTTGAGGGCCATGACGCAGAACATACATGTGGATAGCGGAATATATTCCTGAGCGAGCTGTACCCAGGCGCCTCCTCCCATAACGGCTTTGGCCCGGTTCAGCTCTGTTGCGAATGCCGCTGCATCGTCAGGTATGGGCCATACGGTTGAGAGCAGCTGCGGTACGGCCGCGTCCAATCCTAATGTGACTAACGGAATGAAGATAAGACAGTAGGATATGATGAACAGCGACTTTTCGACGCCTGTGGCGGGAAGGAGCGTCTCGATGAAGCGGTCGCCGCGGCGTACGAATATGCAGGGTGCCAGATATATCATGAAGTTGAGCACCGTGCTGAGCATTCCGCTGAACAGCACGCCTACCTCATGGCGTGACAGTGCGTACTGGATAACCGCCAGCCCGATGGCGACGAGTGGATACAGTATGATCTGGGCTTTCAGAGCCGGATAGTAGTAGCGGGCTACCATTGACAGCCTCTCCCATGAGAAGCCCGGTTTCAGATGGATTAAATCAGATGTCGGCATGGCTGTTGGTGTTGAGAGGTTTGTTGATCATTGATATTATCATGTCGCGGGCCTGACTCTGCAGGGCGTTGTAGAGCAGTGTGAAGTCGAGGTTTGTGGGCGATTCCGGGTCAGCGGGGACTATGGCACGGAACAGTCCTAACTGCTGTTCGACGTAGAGGGGGCTGACCGGAGGAAGCTGCGAGGTGACGAATGCCAGACGGCGTGTTATTTCCCATGTGGACTGTGCGGTGAGCAGTTTGCCCTGGCTGAGTGCTATCACCCCGTCGTAGAGATTCAGCAGATCCCATACGGTGTGGGTGGATACTATCAGGGTCTGTTCGTCGCTGATGCAGCGTGCCAGAATCTGCTGGAGTTTCTGCTTGGCGGTGATGTCAAGTCCGTTGGTGGGCTCGTCAAGCAGAAGCAGCTCGGTGCGCAGGGCCAGCGCGTAGGCAAGGAGCGCTTTGCGGCGTGTGCCCATCGACATCTGCTTGAGCGGTTCGCTTCCTGTCATGCCGAAGTCAGCAAGATTCGATTTAAGCAAATCGGCATCGAAATTAGGATAGAAGCATGCATGGACCTGAGCGAAGCTGTTGATGTTGCGCGACGGTATAGACATATTGTCGCTCACAAGGAACAGGCGGTTCATTATTTCCGGCAGGCGGAGCGACGTCGGGTAGTTGTCCATAAGGCATGTGCCTGCCGAGGGGGTGAGCAGTCCGGCCATGAGGTGGAGCAGAGTGGTTTTTCCGGCTCCGTTCTCACCGAGCAGCAGATGTATGCCGGGGCCTATCTCAGCCGTGGCGGAGTCAACGGCCAGTTTTTTGCTCTTTTTGTAGCGGTATGTGAGATTGTCAAGTGTCAACATATCATGAATGTTTATCAATGATTATGCGGGTTCTACTGTGTAGCCGGCGCGGCGGAACAGTTCGATGATGCCTTTCTGTCCGGGAAGATGTCCGGCACCGACAACGACCATTACTGATGTTGTGGGTATTACGGCCAGCAGGAAGTCGACCCATGCGGCGTTGCGTGAATTAATCATTCGATCCTTTGTCTCATCATTCATGCCTGAAGCCGGGTCGGTGAAAAGGTCATATATCGTGTTGAGGTTTCCGAGGCGGTAGGCGGATGCCAGTTTGCGGGCGTTGAGTATTGAGTTGTCGTCGATGCGGATGGTTTCCATCAGGTCCATGGCCTGCTTTTGGAGTGGCGCGCCGTATAGTATGCCCATCTGGAAGTCGATAGTCTCCAGCCCTTTGACAGCTTTGCCGGCTTTGAGGGCCATCTCCTGAATGGTGTGGTCAAGCTGTTCAGCAGGGTTGAAAGAGGGGAATGCCACTGCATTCTGAAGCATGGCCAGCTGCGCGCCTATGGCTGAGGGCACGAGTGGCTCTATGTGCTGCTTGGTGAGCATCCCGCCGGCGTATTTGTTCAGAACGTTTACCACTGAATCGACCTGTGCGGAGGTGAGCAGCGAGCTGAGGGTGCTGTCGGCCGGAGCCATCAGTTTCTGCTGTATGCCCATCAGTGCCTGCGGGTCCTTCATGAATGCCATATCCACTTCTCCGTATACTTCGCTTACGCTTTTGAGCGCATCGTTGAATCCTTTCACGGAGTCAAGTACGGCTGTGGGGGCTACGTGATGTGTGCCGAATATATAGGAGGGCTGTTTCAGATTTCCGCCGGAGATTTTCCATAATAACTGTGCCTGACAGATGCCGGCTGTGAATACGAGTGCCAGTACTAATGTGATAAGCTTTTTCATGAGGATGTGAAATGTGAGTGTTATGAATAATTCGGTTTTTTCAGTTTGGTTGTGGTGTTGTAGTTGTGTACAACACCACAAAAGTATATATTAAAATAATACCCGCCAAATTTTTTTTGAAAAAAATGGCGGGTATTGGAATATACTATTGCGTATCAGTGCTTATTGGCACATGCTATGCGGTTCAGTATGTGAGCGGTAGGCAGCGGTTGAGGTATTCGCGCGCACGGCTCCAGGGGACGAATACCGAATTGTCGTTAGGAATCAGCGGCATCGGTTTTTCGTTGAGGAGTGTGAGCAGATAGAGGTGTCCTGACTCGGAGCGTAGAAGCAGCATCTGCAGGTTGGCGGCCATCGGTACGATGTCGAAGTCGCACCAATGCTTGCCTACGGTGTCGAAGTAAGTGGTGAGATAATAACATCCGCGCAGCCGCATCAGTGAAAGCAGGGGCATGAGGGTTTCGGCATGGCCGAAGCGGAGCTGTACGGGGTCAACCTTTGTTGAGTCGGCAATGAAAGCGTCGAACGAGTCGATCAGGTCCTGTAGCAGCGGCGAGGCTATGTCAGCCGGGATTGTGGATAGCGTCGAAGCCGCCCGCTTCAGATAGTGCTTCAGGTTGGCAATGCTCCAGAGGCGGTTCATCTCCTCGGGGGTAAAATACCTGGTGCCGTCAATACTGATGCCCATTGCACCGAGTCCTGTCAGCACGGCCCATTCGGCAGTCACTACTTTAGCGGCTTCCTCCGGATTGTCGGAAAGGTAGCTGCCTACTATCTTTTTAAGAGGCGACAGTGGTATTGTGGCGGAAGTGTAGGCCTCCTCCACAGTGGCGAGGCTACTGCTCTCTGTGAATTCTGTAAATTCCGGGCTCAGGTCAAAGAAGCGTACAATCCGGGAGTTCTGCCGGCCGGATGAGGTGTATATTTCCTGGCGGTTGTCGAGGCGTGCGAGCTGATGGGTGAACTCGTCCATACTCATTATGCAGCGGGGCGAGTAAGAGCTGATGGCATTCACGTGGCTGTCATGGAACATGTAGGGTGAGCGGCGGAACATGCGTGCCGCAATGCCGCGCTGTTCGGCCTGTCCGAGCGAGTCGAGAGCGCCCCAGCGTCCTTCGGCACGTGCTATCACTAAATCGGTTATGGCAAGCAGACGGCGCCCTTCGGCGGTGAGAGTCCCTTTGTCGCGGGCCTCGGTCAAGGCCTTTTTGAGCTTGGTGCATGATTTTGACGATGACGGGAAGCGCGCCCCATGTCGCCCCACATGGTTGATCATCACTACTTTTAGCGTGTCGGGAATGACAACCGGTGCGGCCGGAGGAGCATAGGGCATGAAGCTGCCTTGGCACTGCTGCCAGGTCCAAGTAGTTAGGGTAGGGTCGGCGGAGTGTGCGCTGAATACAGCTGCCGATATTACGGTCAGTATGGTTATAAATCTATGAATCATGCTAACTATTGATTATCTTTTGATTATCTTTGCCTCCAAAGATACGAAAACTTATGGAATCACTTGAAAATATACGTATACTTATCCGTGAGGATAAGCTTGACGATGCCTTGCACGCGCTGAATGCCTTTATCGATAATGATGCTGACAATGCGGAGGCGCTTTTCCTGCGTGGAAAGGTGCTGTGGCGCAAAGGGCTGCGTCCGCTTGCCACTACTGACTACGCCCGCTCGGCGGCTATCGACCCCGACGGTCCGGCTGCCATGGCGCTGGAGCATGCCCGCGATATAGAGAGTTTTTTTAACCCTGACCTGCTCAATCCTTAGGCAAACATCACTGTGTGGCGATGATTCCACCCTTGCGAACCGTTGCGGAGATTTATTGTGGTAAGCCCCGTGCATTGTCCTATGGCAGTGCGTACGCGGCTTACTATATCGGACATGGAGCTGATGCCGCTCATACGGAGTGAGGCCACTGTGGTGCCGCGCTGTATAACCGTGGCGAAAATAATGTCGGAGTTGAGGATTGTTGCCATGTCAATAACTTTTAGCGGTGAATAAATCTGGTGTGTAACACTTGGTTACACTGCAAATTTATCACCTGACGTGTGCAAGTAGCATGCACACGCGTGCTAAAAGCTATTAATGGGTCAGCTGTAGAGGAAGCGCTTTATCGATTTCTTGGGCGTTTTCTCAAATTCGTGGGCACGGAGCTGTATTTCATCGATACGTTCGTATGGCGCCACGATACGGTTGAGCTCCTCGCGTACCTTCTCCATGACCTTGGGCATCATTTCATGCGTCAGGCGTGCCTTGTCCATAGCCTCGTAGTCGGGATAGACGAGTGCCACGAGTTTTTTGCCGCGCTCCACCACGAGGCTCTCGGCCACGTAAGGCATGTTGTTGAGCTTGGCCTCGATCTCCTCCGGATAGATGTTCTGTCCGTTGGACGACAGGATCATGGTCTTGTAGCGGCCGCGTATGAATATGGTGCTGGCGTCGCTGATGGTGCCCATGTCGCCGGTGTGCAGCCATCCCTCGGCATCGAGCACCTCGGCTGTAGCCTGAGGATTCTTGTAATATCCTTTCATCACGTTCTCACCTTTGACGCATATCTCGCCGGGGATGAACGCTTCGTTGTCGCTCAGCACCTTGGAGTACATCATGCCGGGAAGCGTACGGCCGGCCGAACCGGGTATGAAGTCGCGCCAGTAAGTGTAGCTGATCAGCGGTCCGCATTCAGTCATGCCGTATCCAACGGTGAACGGAAATTTTATCTTGCGCAGAAATTCCTCCACTTCATGGTTGAGCGGAGCACCGCCGGCAATGACCTGCTCGAATTCGCCTCCGAAGGCATCTACAAGCTTCTTGCGTATCTTGGCATATATGCGCTTGTTGATGATGGGGAGAGCCAGGAGCCGGCGCATTGATGGCTTCGATATGATGGGGAGAAGCTGGCTGCGGTATATTTTTTCAAGTACCAGCGGCACGCACAATATAAGGTGTGGCTTTACATCCATCAGGGCCTTGACAAGCAGCTTCGGTGCCGGAGTTTTGCCGAAGAGCCATATATGGCTGCCTGCGGCAAGAGGGGTGAGCATGTCGAAAGCGCATCCGTAGGCATGGGCCAGCGGGAGGAACGACAGGCATCGTGAACCGGGCCAATGGAGCTTGGCGCGTACTCCGAATAGCACATTGCCGGCCAGATTGTTGAGCGTGAGCATCACACCTTTGGAGAATCCTGTTGTGCCTGAGGTATAGTTGATTTCGGCAAGGCTATCAGGTGTGAAGTATGAGTACTGCACATCATTGGGGTTGTATCCGTTGGGGTATTTCTTCTTGAATGATGTGCCCATTACCTTGAGCGCTTTTTCAGCGCGTGAGGCGTTGGATGGTGCTTCGGCCAGAATCTGACCGTTGTCAAGCGACATGGCAATGCGTACGTTGCCGAGTTTTTCAAATTCGAGGTTTTCCCATATATGCTCGTCGACGAAAAGTATTACCGAGTCGCTGTGGTTGACGATATGCATGGCATCCTGCGGCGAAAAGTCGTTCAGGATAGGCACTATCACGGCACCGTAGGTGAGCGTGGCCATATAGGTCACCACCCAGCGTATATGATTCTTGCCGAGCAGGGCCACCTTGTCGCCCGGTTTGATGCCTACGGCTTTGAAAAACAGATGTGTGCGGGCTATGTTGCGTGCAAGGTCGCAGTATGTAAGTGTCTCGCTTCCAAAATATTCTGATATGGCCGGAAGCTCCCAGTTCTTGCGGAAGCAGTCGGCGTAAACTTGAAGAAGGTCTTCTTTGAGCATAGTTGTATTCGGTTATGATGGGAGTAGTAATTTGCTTCTATTAATACAATTAGCCATCAGTTATGGTTCTCAAATCATACAAAGATACTACAATGTAGGCTATCCGCCAATTTTTATGCTTAACTTTGCAGCATGATTGATGACTCGACATTCGCCTCCCGGAAGGCGCTGTTCCATACATTCGGATGCAAACTGAACTTTGCCGAAACCTCCACGGTGGCAAAGCTGCTTGCCGACAGAGGTATCATGCGTGTGCAGCGTGGCGATACTCCTGACCTGATAGTGATTAACACCTGTTCCGTGACGGAACTGGCTGACAAGAAGTGCCGCCAGACTATCCGCTCTTTTGCACGCCGATATCCCGACGCCGCAATTGTGGTGACGGGGTGTTATGCACAGCTGAAGCCTGAAGAGGTGTCGGGACTGCCGGGTGTGGCTATCGTGGCGGGTACTGACCGTAAGCTACGGCTTGCCGAGTATATAGATGCATGGATGGCGAGCCATGAACCGCAGACGTTGGTGACCCCGACAAAGGATATCCGTGAATTTTCCCCGTCATGTTCGCGTGGCGACCGAACACGCTATTTCCTGAAGGTGCAGGACGGATGCGATTATTTCTGCAGCTACTGCACAATCCCCTTCGCACGCGGACGAAGCCGCTCTGGCTCTATTGACGATATTGTGGCTCAGGCTACTGCCGCAGCCTCGCAGGGTGCCAAGGAGATAGTGCTCACAGGGGTCAATATCGGCGATTTCGGCAAGGGCCGCAGCGACACGTTTCTCGACCTGATCCGTGAACTTGACACTGTGGATGGGATAGAGCGTTACCGCATATCATCTATTGAGCCTAATCTGCTGTCGGATGAAATTATAGATTTCGTGGCCAGCTCACGCCGGTTCATGCCTCACTTCCATGTGCCGCTTCAGTGCGGTGATGACGAAGTGCTCCGGCTTATGCGCCGTCACTACGATACGGCTCTGTTCCGAAGCCGCATGGAGCATATACATAAGGCTATGCCCGATGCGTTTATCGGCGTTGACCTGATAGTGGGAGCGCGTGGCGAGACGGCCGAATGCTTCCGCCGGTCGCATGAATTTGTCGAATCCATAGGTGTGTCACGTCTGCACGTATTTCCCTATTCGGAGCGTCCCGGTACAAGAGCGCTGGATATTGACTATATAGTCAGCCAGGAGGAGAAGCACCGCAGGGCACGCATCATGATTGACTCCTCGGAACGGATGCTCACCGGATTCACCTCACGCTTTGTGGGGCAGACACGTCCTGTGCTTGTGGAGCACACGGCACGCGGTGGTGTGATGCACGGCTTTACTGACAATTATATAAAGGTGGAGATTCCGGCCGATGTCGCGCTGGCCAACCGTGTGGTGCCTGTGCGCCTGCTTGAATCTACCGGCGAGGAGATGAAAGGGGAGGTAGTGCTATGAAGCTGCTCTACACTTTGCTCGGAGCTATGCTCGGGGGAATGGCGCGGTTGCCATTTTGGGCACTTTATGCACTGTCGGATGTCATATTCTTCCTGATGTACTATGTGGTGCGCTACCGCAGGCGTGTGGTGCTTGACAATATCGTGGCATCGTTTCCAGATATGTCGGCCTCCGAATGCCGCACCACAGCCCGCCAGTTTTACCGTAATTTCGCCGATTATTTTGTGGAGACAGTCAAGCTCGCCCATATATCGGATGAAGAGATGAAGCGGCGCATGGAGTTTGAGAATGTGGCTACGGTTGACCGTATCCTGAGTTCCGGACGCTCTATAGTGGTGTATTTCGCCCATTGCTTCAACTGGGAGTGGGCGCCCTCGATCACTCTGTGGTCCGGTCTGAAGCCGGGACGCGATGCCGTGTTCAGCCAGGTGTACCGTCCGCTGGTCAACAAGTGGTTTGACAGCTACTTCCTGAAACTGCGCGGCCGGTTTCACTCCGAGTCATACCCTAAGCGGACTGTGCTGCGCGACCTGATAAAGGAGCGCAGGGCCGGTATGCCGGGTATATGCGGATTCATGAGCGACCAGAAACCGAGCCATGGCGATGTGGCCCATGTGGTGAATCTGCTCAATCATCCTACGGCCATGATTACCGGTACCGAGCAGGTGGCCCGCAAGCTTGACTCGGCGGTGATGTACATGGACATGTACAAGCTGCGCCGAGGGCATTACCGGATAGTGATGAGGCTTATTACCGAAACACCCTTACAGCTGCCCGAAATGGCTATTACAGAACGCTATGCGTCTTTGCTACAACAAACTATACGTAGAAATCCATCGATATGGCTGTGGAGTCACAAGCGGTGGAAAATTCCTGTAACATTTCCTGATAATGAATCAAAGGACTGATATTGGGCTATCCGACTTGAACAAGCCGGTAGCCGTAATAATTCTCAACTGGAACGGAGCGAAGCTGCTCCGTGAATTTCTTCCCTCGGTAGTGGAGTTTACCCCCACTGATATTGCTGATATAATAGTGGCCGACAATGGCAGCGATGATGACTCGGTAGAACTGCTCAAGAGCGAATTTCCGCATGTACGGCTTCTGCGTTTTTCAAAAAACTATGGATTTGCCGAGGGTTATAACAGGGCCATTGACAGCACCAGATATAAATATACGGTGCTCCTTAACTCGGATGTGGCTGTTAAGAACGACTGGCTCACTCCGCTCTATGAATATATGGAAGGCCACACCCGCACGGCTGCATGCCAACCTAAGATACTGGCCTACCGCAATCCGGAGATGTTTGAATATGCCGGAGCTGCCGGTGGCTATATTGACCGCAACGGCTATCCCTATTGCCGCGGCCGTATATTCGGTAGCGTGGAGAAGGATGAGGGGCAGTATGACACGGTGGACGAGAATCTGTTCTGGGCTACCGGCGCCGCGCTTATGGTGCGCACGGATGTGTACATGAATGCCGGCGGCCTTGACCCGCGCTTCTTCGCCCATATGGAGGAGATTGACCTATGCTGGCGTATGCAGCTGCTGGGCTATCGTATCGCTGCCGTACCTTCAGGTGTGGTATTTCATCTTGGAGGGGGGAGCCTTGACGCTTCCAATCCGCGGAAAACGTATCTCAACTTCCGCAACAATCTTCTGATGCTGCATAAGAATCTGCCTGACAGTGTGAGGCGAGGCGCACTTTTCCGCCGCCGTCTGCTCGACACTGTGGCATGGGCTAAATACATGGTTTGCTTCGATTGGCGCAATGCCGGCGCTATCGTGAAGGCTCACCGCGACTTTGCCTCGATGCGTGATGGCTACAAGCGTCATCCCAATGCCGATTTGCTGCACGGAGCTGTGCGCAGGCCCAATGTCCTTACGTCATATTATCTTTTGGGACGCAAGCATTTCAGTCGCCTGCGATAACCCGTATGTATATGGGGTGATAGGTCAGGGCGCATGTGCCGGTGCGCATGATGCGGCGTGCCTTGGCTGCAGCTTTGCGCGGGTCGTCCTGCACGGCGTTCACTCCGGTGAGGCGTATGTGCCGGAGCATGTCGGCCGGTGAGCCGAATTGCCTTACGATGCGCTCCTCGGATATTTCGGCACGGAATCCTGCGGCACTGATGATGTCGGTCCAAGCCTGTGCCGATATATAGTGCGGGGCGCTTCCGTCAGTATCGGTTATCTCCTTGAAATTGTCAGGCCCGAATGTTGACAGCAGCAGTATTCCTCCCGGACGCAGGCATGACAGACATCGGCTTACGAATAGTGCCGGTGAGTTCATCCATTGAATGGATGCTGAGCCTGTTATTATGTCCACGCTATGTGGCGGCAGGGTAAGTATGGCTGTCTCGGCATCGGTTATGCGGTGCTCTCCCGGGAGGGATGACTCTATGCCGGCTATGTCCCACAGTTCGAGCCGGTCGGTGGAGCTTATGTGCGGTGTGTAGGCGCGTGTGTATGCCCCTGAGCCGGCTCCAATCTCAATAATTCTTCGTGGACATCCGGGTGCGGCAGGCCATAGCGATGCAAGCTTCAGGGCCATGCCGGTCTGTATGTCGGCGTTTTCTGAATAGCTGTCGCGGCATCCGCGGAAGCGGTCGGATATCAGCGGCTTGTTGGTGAAAAGTGTATTTACAAGCTGCTGCATGTCAGGCATGTGTGGTGCGTCAATCCGCCTTATGTCATGGTGACTCTGCCATGCTGCCTCCTGGTTTGCAGGAGGAATGATGGCATCGGCGGCTGATATTACAACAGTGTCCCACAGAGAGTTGCTATACGAGGCGCGGCGCTCGGCCACAGCTTCAAGCTCGGCTGCAAGAGTAGTAATGTCGCGTTCAGGTCTGGCAACCATAAACCGGGTGAATGCCTCGGCGGAGCCGCACATGCGGCGGTAGAATTTAGTCAGCGAGCGTTCGCATAGCCCCTCAAGAGTGCCGCGGAATATGGCTTCCGGTATTCCTGTGCGGTCATTGACCGGAGTCATGGTGCCGTTTATGGCCACACGTGCTGTGATGGGGAGCTGAGGATTGGCGGACATGAAACAGGCTGCGGCAGGAACACCGAATGACCATGCCATGATGCATATTTCGGAGTATGAGGCTATAGTGTCGGGAAGCGGTGTGTCAATATCGCGGTAATCCCACACCACAGCCACATCCATGCCGTTAGCCTTGATATGGCTGAACGGAGCGGCATCCATGGCCCATCCGGCGAAAATCAGTAGCAACCGGCGCTCCGGCTGCGCGGGTGTGGCAGTGCTAACTATTCGGAAGTTCATGCTTGAGGCTGTTGATAAGAAGTTGTACGTCAGCTGCCGTGAGTGATGCGCTGAGGCTGATGCGGAGGCGCTCGGTGCCCGGCGGGACGGTAGGGGTGCGTATGGGCAGAACCTTTACACCGTGGGCCAATAGTTTTTGCGACAGTTCAACCGCCCGGGAGGCTGACCCTACGATGAACGGCTGTATGTGCGAAGCCATCGGCATGCTGCTGCCGGTCAGGAGTGACAGTCCTTCATGAAGCTGACGGGCAAGAGCTTGCAGATGCTCACGCTCGCAGTCCATCGATTCGATATGCTGCATCATGAACATGCTCCACTCGCAGCATATAGGGGGGAGCGCGGTGGAGAATATGAAACTGCGGGCGCGGTTGACAGCCACGTGGCGTAGCTCCTCCGGCATGATTGCGAAGGCTCCTGACGAGGCGCACGCCTTGCCGAGGGTGCCTATCATGACATCTACACCGCGGCGTTTCTCCTCAGGGAGGGCTGTGCAGAGCCCGAGTCCACGCGGGCCGCATACTCCAAGTGCGTGAGCTTCGTCGATATACAGCAGAGTGTCGGTGCGTGATAGCCGGATGTCGGCCAGTTCCTCCAATGGGGCTGCATCGCCATCCATGCTGTAGATTGATTCGGCTACTATAATAACTCGTTCATACTTGCCGGCTTCGGCGTCAAGGATACGTCGGAGGTGGGCTGTGTCGTTATGACGGAAGCGGCGGAAATCGGCTTTGGAGAGCATTATGCCGTCAATAATGCTGGCATGGACAAGCTTGTCGGCCACTATCAGCGTGCGTGCTCCTGAAGTCAAAGCCGGAATCAGTCCGGCATTGGCATGATAGCCGCTGTTGAAAATCAGTGCGTCATGTCCGTAGAGCTGTCTCAGATAATTCTCAAAGCGTGTGTAGCTCTTCTGATCGGCGGCAAGCAGCCGTGAGGCTGAAGAGGTGAGCGATGCCGAAGAGCGAATGCAGTCTGCCATGAATTCATCGCGCAGGTCCATGCGGGCGCCCAGTCCGAGGTAGTCGTTGGTGGAGAAGTCAGTCACGTCAGCGGCACCGGCTTCCGGGATAGTGCGGAAGTTGCCCTCATTCTTCAGGCGGCTCAGCTGCCGGGAAAAGCTGTTCATATGATTTCAAGCAGTTTGCCGGTCAGCTGGGTGAGCTGACTGTCGGTTATCACGTAAGGTGGCATCACGTAGACGAGACGTCCGAAGGGGCGTACCCATATGCCACGGTCTACACACTGCCGCTGGAATTCAGCCATGTTGACAGGATCCCGCATCTCTATCACACCTATCGAACCAAGCACGCGGACCTCCTTGACGCTTTCCTTCGAGCGGGCGGGTTCGAGCATGCGGCGCAGCATCGATTCGATGTGGGCCACTCGGGCGGCCATATCCTGACTGTTGAGCAGCTTGAGCGATGCTATGGCTATGGCACATGCCAGAGGATTGGCCATGAATGTAGGGCCGTGCATCATCACTCCGGCCTCGCCGCGCGATATGGTGTCGGCCACCTCGCGTGTGGTGAGCACGGCGCTCATGGTCAGATAGCCGCCGGTGAGTCCCTTGCCTATGCACATGATGTCGGGCTCGACACCGGCATGCTCCCATGCAACATTTGCCCGTGCGCCAGAATCCGGTGGCTATCTCATCGAAAATCAGGTAAATACCGTATTTGTCGCACAGTCGGCGCGCTTCAACAAGATACTGCGGATGATAGAAGTACATGCCTCCCGCACCCTGTACAACCGGCTCAAGTATCATGCCGGCTATTTCATGATGATGCTCGCTGAGAGTGCGTTCCAGTTCGTCCATCGCTTCCGGACGCCATTCCTCGCCAAACTTCACGCGCGGCTGCTCCACGAAGAAGCGCACAGGCAGCGCTGAGCCGAAGGCGCCGTGCATACCTGTCACAGGATCACACACGCTCATGGCATTCCATGTATCGCCATGATAGCCCGAACGTATAGTCACAAAATTGGTCTTGCGGTGTGAACCGCTGCGCGACACTGCCGCCTGTACAGCCATTTTCATAGCCACTTCAGTGGCTACGGAACCTGAGTCGGCATAGAATATATTGTGCATCGAGGGTGGTGCTGCTTCAAGCAACAGCTTGCCGAGTTCGATGGCCGGCTCATGGGTGAGTCCGCCGAACATCACGTGCGACATTGTGTCGAGCTGGCGGTGGGCGGCTTCCGTGATAGCCGGATGATTGTAGCCGTGAATCACGCACCACCATGACGACATGCCGTCAATCAGCTCGCGCCCGTCGGCGAGTTTGAGCAGCGCCCCCTTTGCCGAGGCCACTTTGTAGGTAGGGAGCGGGTTGATGGTCGATGTATATGGATGCCAGAGATGCTCGCGGTCCCAGGGATCGTGCAGGCATTCGGGGCAGGTATCGTTAATGATAGTCATTTCGGTTTCGGAATTTTTGCAAAGTTACAAAAAAATCCCTCACGGCATATCCGGAAGCCGTGAGGGTATACGCTTTGTATGGTGGGTTATTGGTGGCGTCAGCCTGCAGCTTGCACGAACACCACGTACCATTTCCCAGCAATGCGCTCGAAGCCAAACATAATCATTCCTCCACCCCATTCGGCATCATCGGAGGTAGGCTCTGACTGCTCGTAGTACCATACGCTGTTGGCGCTTACATTAAAATACGTGCCGAACCATGCCTCGCCTCCACTCCGGCGCTTGCCGGTCTTGCCTTTGAAGTCAGCTATTATATAGCCGGCATATTCGCCTTCCATGCTGTATTCATAGCCGCCAATGCGGGTGCGGGCTTTGCGGAACTTAGGGCTAGCTTTGAACTGCTTGATGAAGGAGATGAACGACTCGCCACCCTTATTGCAAGCCGAGGCAGGATTTGTGGCCAGTGCAGTCTGCTTTGCAGAGTAAGCTGTTGGATATGCCGGCGCATCCTTTGCCATTGCGGCGAAGCACACTGCGCAGATCAGAATAAAAAGAGCTGAGATTCTTTTCATGATAATGTGAATTTTTTGATGATTTATGTTATTGATTCGTGTGATATGTTATGTACAAATATAATGTAATATATATTCTTGTCAAAATTTGTCGATTTTATTCCGTGATTTATAGGTGAATATGATATTATGGTACATTCTATGGTAAAAAATATGCTGAAAAATTTTGGTGGAATGAAAATAATGTCTACCTTTGCATCGCAAACGCAAAAAACAGCGCACTTGCCTACCGCGAAAATAGCTCAGTTGGTAGAGCACGACCTTGCCAAGGTCGGGGTCGCGGGTTCGAGTCCCGTTTTTCGCTCAAAGAGAACATTGAAATAATGATCTGCAAAGCATCAAGCTACTAACCATGCGAAAATAGCTCAGTTGGTAGAGCACGACCTTGCCAAGGTCGGGGTCGCGGGTTCGAGTCCCGTTTTTCGCTCCAGTTCCCTTGACTACAGCATGCAGCAATGTGGAGTTAATGTCCGGATGGCGGAATTGGTAGACGCGCTACTTTGAGGGGGTAGTGATCATTGGATCGTGTGAGTTCGAGTCTCATTTCGGACACTTTCAAGAAAACGCAGTTAGCTGACTTATCAGTTGACTGCGTTTTTCTTTTATACCCATAACCGTAATCCCGGCGTCACGCCTTGCCATGCGCCGGGATTGTGGGTCAGAGGGAGTCAGTGTGGTAGCTTATGGTGCGGATTTCGGGGATGACTTCGCGGCTCAGTTCCTGGCGTGAACCGGCTTCAAGTTCAAGGCGGAGTACTTCGCGTACGAGCCAATTGCCGAAGCGGTCCGTATCCGTAACGTTGTAGGTGTATTCGATGATGATTTCATCCATGTTATTGAGCACTTGCGATTTGACAGGCCAGCCTCTGCTGTCGTAGCTGTGCTTCACGTATGTGCGGTTGAGGCGGCGGTACTCCGCTTCATTGGCTCCGAATTCGGCGGGTCCCACTATTGTCACATGTCCGTCAGCCCATCCGTAGGCTTTCTCTCCCATTCCGGTTATGTGTCCCGATTCATGGCGTATGACATCGGCTGAAGCATGACCGAGCGTGTCGAATGCTATGACTGTTCCGGCGCGTGGTGAGCCAACCCAGTCGCAGCTCTTTACGTAGGTCAGTTCATTCACTTTGCCATGCAGCCCGAAGAAGGTGAGGTCAGGGCTTACGGTGTGGCGGTTGATGGAGTCGATGATGTGCATCCGTTCAGCGCGGGCTGCTGAATCGGCTGCCGCACGGACACGATTCAAAGAGTCGGTGCGGAGCGAATCGAGGCGTGCCTTCTCAGCATCAGATGCAGTTCCGGATGTACAGGCTGCCGAGCTGAGCATCAGAGATGCGGCGGCAATATAGAGCAGACGTTTCATTTGCAAGGTTTTGGGGTGGGTAATAATCGCGTTATCCGGTGCCATGACTTGCGCAACGCATTTTTCAGCGAGGAACCCCCTGTGGAGGATATAAGAGCCAGGCGGCGGTCAATGCGCTGGCTGATTTCGCTGTCAGTGATGTCGGGCAGCAGCAGGCGCAGTTCGGCAGTCAGGCGGCGGTATTCTTCATCGTCACTGCTCCGGCGTGCAAGCTCCATAAGTGCTATCAGAATATCGGCCGATGCATTGGTGAGTCCAGGTGTGGCGGGGTGGTCCGGTCCGAAATATCCGACCAGGTGGCGGCGGACATCAAGCGCCATGTTGAGGCGGTGGCGTTCGCCATTGAGACTCCATTCGCCTGATGCGCTTTGCCGGTAGAGGCCCATTGGTTTGTTGAAGTAATGGATTGTGCCGTGGGCGGCATACAGCATGTGGTAGGCATAGTCCGGCAGCCCTGTTTCGGCTATCCAGTCGGGCAACTGCTCAGGAGGCACCAGCATTCGGCGGTACATGACGGATAGATTGGTGATGTAGTTGCTACGGCTAAGGTGCGAGATGTCGGTGTCCACGGCCTGTCCGCCGTTACTCAGAGTCTTTTTGCCTGAGGGTTCGTAGAGGTTAACCACGCGGTGAAATGTAATGGCGCATTCAGGGTGGGCTTCCATATACTCCACCTGTCGCGATAGCTTCGAGGAGTCAATCCAGTAGTCATCGGCGTCGCACATGCACATGTAGCGTCCGGAGGCCTGGCGTACGGCGCTGAGATAGTTGGCGCGGAAGCCTACGTTCGTCTTGTGGTCGATGATGCGTATACGGTCGGGGTATGACTGCTGCCAGCGGAGAATGTGGGTAAGTGTATCATCGGTCGAAGCATCGTTGGCCACGATCAGCTCCACGGGAAATGAAGTACGCTGGTTGATCACACCTGCTATGGCACTGTCAATGCAGTGCTGCTGATTGTAGGTGATCATCACCACGCTTACCATAGGGGAATTGTCGGGGGCTTTCATATATAGCTTATATATATAAAAGAGTCAATCCTCGGCTCCGCCACCATAGTGGCTGCGGAGCGTTGGATTGACAGTGTTAGGGTATGAATCGGTTATTCTGCCTTTGCAGTTTTTTTCGATGTCTTTTTGGTGGTTTTCTTAGGCTTTTCAGCTTTTTCGGCTTTTGCTTCAGCTTCTTTCTGGCGGAGAAGGTGCTCCTCGTTGTAGTGTTCAAGGTTCTGGCGCATTGAGGCCACTTCCTTGTTGAGGGTCTCAATTTCGCGGGCCTGATTGCGGATGGTGGTCAGGAGCGAGTTGAGCTCTTCATTTTCGATTGACAGTGGATACTGCTCTTCTACGCGTACTATGAAGTCGGACAGTACATTCATGTAGTTGGTGAATGCCTGGAAGGGAGTTTCGTAGGGGCTGAAGTGGGAGTGCACGGCGCCGTCGGCCATGTTCTTGGTCGACATGTAGAAGAGATGGTCGGATGCCTGGAGATAGTACCAGTCCTGCTTCAGGCGGCGGTCGTCGCAGAGGCGCACGCGCTCAGCCACGGAGTAGAGCTTGTTGAAGGCTTCGTTCTGGAGCTTGTTGCCGAGCCATGCCGAGGTGTCGCGGGCTTCGTCGGCCCAGCAGATGGGGTGCATCACTGACAGTTCGCCTACAGGCTTGAGTTTGGATATCGCTTCAGAGGGAGTCCAGAAGTCGATGCCGCGTTCCTGTGCGAAACGGGGCAGAGCTTCGAGGAACTGGAATATACCGGTCTCGCGGGGCTGGAGTTCGCCGAATGTCTCCAGATTCATGAAGAGATTTATGATCTGCTCTTCCTGAGGAGTTGAGGCAATCCAGTCGATATACTTGTCGGCAGTCAGAGGATATGCGTCCCATTCGGGGTTGCTGAAACGGAATGCTATGTCGTCGCTGAGCTTTGAGTTCTTGAGCAGAATCTTCAGGTTGGGAGCGGTAGCTGCTGAGTAAACGTAGTTGGGCGCTCTTCCATCCGAGGATATGCTTTGCACCTTCGGTGATCACACCCTTGAAGCCCATGGCGAGAATCTGGGGAGCCATTTCGTCGCAGTAGATCAGCTCGGTGTTGCGGAGCACTTTGGGCTTAACTCCGAAGAGGTCATGAATCTTTTCGTCATGCACGCGCACCTGATTGGCAAATTCGTCAGGATCGGTGAGCGAAGAGAGTGAATGGGCGTATGTTTCGGCCAGGAATTCAACGCGGCCGGTGGCAGCGAGCTTCTTCAGGAGATCAATGAATTCGGGGACATACTGCTCGAACTGTTCGAGGGCGGTACCGGTGACTGACAGTGCGCAGTGGAAATGGGGATACTTCTCAATCATGTTGAGGAGTGTCTGTGCCGCGGGGATGTAGCTGCGGTGAGCTATGCGGGTCACGATGTCGTCGTTGGCAAAGTCGTCATAGTAGTAGTGGTCATTGCCTATGTCGAAAAAGCGGTATCTTTTGAGACGGAACGGCTGATGTATCTGGAAATAAAAACAGATTGCTTTCATGATTCTTATTGTTGAGCCTCTGAGGCTTAGTTTTATTATCTAAGCGGAGAGAGATGGTTAGTTATGGTTTTGGTTTTCGATTACTTTTTTGTAGATGTCAATCACTTTGGCACCCGCCTTGTCCCATGTGATGCGGTTCACTTCATCAAGGCCGTCCTGACGGAGCTGCTCGTACATGGCAGGATAGGAAGTGATGGAATGAATGGCATCGGCCATTGCATCGATATCCCAGTAGTCAGTCTTTATGACGTTGTCAAGGATTTCGGCGCATCCGCTCTGCTTTGAGATGATGGAGGGGCATCCCATCTGCATGGCTTCAAGGGGTGAGATGCCGAAGGGTTCGGAAACGGAGGGCATGACGTAGACATCGCTTGCCTTCAGCATCTCATACACCTGCTTTCCTTTCTGGAATCCGGGGAAATGGAAGCGGTCGGCAATGCCGCGCTCGGCGGCAAGCTGAATCATCTTGTCCATCATGTCGCCGCTGCCGGCCATGACGAAGCGCACGTTGTGAGTTGTTTTTGAGCACCTTGGCGGCAGCCTCGACAAAGTATTCAGGGCCTTTCTGCATGGTGATACGTCCGAGGAAGGTCACTACTTTGTCCTTCGAGCGGGGTACCTCCACGTTGAGCAGTTCTTCTGACAGCGGGGTCACGGCGTTGTGTACCGTAGTCACCTTTGCCGGGTCGATACCGTATTTGTTGATTACGGTGTCGCGGGTCAGGTTGCTGACAGTCATGATATGGTCGGCATGCTTCATGCCGTCCTTCTCGATGCGAACACGGTGGGGTTGACATTGCCGCGCGAGCGGTCGAAGTCGGTGGCGTGCACGTGTATCACCAGGGGCTTGCCTGTCACCTGCTTGGCGTGGATGCCGGCGGGATAGGTGAGCCAGTCGTGCGAGTGGATTATGTCGAAGTCGAGTGTGCGGGCCATCACACCGGCGCATATCGAGTAGTTGTTGATTTCCTCGAGCAGGTTGTCGGGGTAGCGGCCTGAGAATTCGATGCATCCGAGATCGTTGAGCCGCATGTAGTTGAAGTCGGCGTATATGTGTGAGCGCAGGTCAAAGTACAAATCGGGATTCATCACTTTGCCTATGCGCTGTTCTACATATTCGCGGCTGACGTCACGCCATGCCACAGGAACTTGCGAGGCGCCCACGATATGGGCAAAAGAGCGGTCCTCATCGCCGAAGGGCTTGGGATGACAAAGGTGATGTCCATGTCGCCACACTCCCACATGCCTTTTGTGAGACCGTAGCTGGCGGTACCGAGACCGCCGAGGATGTGAGGTGGGAATTCCCACCCGAACATTAAAGCTTTCATGGAGTGCGGAGGTATTTAGAAATTGAATTTTTTGAATGTTGTGAGTGTGCGCAGTATCTCGGCCACGTTGGTAGCATGGCTTATGGCGCCGCGTCCGCTGAAGGGGGGATTGCCGTCGTAGAGCTGCGACAGTGAGCCTATGCAGCCCTGGGTCATCTCATCCTCGTAGCCTATGAGCATACGGTCAAGATAGCTTACGCCGCTATGCCCGAACACACGGAGGTAGGCATCGGCATAGAATCCGAACAGCCATGGACGGGCAGGGCCGTTGTGGAGAGCCATTTCGCGGTCCTCGGGCGAGCCGAGGTATGACGGACGGTAGCCGTAGCTCTTGGGCGAGAGGGTGCGGAGTCCCTTCGGGGTGAGAAGCTCGCGGGTGACAACATCGAGCACACCTTTGCGCTGGCGGCGGTCAAGCGGAGAGTAGTCGAGACCGATGGCGATGGCCATGTTGGGGCGCACGGACGGGTCGGCATAGGTGCCGTTGACGTAGTCGTAGAGATAGCCGTAGTCGTTGAGGAACATCGCTACAAATGCAGGCTTTATCTCTTCAGCCAGATTGTTCCAGCGTTCGGCATCGGCAGTGTAACCTTCCTGCTCTTCCGCCATCTTGGCTCCAAATACGAGCGCATTGTACCAGAGAGCATTGAACTCTACAAGGTGGCCGGTGCGCACTATCAGCGGACGTCCGTCGCGTGAGGCATTCATCCATGATACCGGCACCTGAGTACCATCGGTGGTAATCATGCTGTCGGGCTGTATGTACAGGTTAGGAGCCTTGTCGTCGGCGATATAGTTGAGAATCTGCTTGACCATGGGGAGGTAGCGCTTGCGGGCGTCCTCCATGCCATAGGCTTTGGCATACTGCTGCACAGCCCATATTACCCAGAGAGGGATATCGGGAAGGTCAATGCCCTGAATGCGGTCCGACAGTTCGCCGGTGGTCATATAGTGTTCAAGGGCTTTCCAGCCTGTCTGCATTATCTTTTCAAAGTCCTCGCGGTGGCCAATGGCTATTGTAGCGCCGGGAAGTGCCATGAATGTATTGCGGGCAAGGATTTTTCCCCAGGGATAGCCCGATATCAGGTACATGTCAGAGCCGTCCTTCTGGTAGCACTGCTTTATGGCGTTCTTGAGGCAGTTGAAGAATGATGTGCGGCATGTTCGGGCTGCTATTTCATTCTGGTACATCTTGGCAAGTGAGCGGGGAGATGCTTCGGATGTTCCTGCCGAGAAGATTATGCTTTCGCCTTTTTTGATGGGGATTTCGAAATAACCCGGTACCCACAGGTCCTCGCAGTAGGGGACGCCGCGTTCCAGATCCTTCAGATATTCGAAGCCATTGTACCAGTTGGGTTCATATACCCAGGTAGGCTTATGGTTGAACTGCATGTACAGGTTGGGGTAGCCGGGGTACAGGCAGCAGCTTATTCCGTTGGGCACTTCGGGACATTCCGTGCGGATGGCATCGTTGGCAACGCAAAGCTGGTTGGCCTCACGGAAAGCGAGCACCGGACGGAAGCGGAGCGTTGTGGGCGAGTGGGCCTCCACAAGTGTGTAGCGGATGAGGATGCGGTTCTCGTTGGAGATGAAGATCTTCTCCTTGGTAAGAATCACGCCTCCCACACGATAGGTGGTGCGGGGCACGCTTTCACAGTCGAATTCGCGGATGTACTTGTGTCCGTTGGGTGAATACACACCTCCCTGATAACGGTGCAGGCCCAGGTTGAACTGAGCCCCGTGTTGAATTACAGAAAGATCAAGCGATGAAAGCAGCACATGTGAGGTGTTGTTCATCTCAGGCATCGGTATTACCAGCAGTCCGTGCTGCTTGCGTGTGTTGCAGTCAACTATCGTCGTGCAGTGATAGGCGCCTGACTGATTGGTGCGGAGCATCTCTTTGGGGAGTGACTGCTCCAGGTTAATCATGAGGTTTTTATCAAATTTAAGATAGCTCATATCGTATAGTGAGATTTGGTTATTCAGGTTATATTGTATGTAACAGCGAATATAGTGGAATTTTATTCAATATGCAAATAATGGGCGAAAAAACAGAAAAAAAGCACCACCGTACTTAATTTGCTTAGGAAAAGCGAGTAAGCAGGGTGGCGCTATGTTTTCAGGAGCTATGTTTTATAGCAGATTTTTCTATTTATATTATTAATTGGACAGTTTTCTGTTTATTATCCTGAATTGCCATATTACCATTGCTATGGTTACTACCGTGGCCAGAATATCGCTGACCGGAAATGCTGTCCATACACCGTTCAGCCCCATGGTGTGTGGAAACCAGAGCAACAGCGGTATCAGGAATATCACCTGACGTATAAGGCTGAGGAATATCGATTTGCCGGCTTTACCGATTGATTGGAAGAACGTGGTGGAAACAATCTGGAATCCTACAACCCAAAATGCCCACAGCGCATGGCGGAAGGCATTGGTGGTGACCGCGATCAGATTGGCGTCGATGGTGAATGCACGTGCTATGAGCGAAGGTACTCCCAGACCGATTATGGCGCCTGCCGATACTACGCATGTGCCCCATAGCGTTGCCAGCATGTAGGTGCGCTTGAGACGGTCAAGTTGGCCGGCTCCGTAATTGTACCCTATTATCGGTTGCATGCCCTGGCATATACCTACCACCACCATGGTAAGCAGCGATGTGAATGTGGTGAATATTCCTGCGGCAGCCACGGCGCTGTCGCTGCCGTAAAGGTAAAGCGATTTGTTGATAATCACATTGATCACACTGCCGGCTAAATTGACAAGCGAGGGTGCCGCACCAATGGCTATGATGGAGAGCACCGTGGCCCATTGCAGACGGTAGATGCCACGCTGGAAGTGCAGATTGCTTGACTTCATGCAGAAATGGCGCATGACGATGAGCGCGAATATGCTCATGGCAATGTCAGTGGCTATGGCTGCGCCGCGTATGCCCCAGCCTAATCCGAATATGAATATAGGCGCGAGGATGAGGTTTGCTCCGGCTCCGGCAAACATGCTGTACATGGCTTTCATCGGATAGCCCGAAGCTCTCATTATGTTGTTGAAGCTGAAAGCTATGTTCATGACAAACATGCCCGGCAGGAGGTACAGCATGAAGTCGCGGGCATAGGGGAGCGTCACATCGCTCGCCCCGAATGCACGCAGTATCGGGTCGAGCCACCATGCGAAGCATGAAATGTAGACGGCGGCTATTATCAGTATAAGGGTCAGCGAATTGCCGAGTACGAGCGATGCACCGTGGTGATTTCCGGCACCCATGTTGATTGACACCCGGGCTGATGCTCCGGCACCGACAAGCACGCCGAGCGCCGAAGCCACGTTCATCACCGGAAATGTTATGGCAAGTCCGGCTATAGCTTCCGTGCCTACGCCCTGACCGATGAATATGCGGTCAATGACATTGTAGAGCGACATGACAAGCATGCCGGTCACTGCCGGCAGACTGTAGTCCCACAGGAGTCTGCTTATCTTCCCTGTGGCGAGTATGTTGAGATTGCCTTGAATCTTTTGTTCCATATCAATTCTTGTATTTTCCGGAGCGTATGCGGTAGAGAGTCTCTTTTGTGACACCGAGGAAGGATGCAACCTGTGTCACTGTGGCCCGTTCGAGCAGATGTGGATATTTTTGCTGTACCCACCGGTAGCGTCCCGGTGCGTCGGATGTCTGCAGTACCATTATACGTTCCTCGAGGGCATGCGAGTGTTCAAGCATGGCTGTCAGTGTGAACAGGTATACTTCCGCCATGCTGGCATTAGCGTTCATGAATGCCTCACGTGTGGATTTGTGCGATATTACTATCACATCCGTGGACTCCAGAAACTCGATAGTCATGTTGCCTGTGGAGTCGCTTAACAGACGGTGGGCTATGGTGACAAACTGGTCGGAGAATGCGAAGGAGTAGGTGTGTTCCTTGCCTCCTGAAATATAAAATACTCTTGCTGAGCCACGCTTTATATATATGGCATGGTTACGTATTTCGGACATGGCCGTGATGCGCTCACCGCGTTTGAAGTGACATTCTGTCATCTGGTCGCGCAGCGATTGCTCCAGCTCCGGAGAGAGGGATATGTGGGAGCGGATATGGCTGATGGGGTCGTGAGGAGCGGAGGTCATAGTGCGGTCAGAGTGTCGATGGAGCAAGTTATTTTATATGGTGTGGCCTGTTGGCGGGTAGGGCGTTTTGACCGGTGATAATAGAATGAGTGCTGATAGTCCCATGTGCGCCAATAGAGCTGGCGGGTAGCCCCGGCCGGAATATCGCATCTGAGCCTCACGCGGCGGGCATGAAGCTCGCGGTTCTGCATGTCGGAGTATGTTATGGCAATGCTGAGTGAAGTCACTGTCTGTCCTGATTTGTTTGTGAACAGGGCTGATTCACGTCGGGAGCTTACCGGCTTGTCGTAGCCGCTGATCTCTATCCATCCGGCTGGAGAAATAATGGTGTCGCATGCTACCGTGTCGGGTCCTTTCGCTACATGGACCGATGATGCCTTAAGCGGCTTTCTGGTGGTGTTGCGCCTCTGGGCATGTGAATCGGTGGCGGCAGCTATGCAGATGGCTGTCGCTAAGGAGAGGAGAATATATTCACATGCTTTCATAGGTAGCGTGGTTCCAATGGTTTTGATGGCTGCGGATAAAGCCGTATGCACCCTTGTGCGGATTTGCCGGTATTGCTGTTCTGCCTTATGGAATAGCGCCATAGAAACGGAACAAAGTGCCATAAGTTGACCGATATCGAGCTGCGGTGACGCAGGAAGGTCAGATAGCCCCCTTCGTCGTCAAGCTTGAGGCTGAATCTGCGCGGAAGCATCAGCTTGCTTCCTTCCGAACGGGTGTAAAGGCGGGCTTCGTAGCTGCCATCGGCCGCGGCGGCTGAAATTGTGCCGAGTTCTGTACCCGGACGAAGTGCGCGTGACGGTGCGCTTATCAGCAGTATCCGGTAGGTACGTCCCGGTTCTGTAGGAGCATGCTCGTCGGCAGTGGAGGCGATGGCTATGACGGCACCATCGGAGGTAAACTGCCATACGCCCTCTATACGGTCGGCTCCCCGGCGGTCAAGCTCGCGTTCGAACGACTCGCGGTCAAAGGGTGCTGCCAATCCGATGCCTGCGGCAACAAGCATTGCAAGTAAGGAGAGAGTGTTACGTGCCATTCGTTACGGGTTAGATGGTGCTGAACACATAGTTGAATCCGAAGCTGAGAATCTCTTTGAACTGGAATTTATGCCATTTTGAGTCTTCTATACGTGGCGTTGAGGTGTCATAGCGCATGTGCAGATACAACTGTGTGGAGAAGTAACGGTTGATGGCGAAGTTGAACGTATGTTCCCAGTCACCCTGAAGGTATGAATAGTCCGAGAAGAGGAAAATGCGGGATTTGTAGGTGATGTTCCATGCCATTTTCCACTGGTACTTGCATTCAAGGCTCGAACCTATTTCGCTTACCGAATTACGCCCCTCTTTTATGCCGAATGCGGTTTCGTTAAGGTTGTGGTTGATACACGTCTTAAGATTCCAGGATATCGGTGATACTGACAGGTCGATGGTAAATGTCTTGTTCTTGTTGGTTGAATTATAAGTCATACCGAGACCTACGTTGAGCTCGCCGGGCGAGAGCAGGGCAGAGGTCAGATTGTGGGAGTTGGAGGGATAATGGTTGAATATCTGTGTCTTGAAGTTGACGCTGGCTGAATAGTACCATTTCTTGTATGCTTTCAGACCTGCGGTAAGATTGAACTGGAACAGATCCTCGCTGATATTGTAGGCACGGATGCTGTCATCAGGGGTGCTGTTCAGACCTATCTTGTACTGGGCTGTGATGTCAAGAAGATAGTTGGGGTAGAACTTCTGGTTCAGTTTCAGGTTGTATAGCAACTGTCCTATCATATTGAGGTTGTTGTTGCCACCTTGATACCAGTTGGGCGATACGTAAGCCTGAGAGAACTGTAGCGAAGCATTGAAGCGGTGGAGCCATTTCTTGCGTTCGGTTTCGGGCCCCTGCGGTTTTTCCGTCACTTTGGCTTCTTCGAATTCAATGCGGAGCGATGATGGATCGACAAACGCGCGATAAAGCTTCGGTGCCACGGGCAGATTGTCGGCGTTGTATTCTATAGCATCGGGGTTGTACATCATAAGGTCCTGGATGGCACGCTGGTAGGCGTTTTCGGTTGACGACAGGTCGTCAAGCCATACATATGCGTCGGCAAAATTGCTGTCGCGTTCAGGATTGGTCAGCTCATGCTTGGGAAGAAATTTGTAAGTGCTGAACACGAGTGGACCGGGGCGGCCGATATTGGCCACCTTGTAATGTCGTGAGGGGTTGCTGATGATGGAATCAAAGTCCGGACGGTCAATTATTGACTGATATATCTGCTGAGGGAGTTCATTATCGATAAGAGCTATTGTGTCGACATCAGGAGCCGGCACAGTGCGGCCCAATATGCGCGACATCTGTGCAGATGCTGTTTGAGCCAGTGTGAATAGGGCCATTATTGCAAGGCAAAGTCGGAATGTTCTCATTATCAGTACAGGTATGATGTAGTTGAATTGGCTATGTTGGATTTGTTGATTATGCTTTGTCAAGTGCTTGACTGAGATCGGCTATAAGGTCATCGACATGCTCGGTACCAATCGACAGACGTACAGTGCCGGGGTATATCCCTTGTTCGGCTTTCTGCTCATCTGTAAGCTGGGAATGAGTGGTCGATGCGGGATGAATCACCAGCGATTTCACGTCGGCTACGTTGGCAAGCAGAGAGAATATGCGGAGTGAGTCGATGAATCGGCAGGCAGCTTCATGGCCTCCTTCAATCTCTATGGTAAATATCGAGCCGCCGCCACTTGGGAAATAGCGGGCGTACAGTTCTGAATCGGGGTGTCCCGGTAGGGAGGGATGGTTTACCTTCTTTACTTTCGGATGGTCGTTCAAAAACCGGGCTATGGCAACGGCATTAGACACATGACGCTCTACGCGCAGCGACAGAGTCTCTACCCCTTGCAGAAGCAGGAATGCGTTGATGGGGCTGATGCATGCTCCGGTGTCGCGCAGCAGCACGGCACGTATGCGTGTCACGAATGGCGATGCCGGATCGGTATCGGCAAATACTGCGCCATGATATGACGGATCAGGCATGGCAAGTGTCGGGAACTTCTCAGGATTTGATTTCCAGTCAAACCGACCGGAGTCAACTATGATACCACCGAGTGATGTGCCGTGACCTCCGATAAACTTTGTGGCGGAGTGAACCACGATGTCCGCTCCATGCTCTATGGGGAGCACCAGAAACGGTGTGGCGAATGTATTGTCGATAATCAGAGGGAGTCCATGGGCATGGGCTACGTCTGCTATGGCCCGGATATCAGTAACATTTGAGTTGGGGTTGCCAAGCGTTTCGATGAATATCGCTTTTGTTTCGGGGCGTATGGCCCGGCTGAAATTCTCAGGGTCAGATGGATCGACAAATGTAGTGGTCACACCATAATCAGGCATTGTATTGTCCAGCAGATTGTATGAACCACCGTAAATATTGTTAGCCGAAACGATATGGTCGCCTGAACGGGCTATATTCATTATGGCATAGGTTACGGCCGCAGCTCCGGATGCTACAGCCAGAGCTGCGCTGCCCCCTTCAAGTGCCGCGATACGGCGTTCCAGCACATCCTGGGTAGGATTGGTCAGACGTCCGTAGATGTTGCCGGGATCACGAAGTGCGAACCTGTCGGTGGCATGAGCTGAGTCGCGGAATACGTATGATGTTGTCTGATATATAGGTACTGCACGTGCACCGGTAGCGGAATCCGGTTCTTCCTGGCCAACATGCAGCTGGAGGGTTTCAAAATGTAACTTTTCTGCCATGATGATATGATTGGTTTTGCAAATTTACAAGTTATTTCTGATAAAAAAAAAGTGTGGGACCCGTAGAGTTGGTCCCACACAGAATAAAGTCAGCGTATGTTGCCTTGGAGTCAAATGCCGGGTCGCTGCCAGAACAGCTCGGAGTCGGTGGTAGTGTTTCGGTTGCTACCATATTCGAAGTCCACGGGACGCAGGCATACATGTATACCTTTCTTGTTGGCTGTCCTGCCCTCCGGTTGCGACTGCTGCATGGTGTTTGATTCAATCAGGTATAGATTTTTAGCCATGTATTGATCCAGATATTCTTCCTTTGTCTGAATGCTTTGGTGATTCCAGTTGGCATCCGGGTTCAGCACAAGGGGCATGTCGTTCTGCAGACGGTAGCGCACTTCGCCTGGGTGCAGCATCAGTCCATTTTCATCTGTTACGAATGCTGCGAAAGTCGGGTCGACCCATACCCACTTGTCAAGCGAGCGGCTCCAGGCCACGCATATCACATGGCAGTCATTATCCTCGTTATAGATTTTGGACTGGCAGGTGAGATAACGTGCTGGAATCCCTTCGGCAAGCAGGGCTTCGGTGAGCATCATAGCCATGAAGCGGCAATTGAGCCCGCGGTTATCCTTTTTGCAGATATCAACAAGGTCGCGAAGGTTGAAATCGCAATTCGGCCATCCGGATGACCCATCGTGTCGCACCGTGTCATGTACCCAGTACAGCAGATTTTTAATGCGCGATATGTCATCGCCTGAGCCTGCTATGCTGTCGAGATTGAAATGCTCTCTTGATAAAGTGAGCAGTGAATCGGAAGGAAGCTTATATGTAAATTTTACAAATGAAGAATCCTCAGGCGCTGATTTATACGGCTTGGATTCTTTGAGAATCTGCAATTTCGATTTGCCTTCATCGGGATCTCTGTATTTTTCTGCTATCTGTCGGACCATTGTTGCAAGGTCATCGCGTTTAGCCAATTGCGCCAATTCGATGATTGGCTGTTCGGCATTTCTGGCTATATTCTTCATGAAGCCTTTTGACCCTCTGAGGCGGCTGTAGATATCCACGAGCTTTTCGAGCTGTGGCTCCATCTCCGGGCGCGTGAAAATACTGCCAGCAGGTGTTGGCGGCGCAAATATACTGTCGGATGAATCAAAAACGACACCATTCAGCGTAGGTAGGTTTAGCTTTGGGCATCCAGGATAGTCCGTTAGTCCCCACCCTACCATAAGACCGTTGATATTTAATTCATTCAGTTCCGGGCAGTTTTCGGCATATTGTTTTCCTCCTGTCGATAACACAGGACCATTGAATGTTATCCGTTTGAGATTGGGATTGTTGGAGAAGGCATAGCCGTCAGTATGGCCAATAGATCCACGGAATTCTACCTCTTCAAGCGCCGGGAGTCCGGCGAACGCACCTCCGGCTATGTAGTCAATATCGCCGTATGATATTGAACGCAGGCTTTTCATGTTGTTGCGTGATGGGACTATGGCTGACTTCATTGCCGGAAGACGGAGCCGGGTGAGAAGCGAATCGCCTGAAAATGCGTTGTCGGCCACATATACACCATCAGGTATATACACCTCCGTCAGTGCGGTCATGGCAAAAGCCCCGGTATTGATGCTGTCCATAGCCAGAGGGAAGACAATGCTTTTTATGGGAGTACCGTATAGAAAAAAGTCCGGTATCGCATTCCGGGAGGTAAGACGATACTTGTTCATCATGAAAGCCTTGCTTCCGGATTGTGGGGCGAAAGTCACCTCCGAAAGGTCGATGCTCTCAATCAGTGGCACAGTTTCTTTATTGGCTGTGTCACGTCCGCATAGCTCACGAAGGAATATCAGATCGTCGTTGTTTAGCGTTCCCTTTATTTTCAGGATGTCACCTTTTTTCAGACTGCTCTTTTTAACAACCGCCGAGATCTGTCCCGGCTGCTTGACGTTGACATTCCGCACTTTCGCATAAACTGACGAAGCCCCGGAGAGAATAGCCGTTAATAAGATAATTGTGGTAATGATGTGTTTCATATCTGTTGTTTGTTGTTGATACGGGTCGATAATTGAACACAAATATATATTATACAGATAGTAATAGCAAGACTTCAGAAATAAAAAAACTCGATAGTCATATAGTTGTAGCGACTATCCAGCACCGCCGTCTGGTGGAGCCGGTGCGTGAAAGAATCCCTTTGTCTTTAAGATACGTAGTTTTAAGGTTAGATCTTGATTAGCACTGTGGAAACTTGCGCAAATCATGGTAAATTGATAACTTTGCAAAATTCAAAGTTCTACTTTAGATTTCTGCAAAATGCATTATATACCAAGAACCATCACACCCCGCGTTGAAGAAGCCCACAAACATTACCCCGTAATTACAATAACGGGCCCGAGACAAGCTGGTAAAAGTACATTGTGTAAGCATCTTTTTCCTGATTATAAATATGTAAACCTTGAACGGATTGCTATGCGCTCTTTGGCTTCAAATGATCCTCAGGGCTTTCTTGAGGGGTTAGGTAATCATGTAATCATAGACGAAGTGCAACACGTGCCGGGAATATTGTCAGAGATACAGGTGATGGTTGATGAGAATTCTGACAGGCGGTATATATTGACCGGAAGCAGTAATTTTTCATTGTTGAATGCAGTTACCCAGTCGTTGGCTGGCCGTTCGGCTCTGTTCACTTTACTGCCATTTTCGTTTAACGAGATAAGTTCTGAGATTATAGACAAGTCAATAGAGGAGATTGCGTTCCAAGGCTTTTATCCGGGAGTGTTGGTAAATGGGATTCCTCCGAAAGATTTTTATGATAACTACTATAATACCTATGTGGAGCGCGACCTCAGGGATTTGCTACGCGTATCAAATCTTCTGAAATTTGACATGTTTGTACGGATGTTAGCTCTGAGGGTAGGGTCAGAATTTAATGCATCGGCTCTATCACGTGAAGTAGGGGTATCGGCTGTTACTATAACTGAGTGGCTGTCGATTTTGACCATGTCCTACATCGTATTCGAGCTTCCACCTTATTATGCAAATCCGAATAAGAGTCTGACAAAGAATAAAAAGATATATTTTTATGATACCGGATTACTTTGCAGCCTGTTAGGTATCGAATCACCTTCGAATATCAATAACTCCATCATGTGGGGGGCAATCTTTGAAAATATGGCTGTTTCATCCTTTGTAAAGAAGAACCTGAATGCCGGTAGACGATCCAATCTCTTTTTTTATAGAGAGAACAGAGGTATAGAAGTGGATATGGTGGAGCAGAATAGCCATGATAGTATTCATCTGTATGAGATTAAAGCCGGTAAGACGCTTCAACCTGATTACTCTGTCAATATGAAGAAGTTGGCATCGCAGATGGATATTTCAGTAGAATCTTCTGTTATTTATAATGGAGAGTCAATTCCTACTCTGGCGATTAACATTCGCGATATCTGATAATATCACTTTTTACACCAGTAGTAATATATCTAAAATAAATAAACTCAAATATCTCAGAACGTTTTAAGCCATCTTACCGCCGATTTTTGTGCAGTACAGATAAATGACATACATAAATTGAAATAGAGAATAAGCAAAATTAAAAGAGGCTGCCTGTTAGTGAAGTGACCCCAAAAAGTTAGACGGGTTAAACATTATCCAGTTATAGAAAGAGTTCGGTATTGCACCGGACTCTTTCCTTTTAACCGGTTTTTTATTCTTTTTTATTTGTGATACATGATATATTATTCAAAAGCACTTATTAAGTATTT
>JAAGKN010000903.1_pt1 | contig 52759 bp, 42 predicted proteins | sample 6206371 | NCBI WGS metagenome assembly JAAGKN01 (sample SAMN11533720, study PRJNA540317) | gut metagenome | isolation source: fecal pellets from male and female animal of same cohort | host: Peromyscus leucopus | place: USA:CA | collected 2017
GATGTAGTGGTCTTGCCTACGCCGCCTTTTCCAGATGTAACAACAATTACTTCACTCATAGGAATCCTCCATTATAAAATAATAATGGTTCTCTGGACATCTTACGGCTTTTCCTATGTGGGTGTACATCAATCAAAGCGTAAAATTGTCCAGCAATTCATTCGTAATAGGTTGAATCTGTACTTCTCCACTGTAGGTATATGCAATCTTCGGTACGGTTTTGGGCTTTATCCCCCATCTTGGAGTTTTTTGGGGCAGACCATGATAAACACAGTCCCCAATCTGCAGCGAGCTTGGATTCATGTCAAGTGCCATGACAAAATGGTTATTGTTGCCGCCTGCCCCAGCATATGCTGCTCCTGTAAGCGCGCCAATTACAACGATATCTTTTCCGGAACACACGCTGCATCCAGCACATACATCGCCAAGTATGACAATGCTGCGCTCTGTTTCTATGCTCTGCCCATCTTTTAAAGTGCCTCTGTAAAATTGGCCATAGTTCTCGTCATTCTGAAAAGTCAGACTATTCTGTATTCCTAGAAATTTCTCATTTTTCTCCTCATCTTTTCCAATCAGGCACAGTACATTCAAACGCGAGTTCTGCATAATCGCATCCAATATTTCCCTCTCCTGTGCTTCAGTCAGTTCTCTGCCTTCCAGAGAAATAGCCACAGACGCATTTCGGAAAAAGTTGTCTGCCTCCCGAAATTTTGCCGCAATGTCAGCCAACAATTCCTCAAACGGAATTGTGTCGTCTAAAATTACTGATATGCCACTGGAAAAACTTTTTAAAATAACTGAATTTTTCACGTCTGCTCCTTTTCTTTAATCCTGCTGTGTTCCACTTACGGCTTCAGGAATTTCTGCCGTACCTGTCAAAAGTTCATCTTCACTTACTAAATTATAGTAATATCTATATACATCCTTTGCTGTCTGTGCCGCATAGTCTGAACTATAGCCATATGCGATACGCACGGACACTGAGATCTCAGGATCTTCATAGGGTGCATAGCTAACAAAAAGTGCGTGATTTGTACGGTTTCTTCCCTCCTGTGCTGTTCCAGTCTTTCCAGCTATATTTACCTCCAAATCACGAAAGGATGCTTTACTTTCAACCATTTTTCTCATGCCTGTGTGAATGGCATCCCAAATACTATCATCAATTTCAATTGTATTTCGTATTTTCGGTGTATAATCTTCAATTACAACGCCCTTTGCATCTGTCAACTTGTCCAAAATACTTAAATTGTATACTGTACCGCTGTTTGCAACAGCCGTAACATACCGTGCAAGACCTACTGTGGTAAAATTGTTTGAACCTTGCCCGATAGCGGAAGGAACGGCATATTCGTCTGAAAATTTTGGTTCAGACTCTGTGATTTCTATGCCAGATTTTTCTGTTAATCCGAACATATCAGCGTACTTTCTAAGCCGTTCAAGTCCATAATTACTGTTATAGCCAACACCCTCCTGACTGCTCAGTCGGTATCCCACTTCATAAAAATACATATTGCAGGAATTTGCTATAGCATTTGACAGATTCATAGAACCATGCGCTCCGGGATTGATCCAACAATTATGCATTGTAGGCGGATACAGTTTATCAAACGAACCAGTACATGTAATCGTTTCTTTTAATGAAGAAACAACTCCTTCTTCCATCGCTGCTACTGCTGTAACCATTTTAAAAGTTGAACCCGGTGCAGTTGCCTGTTGCGTAGCAGCACTCCATTGTGGCACAGACAAATCAGACTGCAGCTTTGCAAAATATTCTGCGTCTACACCATTTGCCATTTTATTGATATCATATCCTGGATAGGATACCAGCGCAAGCACTTCACCTGTTTTTACATCTGTGACAACACAAGAACCTGAACATGGATCAAGTGCTAACTGTGCTGGAGTAATTTGGAGCGTTTGAATCATTTCAAGCATAAAGTGATATGGCGAAACTGTTCCATTTTTTAATGCTGAAATTTTGCTTTCCTCCACATTTATCAAATCTTGTTCCCAAAGGAGCATACACACTTGTTTTCCGGTAATTATCTGATTGCTAATCATATATTTGTACATTTTTTTTGAAAAAGTAACATTGTTTTTCAAATTTTCTAATATATACTGCACAATGCTGTCAAGTACTTCTACTGAATCAGAATATTGTGATTCCACGGACAGCTTTGTGATATCTATCCAATTTTTAGAAATAGCATAAGTCAAATATTCATGCAAGCTTATCACTTCTTCTGTCGTCCATGCAATGTAGGTAGCATCTCCCCTATCAATGGCGGAGTTCATCAGCACGCCCTTATCAGTCAACATGGAAACAATATAACTCTCATAATTTTTGTATTCTTTGGAAAGCTTATCGTATGGTGTCTTGAGAGTGAGTAACTCCTCTTCAAGAGTTGCCAAAACCTGATCCTGCTTGTCAAGGAAAATCTGGTACACTTCCTGTTCTGTATCATAAGCATTCACATCTGTGAAATGATTGATATCAATTACATTGTTATTAAACAAAGCAAAATATACATCGTCTATCGGAATGATGATATTTTGGCGGGAGGTTGAGGTCATAGGATCATAATTGAATATATTTTGTGTCTTTAATACGATAATTCCAGCAATCTTCTGTTCCAAGATATTATAAATCGCCATTTGTAAGTCTTTATCTATCGTAAGGTAGACATCATTTCCAGCCTGCGGTTCTATCACATCCCTGACTTCTGTTACTCTTCCCATATGATCCACATAGATTGTTTCTGAACCTTTCTTCCCTTGAAGCTCAAGTTCCATTACCTGTTCTATGCCACTTTTTCCAACAGTATCATTCACAGTATAGTTTCCATTTTGCGCCGACAACATGGCAAGTTCATCTGTGTCAATTTTTCCAGTATATCCAAGTATATGTGAAAAGTAATAAGGATCACTATATTTTCTGATTGTATCCTCCTCTATTGCCACACCCTCTAATTCAACTGCATTTTCCATGACAACAGCTACCGTTTTCTTTGACACATCTGTTGCTACTACAGTAGGAATGTATTTTTGATAACCATATAAACTCATTTGATATCGTATGGTTACAATTTGTAAAGCTTCTTTTTTTGTAAAGCCTTCCCATAACGAACACTCTCTTTTTCCGTCTACTACATGATATGTCCCAATTTTATATCGGTTGACCAGATAATCCATAATCTCCTGTGCAGAGGCGTTGCGCTGCCAGTATTTCAAATCGTCAGTAAGTCTTTCACCATATATATCTGCTTTGAACCGTAAAAGTTTTGTTCCTTCAACAGAAAATTCATAATCATTGTTCTCATTTAATATAATATTAAAATCACTAATTACTTTATCGCCATTTTCTTCAATGATGTGAATCAGCTTATACAATGTTGTGTTAATTTTCTCATTTTTGGTTGAAGTAGATTCATATACATCCTCTATGGTAACAGAGTACGCAAGCTCGTTGTATGCGATAATATTTCCATTTCTGTCATATATATTCCCACGAGTTCCAGCTATTACTTTTTCTTTCTCTATCATTAAACGGAAATTGTCAAGATAGGATTCACCATTTACAATCTGTAGATAAAATAGTCTGTATATCAGAATTACTGCCATGGCCACAAAGATAATAAATAATAACAGCAGTCTAGAAGTAATCAAATTTATTAGACTTTCCCGCATCCTTTTAAACAACTTTATGATCCCCTCTTTCGGTATCATCCACAGTCCTGTTCAGAAACAGGATGCATGGATACAAAAACACTGTAACGAAAATTGTATAAACGATTTCAGGTACTATGATTCTCTTTAGATAAAAAAGAAAATCGAACCTGCTACGCAAAAGATACAACAACACATAACACACAAAGGAATATACAAAATCACTTGCCATAATTAGCACTAATGGAAGCTTTATGTCATCTTGGAAAAAAATACTGTGAAATGCACCATTAGCTGCTCCTATGTAAAGATAAATCAGTGCATAAAATCCAAGGACACTTCCGTAAAAAACATCCATTAACAGTCCACAAATAAATCCAACCACCATTCCACATTTTTTATCAAACATAAAGCCATAGGATGCTGTAATGATAATTAGTATATTAGGAGATATCCCCGCAAAGCTCAGTGCTTGAAAAAGTGTTGTCTGTGCTACAAATCCTATTATTATTACAAAAATCAGTATGATATTTCTTTTCATCAGCAAACTCCTTCATGTCACCTCCCACGCTCACTGTTAATCTTTTATCTGTTGCTTTGTTTCGAGTATGACAAGAACCTCTTCAAGATGCTCAAAATCAACTGCAGGCGTAATTTTCCCAGATTTTGTGATATTGTTTGCATCTTGATTGATTTCACTGATATAGCCAATTAAAATGCTTGGCAGGTACTTATCACTGATATTTGATGTGACGATCTTATCGCCTACTTCAACTTTATTTTGCGAATCTGTAAGCTGTCCAAAACTTATGACACCATCCTGCATCAATTGCAGAGAACCTCCGACAACAAGAGTATCTGTACTTGCAAGCACCATGCCGCTGACATTTGAATCGTCATTGATCACTGCTGTCACTTTTGCCCAGTTTGAACCAATATCAATGATCCGCCCAACAAGTCCACCACCTGCAATAACATTCATGTCTATAGCAAGTCCGTCATCTGTTCCCTTGTCTATGATAAAGGAATGAAACCAATTTCCAGTATCTTTTGCGATAATTCTTGCACCAACTTTTTCATAACCGCTATACTGCTCGTCAAGTTTATAAAGCTCACGAAGGTTATTTAATTCATACTTATCCTGCTGAAGCTGGGTATTTTGAACTGTAAGCTCAGCAATCTGCCTTTTTAACTCCTGATTTTCTTCAAGCACAACCCGAAGCTCGCCAAGCTCGTCAATCCTAACGGATATCCATGAACCAACACGACTTACTCCGTTTTGAAAAGGAATAATCACATAACCCACAAGCTTATTTAGTGGAGAGGCAGAATAATCTGCAAAAAAAGTTACTGCCATAAGTGCCACGCAGATGCATGTCAAAATCAACAGCAGATATTTACTTGGAATCGAAAATTTCTCCCGTTTTCTCTTTATAATTGGACTCATTGATACTATCGCCCCACTCCTTCTAAATAAGCAAGAGTTTTATAGTTATCATCTTTAATAATCTTAGCAAGTCCCAGTGCAACACCCGATACAGGATTTTCACTGACATTTACCCGAAGTCCTGTTCCTTTTGCTATCAACTCTGCCAAGTGAACTACTTGTGACGCGCCGCCTGTCAGATAAACTCCTCTACGGAATATATCTGCTGAAAGTTCAGGTGGAGTCCGTTCAAGTATTACACGAACGTTATCTATAATGACATTGAAATTTTCTAACATACTTTCACAAACAAGGTCTGTAGGAATATTTTTTTCCATAGGAAGACCTGTTACAATATCTCTGCCATATACTACGGCTTTTTGACCTTCTTCTTCAAGTTCACGGAGGGAAATTTTGACATTTTCTGCCGTCTTGCTGCCTACAATCAGACTGAACTCTTTTCGGATTGCATTTTTAATGGATTCATCAAATTTCTGCCCTCCTATTTTAATAAGCCGGCTTAATACAATACCGCCAAGGGAAAGTATGGAAATTTCAGTTGTATGGAAACCTACATTTACAACAAGGATACCTTGTGCATTTTTGACATCTATGTCAAGTCCAAGTCCATCAGCCACTGCTTTTTCAACACGCCAGACTTTCTTTGCCTTGATATTTGCATCTCTTACAAGATCTGTAAACGCTCTTTTTTCTACCGCTGTAATATCAGAAGGCACTGCAATAAAAAATTCTGCAGGCTTTACAGTCCCTTTGTTGCACCTAAGTATAAAATTCTTTAGGAGCGTCTGCATATTTTTAATATCCGCAATCACACCGTTACAGAGCGGATAGGATATTTCAATATTAGATGGTGCTTTCTCAAACATTTCAAATGCCGAATCACCATATGCAAATAAGTTTTTCTTGTCCTCAATAGCAATCATGTTTTTTTCAACTGCTACATTGTCGCTATGAGAATTGTAAATTTTGATTGTCCTGGTACCTAGATCAATACCAAATGCGTTGTTAGCCAACATAACAACTCCTTTCTGCTTTGTTTTTATAAAATTTGTTTTTTATAAAAGTCCTTTTTGATTAAAACTGGTATATCTGTTATCTCCAATGATGATATGATCCAGCAATGGAATTTCAACTAAATCGGATACTTCCTTTATCTTTTGTGTCACCAGCACATCCTGTCTGCTAGGTGTCGGATCGCCACTTGGATGATTATGCAGAATCACGATATAGGATGCTTCATTGCGCATGGCCCTAATACAGATATCTCTCGGTGATATCAATGTCGTATTGGATGTTCCTATGGATAAAACGGATTCCTCTATGATGTGCCGCTTGGAATTAAGAAGTACAAGCATTAACTCCTCTGTGTCCCTATGACGCATCCTTTCCATATAGTAGGCGGCTACTGTTTCTGGTTTGTCAAATGCCAATTCTGCTCTCGCCTGCATATTGGAAGTCCTTTTTGCAATTTCTGCAATGCACAATAATTGAACTGCCTTTACTTCACCGATGCCCGATATGTGCATCAAATCTTTTACACTAAAATGATGCAAACCCAACAGTCCCCATTTTTCACCCGCAAGTTTTAAAATTTCCCTGCCAAGATCTATTGGAGTCTTGTCTTTCGTACCGGTTCTTAACATAATAGCAAGAAGTTCCGCATCGGAAAGATTTTCAGGACCAAGCCTCATAAATTTGTCATAAGGCAGCTCATCCTTTGCATATAGTTCTTTAAAAAGACTCATATTGTATTCTACTTCACTCTCTGATTCAAAGCATAGTCCAATAGTAATATTACCACACTAAAATGCGTCTGTACACAAAAAAGATTAGTTTTTTTTCGACATCTTTCTTATTAAAATGATACAATACCGGAATCTACTACACTTTGTAGAGATTTTAAAATTCCGAAACATGCATGTTCAAAAGTTAACCCTCCCTGAAAATAGACTGCATATGGCGGTTTGATAGGACCATCTGCACTAAGCTCTATGGACGATCCAGATACAAATGCACCTGCTGCCATAATAACTTTGGAATCATATCCGGGCATATCCCACGGCTCAGGCGTAACAAAACTGTCAACAGGGGCAGCAGCTTGTATTCCCTTACAAAAGGCAATAACTCCTTCTGCTGTGCCAAATTCAACAGCTTGTATAATGTCATGTCTTGATTCGGTAGAATCAGGAACTACTTTAAATCCCAGCTTTTCATATATATTTGCCGCAAAAATTGCACCTTTTAGCGCACCTGCTGTCACTGTGGGTGCAAGGAACAATCCGTGGTAAAAATCCCGAAGAATGCCAAGGGACGCCCCAACTTCTTTTCCAAGACCGGGGGAAGTCAGCCTGTAGGCAGCATTTTCTACACATTCTTTTTTTCCAGCAATATATCCGCCAATCGGTGCAAGTCCACCACCGGGATTTTTTATCAGTGAACCGACAACCATATCTGCGCCTACGTCTGTTGGTTCTATACATTCTACAAATTCGCCGTAGCAATTGTCAACCATACAGATTACATCAGGTTTTATTTTTTTAATAAAAGTTATCAGCTCTCCGATTCTTTTTACCGAGAGTGTAGGTCTTGTCTGATAGCCTTTTGAGCGTTGTATTGTTATGAGCTTTGTCTTAGCATGGATGGATTTTCTAATAGCTTCATAGTCAAAGCTTCCATCTGCAAGGAGGTCAACTTGACTATATGTGATACCATACTCTGCAAGTGAACCTTTTGATGGTCTGATACCGATAACCTCCTCTAATGTGTCATAGGGCTTTCCAACAGGGGAAAGCAATTCGTCTCCCGGGCGCAGATTACTCATAAGAGCTAGAGCTAAGGCATGTGTTCCACAAGTGATTTGTGGTCTTACCAGTGCATCTTCTGTATGGAAAATAGAAGCATACACAGCTTCTAAGGTTTCACGTCCAAGATCGTTGTAGCCATAGCCAGTTGTACCTAGCATACATGCTTCGCTCACTTTGTTGTCCTGCATTGCCTTAATTATTTTTAACTGGTTGTACTCTGCATTACTGTCAATTTCGGCAAAGCGCGACGCAAGCTGTGTTAAAATTTCTTTGCCAAAATGATATACTTTATCTGATATACCCAGTTCTGTATACATATTTTGAGTAGAAATAGTTGAATCATTGATATTATTCATTTGTGTTTGATTTACCTTTCCTTTTCATATTTTATAGTTTGTAACATACAGTTTAATATTTTTGTGTCATTATATGCAAATTTATCCTTTTCAATCCATATTACATTCCTCTCACGACGAAACCATGTAAGCTGACGCTTCGCAAAATGACGAGTATCACGTTTGATTGTGTATATAGCTTCTTCTAAAGAGATTTCCCCCATAAGATAGGCAATGATTTCCTTGTATCCTAATCCTTGCATTGCGGTAGAGTCGCGTTTACATCCCATATTTATAAGAGCCTTTACCTCTTCTACAAGTCCGTTTTCTAGCATTTTATCTACGCGTTTATCAATATTTTCATACAGTTTTGAACGCTCGTCTGTTAGCACAAAATAGTATGAATCATAGGCAGATTCCTTCTCTCGCTCAGCCTCATTATGCGCGGAAATCTTCTCTCCTGTCTGTCGGTAATATTCTATGGCACGTATGACACGCTTGATATTGTTAGCGTGAATTACTTCTGCTGCTTCTGGATCTATCTGGCGCAACATGTCATGAAGATATTGCGAGCCTTTATCGGAAGCTAATTGTTCTAGTTCCTTTCGTAATTTATTGTCTTCGTTACTCTCATTAAAATCAATATCATAAAGTACAGCTTGTATATAAAATCCTGTGCCGCCCACTATGATAGGAGTTTTTCCTTTGGCGTAAATATCTGAAATAGCTTTTTTAGCATAATTTTGGAACATTACAATGTTAAAATCCTGCGTTGGTTCTATGATATCTACAAGATAGTGTTTTATGCCACACATTTCATCAGGGTGAATTTTTGCTGAACCTATATCCATATATTTATATACCTGCATAGAATCCGCAGAAATAATTTCACCATTTATAGTCTTTGCAAGTTCTATAGAAAGTGCGGTCTTTCCTGCTGCTGTTGGTCCTGTTAAGATGATTAACGGTGGTTTTGATTTCATAAGTTTCCTTTACTTCTATTTTTTCTAAACAATACGCTTGAACTTTTTTTCTATCTCATACTTTGACATTGAGATGATGGTTGGTCTGCCATGGGGACAATTGTATGGATTATCTAGTTCTAAAAGCTGCTCTATCAACCAATCTGCCTCCTCAAAGCTTAAAGAATTATTGCCCTTTACTGCTGCCTTACACGCCATTGAAGCGATTTTTTCACGTATAATCTGTGGCACACCACGCACAGGACTTTCTGTCATTTGTGTTAATACTTCCTCAAAAAGTTCTTTGATATTGTAACTGAATAAATCTATCGGAACTCCTCTTATAGCAAAAGCATTCATACCAAAATCTTCAATTTCAAAGCCAAGTTCCTTAAAATATTGGTCATATCCGTTTATCAAATCAGCTTCTTTAGGTGTGACACTGATGATTGTCGGCGGTGTCAGCATTTGTGTGTAAATTTCATTGTTCTCTACCTTCTTTAATATCTGTTCATATTTTACTTTTTCATGAGCAGCGTGTTGGTCTATCATCAACATTTTATCGCGGTATTCTATAATCCAATAAGTGTCAAATACTTGTCCTACGATACGGTACTCCTGTTTTGCTTCTCTTGTCAATATCTTTTCATCGAAAAAATTTAATTGTTCTGGTTTTTCAATGATAATTTGATCTTTTGCTTTGATTACCCCGCGATTTGTATTGTCGCTTTCCTTGTGTGGTGTGCCTAATATTTTTCCGTATGTAGGATTTTGTGGAGTCCTCAAATTTGAAAGCGTTGTATTTTTTGTTGCTGGCTTTGAAAATGTATTCTGCTCTGCTGCTTTTGATGTTGGCATACCATATATAGATGGCGGTGCTGATGATATTTGTGCAGAGAGAGGTATCTTTGAATCATTTAATCTATTGTCTACAAAAAAATCGTTATTGCTTGCATTGTCACCATTCTCATTATTATAACTGCTTTTCAAACTGACATTTGTGTCAATATTTAAATCGCCGCTACTAGAATCTTCACATGATATGTTATTCTGCTTATTGCAATTTTCGTTTTCGAGTACATTTTCTGATTTGTTGTAATTGTTATCCTCGTGTAATATATTCTCAAGTTCGTTATAGTTATTATCTTTCTGACGCACACTTTCTGTAAGTTTTCGCTCTTTCTCAAATGGTTCTGGCGCTTCTATCTTTTGAGCAGATTTATTTTCTTTTTTTCCTGGCTTTTTATCATCACCGAGCGTAGCATCTGGTATCATTTCCTGTTGCGACAGAAAATCTGCTATTGTTTGTGCAATCATTTTGTAAATATTATTTTGATTAGAAAAGCGTACCTCCATTTTTGTTGGATGTACATTCACATCTACGCTTTCTGGCGGTACTTTGATACTGAGTACACAAAATGGATACCTATGCTGCATCATATAAGACTGGTAGCCCTCTTCAATTGCTTTTGACAATACTTTGCTTTTGATATACCTATTGTTCACAAAATAATTTTCAAAATTCCTGTTTGCGCGGTTAAGCGCTGGCTTGCCAAGAAAACCGCATAGTTCAATATCTTCGTCGGATGCATAAAACGTCATCATTTCATTCGCAATGTCCCTGCCAAATATGCGATAAATAATTGCTTTTAAATCACCGTCACCATTTGTATAAAATTTTGTCTGTCCGTTTATTACATATTTAAAAGAAATTTCAGGTCTTGACAAGGCTATATGTTCTAACAAATCTGTGATATAACTTGCCTCTGTCATAGCTGTTTTTAGAAATTTACGCCTTACTGGCGTATTGAAAAATAAATTGCGCACAATAAATGTTGTGCCGTCAGGCGCGCCTACTTCTTCAAAGGCAGTTTCCTTTGCACCGTCAAGGCAATAGCGTGTTCCTGTCATTTCGTCTTTTGTTTTGGTAATAATTTCTATTTTTGACACAGCAGCTATGCTAGACAGCGCCTCACCACGAAATCCCATGCTGTGAAGGCACATTAAGTCTATAACTGAACGAATTTTGCTTGTGGCATGGCGCATAAAGGCATTTCGCACTTGTCCATGTTCGATGCCTGTCCCATCATCTGTGACACGTATAAATTCAATGCCACCATCTTTGATTTCTACTGTGACAGCGCGCGCACCGGCATCCATTGCATTTTCTACAAGTTCTTTTACTACGCTGGCAGGGCGCTCTACGACTTCGCCTGCCGCAATCTTGTCGATTGTGTTGTCATCCAAGACGTGAATCTCTGCCATTTTTTGATTACATCCTTTCCAACTTTAAACCTTATACCCTTAATATACCAATTTCTTAAAGTCAATATACAAATCTTTATAAGTATCGACTTGCACCTGAAAGAATACTTCCCTGTTACAGTTCTCAAACTTTTACCATCTATTCTTTAACTTATTCTGCAGTCGATACAAGGTATTCAACGCATCAAGCGGGGTCATATTTGATATGTCAATCTCCTTAATCTCATTTACAATATCCTCATCCTTCACTGTATCAAATAGCGACATCTGCCCAAGATCAACCTCATCATAATGCTTAACCTTCTTCTTATCACCCTTCAAATCCACGGCGATACTCTGTACCTTTTGTGTAATATCGTTGTCACTAAGCTGTTCGGCAATCTCCTTCGCACGGTCAATCACCATATCTGGTACGCCTGCAAGCTTTGCTACCTGTATACCATAACTCCTGTCAGCGCCACCTTTGATAATTTTTCGTAAAAACACAATATCGTCGCCTTTTTCCTTTACAGCAATACAATAATTATTGACATTGCTCATCTTGCCTTCCAATTCTGTAAGTTCATGATAATGTGTTGCAAACAACGTTTTTGCACCAAGTATCTTTTTATTGCTAATGTGCTCTATAACTGCCCACGCAATACTAAGCCCGTCAAAAGTAGATGTGCCACGCCCAATCTCATCAAGCACCAGCAGGCTTTTCGGTGTAGCATTTCGCAAAATATTTGCCACTTCATTCATCTCAACCATAAACGTACTCTGTCCGCTTGCCAAGTCATCTGATGCACCCACACGTGTGAAAATTCTATCAACAATGCCAATGTCCGCGCTCTTTGCCGGAACAAAACTCCCAAGTTGTGCCATTAGCACAATTAACGCCGACTGACGCATATAAGTAGACTTTCCAGCCATATTTGGACCTGTAATAACAGATATACAATGATTCTGATTGTCTAAAAAAGTGTCATTAGCCACAAACATATCATGGTCTATCATTTTTTCAACAACAGGATGTCTACCATCTTTAATATCAATAATTCCTTTACTATTAAGAGCTGGTCTAACATAATGATTCTGTTCTGCAACAACAGATAAGGAGGCAAACACATCAAGTCTTGCCACTGCCTTTGCCGTCTTTTGTATGCGTTCTAACTGTGACGCAATTTTATCCCTCACTTTGCAAAAAATGTCATATTCTAGGGAATTTAGCTTGTCTTCTGCATTTAATATAGTATCTTCAAGTTCTTTCAACCGCGGCGTAGTGTACCGCTCTGCATTCACAAGCGTCTGTTTTCGTACATAGTCTTCTGGAACAAGATTTTTAAAAGAATTTGTGACTTCAAAATAGTATCCAAACACTTTATTGTATTTAATTTTAAGATTTTTAATGCCTGTCCGCTCTCTATCTTCTTCTTCAAGCTGTGCAAGCCAGTTTTTGCCGTCTGTTTTTGCCTTTCTTAAATGGTCAATATCTTTGTCAAAGCCCTCTTTTATCATACCGCCTTCACGTATTAAAATAGGTGGCTCGTCACAAATTGCGCTCTTGATTAGTTCAAATAAATCCTCAAGTCCATCCATCTGCATATTGATTTCATTTAAAAGCTTTGTGTCATACTCCTCAAGTACGGTTTTAATGTGCGGGAGCATTTCCATAGAATTAGCAAAAGATATCAAATCTCTCGGATTTGCAGACTTATAACTTACCTTTCCTAAAAGACGTTCCATGTCATATATTGGATTCATATATTCCCTGATTTCATCTCTTGCCACTGTATTTTTGCAAAGTTGTTCTATAGCTTCAAGTCTGTCATTGATTTCTTCTATGTTTACAAGCGGCTGCTCGATATCATTCCGAAGCTGTCTAGCACCCATTGCTGTCTTTGTCTTATCAAGCACCCATAAAAGTGATCCACGTTTTTGTTTCTCTCGAAGAGTTTCAGTAAGTTCAAGATTCCGTCTTGTAGAACTGTCGAGCAGCATAAAACGGCTTGACAAATATGGTGTGATATGTGTAATATGCGACAATTGTGTCTTTTGTGTTTCAAGTAAATATTGCATCATTGCACCAGACGCAATTAGCCCAGAAGGAAAATCTTCAAGCCCAAGTCCTGAAAGTGTATTTACATTAAAATGTGTCATAAGGCATTTCCGGCATCCATCCTCATCAAAATACCATGGTTCAAGTGGATACACTACAATTTTCAAACGGTTCTTCAAGTCATCTACATCAAAACCACTCATCATAAAAGCATCATTACAAATAATTTCTGTAGGAGTGTATTTATAAAGCTCATCTGTAAGCTTTAGTAGCCCCTCTGCCTCTGTCATATAAAAATCACCTGTCGTAACATCAGCTATAGATATACCAATTTTATCATGAAAATGCGCAATACACATAATATAATTATTTTTTGTTTCTTCAATTGCCTGCACATTGAGGTTTGTCCCGGGGGTAACAATACGTGTAACTTCACGTTTTACTAATCCCTTTGCAAGTTTCGGATCTTCCACTTGCTCGCAGATGGCTACTTTATACCCTTTTGATACCAGTCTAGTCAGATACCCGTCTACAGCATGGTATGGTATGCCGCACATAGGTGCACGCTCCTCAAGTCCACAATCCTTTCCTGTCAGAGTTAATTCTAACTCCTTAGAAACCGTTTTTGCATCATCAAAAAACATCTCATAAAAATCACCTAGCCTGTAAAAAAGGATACAATCCTTATACTGCTTTTTCGTTTCCATGTACTGTAACATCATTGGTGTCATTCCAGCCATAATCAATATTAACTCCTATCTATCTCTTTAATCTCTCATGTAACAGACTGAAAAACGGGCAAGTAAAACCCGTTTGCCCATTTTTTCTCCTCAATATTTTACCACATTTTACATAAAAATCAAAGAATACATTATGAAATTTTGTTAAATTTTGGTAACAGTTCAGCTATCGAACATATAAACTGTAATTGTATTTTTTACAATTGCTTTTTATTCGGCAATCTTCTTTGCCCGCGCTAATGCATCGTCAATGTGCACACAGAAGTTTTCCTCTCCTATTTTTTGCGTAAAACCCGATTTGTCCATGACTCTTCTTGGCTGTGTATTCACATGTGAAAGTATAACTTGAATATGCTTCTTCTCATAGCCTTCATAAAGCAGCTCTAACGAATGCATTGCTGTCGCATCTATAGCATTTACACTCCTCATACGTAGGATTAGACACTTTGTATCTTCTTTGACAGAAATTTTTAGAATCTTATCCGCAGCGGCAAAAAACATTGGACCTGATATTTCATATACAAGCGTATGCTCCGGAACTACCCTAAGAGAAATACTGTCTGGATCATCTTCATCATCAACATATTTCCAGCCTTCAACTTCTGTCACCTCGCTCATGCGCTTCATGAAAAGAAGCGATGCAAGAACAATACCCACTTCAATAGCAACTACAAGGTCAAAAACTACTGTAAGTGCAAATGTGATCACAAGCACAATAATATCACTTTTAGGCGCAGATTTGCACAGTGCTACAAAGTTCCGCCAGCCACACATATTGTAAGCAACCTGAAACAAAATCGCCGCGATGCATGGCATAGGTATCATCTTTGCATAAGGCATAAGAAGAACCAGTACCAGTACTAAAGTAACAGAATGAACCATGCCTGCAATCGGAGTGCGACCACCGTTCTTGATATTGGCAGCAGTACGTGCGATAGCACCTGTAGCAGGAATTCCCCCAAAACATGCCGAGCCAATATTGGCTGCCCCCTGTGCAATTAACTCCATATTAGAGCGATGCTTTGAGTTAATCATACTATCCGCTACCACTGCGGACAATAAAGATTCTATTCCAGCAAGCAATGCAATTGTAAATGCATTTGGAAGCTGCGCCCGAATACTTGCCATGTTGAAAGTGCTTGCTGTCACCGTAAATGTAGGAAGCTTATTAGAAATATCTGGATACAAGCTTCCAATTGTATTTACCTGTAAACCAAGCAACTTTACAAGCGCGGCTGAAACAATAACAGCAATCAATGAAGCAGGAATTTTTTTACTGATTTTTGACCATACAATTAAAATGGCAAGGCTGATAATTCCTATAAGAACAGCCATAAAATTTAAAGTATCAAGATTTGCAAATAATGCACTAAGCTTCTCTCCTGTTTCTATCGGCGATTCTCCATGCTGATATGACACACCACAAAAATCCTTGATTTGCCCAATAAAAAGAGTAACTGCGATACCTGCCGTAAACCCTGTAGTGATAGTGTATGGTATGTACTTTAACAAATTGCCAAATCTTAAAAATCCCATAATGACAAGCAAAATTCCTGCCAAAATTGTAGCAACCATTAACCCCTGTGTCCCATCTTTTGCTACAATTCCTGCAACAATCGTTGCAAATGCTGCCGTTGGGCCTGCAATCTGGACACGGCTGCCACCTAAGAATGCCACCAAAAATCCCGCAATAATCGCTGTATAAATACCTGCCGTTGGACCTACCCCAGACGCAATCGCAAGTGCAATCGAAAGTGGAAGCGCAATAATTGCTACGATGATGCCTGCAATCACATCTTTTATAAATTGTTCTTTTGTATATGTTTTCATTACTGAAAATAGCTTTGGTTTTAACTTTTCCATTTTAGTATTCCCCCCTGATTGAAACCAATTAGTTTAATTTTTCTGCATCTGTCCTATATAATAGAATCCATGTGCTTCCATAAGCTTTACGTCTACAATTTTTCCAATGAGTGACTTATCACCTGCAAAATGTACAATCGTGTTATTGGAAAGTCTGCCAGATACAAACGAGGAATCATGTTCATTGATTTCCTCCACCAACGCACTATGCACTTCACCAGTCAGGCGACCAACACGGTTTCTGGCAGTTTCTTGTACAACCTTTAGTAATCTGTCAAAATTTGCCTTTATTTCCTCATCACTTGTGGGATTTGGCATAGAGGCAGCAGGCGTACCAGTACGCTTAGAATAGATAAATGTAAATGCATTATCATATTGTACTTCTTTTACAACTGCTATCGTTTCATCAACGTCCTGTGCTGTTTCACCCGGAAATCCTACAATAATGTCCGTAGTAAGTGCAATATCAGGAATCTCCTGCCTAATCTTGTGTGCAAGCTCTAAATACTGTTCTTTGGTATAACGCCTGTTCATCGCCTCTAAAATTTTTGTAGAACCCGATTGCAAAGGTAAATGTAAGTGGCGGCAGATTTTTTTGGAATGTTTCATCACCTGTATCAAATCATCTGATAAATCCTTTGGGTGTGATGTCATAAAACGAATACGCTGTAATCCTTCTATCCGTTCTACTTCTTGCAGAAGCTGTGCAAAATTCATGGGTTCTGAAAAGTTTTTACCATAAGAATTGACATTCTGTCCTAAAAGCATTACCTCTACAACACCTTCTGACACAAGATTTTCAATTTCTCTGATAATATCCTTTGGACTGCGGCTGCGTTCACGCCCGCGCACATATGGCACAATACAATAACTGCAGAAATTATTGCAGCCATACATAATATTTACTCCGGATTTAAAAGGATATTTTCGTTTTGCAGGTAAATCCTCAACAATTTTATCCGTATCCTCCCAAATATCTATAATCATGCTATCTGAATCGTACATTGCTACAAGCAGCTCTGCAAACTTATAAATATTATGTGTTCCAAAAATCAAATCTACAAAAAAATAACTTTTTTTGATTTTTTCTATCACAGAATTTTCCTGCATCATACAGCCACAAAGTGCTATTTTTTTATGAGGATTCTTCTTTTTCATACTATGTACAAGCCCAAGCCTGCCATATACACGCTGATTTGCATTATCACGCACTGTACATGTATTGTAAAATACAAGGTCTGCTGTTTCGTCCTCTATTATCTCAAAACCTATAAGTTTAAGAATACCAATCAATTTCTCACTGTCTTTGGCATTCATCTGACAGCCAAAGGTTTGACCAGATGCAGATGGGCGGCGTCCGTTTTTCTGCTCGAACTTATAAACCCATTTCCGGCACTTTGCCATATAATAATACTGTCTGGCTGGTTCTTCTATGGGAGGTTCTGCATTTAAATCTATTTTATCTAAATCAATCTCATTATACATATCTCTTAACTTTTTCCTTTCTAAATATAATTCTCTATTTTCAGAATGTCCTATCACAAACTCTGCATGAAACATATGACACCGTGTTTTTCGATGCCCGTATGCATAAAAAAGAGCAAATAAATCGCTTATTTGCTCTTTTTATGCCCCATGCGATACTTTCTTAAAGCTCTAATATCTTCTTCAAAATATTATACAAATCAGCCCTTGTTTCTGCATCATTCTTATACTCCCTTGAAATACTTGTAGCATTTCCCTTAAAAGACGATGCCGCAGTTGAGATACACTTAAATTGCCCCCAAGGCAGCAGGGATACATCCTTTGCGTAAACCTCCCAGATTTCATTCTTATTCCATGTATATTTTCCAAGAAGCACATTATCCTTCTTAGAGTAATAAAATGTTACTGGATATTCAGAATAATACATCATCACAGCACGCTCATTATCAGGTTCATTATAATATGTATAAATTTCCTTTCCGGAGGCATCAAATAATTCTGGGATGCCATCCCCTGTCACATCTATCAGTGCAAAATTTTCGCTGTAACTTGCCATCTGCTCTAACAATATTCGATAAGCTTCTGCAAAATCCCCTAGATTCTCCAAAGCCTTCTGTTTTTCTGTTTTTGCTTCTGAAATCTGTGATACCATGTATGGTCCGGGTATATAAAATGTTCCATTCAAATCCACTTGAAAAAATCCATTATCCGTTATTCCATAAACCCTCACATTCACAAATCGGTCGAGATAAATGACCACTGGCGAAAACACGTCTGGCACTGCATACACGGGAGTTCCTGATGTAGTATACATCTCAACCATGTTAATTGGTGTGACATTAAATGCAAATGCTGTAGCAGGCGGCTTACAAAACATTGCTGCAATAAACACTGCTGCCAGCAGGATAATTTTTCTAAGATAACAATTCCTTCCCCTTTGAAACCGTATATTCATAACTCACCCTCCATACCTTCCATCTCTTTTGCTTCCATCATTTATTAAAAAGCAAAAAGGAATAACGTTTGATATAACATTGATATACATAAATTTTATCATGATTCAATTATACCCTTTGTAAAAATGAGTGTCAATACTCATCATAAAAATCCCCCATGCCGCTTTTAGCGGCTCAATATAGATAAATCAAACAAGTTTGATATGAAAAACGCTGTTCTTAATGTTTTTCACACTAACGCCCATGCCCTTCAGGCACAAATCGCGATGAAAAACGCTGTCCTTGCGTTTTTCCTGTGTGAGACTTAGAACTTCTTCGCGAAGCAGCCTTTGCTGCGAGTGAAAATTGCCTTTGGCAATTAGAAGTTCTTCTCACACTATACTAATTATCTATCCGTGAATCATGCAGCAAACTCATCTTCATATCATAATAATCAGGTGTCATGTCCATATAATGCTTATGAGGATTAACAAAACGTTGCTCTTCCTCCCAAATCTCCTCGTCAAGCTGTTTTCTGACAAAAGCTCGTATTTCCTCCAATGACGGTAAATGGTAAACCAATTTGCCATTTTCAAAAATCTTAGCCTGCAAAGGTTTTGCTGTACAGTGTGTAAATTTCAAGTTTCTCCACGGCATATCCGGATCTACAAAACGATAATCTCCTGTTAAATCTACTTCTTCCTCTGCCTTTGCAATCAAGTCTGCCTTTGCTTTTCCATTCTGGTCATATACACGGTATACCCGTTTTAACCCCGGATTCGTGATTTTTTCAACAGAACCAGAAACCTTGATACGCGGTGAAAATACCCCATTTTCCTCCACAGCAGCAATCTTATATACAGCACCCAATAAAGAAATGCTATCCTCTGAATAGTCACTAGAAGCACCGGTAATCAGCCTCTCGCCAACACCATAACCGTCAATTCTTGCCTTTTGGATATTTAAAGAAGAAATTGTGTGCTCATCAAGGCTGTTTGACACGATAATCTTACAATCCGTTAGACCTGCATCGTCTAACATCTTTCTCACTTTAATAGACTGGTAAGCTAAATCACCGCTATCAATACGGATACCTTTCAATCGTTTTCCCATAGGTTCTAAAATTTCTTTTGCTATGCGAATAGCATTTGGAATACCTGAATTTATCGTATCATAAGTATCTACCAAAAGCACCGTATTGTCAGGATAATTTTCAGCATAATGCCGAAATGCCGTAAATTCATCTTTATAATACATAACCCAGCTATGTGCCATTGTACCACTGACAGGAATACCAAACATCTGACCTGCAAGCACAGTAGCTGTTCCCGCTGCACCACCGATATAGGAAGCCCTTGCACCATACACTGCCGCGTCCATATTATGAGCGCGTCTTGCACCAAAGTCAGAAACAGCCTTGCCTTCTGCCGCCTTTACAATTCGAGCTGTCTTAGTAGCAACTAAAGATTGATGGTTAATTTGTGCAAGAATTGCCGTTTCCACAATCTGCGCATCAATCAAAGGCGCTATCACAGTCAAAATTGGCTCATTGGGATACATAATTGTTCCCTCCGGAAACGCATATATATCACCGCTAAATTTAAAATCTTTCAAATACTGCAAAAAGTCCTCCGTAAATGTATCCAAAGAACGAAGATATTCAATATCTTCCTTGGAAAAATGCAGGTTTTCAATATACTCTACAATTTGTTCCAATCCTGCAAATATGGCAAATCCTCCCCTATCAGGATTCTTTCTGTAAAAGACATCAAAAGCAACTTTTGCTGTCGTATCACCGTCATTAAAGTAGCCGTTTGCCATGGTAAGTTCATACAAATCCATTACCATTGTAAGATTCCGTTTGCTTGACTGATTCATAAATTTCTCCTATCTGCGTGCTGCTTACACGAATATGATTTTTATTTGATTAGGTTTTCTATAAAGCCTTACCTTTCCAATAATATACCACTAATATGAAAATCTGTCGATAATATTCCGTAACAGTTCAGCCATGCAGAAATGATTGTGCAAAATGACCGTGGGAGCTTGCTCACTAAGGGCAGTTTGTACAATCATTTCTATAGGGCGGACGCCCCACATGAAATAAGTTGTCGGCAATAACAAAAATGATTGGTAAAAATGTATAAACCGACAACGGACCTCTAAAGATTTATTTCGTGACAGTTCCTTAGCCATTTCACCATAAATCTTTGTGCATCTTCATTGTAATGAAGAACAGTATATTTTCCAATACGCTCACTTGTTCTGATTTCTTCAATTATTCCGATTGCTGCCCCTTTCTGAGTGACTGTTGAATACCGCATGTCATCGTGCACTTCCACACATATGTATCCTTCTTCTTTTAACATAGCTGTTAAAAGAGTAGTTTGGAGCACTTTCATTTCCCCGCTGTCACGCAGATTGTTAATCTGCCTGACAAATTCTGAAATTGTTGGACTTCCACCGTATACGATATTTTGCTCTATTTTGTCAGTCAAAGAAAATTCCTGTTTCGTCCTACTTTGCCTTTTACTGCTGCCATATTCAGAACTATTTCCATCAATTTCTGCATTTTGATAATAAAGGATTTCTTTCTTCCCATTCATAAACTTCTTTATAGCTTCTATAAACGGTTCACCATATTTTTCATATTTATTTTCTCCAATACCACTTACGCGCAGCATTTCCTCCTTGTTAAAGGGCAATTTTATACACATATCCGTAAGTGTTTTATCTGAAAATATCATATACGGCGCTACTGCTGCCTTTCTTGCCAGATCCATTCGCACTGCTTTCAGCTGTTCAAACAAATCAAGTCCTTTGCCAGTTAGCATATCGGAACGTTTCAAACTGCCCTGACTTGTTGTCGCTGGCGTATGTTCATGACTTGATATACACTTTAATTCTACGCGCTTTATGCCATTTATGATATCCCTGCAGGAAGCAGAAAGCTTTAGTATTGCATACTTGTCCTTTGTTGGTATTAAATACCCTTCTAATTCCAGTTTATCCATCACATCTGACAAAAGCCCGCTGTCCTCATTTTTCCTGATTCCATAAGTTGATAATTGGTCTAAGCCAAGCTGTTTGAGTTTTGACAGGTTTCTGCCTTGCATGGTATTTAATACTACATTTCTACCATACCGTTGTTTTTGTTCCCTAATAACATTTATAATATCCTTACAAATATCTGTAACATCTCTCAGTTCGTATTCACCTTGACAATTTCCGCAGTTTTCACACCGTCCTGTTACATTTTCGCCAAAATAATTGAGTATGTAATGACGCAGACATTCATGTGTCCGACAGTAATAATTCATTTTATTCAAGCGCATTTCATCATTTTCATGCAAAAGGATTCTGTCCTCATAAGAAAGCTGGTCATTGTCACCTTTGCTTTCAATCAATGTGCGGTTTATCATAATATCCTGCGGCGAATAGTATAAAATACACTCTGAATATTCACCATCCCGTCCTGCACGTCCTGCCTCCTGATAGTAATTCTCTATGCTTTGAGGCATATTTGCATGGAGCACATACCGCACATTTGATTTGTCAATTCCCATTCCAAAGGCGTTTGTCGCCACAATAACAGGCGTTTCATCATAAATGAACTCGTTCTGGTACTGCCGTCGTTCCTCTTGTGTCAACCCTGCATGATACTTTCCAGCGCGAATCCCTTCCTTTATCAAGTTTAACCACACAGTTTCCACATTCTTTCGTGTGGCACAATAAATAATGCCACTTTCATTCCTATGTTCCTTCACATAGTTTAGCAACATAAAAAGCCTTGTATTGCCGCCCTTTACCTGCTCAACTTTAAAAAATAAGTTTTTTCTGTCAAAGCCTGTAATAAGTACTTTCGGGTCATTTAATTGAAGGATACAAAGTATGTCTTCTTTTACCCTCTGTGTAGCTGTTGCTGTAAATGCACTGACTACGGGACGTTTTGAAAGCCGTTCTATAAAATTGGTGATACGCACATAACTTGGTCTGAAATCTTGTCCCCACTGTGAAACGCAATGTGCTTCGTCTACTGTTACCATAGAAATGTTACTAGAACAGGCAAAGTCAAGAAAGCGCTCCGTTTCTAATCTTTCCGGTGCAGCGTATATGATTTTGTACTGTCCCTTTTTTGCATTGAATAATGCCTTCTGCACTTGATTTTCAGAGAGGGAACTATTGATATATGCCGCATGTATGCCCGCTTGATTCAGTGCCTTTACTTGATCTGACATCAATGAAATCAAAGGTGACACTACCAAGGTGATGCCCGGAAACATCAGTGCCGGAAGCTGGTAGCAAAGAGATTTTCCAGCACCAGTTGGCATAATGCCCAACACATCCTGCCCATTTAAGATATGCCTTGTCAGTTCCTCCTGCCCCTCGCGGAGAGTTTCGTATCCAAAGTACTTTTTTAGTATTTCATATTTGTTCATTTTTTGCTCCTATCCGCCATTGGCGGGAATTGTTTAGAATATCCAATTCATAACATATTGTATCATGATTGTTAAATCTAATCAAGAATCAGGAAGCGGCTACACCGATATTCTTGTTGAAATTCCTGCTAATACCATTTAAAAAGTTAAATAGGGAAACTTTTCCCAAGAAAAATTTCCTAGGAAAGGTTTCCCTACTCGCACTAAACATTTACTGTATCTCTATAATATTGAGCCTGTGCATCCCACAGCTCTTTATACAGCCCTTCTTGCTGCTCTAATTCTTCATGTTTGCCGCGTTGGACAACCTGCCCTTTATCAAACACTAAAATATCCTCACAGAATCTGCATGAAGCCAGCCGATGTGAAATATAAATCGCTGTTTTATTCCCAACCATCTTATCAAAACCTGCAAACACCTCACACTCCGCCTCAGGATCAAGCGCCGCCGTCGGCTCATCCATAATCACAAACGGCGCGTCCTTGTATATAGCGCGTGCAATTGCCATTTTCTGTTTCTCTCCACCGGAAAAATTGATGCCTGATTCGTCAAAGCCTTTTCCCACATAAGTGTTTAATCCCTCTGGCAAACTTTTCAACCTCTCCTCTAGTCCCGCACGCCACAACGCATCTATCGCTTTTGTTTCGTCCACCTCTGTAGAGCAGGCAAGATTTTCTCCTAATGGAAAATCAAAGATACAAAAATCCTGAAAAACAACCGCGAATAAGTCACAATAATCCTTGTAATCATATTTTCGAATATCAATACCATTAACTTTAATGCATCCTTCTGTCACATCATACAAACGGCACAGCAACTTGATAAACGTCGTTTTTCCAGAACCATTTTTCCCAACAATCGCCATTTTTTCACCGATAACAAAAGACAAGTTCAAATCTTTTATAACATAAGTGTCACTTCCCGGATACTTGAAAGAAACATGTGAAAACTCGACAGAAAATTTATTATCCCGTCTTTTTTCCACTGGAATTATCCCATTATGCTTGCGTTGTTCCAAGCTCATAAAATCAACGTAAGACTCAGAATAGCTTGCAACGCCCTTCAGATAACTAATCCTCTGTACCAATTGATAAACTGAGTCTGATACCCTGCTGATACTGGCAGCATAAGTCACAACATTTCCAATCGTAATCATACCTATATAGCTTCTAAGCCCTGCAAAACCATATACCAATATTCCAAGCAGTGCAATAATAAACTGTGAAATAAGCCCGCATTTTGTCATGTATATTCCTATTTGAACCCCGATTTTTTTCTCTGCTGACACAATACGATCCGTTTCATTTTCAAACAACTCTTGCTGGTTATAAATTCGTAAATCCTTCTGTGTTTCAGCCGAAGCAAGAATATCCATGTAAAATTTTTTGCGGTTGTTCCACTGTGCAGACGTTTTCCACGTTTTATTGCGCTTTTCATTATAATGGACAAGTACCTTATAATTTCCCCAAATAAGCATACCCATCAGGATAAAAAATGCAATCGACAGAAGCGGCGAACCAATCCATCCATATGATTTGGCATCCTTTACAAAAAACATTGGAAGAACAATCACAATTGCTGCAATACAAGAACTCAAGCTAGAGAGTATCTTATTGATATGAGAAAGTGCAGCACCTTGAAGTCCAAAACGTGTGTAAGCGCTGTTTATCTGCTGCCTTTCATCATGAACCTTCGCATCTTCTAGATACTCATAATCCATTTCCATACCCTTTTTATTTAGCGGCGCATTCTGCATTTCAAACATATATTCAAGATGCTTGTTAAATATTCTTTCCGAACAGCTTTCAATCATCATAAATACCGCTGTTACTCCTACACCGATTAGAGCATATTGTGCCAATTGTACAAATGGCAGCCCTTGATATGCCGCATCGATCAACAATCCTGTTAAAATAACGGCAATATATGGTCTAATGCCTACTGAAATGCCAAGCAGCACCATGCTAACCAAGATGCTTTTGTGGTTGTTTGCAAGCTCCCGCAAAAGAAAAAGAATCGTTTTATATTCCTTTTTATTCATGGAATACGCCTCCCTTCTCAAGTTCCCTATACGTATCACCCATAATCGCACTTTTTTGTCTCTGCTGCTCTTCTTCCTTGTAATATTGGCTCTGCATCTCAAAAAGCTTCGCATAACGTCCGTCTTTTGCTAAAAGCTCTTCATGTGTTCCTTCTTCCACAATCTCTCCATGCTCCAATAAAATGATTCTATCACAAAAACGTGTGCTGGAAAGCCTGTGTGAAATGTAAATTGCCGTCCTATTTTGCATCGCCTTTGCAAAACTCATGTACAACTCATTCTCTGCAATCGGATCAAGTGCTGCTGTTGGTTCATCGAGAATAATCAGTGGTGATTTCTGATATAAAGCCCTTGCAAATAAAAGCTTTTGTTTTTCTCCGCCAGAAAAATCTATTGCAGTTTCCTCGATTTTCTTAATCAATTTTGTCTTACCTTTTTCTTCTAAACCGTCATATTTTTCTGCAAATCCAGAGAGATGCAAAGCATTTCTAAGCTTTTGTAAATCTTCCTGTTCTCCGGAAATAATATTTTCATCTATCGACATTGGTAATAGACATGTTTCCTGAAATAATACAGAAACCAAGCTAAAATATTCTTCTTTTGTATATTGTTCCATAGGAATATCATTTAACAGTATCTCGCCGGACTGCGGCATATACAATCCACAAATTAGCTTTACCAGTGTTGTTTTTCCAGCTCCGTTTAACCCAATCAGCGCAAGCTTCTCTCCCGGTGTGATGGTCAAATTCAAATTTTTAATAGTCGGTTTTTCATTTCCCTGATACGTAAATGTAACATTTCTAAGTTCCAATTTTATTGGCTCTTTCATAAAAGATTCTACCCTATCCAAACCAATCTTGGCATCTGTTTTCCATGTGCTTTCGATATCCATAAATTCCCTGAAATAATCAATAGAAGTATTTAAATGATTCATCTCCATTACCCATCGGATAAAGCTTTCAAATTGAATGGAAAAGTTAGAAATGACACCAATATAAAATACAAATTCTGCAGCAGTAATCTGTCCTTTTACCAATTGTGCAGCAAGCAGGCAAAAAGCAAACGAATCTCGGGCAAATTCCAAAACAGCTCCTGAAATATTCCGGAAAAAATACCAATTATGGATTTTTCCATATAAAGTGCCTATCTGTTGTAAATTTTCATCATATTTTTTAAGAATAAAATCAAGCATCTGGTAAATACGAATATCTTTTCCAGCCGCAGAATCCATGCACTGTGTCGTAATGTATTCCTCGCCCTTTGCAAACTTGCTGATTTTACCAAAATATTTTTTGTGCATATTACGCGCTACAGATAATAAAAACAGATTCATTCCGATTGACAGCATAACCAGCAATAACAGCAGAATATTTTTTTGTGCCAGTATTACACCATATAAAATAATAGACAGCATTGCCGTCATCATACTTGGAAACAGCTCTGCCGCCAAGTCTAAACCTTTGCCAAATCTTGCGCTTGTCCATGCATTTTCTAGGACAGCTTTTAAATTTTTGTCCTCTAGGCGTTCATAGTCAATATCCATGACTTTTGTCACATATTTTTTCATATAATGAAGGTTTATGTAGTCCTCCTGTGCCTGATGATAGCTTTCCATTGCACTTTTGAGCATATTGCAAACCAGCATAGACAGTGTGATTACCAACAATGGGAGCATAACTGTCAATATCGTTTCATGTTTTTCCAATCCTGCCACTAAGCTTGATGGCAATAATGTTCCCAAATACGATGCCGCAACTGCCGGAAACACAAGCAATATGGAACAATAGAACATTCTTTTATCCCATTCCCTCATATTCTTCATGAAATACATAAGATTGCCAAAGTAACTATGGTATCTTTTATCTTGGTAATTTTTACTATATTTGTGTTTCTTCTTGTCTGCGATGATATGATACATGTCATTCATAATAATCTCCATTCTGTCGCTTTTAGCGGCTCAAATAGATAGTGTGAAAAAAGTCTGTATAGCAGACTTAGAACTTCTTTGCGAAATGCCCTCTGGCATGAGCATTAGAAGTTCTTCTCACACTAACTCCCATCTGCCCGCTTCTGCGGGCATTCAAATCAGGAGGTGTGAAATGCTCTTTTTCACACTAACTCCCATGCCTCAACGGCACAAATCTCGATGAAAAACGCTGTCCTTTGCGTTTTTCGAAACATTTAGAAACTCTTAGGCGGCGTCTTTTGCCGGATTAGAGTTTCTTAATGTTTTTTCCACTCTTTCTATAATAGCATATCAAATTTTTGATAAAAAAGAAAATTCGCGCATGAATGGTATTCCATTTAGCACGAATTGTATAAGCTTTTTCACTTTAAAAAGTATTGTCCCAATACCAATATGCATATTCCATTGATTCCTTGTCTTTGCAACTCATTTTTTCCAAATACTCAGCTTTCCTATCATAAAAAATACCTGTTGCAAAGCTTTTGTTCATTTCTTTGTGAAAAATATCAACAAATTCCGGCTCAAGAATATTATATAATAATGGGTGAACTTCTTTATATAAGGCTTCAATTAGTTTCTTGTTTATCTTCATATCAAAAAATTCAACAATATTATCACTCCAAAAAATCGTATTCGAATATGCATCAAAATCAAATATATCGCTTGTCCAAAATGCCGCCGTTTCATTCACAGCAAGTAAATTATCACTTTCTTTAAAAAGAAGGACTGAGAGATATCGAAAAAATGCATATTTTATCCTTAATGAGCCCTTAAAAATTCTCTCAAATAACAGACAGATATTATTATTACAAAATGCAACGGTTGTATTAAACAATGAAACCCAGTCAAGTATATATAATTCTGTTATGTGCAAATCTGTTCTTTCCATTTTCTTAATTGTCTGTTGGATGTAATATTCCATTAAATATTGGTAGTCTTTTTCGCCAAGAGCATTCCTAATATTACATTGATTATAAAACATTGCCAGATTAAACTCATAGTAAATATCAATTGCTGTGTGATTCTTATAAAAAACAGCTTGTTCTATAGCTTTGAAATAAAATGGCAACAGATATCTAATCAACGCAGGCTGAATACGCGTTGAGTATTTTAAATCTATTGCAAAATTATACAAAATTAAATAGTCTTCCGAAAACGCTCCATCTATTTTTTCATTTTCAATAAATTTTTGTAGTGGCTCTATGTCTGTTTCATAAAACTCCATAGTTATTTGAGGAACATCAAACATCGCTCTTTACCTTTTCCAATAGCAAAGACAAAATATTTGTAATACATCATATATTACATCTTTAACTCTCTTCCCTACTCGATGATTAAAGGCAGCATAACTTCCGTTGCAAATACATCAGATTCCGCCTGCCGCTTGATATAGCCATTGTATTTATTAACAATACTATCAATGCGCAGCAAACCAAATCCATGATTCTCGCCCTTATTAGATAAAAATACATTTTCCTTATTCTTTGTCTTTACAGCCATGGAATTTGTAATGCATATATAAAACTGTTTCTTGATAATATCAATATAGATACGAATAAATCTTTCTTTTTCGTCTGAGATCTGCATACAGGCTTCCATAGCATTATCAAGCATATTTCCGATTAGTATGGATAAATCAATTCCTGAAATAGGGATATTTTCTGGTACAATCGCTGTAACATTCACAGCAATATTTTTTTCCCGAAGCAGGGTAAGCTTACTGTTGAGTATCGCGTCCACCATGACATTTCCTGTCCGCAGAACTGTGTCAACATTGGACAAATCTTCCTCTAACTTATCCAGATATTTGACAGCTTCGTCATATTGAGTAAGACTCATATATGCCTTTAATGTCTGTATGTGGTTGTGATAGTCATGCCGCCATCCCCGCATTTTGCGGTACATGGTCTCCACTTCATCATAATGTCTGTTCACAAGCTCATTCTGAAAGTTTGAAAGTTTGTGGTTTACATATATGGGCATCGCAAATATCCATAATAAAATATTAAGAACTATAATTCCTAACAAAGTACAAATATATAATCCTATAAACATTTCAAACCAGCACCTTTCTGATTACTACGAATAAATTTCAATAAACGCAGCGTTCACTTCCTTGATAAGATTACGGCTTACAGGAATCCGAATTTGATTATCCAAAATAATCTCATTTTTAACGATAGCAGCAATATGTTTTAAATTTACAAGATAAGAACGATGACACTGCATGATTTCCTCCTGCCCTGCCAAAAATGCTGCTGCTTCACTGATACTCTGTTTTAATACATGTTCCTGCGTTTCTGTGTGAAGTATACACTGGTGGCTGTACGCCTCAATGTACCAGACTTTAGATAATGGTAAAGAAAGATTGCCTTCCTTTGTCTGAAAAAAAAGCTTTTCCTCTTTAGCCTTTTGTTCTTTTTTTCTTAACAGTTTATCCAAAACAGCATAAAATTTTTCTTTATTGACTGGCTTTAACAGATAATGCAATGCAGATACTTCGTACCCTTGTGCCATATAATCATCATATCCTGTAGCAAATAGAATCGGCATATCCTCATCTTGTTTACGTATTTTCTCAGCAAGCTCTATCCCACTCATCTTCCCCATCTCAATATCGAGTATCAGCAAATCATACTGCCTATCCTCCTCCCACGAAAAGAGAAAACTTTCTCCACTTGGAAACAACTGGGTATGGATGGCAGTCTTATGTTCCATTCCCCATTCCAATAGATACTTTTTTAGTAGGTTAAGCTGTGCTTCCTCATCATCACAGATAGCAATTCTCATGTCAGTCTCCTTTAGCAGCCACCTTTTACAAAAAATTGCAAAAGTTTATAAATCCTTAAAATGAAATTCCTTTTTCCCAGAAGCATAATCTTCCACAATCTGTCCATTTCCATAAAGTTTATACTTATAAGTCAAAAGCCCCTCTATTCCAACAGGTCCTCTCGCATGTATCTTTCCTGTACTAATACCTACCTCAGCACCGAAACCATATCTATAACCATCTGAAAAACGCGTGGAACAATTTTGGTATACCCCCGCGGAATCCACCATTTTCATAAAATACTCTGCCGATTCCTTGTCCTCAGTAATAATACAGTCTGTATGATGAGAACCATATTGATTGATATGTCTGACAGCTTCCTCAATACTTTCAACAGTCTTTGCCGATATAATAAGGTCAAGATATTCTGTGGAAAAATCTTCTTCTGTGGCAGGTTTGCTGTCATATTTTGCCATAATATCCGAGGAGGCGCGAAGCTCAATCTGATACCGTTGAAATGCTTCGTTTAGTCTTGGCATAAGCAGCTCTAGCGCTTCCTTATGTACAAGTAATGTTTCAACAGCATTGCAGGCAGCAGTATATTGTATCTTAGCATCTATAATGATAGGTATCGCTTTTTCAATATCAAAGTTTTTGTCCACATAGATATGGCATATGCCATCCGCGTGTCCCATCACCGGAATTTTTGTGTTGTCCATAATATATTGCACAAATGCATTAGAGCCTCTTGGTATAAGCAAGTCAACTGATTCATTACAAGAAAGAAGCGCAGAAATCTCCTCTCTTTGTTCTGCCTGAAACAGACAATTTTCAGGCAATCCACTATCTATCGCTGCCTGATATATTAAGGAAAATAGTACTTTATTCGTATATTTTGTTTCACTTCCACCCTTTAATATGGCACAGTTTCCACTTTTCATACACAGTGAAGCAATCTGCACCAACGCATCAGGTCTTGCCTCAAAAATTACGCCAATCACACCAATTGGGCAGCTTTCCCGCACCAGCGTAAGCCCTTTGTCAAGTTCACGCGCAAATTGCACCTTATACACCATATCGGGAAGGTGAATCAAATCTTCTATTCCCTTTATTACATCTTTGAGTTTCTGTTCGCTGAATTTTAATCTTTTTATCACAGCCTCTGGAATATGATTCTCCTCCGCTTCAGCCAAATCCAATGCATTTGCTCTAAAAATTTCATTTTGATTATCTAGCAAAGATTTTACAATATTTGAAAGCGCATTATTCCGTTGTGCTTCTGATGTTGATGCCATAAGCGTACTATCAAGCTTCATAGCAGCTGCTTTTTCCTTTACCGTCATCATACCAATAACCCCCTTCTAAATCCTTAAAAAGGAATAAATTATTTCCTCTGTTACGATTTTGTCCATTTTAATGTCATGTATATCTTTAGGTATCTCCTCTACAATTTGACAGGCAAAGGCGAGTGCCATTGTGGACAATTGGCGCTTGTTTGCCAAATATTTATCATAAAAACCCTTTCCATATCCGATGCGGTATCCAAACGTATCAAATGCAACACCTGGAAGTATGATAAGCGTATCTTCTTTTATCTTAAATATATAGCGGTTGCGCATGTCCTCTCTTGGCTCTAAGATTCCCATATTTCCCTTTACAAGCTGCTTTGTTGAAGCTATTTGATAAAACTCCATTGTGTTTGTCAGCGTGTCCGTTTTTGGAAAATATATTTTTTTCTTACGCAGCACAGCATTTTCAAATATACCCCGCGTCATTACTTCATGGTTGTAATCTGCATAGAGCAAAATATTATGTGCCTCCTCATATTCTGGAGTTTTTAATACATTTTGTAAGATTGCATCACTTTTTGTAACAATCTCTTCGTCCGTAAGACCTTTTCTAAGTTCAAATATTCTTTTTCGTATCTCTGCCTTTGTTTCCATTTTATTTTGCAACCTTCTTAATTCATAAGCTTAAAAATATTTTAAATGTTTTATTTCATCAATAGCATATCATGTTTTATGATGATAAGCAATAATGTTTTGAATAATTGCTGCATATGTTCGAGATATTGTTTTATAATCATTATTTTGCTGATATAGTATTTTTTGAATATCTAATTTCAAAACAGTATAAAAAACATACACACCTGTATAAAATTAGGTGTGCATGTCAAAACCCATGAAATCCGTATTTTTCATAAATATGTAATGCCGCTTTTAATGTTTGATAATATTATTCATCAGTTCCAAAACAAAACAACATTACATTTTCCTCAAATTCAATGAAGTACATTGATAGTGTAATGTATAGATAACATCTCGTTATTGCTTTAATATTGTTCATTTTTGTTACTTTGTAGATTGCTGTAGCATTTCCTATAAAATATTCTAAATCACGACAATATTTCTTTACGGCTGTTATGATTTTTTCTTTCTGTGATTCAGACAAACGCTTTAAATCAACTACTTCAAATAATTTCTCAGTCCCTAAAATCACTTTTTCAAAAGATTGTTCAACATATTCATATTCAAAGTCAAGTGCTTCCACTTCTTTCTTAATATCAACACTTTCACATGGTAACATTCCTCCACACCAGTTATTCAGTAAAGAATCTTTTACTGCCTGAAGGAAAGATAATTTATGATTGTCTCCAATATAATAAACATCCGCATCAACTGTATAATAAGGCAGCGTCTCACTTATGGCAACGGACAGTTCTGTTGTCAGTACTTGGATAGAACCTGCCAGATATGCCGTTGCGCCATCAATTCCCTTGTAGTGATACGCTTCCATAATTATACCTCTCTGCGTTATACTCTAAAACGCATATCAATTATGTTTAAAAATGGTGTGTTCCAGATTCAATTTGGCAAATATCTTCTTACACACGCGGGTGTTCTATAATTCACACTAGACACCTTAATGCCTGTCTTAGGACTGGAAGCATGAACAACTTGCCCGTTCCCTATGTATATAGCCACATGGTTAATAACACCATTCTTTGCATAAAATACCAAATCTCCGGGCTGTGCTTCACTAAGACTGACCTTTGTACCAAGCTGTGCCTGTGACGCAGCATGATGTGGTAAACTTACACCATACTTTTTAAATACGCTCAAGGTAAAGCCTGAGCAGTCTGCTCCGTTTGTAAGACTTGTGCCACCCCACACATAAGAATTTCCAATAAATTGTTTTGCAAACTGTACAAGATCTACGCGCACATTTGACACGCCCTGACCATATAAAAGCTCTGTAAGTGTTACAGCCTTTTCAAGTCTCTCCTCAACATTAACGTACTCACCAGATACAAACGCTTCTTCATCATCAAGCAGGAACTTAATCCAACCATTATCCATAATTTCAACAACTTCAAGTTCTTCATCTTGTGGGATAAGAGTAAGTACAATAGAATCCGTATTTGGTTCTCCTCTTACCTTGAGTGTTTGTGTATTTACAATTGCAATCATAGATGCAACTTCTTTTCCTCTTGACACAGCCTCCTCGCCCATATACAAATAGTCGGTGCTACAATATCCCTCTACTTTTCCTGACTTGATATGTGCCCATCCATTTTCATCTATTTCGAGTATCTCACAAGCGGCATCTTTTGAAAGCTTACCTATCAATTTTCCGTTTTCATTGGGTTCTTGTCTAATATTTAAATGATTATCCACATGCGCAATGCCAAGATTGGTATACCCCCAATAATTTTCAGGTTCTGTAACTGATTTTGCCGCTTGTGTGTTAATCAATTGTTCCTCTGGAACGTTATTGCCCTCTAAAGTGTTGTTTTCTGCCAGAAGGCTGCTTTCCTCTTGAAGTGCGTTGTTTTCTATACTGAAATTGCCACTTTTTATTTCATTTGTGGTCTTAGTAAATAAAGCTCCGACACCTGCGGAAAACATTATTTCTTCTTCTATAGCATTTTGTTGGCTGGTATTTTCTGCATAGCCTGGCTGAAACATTTCCCAAGTGACTATTTCCTTCGCAGAAACATTTCCTGCATTATGTTGCCTAGTAGTTGTATAAGCGCCACTTCCAAAAAGCACTACTACCAATCCTACACTTGTTATTAAAATCGTATGTTTCATCGTATTTTTTCTTTTCATGCTTCAACCTAAATTCCCTTCGCTGCAAGAAATAAATTATTACAAAATTGTTACATATTGATTACAACAATAATTATAATACCATTCTCTTATAGTTCTGTCAATAACTTATCTCTTTTTAACACACCCCTCAATTCTAAATTTTTTATAACCTATGATATATCCTTCCCGCCTCAATATCAGAAGTCATCTGCGTTTTTAACGCATCCACTCCGGAAAACTGCATTTCTGTCCTTTTGCGCTCAAGCAGATATACTTCCAATTCCTCACCATATACTTCTGCATCAAAATTATAAATATATGTTTCAACACCCATCACACAATGGTTATCTACAGTGGGTTTCGTGCCAATATTTGTGATAGATGGCAGCCTTACGTTTGAATACAATACATTATTTTGGGACTTTTCCTGTTTACTATGAATATACACATAGGAATAATACACACCTTTTGGCGGCAGCAGTTTGTCTTTTGATGGCAGCAAATTAACAGTTGGCATACCTATCGTGCGTCCAAATCTCATTCCGTGTATGATTTCGCCGCTTACATAATAGGGTGTTCCTAACAGGTCTGTCACTAGCTTCATATTTCCATTTTTGACTTCCTCTCGCACGTAGGTGGAACTTACTTCCTTTCCATTGTAATATACTTTGTCTATGAGAACCAAGTCATAACCATATTTTGAAGCCTTCTCCTGCAAAAGTTTATAATCCCCTGCACCTTTGCAGCCATAGGATACATCTTCCCCTGCCACAATGCATTTGGCATTCAATCTGTTTGCTAGTACATCCTTTATAAATACTTGCGGCTTCATATCTGCTATTTCTTGATAAAATGGATATTCTATCAGATAATCGACGCCTGAATTTTCAAAAATACGGCGTTTTTCAGCTACAGTGGATAACTCTTGTACTTTTCCCTTGCTAAAAAAAGCTGCCGGAGATGGCACAAAAGTAAAGACTACAGATTTCAAGCCTTTCTCCTTTTGCTCCTTTAGCATCCTCAGCAGCTTCTGATGACCTCTGTGGAAACCATCAAATTTCCCTATTGCCACAGCCGTTCCTTCATTTATATAAAATTCTGTTGTATTCTCTATAATCTTCATAAATTAACCTAACCTAAAGTATTATTCAGCCAAAAACATTTTGTAAGGCTTAAAAACGCTCTCTTTTTCTATAAAAATATACAATGCTTTAAATATATGATCGCTATTATATACTCGAAGCATGTCCTGCTCCTTAAAAGATATATTACTATCAAAATTAAGCTGATTTGGATAAAGTTTATTCCCGTTGATAAGCACACGTTCAAACTCTGGTTTTACAACTGCTTCTGCATGATCCTTAAAAATCATGTCTGGTGCTGTGATATGGTTTTCAAAGTTACCAGAAGCTATCAACTCCTCCACTTGTGAAATGGTGATAGAATCCTCTACCTGAAAATTGCCTACTCGCGTGCGTTTTAGTTCTGTCATAACTGCACCGCATCCTAGCCTGCTGCCTATATCGGCACAAAGAGTTCTTATATAAGTACCCTTTGAACAACCCACAACAAAGCGTACTTTAGGTAACTCTATACAAACGATACGAATATAGGGAATATCCACATGGCGAGGCTGCCGTTCTACTTCTTTTCCCTCTCTTGCAAGTTCATAAAGTTTTTTTCCATTTACTTTGAGTGCTGAATACATTGGTGGAATCTGCTCATAACCGCCCACAAATTCCATAATAGTGGATTTCACTTCCTCACTGCCAACACAAACTTTTGTTTCTGTTAACACTTTTCCGCTGATATCTTGCGTGTCTGTCGTAATTCCTAACTGCATACATGCTTCATATTCTTTGTTTTTATCGGTCAACATATCACAGAGTTTTGTTGCACTGCCAAAACATACAGGAAGAACACCCACCGCATCTGGATCAAGTGTTCCTGTATGCCCTATTTTTTTCTGTTTTACAATCCCGCGGAGCTTGGCTACCACATCATGTGATGTGAAGCCTTTCTCCTTATAGATATTCATTATGCCGTTTATCAACCCTTTACCCCTTGATTTTCTTCGTATTCCTTTATTTGTAGTACTATCTGTCCTGATATATTGTTGATTACATCATGAAATGTTCCATTCATGCTACATCCTGCTGCCCTTACATGACCGCCACCGCCAAAATAAGTTGCAACTTTGCTGACATCCACATAATTGCATGAACGCAGACTGACCTTATACTCTAAACTTCCAGTTTCATACATAAAAATTGCACATTCAACCCCTTTTATAATTCGCAATTGATTCACAATTCCCTCAAGATCTTTTGGAGTTGCATTATAGAAATCAAGAGTCTTTTTTGTAATGACACTTACAATACATTTTCCGTCCATGAACATGATACTTTCAAGCAGCGCCCTTCCTAAAAGCTGATTTTGTGTATAAGTTTTTTCATAAAATGTTTCATCTACAACAGCCGTGAAATCAAAACCATATTCTATCAGCTCTGCTGCTATTCTAAGAGTTCTAGGTGTTGTATTGGAATACATAAATATTCCTGTATCATGCACAATTCCTATGTAAACCGCCTTTGCTATATCTGCATCTATGTATTGTTTATCCATCAATTCATATACAAGTTCTGCTGTGGAACTGATTCCCGGAACAACATAGTTCACATCACCGCAGCCTCTCTCGTTACTGATATGATGGTCAATATTGATTCGCTTCTTTGCATTTGTAAATAATGCTTCTGCTTCTCCGAGCCTAGATTTCTCACAGTCAAGTGCTATAAACACATCAATTGTATCATCTACAGTATAAGTAGTGTCAATCTCATTAAAATCTTTTATACACTGATATATTTCTGATGGTTCATCAAGACATATCTTTACCTGTGCATCTGGCAAAGCCTTTTTCAGATACAAATATAATGCCATACATGAACCTACACAATCTCCATCTGGTCTACTGTGCCCTGATATAACAATACTTTTTGCTGCTCTACATTCTTCCAATAACTGAATCTTTTCCATAATATAATCACTACCCTTATAAACTATAAATAAAATCGTTCCCTTTTTATGCCATTCATATCAGATTATCTGAGAAATTCATTTTTCCCAGATAATCTTTATGTCCTTATTCATCTGCGTTTTCCTCATCCTCGCCAATTTCAAGATACTGATTATCATCAACATCTTGTTCATCACTAACGTGCCGTTTCTCATCTGCGCGATTGATATCATCAATCTTTTTTGACATAGAAACACCATATGCGATAGATTGATCAAGTATGAATTTGATTTCTGGCGTATTCCGCAAATTGATTTTCTTAGCCAATAGGTTTCTAATATAGCCTTCTGCACTCTTTAACCCTGCAAGCGTGTCATTTTGTGAATCTTCATCACCAAGAACACTGATCCACGCTTTACAAGTTTTGAGGTCAGGTGCGACTTCTACGGATACCACAGAGGTCATAGGATTGATCCGTGGATCTTTGATTTCACTTCTTATAACCTCTGCTAAAACACGCTGAACCTCCCCATTCACGCGGGTATTTTTCACACTGTTTTTTCTCATTATCTAGGAACCTCCACCATAATATAAGCCTCTACGATATCAAGCTCCTGCATACTGTCATAGCCTTCAAATACAAGACCACACTCATAACCTGCTTTCACTTCTTTGACATCATCCTTAAATCGTTTCAATGACGCAAGTGCACCTTCATAAATCTGTTCACCCTCACGCGTAATCCGAATTTTGCAGCCTCTCTGGAACATACCATCAAGCACATACGAACCTGCAATATTTCCTACAGCGGATGCCTTGAAAATCTGTCGAACCTCCGCATGACCAATTACCTTCTCCTCAAAGATAGGATCAAGCATACCCTTCATGGCAGCTTCAATATCCTCAATTGCCTGATAAATTACTTTATAAAGCCTTACATCTACACCCTCGCGCTCGGCGGTAGCCTTTGCCTGCGTGTCAGGACGAACATTAAATCCAATGATGATTGCTTTTGAGGCAGATGCAAGAATTACATCTGACTCATTGATTGCACCTACACCGCCATGAATACATTTGACAACAACCTCTTCATTAGACAATTTCATAAGGCTTTGCTTAACAGCCTCCACACTACCCTGTACATCTGCTTTGATAATCAAATTCAGCTCTTTCAAATTACCTGCCTGAATTTGTGAGAACAAATCATCAAGAGACATCTTAGCCTTAGTATCCTCAAGAAGCTTCTCTTTATTCTGGGCTACGAAAGTCTCTGCATAATATTTTGCTTCTTTGTCATTTTCATGCGCAATAAAGATTTCACCTGCATTTGGTACATCTCCAAGACCAAGAATTTCCACAGGCGTAGACGGATTTGCCTCTTTCACTCTCCTGCCCTTATCATCTATCATTGCACGCACTTTGCCGCTTGCTGCACCTGCAGAGATGAAATCACCCACATGAAGTTTTCCCTTCTGTACAAGTACAGTTGCCACAGGTCCACGTCCCTTGTCAAGTTCTGCTTCTATGACAAGTCCTCTTGCACGTCTGTTTGGATTTGCTTTTAATTCCAGTACTTCCGCTGTCAGCAATATCATTTCCAATAATTGTTCAATGCCTTCTCCGCTCTTTGCTGAAACAGGTACAAATATTGTACTTCCGCCCCAATCTTCCGCAATAAGTCCATATTCTGTAAGCTCTTGCTTCACACGCTCAATGTTTGCGCCTGGCTTATCAATCTTATTGACTGCAACAATAATTTCAATTCCTGCTGCCTTTGCATGGTTGATTGCTTCTACAGTCTGTGGCATAACACCGTCATCTGCTGCTACCACAAGGATTGCAATATCTGTAGAATTTGCCCCACGCATACGCATTGCTGTAAATGCCTCATGTCCCGGTGTATCTAAGAATGTAATTTTCTGCCCATTGATATTTACCGTATATGCACCAATATGCTGTGTAATACCACCTGCTTCTTTATCTGTCACATTTGTCTTTCTGATCGCATCCAGAAGTGATGTTTTACCATGGTCAACATGCCCCATTACACAAATAACAGGTGGTCTTGCAACCATGTCAGCAGGATTCTCTTCATCCTCCTTCAATAGTTCCTCAATAACATCTACTTTTACCTCTTGTTCACAGATAATATCGTATTCGATAGCAATATTCTCTGCGGTTTCATAAGTAACTTCCTGATTTACTGTGACAATCTGTCCTTGCAAGAAAAGCTTCTTTACAATAGCTGATGGCTGTATCTTCATCTTATCAGCAAGATCCTTAATTGTAATTGTTTCTGGAACAGTAATCACCTTAATCTGTTCTTCAACAGTCTCTACTGGTTTTTTCTCAGGTTTTATGAACTTGCCAGCTTTATTTTTACCCTTGACACTCTTTAAGTTGTTCTCATCCTCTTCGTAAATAAAATCTTTACGGTTTCTCTTATCTTTTTCTTGGCTAATACGACGCTTTTCCTCGTCCCTATGCTTTTCTGCATCTTTTATAGGGCTTTCTGGAACATAACCTCCTTTACTATTGGCATTTTTTCCGCCAAAACCACCTCTGCCATCACGATTGCGGTCATTGTCACGTCCTCCGACAAAACCGCCTCTGCCATCGCGATTGCGATCATTGTCGCGTCCTCCGCCAAAGTTGTTTCTTTCGCCTTGATTATTGCGTCTTTGCCCATCATTGCGTCCATCACGGTTGTCGCGGCGTTGTCCATCGTTACGGTCATTGCGCCCATCACGATTGTCGCGGCGCTGTCCATCGTTGTGGTTATTGCGCCCATCACGATTGTCACGACGCTGTCCATCGTTGCGGTCATTGCGTCCATCACGATTATCGCGGCGTTGTCCATCGTTGCGGTCATTGCGTCCATCACGGTTATCGCGGCGCTGTCCGTCATTGCGGTCATTGCGCCCATCACGATTATCGTGGCGCTGATTGTCATTGCGGTCATTGCGTCCATCACGGTTGTCGCGACGCTGTCCATCGTTTTTATCATTCCAATTATTCCGATTTTCATGACGCTGGCTTTCAGCTTTATCATTTTGATTTTCTGTCTTTGCTGTTTGTTTTGTTTCTTCTGGTTTTGCTGTTGATTTTACCGCCCCTGTTTTCGGAGGTTCTGTCTTTATTGTTTCTGCCTTCGGAGGTTCAACCTTTGTCGCTTCTGTTTTAACAACGTCTGTTTTAACAACGTCTGTTTTAGCTTCTTCTGTTTTTTGTAGTTCTTGTTTTATTGTTTCTGTCTTAACATCTTCTACCGTTTCCTTTGGTTCTGTGCTCTCAATCACTTGCGTAGACTTTTCCACAATTGTTTTTTCTGGTGCAGATTTCACAACTTGATTTTCCACGACTGGTTGTGCTACAGGTTGTTGTGACACAGTCGGTTGTGGTGTGGAAGATACCTGCTGTAAATCTAGTTTCTCTGCCTGTTGCGATACAGAAGAAGCTTTTTTTCCAGAATTTCCAGTTTTCTTAGGAATCTGTGCTCCCCCTGGTAATTTTGAATTGTGTGGATTGCTTACAAATATGATACTTTTCTTTTTCTTTACAACACCTTCGCCCGTCTTAACAGATGCTTTTTTTTCCTTTGTTGCTTCCGTCTTCTCTGTCTTATTCAGCACTTCTTCTGACTTGGCAGGTGCATTTAAGCTTTTCTTTACATCTTCTACCTGTCCGTCCTCTAATACACTCATGTGGCTTTTTACCTCTATACCTTTATTTTTTAATAATGCAAGGATTTCTGCGCTCTTTACGCCGATTTCCTGTGCAAGCTCATACACTTTCATTTTTGCCATATTGTCCAATAGTCCTTTCCTATGTGTGCAAATTATTTATAGTAACGGTTCAGCCATGCTAAACTGTTACGCAAAAATCCATGCAAATATCGCCAAACCGAACTAAGTTCAATATGCGGTGGATTGTTGCCAACTATTTATATGCAATATTTGCATCCGAATCTTGTTCTTTTCATAAAACGATGTTTCAACTTTCGCAATGGTTAGATTGCTCCAAAAGTTCCAGATTCTCTAATAACGATTTTGCAAAGTTTTCATCTGTAACTGCAAGAGAGGATCGCATTGTCTTTCCAATTGCATGACCGAGTATTTCTTTTGTGCCAAAAAAATATCTTGGAACTTTATAAAATACACACATATTGGAAAACATTTTTTTTGTGTTATCTGATGCGTCTTCTGATACTATAACAAGTCTTGCCATGCCGCTTTTTATGCTCTTTTCTGTCGAAAACTCTCCGCTTGCTAATTTGCCTGCCTTCATTGCAAGACTAAGCATGGAATATATTTTATCCACATTTTTTTTATCCAAATGCTCCTATCTCCTTTTCCAGATTGTCATAGACCTCCTCGGGAACGGACATCTTAAAAGACCTGTCAAGCCCTTTTGATTTCCTTGCCTTTTTCATACATTCAGGGTTTGGACATATGTACGCACCCCTGCCATTTTTCCTGCCTGTACTATCTAATATAATACCTTCATTTTCTGTGCGGAGGATTCTTAACAACTCCTTTTTACTTTTCATTTCGCCACAGCCGATACACTGTCGCATCGGAATTTTTTTTGCCATTTAATCCTCCGTTTTCTCTATATATTCTGCGTTTTCTGAAGCTGTTTCTTCATCTCCCGCATTATCACTATTATCACTGTTTGAAGCTTCCTCTTCCGCTGTGTCCTCTAAAGCTGCCTCTTCATATTCCGCATCGTTTGCATTTTCTTCATACTCGTCCTCTACATATTCCTCCTCATAGTAAACATCTCCGTCCTCGTCAAACATGTAATCCTCGTAGCGGAAGCCCTCTGCATCTTTTGCCTGCGTTTCTGATTTAATATCAATCTTATAGCCTGTAAGCCTTGCAGCAAGTCTTGCATTTTGTCCTTCCTTACCAATCGCAAGCGAAAGCTGATAATCCGGTACAACCACTTTTGCAGTTTTTTCATCTGGATCTGCAAATACTGCAACAATTTTCGCAGGAGAAAGTGCGTTCTGAATAAAATTTCCTGGATTCTCGTCCCAGTTGACGATATCAATTTTCTCGCCGCGCAGCTCCTCGACAATCGCATTGACTCTTGCTCCATTCATGCCGACACAAGCTCCTACTGCATCAACATTTGGATTGTTGGTTCTGACTGCTAACTTTGTACGGCTTCCGGCTTCACGGGCAATACTCATAATTTCCACTGTTCCGTCTCTAATTTCTGTTACTTCTGCCTCGAAAAGTCTTTTTACAAGCTCTGGGTGTGTTCTGCTGACAAGTATCCGCGGACCTTTTGATGTGTTTTTGACTTCTAGGATATATACCTTGATGCGCTCTGTGGGTTTGAACTCTTCTCCTTTGACTTGCTCTGCCTCATTGAGCATTGCATCAGCTTTCCCAAGATTGATACTAATGTTCCTACCAACATACCTCTGTACAATGCCCGTTACAACATCTTTCTCCTTTTCGTAGAATTGGTTGTAAACTACGCTTCTTTCTTCCTCGCGGATTTTTTGCAAAATGACATTTTTTGCATTTTGTGTAGCAATGCGCCCAAATTCTTTTGACTTGATTTCCACATTGATGGTATCGCCAATGATGGCGTTTTTAGAAATCTGAATGGCATCATCAATACATATTTGAGTGACGCTATCCTCGACTTCTTCTGGAGATGCCACAATCTCTTTTGTAGCATATACTAGAAAGTCACAGGTTTCTCTGTTTATCTGTACAGTGATATTATCTGCCTTTCCAAAGTGGTTCTTACATGCTGTCAAAAGGGAATTTTCAATCGCTTCAAAAAGCGTTTCCTTGCTGATTTCCTTCTCCTTCTCCAGAATATTCAATGCTTCCATTAGTTCATTGTTCATTTTTCCTTTACCCTCCTATAGTTATAAAAGCAAATCATCCGCATTTTGCTCTATTCTTTTTATGTCCATCATCAAAATCATAGGCACTAAAAATCAAATGTCAATCTAATAATTGCTATGTCTGCTCTTGCAAAAACCATGTCGTTTGTTTTTGAATCACTTTCTGTTTCTATTATAATGGTATCTTTATCATATGATTTCAGTATACCAATAAATTCTTTCTGCTTATTGATTGGCTTATAAGTTTTTATCTCCACTTCCTTGCCTATGCTCTTTTCAAGATGTCTGTCTTTCTTGAGCGCTCTCCCAAGCCCCGGACTTGATACCTCAAGGATATAGGCATCTGAAATAAAATCCTCCTCGTCAAGCTTTTCTGACAAAGCGCGGCTTACATTCTCACAATCCTGAATTCCTACGCCGTCTGGCTTATCAATGTATGCCCGCAAATACCAGTCACTACCTTCTTTTACATACTCCACATCATAAATTTCACAGCCGTTTGCCGTCGCAATAGGTGCTAATAGTGCCTCTGTGCGTTCCTCATATGAATCCCTTTTTGACATTCCCCTCACCTCATATCAAACAAAAGAGTGGACTCGCAAGTCCACTCTTATCATCTAGCATCAATTATTAAAATTATATTAACACTTTACCCACAAAAATGCAAGAGATTTTTTGAAATTCTTCTAATTTCTTGTAATAGTTCAGCTTGCCTCAACTGTTATTTACTTTGTTTAGTCTCCACGCGCTGTTCCTTCCTGTAGCATTGTATCATATTCTTCCCAAGAAATATATCTGCCACCCATACTTTCCAAATGTTCCGTGTGAAACTGACAGTCAATAAACAAAAAGTCATTTTGCTCTAGCAATCGTGCAAAAGCAATCAAGGCTGTCTTTGAGCCATTTTCTTTTTCTGAGAACATACTCTCACCGAAAAAACACCTGCCAATAGAAACTCCATAAAATCCGCCTGCTAGTTCTTTGTCCTCAAAAACTTCTACACTGATGGCATATCCTGCCTCGTGCAGCCGATAATAAGCTTCTTCCATTTCATCAGAAATCCATGTACCCTCCTGAAATTCTCTTTTTATTCTACATCTATGCATAGTATCTGCAAAATCTCTGTTTAATTTCACTTGCAGCACATGTTTTTTCATATACTTTTTCATAGAATGGGAAACATGGATTTCCTTTGGGAAAATAACAAACCTTTCCTTTGGACACCACCACATAATTTCTTCCCCGGGTTCATACCACGGAAAAATTCCATGCATATATGCCAATAACAGGCGTTCTACACTCAAATCTCCTCCAACGGCAAGCAAGCCGTTCTCTTGGGCAAGTGTTGGCTTTGGAAAGGATATTTCATTTTCATTTAACCGAAAAATAGGCATACTATTACTCCTTTGCTTTCTTTAGTGAATAAGGAACTGTCTCTAAAATAAATCCTCAAATTCACATTCATAGAACGCCTTATACCAAAACATTCCGTGAATGTATATGTGATTTATCCTAGATAATAGTTCACTCTTCGACTGAACTATTACATGAAAGCTTTATTTGAAAGGTATCATCAACCGCTGTTAGATCACAAGTACCACCCTCTTTTAGCGAGCCAAATAAAATCTCATCCACTAGAAGCGGCTTAATTTCACTTTGAATCACACGCTCTATCTCCCTTGCGCCAAATTCTATGCTGATTCCCTTCTTTTTCACTAATTTCATTGCTTTCATGTCAGCAGATAGTGTTACATTCTTTCGTAAAAGCATCTTTTGAAGTTCTCCTAGTTTTTTCTCCACAATCTGTTCTGCCATCTGCTCATTCATGCCTTGGAATACAACAATTCTATTCAAACGATTGCGAAATTCCGGCTGGAAAATTCGCTTTACTTCCTCTAAAATAACATCTGCCTTTACATCCTGTGCTTGAAATCCGATTCCCGGCTTTCCAATCCGACTTGCTCCAGCATTGGAAGTCATAATAATGATTACATTTCTAAAATCAGCTTTCCTTCCTTGGTTGTCAGTCAATGTCGCATAATCCATCACCTGCAATAGTATGTTATAGATATCTGGATGTGCTTTCTCAATTTCGTCAAGCAAAAGGACTGCATGAGGATGTTTGCGGATTTCCTCGGTGAGTAGCCCGCCTTCCTCATATCCTACATAGCCTGCAGGCGCGCCTATTAGCTTTGCTACAGTATGTTTTTCCTCATATTCGCTCATATCAAACCGAAGCAGTCTGACACCCAATTCTTCTGCAAGGCTTCTCGCAATTTCTGTCTTTCCTACGCCAGTAGGTCCAACAAAAAGCAGACTTGCCAAAGGCTTCCCTTCCTCTAAAAGACCTGCCCTTGAAAATTTCACTGCATTGACTACTTGCGTTATCGCTTCGTCCTGACCATATACACGTTTGAGTAAGCGCTTCTCAAGCGTTGCAAGCGACTCTGTTTCGTCACTTTCTACTACCTGTTTTGGAATATGGCAGGTTTTTGAAAGGATTTCATCAATTAACTCCTTATTCACAGATTGTTCTTTTTGGTCAAGTGGGTGCATACGAAGATAAGCACCTGCTTCATCTATCAAATCAATTGCTTTGTCTGGTAAATAGCGCTCATTGATATATTTTGCACTCATTTCAGCCGCATATTCCAATACATCTTCCCCATAACTTACGCCATGAAATTCCTCATAGTTTTCTTTCAAGCCCTCCAAAATCTGAACAGTATCATGAATATCTGGCTCTTTGATATCTATATTTTGAAACCGCCTTACAAGACTTTTGCTTTTCTCAAAATGTTTTTTGTATTCTTCATAAGTCGTAGCACCAATAAAACGGATATGCCCTGCTGCCAAATACGGTTTGAGCATGTTTGAAATGTCAAAAGTTCCGCCATTTACTGCTCCTGCTCCTACAATATTGTGGATTTCATCAATATAAACAATAGGTTTCTCTTCTTGGCTAATGCTGTCCATGACCTTCTTAAAACGTTTTTCAAAATCGCCGCGATATTGCGTGCCTGCTAACAAACTTCCTAAGTCTAAAGAAAATATTTTTGCCCCTTTTAATGGCGCGGGAACACGGTTTTCATTCAGCATCCTTGCAAGCCCATACGCAATCGCTGTTTTCCCTACTCCCGGCTCTCCAATATGAAGTGGATTATTTTTATCCTTTCGGCATAGGATCTGCATTGTCCTTTCTAGTTCATCCTCCCTGCCAATTAGCGGATTAACACCATCTAATTTATCATTCAAACAGGTTGCATACTGCTGCCAAAAACTTCCCTGTGTGTTATTATCGGTATCCTCATCGCCCTCGTATTCGTCATATTCCTCGTCATTATATTCTGGTTCGTTGTCTGTTCTTGAATATGAACCTTTTTGTTTTTTCTTTTGCCTATTTGAATCATTGCTCATGCTATTTTCATGAGCAATATCTTCGTATGCAATTGTCATTTCTTGTAGAAGTTCTGTCTGCTCAACCCCTTGCACGCGCATGTAATAAACAGCATAACTTTCTTCAAGTTCGTACATTGCATGTATGATATGTGGCAGCTCTACCATATATTTTCCACTGCTTTGCGCCGATACCCAAGCAAGTGACAACACCTCGCCCATACCTTGTGAAAGCTCTGGAAAACCCGATGATTCTTCTGATTCTGCATTATCATTTGATGTTGTGGTATTATCCAATGATGTTGTATCCCTAAAAGTTCTTGATTCTTTAGATGTATTTACAGTATTTGATGTTCTATCATTAGCCGTTCTTCCATCGTTAGATAGTACTATATCACGAAATGCCATAGTGCTGTCTGATTTTATGAAGTCATTTGATACCCTTGTATTTTTAGGAAGCATGTATTCTTCCAAATAATTTCTTAAATTGTAATCCAACTGCCGAATTTTTCCCCCACAATTCTCAAATGCTTCTGCAAATATTTTATTTTGGCAGACAACATATAGCATTAACTCTGGTGTCACATATTCAAAATGTGCTCTTTTTGCCAGAGTAAATACTGTATTGATAATTCCTGCCACTTCACCTGATACGCGCATGTGCTATGCCTCCTCGACTGTCATTCGGAATGGGAAGCCTTCTTCCCTTGCCCTTGCTGTTGCAGCCTGAACTTTGGTGACTGCAATATCATATGGATAAGCACCAATTGATGCCTTGCCACTTTCATGCACCATTAGCATCAGGCGCTCTGCTTCTATTTCATCTTTATGGAAAATATCTATCAAAATATCCACGACAAACTCCATAGAAGTAAAGTCATCATTATGCATGATTACCCGATACTGCTTAGGCTCATGTATGTTTATTCTTGTTTTTTCTCTTGTTTCTCCTTGTACCGACATAATTTTTACCTCGTATTCTAGTTGTTTTTACTTTATTTTATGAAAATAATTCACTTTTGAACCAGAATCCTATACTTGATGTAAGGCGGCTCAATTCTCCAAATTAGAGATTAAAATATTCTTTTATCTGCCTTGCTACTGTTTCCGGCGCAAGATTAGAATTATCAATTTTTATATAATTTTCAAATGTCAGTTCTCCTTCAAAACTTTCTAAGCGATATCGCTCATCTGCATTGATAAGAATTCGGTTAGAAAACTCAGTATCCCTCTTTGAAGCCTTATTTTTCAAACGATTCTCTGTAATATTTCGTTGTAAGCGGATTTCTCTTGGTGAAACAAGTTCAACATGATAAAACGTAACACTATTGTTTCTTTCACGGAAAATATCTTTTACATGTGCAATATAATCCCAGTCCGCCTGTTGGTCAAAAGCCCACATATAGGTAAAAATCATTCCATACTTGTCCGAAGCGGCAAATTCCTCAAAAATTACTTCCCGCAAACGATTGACAACTTTACCATCATAACTCCCAAAAATATCAATAACAGGCTCTATCGTCATATGGTTATGAAACAACCGTAAATCTGTTATTTTCATTAGTTCCTGCCCTACTGTCATTTTACCAACTGCAGCATTTCCAATTATAAAAACTAATTTCATTTAATTTTTCCTCATATTCATACACTCTGTCATTTTTGCTCGTTTTATTTTATCATACTTTTTGACATATGAAAAGTCTTTTTCAAACATATATTCATTGATAAACTTACCATGTTACTGTTCACTCCGTTCCAGTAACATCACTGAACTCTGACTTTTCTCATTTTATGTGTTTCAATATCTGCTAATCTAGTTGGCAGTGGAATATGGCTCTCAGAATTTGTGAACTCACATGCAATCTTTGTTACTGTATCCAAATCAATATAATTTCCTATTGATACAAAAATTGGCTTTACATTTACTATAGTGCGCAAAGCACGCCCATATACTTCTCCATTGATAATAATATTCGTATATGCATTTTTTTCATTCGGCGGCAGAATCAATTCTGTATCGTCAATTTTATAATATTTCTTTGCGACACCCATCGTAGGCTTATGTAAATAAAAGGAGGCGTGTGTAGCGATTCCCATATGCCGTGGATGCAGATATCCGTTTCCATCAAAAATATATAAATCTGGCTGCGTATGCAGCTTTTTAACTGTTTCTAAAATAAGCGGCAATTCTCGAAACGCCAAACAACCTGGTATGTAAGGGACATCTATTTTTCCAAAGGTATATTCAGTTTCAATTACTTTTTTTGTTTCCCGTTCCAAAACTACTATGCAACATACTGCACATTCCTCAGTTCCTTCTGTCCAATATGCAAGATCAACTCCTGCTACTACCTTGAATGATTCAATATCACAACCACATAGCTTTATTTTAGAACGAAGTGCATTTTGTATAGATATCGCCTTCTCTAAAGAAAGAATTTCACCTGCTTGCTCTGACATACTGTTTTCCTCTTTCAAATAATTCCGCACAATAAATTTCCTCAAAGAAATCAAATAATGGTTCTCTAATCACTTTTCCTTTTATTCTACTCAATTTTATTTCAGTTCATGTTCAAATAAAATCTTTTATTTAATCAATAATCATCTAACCGAAACATTTCTTGTGGAATCCTTTTTATTAAATCGTATATTTGGTATTTCTTCTTAATCTCTTCTGGAAGATTCGGATAAAATGTCAGTGAAGCATATGCAAGTGCAGTATTTCCCCATAAATTTCCAGTCGCAAGCAAATAGCCATAATAATCTTCATCATAATGAATATGAAACGAAAGTTCCTTTATTATCTGTAAGCCCAACACTGTTTCTACATTGAGCTGTCCGCGGCTAACAATCACATCATACTCCGAATCTAATATCAACCGTGATAATTCAGGAGGCTGCCCATCTATTATCATTCCAATTGCAATATCTATAAAAGTCTTAAACGGCTCTTTAAAATTATTTTCTAATGGAATATTTTCAATCCCATTATTTTGAAGTTGCAGGATTGTCCTCATAAAATAACAGAATACGCAATCCAAATTTTCATTATCATATCCTATACTCCGAACACTCATTACTATTCTTTTCAAACCTTCCAAAAAATATTTTAAGATAATCTTTCATCTTGTTTTATAGTTCCTAATATCCCATAATTTCATATGCAAAATATTCTGACTCAAAATGATATCCTAGCTTTTCTGCTAACGCAACAGACCATTTATTTTGTGCGTCCCAGCTTGGATACCAGCCTTTTTCCATACATTCTAATATCAGTTTTGCCCCACAAATATATGCAAGCCCTTTTCTGCGAAATTCCTTTTTGGTATCAATTTCAATTTCTATGCCACCAATATATCCAGAATAAGAAGATGCCCCAGAAACTGGCTCATTGTCCTTCAATATTACAGCCCCCAAACCATAATTCTGATACAATTCATAATTTGGGTATTGTGCCACCCAATCCCGACACCACTCGATTTCTCTGCATTTCCAGAACAAGTTCTCGTCCATCATCTGCAATACATACCCTTGCGGCAACCCTTCAACTACCTTTATAAGCTTCTTTTTATCAAAGATATTTTTTTCCTTTTTTATTGCATAGCGCACAGTATTCTTTGCCTTTTCACCATAACAATTTTCTATCAATTCTGCCCACTGTTCATTTTGTGGAATCATAATCATAAAATCTTGTATGCAGCTTTTGGGCTTATATTGTACAAGTTCTTTATTCGGTTTTCCTGCAAAAAAACAAAAATCTCCCAACAAAGCCATTGCTGCTGTCTGTTCTTCTAAATCATCTGCATACATCTCTCCCATGATTCCCTGCAGACACGACCATATTAAGGTTTCATTCCAGCCCTCAAAAAATATTGATAATTTTTGTGTTTGATTTATTCTACTAATCATATTGATTCTTCTCACTCTTTTCTTTTCTTTTCTTTAATTAGACTAAATATGTTTGCCCTAAGCGTTTTCGCGGCGATGTTTAGATTCTTATCCGTATCCTCCACAAGACATATTTTCCTTTCCGGTAACTTTTCTTTTAAAGGTATCTGTGTTACTCTTTTTTCTTGTAAAGCTCTTTCTGCCATAAACTCTGCCACAAATCCAATCCCTAATCCTCTCTCTATCAATGGAAGTAACTGATCGGATGCTGTTACTTGTATATCTGGCTCAAACGGCAGCCCTGCTTTCCGATAGACTTCTGTATAAAATGTATAACTTCCCGAATCATTAGACAATGAAATAAGAGGATATTCTCGCGTGTCGCGCAGGCTAATTGGAAATTTATCCTTTTGAAAACGCTGATTTCCGTCAACAAGTATCTCCGTAAAAGATATGATATCTGTCACCTTGTATCTCTTGTGGAGTTCTACGGGAGAAGTTACCACTGCAAAATCCACAAGCCCTCGTTTTAATGTTTCCAATGTTTTGGGTGTATTATCACCTGACAGACAAATTCTAACACCGGGATATTCTTTATGAAAACTTTGCAAAACGGGCAGCAGCAAGCCATGCAGTGCTGTTTCGCTAGTTCCTATGCTTATCATTCCTTTTTCTAGTCCGGTATTATCCTGTAGTTCAAGCTCTGCCTGCCTGATTTGCTGATAAGCAACTTGTACGCGTTCATAAAGCCTTTGCCCTTCTAAAGTAAGTGCAACGCCCTTATTGCTTCGTACAAAGAGCGTACAATTTAACTGTTTTTCTAGTTTATTCATAATTTTTGTCACATTCGGCTGATTACTCATTAGCATTTCTGCAGCTTTTGAAAAGCTTTTATATCTTCCAACATAATAAAATATCCGGTAATAATCATATGAAATTTCCATATTATCTCCCATCTGCCCGCTTTTGCAAACACTCAAATCAGGATGAAACATTTAGAAACTCTTAGGCAGCGTCTTGCACACTTTTACAGACACTCCAATCAGAATATGTGAAAAACGCTGCCCTTTGCGTTTTTCGAAACATTTAGAAACTCTTAGGCAGCGTCTTTTGCTGACTTAGAGTTTCTTAATGTTTTTTTTACATATTAAATATTCCTTATATACCTTTTACACCTTTATAAAAATATTATATACTATTTCTTGGAAATGTAAAGAACTTATATACTACGGAATAGGAATATTGTTTCATATAAGAAAGGAATATTTACTTTTATGAATAAGGATTTAACAGTAGGTTCACCAGAAACCGTTTTATGGAAATTCTGTCTGCCTTTGTTTGGAAGTATTATATTTCAGCAGCTATACAATATTGCAGACAGCTTTGTCGCTGGAAAATTTATCGGTGAAAATGCGCTTGCCGCCGTTGGAAACAGCTATGAAATCACCTTAATATTTATTGCTTTTGCATTCGGATGTAATATCGGATGCTCTGTTATTGTTTCAAAATTATTTGGCGCAAAAAGAAATACAGAACTAAAGACCGCAATTAGAACCACTATGATTACAAGTGGAGTACTTTGCCTTCTACTGATGTTTTTTGGAATAGTGTTTAGTGGCACTTTCCTCACATTCATCAATACCCCTGCAAATGTCCTTGCAGATTCTAAGCTATATCTGGATATTTATATCATGGGGTTGCCTTTTGTCTTTTTCTATAATATATCAACTGGAATTTTTTCTGCATTAGGGGATTCCAAGACACCATTCTATTTCCTCGCTGCTTCTTCTACCTCGAATATTGCTGTAGATATCTTATTTGTGAAATATTTTCAAATGGGCGTATCTGGCGTGGCATGGGCTACTTTTTTATGTCAGGGTGTTAGTTGTGTGTTGGCGCTTATCTTTGTATTTAAAAGACTTTCTGTCATTCCCTGCTCTGAAAAGGCGGCTTTGTTTTCATGGGAATTGTTGAAAGATATTGCGATTGTAGCCATTCCAAGTATCTTACAGCAAAGTTTCATCTCTGTAGGAAATATCGTTATCCAAAGTATTATCAATGGTTTTGGGGCAGGTGTCATGGCAGGCTATTCGGCATCTATCAAACTAAATAATCTTGTGATAACCTCTTTCACGACACTTGGAAATGGTATATCAAATTATACCGCTCAGAATATGGGGGCAGGAAAATACAATCGTGTTTGGGAAGGATTCAAAGCAGGGATAAAAATGGTTTGGATGATATGCATTCCTTTAGTTTTGCTTTATCTGTTTGCAGCAAAAGAACTTGTACATATCTTTATGGATAAACCTTCTACTGACGCATTGAATACAGGTGTATTATTTTTAAGAATTGTAGCACCCTTCTATTTTGTAGTATCTACAAAACTTGTATCCGATGGAATCTTGCGCGGAACAGAACGTATGAAACAATTTATGGCAGCCACTTTTAGTGATCTAATACTTCGTATCGTTCTAGCCTTTTTCCTGTCTTCTCAATTTGGCAGTATAGGAATTTGGTGTGCTTGGCCTATTGGATGGGCGATTGGCACTGCATTATCTCTTTATTTCTATAAAAATTTACAAAAAAGGTATTCGCAGGAAAACTTTTCTTGATTTCCTGCTTTTTTGTGTATTACCGTGAGCGTAATAGGTATTTTATTTTTGAATTATATTTCTCGCATTCTGTCTCTAATTTAGGAAAATTCAGACAAATTAAGGACACCTAAAAGCTTTC
>JAAGKN010000381.1_pt1 | contig 52735 bp, 42 predicted proteins | sample 6206371 | NCBI WGS metagenome assembly JAAGKN01 (sample SAMN11533720, study PRJNA540317) | gut metagenome | isolation source: fecal pellets from male and female animal of same cohort | host: Peromyscus leucopus | place: USA:CA | collected 2017
TTCTCTATATAAAACTGTACCATACCTACGACACTCATTGAAATGGGTGTATCTAGATACACAGACAAATACAATCAGCATTGAACCCCGAAGGGGTGATATAATAAAGCCCAGGGTGTGAACCCTGGGTTTTGTCATGTTGGACGATAAAACGTATTGGCACCCCGCAGCCGGTAGGCGAGGAGCACGGAGTGCGACGAGGGGTGTAAGCCTTCTTTCTTGTTGTTTTCGCATGATGGGATTCTCATATCCTTGCATCCTTTTCACACCCCTCGTCGCCTTGCAGGCTCCTCGCCTGCCGGCTGCGGGGTGCCGATACGTTTGGTGTGATGTAAGATCATGTTCCCAGGGTTTACACCCTGGGCTTTATTATGTCACCCCTTCGGGGTTCGCCGGTGTTCAATACGCCTTCACTATCTCCGCCCCACGGTAGTAGTGTGCGAGAATGTCATTGTATGCTATGCCTTTCGCGCCCATTACGGCGGCTCCTATCTGGCACAATCCCACGCCGTGTCCCCATCCCTTGCCGTTGAGTATGAAGGAAGTGGGGTAGCCGTCGGCGTCCTTGCCGTGTGTGGCCACGGTAAATGACGAGCTGTAAAGGCAGGTGTCGGACAGTGCCTTGCGTATTTCCAGCTCCTTGCCTATGGTGAATGTCCTGCGTTCGCCTATGATTTTCAGCAGGGAGATGCGTCCGCTCTTGCCGCGTTCCACCGCTTCAAGTCCCATGATGCGGCCGAAGTCCATCTTCAGTTTGCCGCTGATGAGGCTGGAAAGTTCTTCCTGTGTGTATGCCACCATCCAGTCATGGAAATCCGTTGTCTCCTGGTCGTAGCCGTTGAGCACCTCCGAGAGTATCTTCTTGTCCTGCGTGTTGCAGTAAGGGTCGCTTACGGACGTGAGGTATGGCTTTGTGATGTTCTCCCAACAGTAACGATATTCCTCTGTCATGCCGCCGCAGCATTTTGAGAATCGTGTGTCGCATATCTCGCCTTGGTACGCCATTACCTGCCCGCGGGTAGCTTTCACCGCTCCGACCACGTGCGGATTGGCGGCGTTCGTGATGCCCTGATACCGTTGGCAGTGGTCGTCGGCGCAGACATCGAATATGGTATGGTCCTCCCTGTCGTACCATCTGATGAGCGTGTCGTCCTTTTTCACGAACGAGAAGAAGCTGTCCGCGCCGCTCTTGAGCTGTTGCCGGCGTGCCATCTGCGCCAGAAGCCACGACCGTGAGATTACGGCGTGGGCCTTGAGGAGTTCAAGGCTTGACGTGGCGGCCATCTCACTGGATATGACACTTTCCAGATAACGCTCCACGGGCAGCTCGTTTATGGCGCAAATCTTGCCGCCTTCCACCACAAGGTGCAGCGTGCCGAGGAATGTCTGCCGCTGTTTCCGCTCCCAATGGAAGTCTATGCCTATGGTGACATCCTCTATCGTGAAGGCGGCGTCGGTTGTCTTCGGGCGGAAAACCAGTTCCCTGTACTGTGTGCCTTGCCACAGGATGGTGCCTTCGGAGCAGGTGACGGTTTGCTGTCCGGTAATGTCTCCGCCTTTGGCGGTATATGTTCCGTTGAGGATGAAGTGCAGTTCGTCGGCGCTTACGATGCCGACCTTCACGTCAGGCTGCTGTGGCAGGGTTATGGTGCGGTTGTTTTCGGCCTGGCTTTGCGGCTGTTGGCACAGCGCCTCTATTATCTTCTCCGCGTCAGCGGCGGTTATTCCCACCTCACGCAGTATGCCGGCGGCCTTGTCGGCGGTCAGTTTCTCGAAGTCCTCACGGCGTGGCGTGATGATAAGGCCGCTCATGTCGAGTGCCCCAGGACTTATCAACAGTTGGCCGTCACCTTGCCCGTAGTAGCAGTCGGGGCGGTGTTTGCGGCGCGGCAGCACCACTGTCAGCTGCTCGTCGCCCTGCCTCCACGCCACGATGTTCATCATAGGCTCCTCGTCGTTGTCAGCCTTTGTGCCGGATGCGGCCTGTACCTGCGCCATGGCACGGTACAGACGGCGGAACAGTTTGCGCTCCGTTTCGGCGTGGCGGCTGCGTATCAGGAATGCCGGAACGACATAGTCCGTCAGCAGGCTGATGCTTTCACCGTCGCCGGCGGATGTGATTTCGCGCAGAGTGCGCATCATCCGCGGCATCATCGACTGCAAAGGCGTCTTCCCTGAGGTGCCGGCTTGCAGGTGTAGATGGTCTGGTGCCGACGCTCCGCACCGCGGACCGTTGTAGAATACCATCAGTTTCGGGTGCTGGTGCAGCAGATGGTGTATGGCTTGGAAGTGCGTATAGATGGCCTGAGGCTCATGGCGCAGCAGGGGAATGGTGAAGTGTTGCGGCAGGATGGGGTAGGGATTGACGAGTATTTCCATCTCCTGCTCCTCGTTTTTCCAGAACAACGGCTTGCTGATCTGCCGCTCCGGGCGGTTCGTCTTGCATAGGAAGCAGGGGCGTTTCGCCAGTGTCTGCCTGTCGATGCTTGCTCCGGTGGATACTATCCGCGCCGGATTGTACTGCAACCGCAGGTCTCCGACGTCCTTTGTCTGCACGTTTTGCAGGTCGGAGTAACGCTGCCGCACCTCGTCCCAGCGCTCCAGCTGACGGTTGAAGAACCGTTGCAGGCTGTCGCCTACGGTGAACGGGAGCATTCCTGCGTTCATCTGGCGGCGTGCTTTCAGCTCCATTGTGCGCAGACGGTCTTTGTACAGGTTGTTGGCGTTTATCTTTTCTATGCTGAGTGCCGCGTCGCTGTTGCCTCCCCACCTGCGGCACAGGTACAGTTCGTCATACAGCCGGCCGATGCGGAAGCGCCGGCTGAACGCCAGTCCCAAGGCGTAGTCCTCGCCGTAGCTTGTGTTCGGGAAGCCTATCTGGCGCAACAGCGGTGTGAAGAAGGCGCGCGGCGCGCCGAGACCGTTTATGCGCAGCGCATTGTTGGGACCGTTGGCGTCGGTCCATTCGCGGTGGTCTATGATGCCGGGAGGCAGTGTGTTGAGGTCGAAGTCGCACATACGGTATGCTCCTATGACCATAGCCGCCTTCTGACGGTGGAAGCAATCCACTATGCGTTGCAGCGTATCGGGGCCGGAGTAGAGGTCATCCGAGTCCAGCTGCACGGCGAAGCGGCCGCAGCGGTCATCGTTTACGGCCACGTTCCAGCATCCGCCAATGCCGAGAGGCAACTGCTGGTGAGTGTTGTCACCGTCGTTTTCCGCCGTTTCCGGGTCCGGTATGATGTGTATCAGCTTGCCGGTCTCGCCGTATTCCTCTTGCAGTTGGCGCAGGATGGCCGTGGTGTTGTCCGTGGAATGGTTGTCAACGACGATGACGTTGTACTCGAAGCTCGCCTTCTGTGACAGCGCACTGCGCACTGCATCGGCAATGGTTCTCTCGCGGTTGAACACAGGTATCACGACAGTTGCCTCCACCAGGAAAATCTGTTCGTTGAAGTCAGGCGTCAATGCGTTGCCGGGCTCTATCTTGGCACCTATGGCTTCCAAGTGTTCCGTCGCCACCTGCTCCATCTCTATCTGCCTGCTGCGGTTGCGCGGGTCAACGTAGTCAAACTGTTTCTCGCCGCTTTTGCGCGTGTCCAGCTCCTCTTCGGTGTAGAGGTATTCGTTGATGTGGAACAGTTCGCCGTGCCGTTGCAGGTAGAGCCGCATCGCATAGATGCCGGCGTAGGCGTAGTCCGCCTTCTGCTCTTTCACGAAATCCTTGAACAGTGACGCTCTGACGAGCAGTAACTGGCCGAAGTCGAAGTCGTCGCGTATGCTGCCTTCCTGATAGTCGATGAGCGGGTGTGCCTGCCGTTCGCCGTCCGTTACGGTGTAATGGTCAGCATACACCATCGCCGCCCCGGTGTCTGTGGCGATGCGCAAGAGCCTTTCCAGCGCTTGTCTGCCGAGGGTGAACGGCGTGGATTTCTGCGATAGCATGATATAGTCGGCCTTGGCGGCGGCGGATATGTTGCGCAGCGTGGCCATGGTGAAGATGTTTTCCCCTTCAAGCAGGTGCAGTTTCCTTATGGCTTTCTCCTTTTTCAGCATTTCCGAGGTAGCCTTGAAGTGGTTGGCACTGCTGCAAGGGATGAAGATGTCTATTTTCTGAAACATGGGTTTGTAAGTGGTTGTTATTCAGTCAGGTTCTGCCGCTATTGCAAAAGGGTGCCGTTTACCGTGTAATCAGCACCTGATTGCATGGTAAACAGCACCCTTTCACACTGTGATTGGCACCTGATTGTTTTATGAGTGTTTATTGCCAATAATTTGGTTAGATGACTTTCTTTATCGGATAGAGCACTGACGCGAATCCTACCGCCACCACGGTGAGGAAGATAAGGATTACGTCGGAGTAGTGGACGCTGACGGGATAGGCGTCAACGACGAATGAACCGCTGGACTCTCCCAGTGACACTATGCCGTACTGTTGTTGCAGCAGGCACAGCAGCAGGCCGAGACCTACGCCGAGGATGGCGCCGATGATGCTGATGAGCCAGCCTTCGAGAAGGAATATCTGCCTGATAAGGGAGTCGCGTGCGCCGAGGTTGCGCAGGGTGTCGGCATCCTTTTTCTTGTCGATGATGAGCATGGAAAGCGAGCCGATGATGTTGAAGCAGGCCACGACAAGTATGAAGGTGAGGAAGATGTAGCCCATCAGTTTCTCTATCTTCATTATGTTGAACGTGTCTTCCTGCTGCTCGTAGCGGTCCATTACGCGGAAACGCTCTCCGCAAACGGCCTGCATCTTCTTTTTCACCGTGGCCACGTCGCATCCCGGTTTCAGCTTTATCTCAAGGGCGGACAGTTCTCCGTCGCACTGGAACAGCATCCGCGCGAAGGCTATGGAGGTTATGATGTGGTTCTTGTCATACTTGCCTTGCTGTACACAGAATACCACGCCGGGGGAGAGCAGCGAGTCAACGACAAAGCCGTCGAGCGGGTTGGCCAGATCCACCTGCCCCGTTCTGCGCGGCGCGTAGATGTGGAGGTAGCCGTCATAGCGTGCCGGCATGCCGAGTGTCTGTGCGAGGCGTATGCCCGGTGTGCCGTATTGTATGTCGGCGGCGTGCAGCTCAAACAGGCCGTCACCATAGCAGATGTCGTTTATCCGGCTCAGTTGCGTGAAGTTGTCGTCAACTCCCTTTATTACCACCATGGCCTGCTTGTCGCCGTAAATGGCGAGAGCCTGGTCCTGTACGCACTCTGTCGCGACCTCCACCTCGTCCATCTTGCGTATCTCGACCAATGCGGGGTCGTCGGCGGCGACGGTCTTTCCTTTGGCGGGAGTTATCTCTATCTGCGGGTCAAAGGCCGTGAAGAAGGTGGCGACAAGGTCGCTGAAACCGTTGAACACGCTGAGTACGACCACCATGGCCATGGTGGCCACCATGACACCGATGACGGAGATGGCGGAGATGAGGTTGATGACGTTGGTGCTTTTCTTTGAGAACAGGTAGCGACGGGCAATGAAAAAGCCGACCCGCAGGTTGCTCTTCCCGCGGGGCTGTTGCCTGAGGCTGTTGCAGTTGTCGTTCTCCATGTGTCCTTGTTACTTACTTATTGTTTCAGCAGGGTATCGATACGGTCGATGTAGTCAAGCGAATCGTCGATGAAAAAGCGCAGTTCCGGAATGATGCGGAGCTGGTTCCGCACCTTTTGTCCGAGGTCATAGCGTATGGTTGCGACGTTGTTGTTGATGTTTTGCAGCAGTTCCTCGCCTCTTTCCGACGGGAAGATGCTGAGGTATGCGGTGCACACGCTGAGGTCAGGTGATATTTTTGCGCGTGTGACACTGATCATTACACCGCGCATCTGGCGTGTCTGACTCTGGAATATGAGGCTCAGCTCCTTTTGAAGGAGGCGTGCAATGCGGTTTTGTCTTGTCTCTTGCATAGTAGTACTTGGTATTATTGGTTATGGAAAATCGAATCCGTTATACACGTTTATATCTACATCACCGTGTATTCCTTTCACTCTTCCGTCGGGGGAGAGTTGCCAGTAGCTCAGGTTCACGTCCGGTTTGTACTCGCCGTAGCGTGCTATCCACACGTTGTAGTTATTGTGCAGGTCCGGCGCGAGGGATAGATACTTGTTCACGAAACGCTGGCTGATGTAGAGGATGGGGCGTACCCCATATGCTTTCTCTACCGTGTTGAGCCACTGACGGGCGTGGTGGAAGAGATTGTCGATGCCTCCCATTTTCCTTATCTGCGCGTCGGTGGGCTCCAAGTCAAGTACGGGCGGCAGGTCACCCTTGGTGTATCGGCTGTGGCGCAGGAAGTTTATGGCTTGCTGTCTGCCGGAAGTCTTGGTGGAAAAGAAATGATATGCGCCGGTGCGGTAGCCGTGTTTGCGTGCCGCGGCATAGTCGGCGGCGAAGTATCTGTTCCTCACCGTCACGCCCTCTGTGGCCTTTATGAATACGAAGCGCACGGGATAATCCACCTTTCCGTGTATTATCTTCTTGGACTTCTTGCCCAATGAGATGATGCGGAGGTCCTTCCAGTTGATGGAATAACGCTTCTTTCCTTTCTCATGCTGGTGCCGTGAGATGTCGATACCGTATATTCTCTCCGGCGTATAGGCTATCCTCTCGCCGAGAAACCTGTCGTCTTTCCATTCGCCGAGGCACAGACGCTTGCCCGGTATGATGGAGAAACCGACGCCGGTGCGCTTTCCGTGTACCCATTCTCCTTCATAGTAGGCTCCGTGAAAGGTCAGTAACCGTCCGTAACCGTGTGGCATTGCCAGTGAGTCGCGGCCTCCCTTGTATGTGCCGATGCTGTCAACAGCGGATGTCTTGGGGGCTGTTTTGCGTGGACGGAGGCCTTTCAGCAGGGCGGGAGCGTCCTGTTTCTTTGGCAACCGGCTTGTCATTCCCGGCTCACCACATGGCTCTTTCACCGTCAGGTATATCAGACCGCCTTTGGTCTTGACCGGAATGCACTCCGTTCTCCTGCCGGTGCTGTCGGCGAAGAGATAGTATCTGCGCTCCAGCCGCAATGACAGTGACTTGCTTTTTTGTGCGTTCTTTACCACGTTTGCGGCCTCTGCCAATGCTTTCGCGTCCAGTTCGAGCTTCTTTCCGTAGCGTGCCACGATGTCAAAGCCGTTGTCAAGCACGGTGTGGGTGCGCAAAAAGTATTCTACATCCGCCTGTTGCTCCCTGACGTTTGCCTGCTCTTCCGATATGTTCCGTGCCTGTTTGTCAAGCAACGGGGCGATATTTTCCGGCGGGATGCGGCAGATTGAGGCGGTGTCAGACGCTTCCGCCGCAAGGTTTCCGCCGTTGTACGGCAGGTATTCCCATCTCCTTACCCACAAAGCGTTTACCGTATCTCTGACGATTGGCCCCTTTTGTGATGCGGAGGCGTTGCTGATGCCTTCGAGAATGGTGTCCCCCCTTGTCGCGGTGAACGCCAGTATGTCGTTTGTATCGGAGGAAATTATGTATCTTGTTTCGGTTACAAGACGCGTGGCAGAGTACGCTTTCTCCTCGTCTGACAGCGGATAGAAGTACCATAACGCCCACAACGCCACGGCAATGGCGGACACAAGTGCCGAAAAGGCGAGGCATCCTCCATGGCGTTTCCCCGCTCCGGTGTTGCGGGAAGGGCGGTAACTGCCCTGCCTGTAACCCGAGTGGCGTCTGCGGAAAATTATCGGTAACATCATAATGCTTTACAAACTCCTTTACATTTCGTAGCCTCCCATCGTGTCGGAGTCATCGTCTTCGGCTTGCTGCCGCTCCTGTTTCTTCTTCAATCCGCTCTGGTTTCCGAAGTTCCAGGTAGCCGTGAAGTTCACCCTGCGGCTGCCTCTGCGGTTCTGTTGGTACCTGTCGAAGGAGTCGCTGCTCGTGTAACTCTCCCATTTACGGCTGTTAAGCACGTCGCGACAGTTGACTGACAGCACCAGCTTCCGGTTGAAAAAGTTTTTCTTTACGCCGAGGTCGAGACCGTAAGATGCCGGTCTGTGTCCCTGTGTTATGACCCGTCTGGAGTTGTATCTGCCGCTTGCCTGTATGCTGAAGTCGTACGGCAGTGTCACGGCCGCTATGATTCTGGCGTTCCATGTGAAGTTGTCCTGCGCCTTTCCCGATACAGTCTGCCCCTCGATGTCATAGTCAAAGGCGTCCAGTTTGTAGTAATAGGCGTTGACATTGGTGGTAAGGTCGAGCGCTCTTCCTATCTTGCTCTTGCCGGTCAGCTCTATACCGGTGGATGTTGACTTGGCAACGTTCATCGGAGTGCGGTACATCAGGTTGTCGCTTTGGCTGCGATAGTTGATGCGTTGTATCACGTCTGTGGTCGGACGATAGTAGCCTGACACGAGCAATGAGTGCATATCCCACTGCTTGAGGTAGTTCAGCGAGAAGGAACTTGAATACTCCGGCGTCAGTTCCGGGTTACCGAAAGAGATTATGGAGGCGTCGCTCGTGTTGCGGAAGTTGTTCAATTCTCCGCCCCAAGGCCTGCGCAGACGGCGTGTGTAGTTGAGTTGCAGCTGCTGTGTCGGCGTGAGTTGGTATGACATGAATACCGACGGGAACAGCTCGAAGTAGTCTTTCTTGAAGGGACTGTCCTTTGTTGTGGTGCCATGTTCCTGCGCCCAGTTCAGTGACTCCGTCTCTATGCGCCAGTATTCGCCTCGCAATCCGGCCATGAGGCCGAACTTGTCCTTGTTGTAGGACAGCGTGGTGTATAGCGCATGAACGTTGTTGTCATACGTGAAGCGGTTGAAATAGTCTTGGTCTTCCGCAAGGTTCATGCCGTCCCAGTTGTCGGCTTCGTATGAATACTGCGGCGTGTTCTCGCGTGAGAACGAACCGTTGTAGCCGGCTTCCAGCTTCAGATGCTCCGTCAACGGGTTCTCATAGTCCGCCCTTACCTCCGTCCTGTGGTTGTTTATGTCGAGCGGACGTGACTGGTAGCTGCTTGATGACGGCAGCGTTTCGTCCATGTAATGGATGTAGTCCTGATAGATGTTGTCGTTGTCAGAACTCCATCTGTTGTGTGATACGATGAAGTCAATGAAATGTTTGTCCGTGAAGTTGTGGCGATAGTTGAACTCCACGTTATACATATTCATCGGTCCGCCGGAGTAAGAGTCTCTCTGCCTTATGCGTTCCATTACCTCTCCCGCCGCGGTATATGCGCCATAATAATAAGGTGTAGATGAGTATCCCTTGTTCTTTCCGGTAAACAGCATCCCGTTTACAGAGAAGTCGTCCTTGTCCGTGGCGTGCCATGTCAGTCCGGTGCGTGCGAAGAGCATATTGCCCCTTCTCGTCTCCTCGGTGAAATGCCGTTCGTATGACACGGGTATGCCGTTTGCGATGTTGTCCTGAGTGCTCTCGTTGCGCCCCACGTTCTCCCTGTGGCGGTAGCCTATGTTGAAATACGCGTCCAGTTTTGAGGAGTTATAGTTGATGTTGAATGACGTGTTAGCCCCTCCGCGGGTGTCGGCGCCCGCCTGCATAGAGCCGTAATAGCCGCTTTTCCGTTCCTTTTTCAGCACGATGTTGATTATTCCGGCTGAGCCTTCCGCCGAGAACTTGGCCGAGGGGTTGTCTATCACCTCTATGCGCTCTATGCTCTCGGCCGGCAGCTGTTGCAGAATCTGCGCCCGGTTGTCGCTTGTCAGTCCGCTTGCGCGTCCGTTTATCCACACCTCTACGCTTGAGTTGCCGCGCAATGACACGTTGCCGTCGTTGTCAACCTCTATTGACGGTATGTTCTCCAGCACCTCGCTTGCCGTCTGTCCGGCTGTGGTTATCATGCTCGCGACGTCGAACTCCTTGCGGTCAACTTTCAGTTTCATGGTCGATCTGCGTCCTGTCACCTGAATCTCGCTGAGCACCTGGTCTTCAATCTTGTTCTTCTTGCCGTCCGCCTTTTGCGCCTGCACCGTGGTGGCGAGGGCGAGAAGCAGGACGATGTGTAGCGTTTTTCCGTGCATATCCAATCTTGTGTCTTTCCTTTTGATGTTTGTTCCTGTTTGTGTGTGGCGTGCTGGTCAGACGAAAGCGTTGCGTATCTTCTCCGCTATTGCCTGCATCTCCTCCTGCGGCAGTTGCAGTTTCTCGCGGCGGAAGTCCATGTCTCCCTCGCTGTTCATCGGCATGAGGTGTATGTGTGCGTGCGGCACTTCCAGTCCGAAGACCGACACGCCTACCTTCTTGCATGGGAAAGCGGTCTTTATGGCCTTTGCCACACGCTTGGCGAAGATGTGGAAACGTGACAGTTCGTCGTCCTCCATGTCGAAGATGTAATCCACCTCACGGCGCGGGATGACCAACACGTGGCCCTTTACGACAGGGTTGATGTCGAGGAAAGCGTAAAACTCTTCGTTTTCCGCACATTTGTAGCTGGGTATCTCACCCGCTGCTATCTTTGAGAAAATATCCATTATCGTAGTGGTTTTTAGTGGGTTGCATATACCTTTGCCCGCCGTTGCGAGGCAAGGGCGCAGGCATGGGTTTGTAAAAGGGTGCTGATTACCTTGCAATCAGGTGCCGATTACACTGTAATCAGGTGCTGATTATGCGGTAATCAGGTGCTGATTGCGCCGCGCCCCCGTTATGCTGCCAAAAGAAAGGGCGGCCGCGGCGCAGGGCAATCAGTATGTAATGTTCTCGATTTTGAGTTTCAGAACGCCGCGCGGAATCTTCGCTTCCACCTCGTCACCGACCTTGTGGTTCAGCAAAGCCTGTGCGATAGGTGTCTCGATGGAGATTTTCCCCTCGCGCAGGTTGGCCTCGTTGGCGCTGACGATGGTGTAGGTCATGCGTGCCTTTGTGGCCAGGTTCACCATTTCCACCTTCGACAACAGCTGCACGGCGTCGGTAGATAGGCGGCTCTTATCTACTATCTTCGCGTCGGCAATGGTGTTCTTCAACTGGTTTATCTTGTTGGCAAGGTGTGACTGCGCTTCCTTTGCCGCGTCGTACTCAGAGTTTTCTGACAGGTCACCCTTGTCTCTCGCTTCCGCGATAGCTGCACTGGCCTTGGGCATCTCTATTGCTTCAAGGCGATGTAGTTCTGCCACGAGGTTCTCGTAGCCTTCTTTTGACATGTATGCCATAATTCCTTTTATTGGTTAAATGTTTGTATTCCGGTTAGTGGGCTTAGACAGATAACAAAAAATAAGAACCCCGACTTGTGCCTATACCTTGTAGATGAAGAGTGGCAGCCATGCCTCGGCTTCTGTCACTCCATACATACAGGGCCTTTATCAGTCGGAATCCCTTGTCTGTTTAATATGTCGTTAATCCTTTTTCGTAATGCGGCATATACCCAATGCCGGCAGATAAGATTTATCGCCGGCAACTGTTCGTAACGCCGTATTTTCTGTTTGCAAAGGTAAGTATTATTTTATTCATGTGCAAGTTTTTACGGATTTTTCACTCTTTTTCCTGCACAAATTTGGCGGTTTCGTGCAAAATGCTTATCTTTGCATTCAAAAACATAAAAAATTACAATACATACAATAAAAAGAAGTAAAGGTTATGTATAAAACAATCACGGCTGTTGAAGCCGCTTCGTTAATCAAAAATGGTGATTCGTTAGGGTTGAGTGGGTTCACACCGGCCGGTGTGCCTAAGGCTGTGACCAAGGAATTGGCCAAGATTGCAGTTGAAGAACATGAAAAGGGTAACGAGTTTAAGGTGAGTTTGTTTACAGGTGCATCGACCGGACAGAGCACAGACGGTGACCTTGCCGCCGCACAGGCTATCAGGTTCCGTGCGCCTTACACCACAAACCCGGACTTCCGCTCTCATGTAAACAAGAATGAGATATCATATAACGACCTCCATCTGTCGCACATGGCGCAGGAGTTGCGATATGGCTTCTACGGCACTCTGGACTGGGGAATACTTGAAGTCTGCAAGATAGAGGACGCGGGCGACAAGTATCACGTGTATCTCACAGCCGCAGGCGGTATTGCTTCCTCTGTGGCGCGCATGGCTAAGAACATCATTCTGGAGCTTAACTCGTTCCATAGCGAGGGCGCAGCATTGCTGCATGACGTCTATGAGCCGGCTGACCCGCCGTACCGCCAGCCCATAATGATAACCAAGGTGAGCGACCGTATAGGCACGCCATATCTCGAAGTGGACAAGAACAAGGTAGTGGGAGTAGTGGAATGCAACCTACCCGACGAGGCCCGTGCCTTCAAAGGCTCTGATCCCGTTACCGACCAGATAGGCGCTAACGTGGCGCAGTTCCTCGTAAACGATATGAAACGGGGCATCATACCGGCGGAATTCCTGCCGTTGCAGAGCGGCGTGGGCAGCACGGCCAACGCTATTCTCGCCGCATTGGGACAGGACAAGAACGTGCCTGACTTCAACATCTACACCGAAGTGTTGCAGAATGCCATCGTGGACATGATGCTTGACGGACGTGTAAAGGACGCTTCCACATGCTCCCTGACCGTGGATAACGAGTGCCTGATGAAGGTATATGACAACATTGACCACTTCGCGAAGCACCTTACGATACGTCAGTCGGAGATTTCCAACTCTCCGGAGGTGATACGCCGCTTGGGAGTGATTGCCATTAACACCGCAATAGAGGTCGATATATACGGCAATGCCAACTCAACACACATCTCGGGAACAAAGATGATGAACGGAATAGGCGGTTCGGGCGACTTCGAGCGCAACGCCTTCATCTCCATCTTCACCTGCTCTTCCGTGGCCAAAGGCGGACTAATCTCTTCCATCGTGCCGATGGTAAGCCATCAGGACCATTCGGAACACGACGTGAACGTAATCATAACGGAGCAGGGTATAGCCGACCTGCGCGGCAAGTCACCGCTGGAGCGTGCTCACGCCATCATCGAAAACTGCGCGCATCCGGACTATCGCCCGTTGCTGAGGGAGTATCTCAGCATAGCGACCGGCGGACATACACACCACAATCTGCCGGCAGCCTTCGCGATGCACGACTCTCTCCGCCGTAAGGGTGATATGCACCTGACGGACTTTTCGGAATACGTTAAGTAGTCGTTTGGCTGTTCAGGGGGGTGGTTGTTTTGCTAAGTGCGTAAAAATGCCAAGTCCCCGGACAACCGGACAGCCGACCAACAGAACCAACTAACAATATTAATTAAAACTAAACTACTATGGCAAACTTACAGAACTTCTCCCTTGAGGGAAAGAACGCATGGATTACAGGCGCGTCTTACGGCATTGGTTTCAATATAGCCAAGGCTTTCGTCGCTGCCGGTGCGAAGAACATCATCTTCAATGACATTAACGAAGCCGCCCTTGAACGCGGCCTCGCGAACTATAAAGAGGCAGGAATCACCAACGTAAAAGGTTATGTCTGCGACGTAACCGATGAGGAAGGCGTAAAGGCTCTCGTTGAGAAAATACATCAGGAGGTGGGTCAGATAGACATACTTGTAAACAACGCCGGCATCATCAAGCGCATACCGATGCACGAAATGAAGCGCGCCGAGTTCCAGCAGGTGATAGACATCGACCTTGTTGCGCCGTATATCTGTTCCGCTGCCGTGCTGCCGGAGATGATGGAGCGTAAGGAAGGCAAGATCATCAATATCTGTTCAATGATGTCTGAGCTTGGCCGCGAGACCGTATCGGCATACGCTGCCGCCAAGGGTGGCCTGAAGATGCTCACGCGCAACATCTGCTCAGAGTACGGTGAGTACAACATTCAGTGCAACGGCATAGGCCCCGGCTACATTGCTACGCCTCAGACAGCACCTCTGCGTGAGCGTCAGCCGGACGGATCACGCCATCCTTTCGACTCGTTCATCTGCGCAAAGACACCTGCCGGACGCTGGCTTGACCCGTCAGAGCTCGGCGGTCCTGCCGTGTTCCTCGCTTCAAAGGCATCTGATGCGGTTAACGGTCACGTGCTTTATGTTGACGGCGGCATCCTTGCCTACATCGGCAAGCAGCCTAAGTAAATGCCAGTCATAATATAATCGGGGTGCGCCAATAACCGTATTGGCGCACCCCGATTGCGTTTTATGGTGTCACAAGCTGCGGGAGTGACAATGAAACTGAGCGCAGTTTTTTTATAATGCCATTATAGTATGATACACCTTGTCCATGAAACGCTCGTAGTTATTCAGTATTACAGCGTTGGCGAAGTCCTCATACTCATGCTGTGACAACTCCATCTCAGGACTGATTCCTTTGTAATACTCCATGTATTCCTTACGCGTCTGCAACTTTTCGTTGTCGGGAATATGCACAACGTAAATCAGTGTCTTGTTCGGTGTGTGAAAGAATATGTCGGTATTGTCATTCGACAGCATCACATATTTGCTGACATTATGGTCGGTGAAGGTTTCCCATCTCCTTATTCTCTTGTCTTCATCGTAATATGGCAGTTTGTCAAGTATGATGAAAATCTGGAAATACGGGCAGTTTACAGAGCGTATGTTCGCAGTCTCGCCCAGCATATTCTCAAAATAATTATTCGAGTTCTGCGAATAGTTCTGCACGGCAAACTTTACCGCTATTCCGCAAACCGGCTTTCCGTTGTGCTTTATGGTAATATCGACTCTCTTGTTTATGTATCGCCCTTCTATGATTGCTTCTTTCCCTTTTCCGTATCCTTGGGAGAAAACAGTGTAACCATCACCAAGCCGTTCTGCTATATCCTGTGCTATTTCTCCGTGCAACGGCTTTAACTTTGCCGTGCTTGTTGATGTTCCTGACGCAAGAAATTCCTTAAACGAATTGGAAATGACATTGAGAAACTGTTGGTTGTCCATGATGATTTCTGCTTTTTAGTTTGTAGTTTAGAAATTGCTCCACATCTTTTGAGTTGAACGTATAGTACCCTCCGCTTTTGTATTTCTTGATACATTTGACGTAATCAATAAACTCTTCTGTCATCAAAAGCTCCTTTGCAGTGTCAATGTCAATGTCACCTATGATGTAAAGGCCGCTGTATATGCCCTCACCCTCATTGACTTGCTCTATCTTCAAGTCTGCGGCAGTCCTCACAAGTGTATTTATCGCTATTTTGTTCTTCCACACATCTCCCAACGCTTGTGTGCGTCCGTACAGGTGCCAGCCGTCATATTCCGTCTTGCCTTTTAGAAGATTGTCTTTTTCTTTGTTGAAATGCTCACTCAAGATTGGGTCGGAGAATATCAGGCTTTTGGGCAAAGGCTTGCCGTTCTTGTCGTAGGGAAACAGGCCTTTTGTCCATTTCCCCGTTGAGCCTTTGACTATCGGGATGGTTATAAACGTGTCGGGAATGTCGTTGCCGATGAAACTTTTGTCCGCCAACGTCGCGAAACCGTTTTTTACGCTGACACATTTCCTGTAATTTCCTGCCTTGACTTTTTTCAGCGTCAGCAGGCTTTCCCGTTTTGCTATGTAGAAACATGAATCTACAAGAACATCGTCGTAACTTAGCCGCGTTATGAAATCCCGCGTCAGTGTCTTGCTGTTGAACACGTAATAGTCGAACTCTTTCGACCGCGTATCTTTGGAAAACAGTGATATTAGCGTGTATGTTGTTATGTTTCCGAATGGTTGGAAGTGCCCGAGGTCAACCAAAGAGATAAGGTTTTCGTGCTGCACTATGTAGTTCCTCATGTTTGTCGCGGCTACGCTGTGCAGCCATGACGACGGTGTTATGTAGCACATTCTGCCCGTTTCGTTCAACATCCGGAAGCCAATCTCGAAGAATACAAGATACAAGTCTGTCATTCCACCTTCCGCGAACTTGAAACTTTTCACCTCGTTGTATGTCTCATCCAGATTATGAACCCTTACATACGGCGGATTTCCTATGACATAGTCCATCTTTCCGTTGTAATCACTTACCGATAAAGCGTCCGTGAGGCGTATGTCCCATGCCACATCGTGCAGGTTATGTTTCGCTGCGAGGCCGTTGAGGTTTGTCAAACAATTCTTTATCGCAGCTTCATCTGTGTCAATGCCGTGGATATATGTTTCCAGTCCGGAGCATATTTCCTTGTCGGAGCAACCGTTCTTCATGCCGGCTTGTATGTATCGCTCTACTATCTGCATCAGAAAAGCCCCGTCACCGCAGCTGTTCTCCATGACATGTTTCTCTATAATGTCGTTTTCTGCTGTGTAACCGGTGTAGTCCAGCATTTCATGCACAATGAAATCCGGTGTGAATACTTGGCCGATATGTTTTTCTTTCTTCTTGGTTGGCATTTACTTATGGTAGTGGTTTAGGCTTACAAAATTATAACAAATTCTTGATTTGGCAAAATAAAAACCGATATTTCTATGAGGTTGGCAAGTGTCTCCGGCAACGGCTGCGGCTGCATGAAAAGTAAAAGGGTGCAGATTACCTTGCAATCAGCACCTGATTACAGTGTAAAAGAGGCCTGTTTACAGTGTAATCGGCACCCTTTTGCAAAACCATGGTAAACAGCTGTCTGCCGGAGGGGATGTGCCGGCAGGATATTCCCTTGTTTTCCTGTGGCGGAAAAGTCTGGATACAGAGCCGGATTAAGGCGTGTGTCATGCGCTTTCGGATTTGTAAACGTAACTTAAAAAAGCCCTTTTTGCTCATAATTTGTATAATTAAATAAGAAAAACGTGCGATTTTCAAGATTTTATGATTAATTTTGCAGATGGTTTATAATTTAATTGTATAATATGGTAGCATGGCCGCATGGCCTCTTCCTGATAACAACAGACTGATGACATTGAAAACATATTTATCGGCTGTCATGCTTGCCGTGGCATTTCTGTGTACCTCCTGTCTCAACAGTGACGATGAGGTGGTGACATACGAGGACACCGCCGTGACTGCGTTTACGCTGGGTACGGTGAAGTGTTACCGCACTGTGAAGACTGCCTCGGGCAGGGACAGCACGTACTCATACACTTATTCCGCCTCAACGCTGCCTGTCTATATAGACCAGATAAACAACCGTATCTACAATGAGGATTCGCTCACGGTGGGCACGGACGTGTCACGCGTGCTGACATCCATCTCTACGAAGAACAATGGCGTGGCGCTGCTGAGGAACCTTACGGACGATAACTGGACTTTATACTCTTCAAGCGACTCCCTTGACTATTCGCAGCAGCGCACATTGCGTGTCGTTTCGAGTGACGGACAGCATGCGAAGGACTATATTGTGGATATCCGCGTGCACAACGAGTATGCCGATTCCTTCTCGTGGAGCCGTATGCCGGCAGACGCTGCCATAGCTTCCTTCACGGAGGTTAAGGCCGTGCAGGCCGGACAGGTGATGTATCTCATGGGCACTGACGCCGCGGGAGACATCAAGTTGCTGGCTTCCGCTGACGGAAATGCGTGGAACGAGGTGGCGTTGCCGGATGGCGTGACACGTGCAGGCGTGTCCGTTGCCGCATGGGGAGACACCTGCGCCGTGTATGACGGTAGCGCGATACACATCACTGACGATGCCGCCACATGGGGGATTACCGTTCCCGACGTGGCGCTGACCTCCCTATTGGGCGGAGGAAACGGGGAAATCTATGCCTTGAACGCCGAGGGAAAGATAATGATTTCAAAGAACCATGGAGAGACATGGGAGCAGGATGCCATGGAAGACGATACGTATGTTGACAATAGCCCATACGTTCCGGCTTCTGACATCAGCGTCATAACGTCCGCAACCAAGACCAACGCCAATGTCATGCGTGCCACAATGATAGGCAACAAGGCCGTGGGCGGTGAGGGAGACGATGATTTCAAGACCGCCGTAGTGTGGAACAAGGTGGTGGATAAGGACGCTCCGCAGGCGTGGATATATACCAACGTGGCGTGGAATAATTACAACTACACGCTTCCGCGCATGAAAGGCGTGGTGGCTGTGGCATACGCTGACGGCATACTCGCCATTGGCGGGACACCGGTTAACAACGCTGCCGCGCCGTATTCCACCATGTATTACTCTCCCGACTGCGGCGCAACGTGGCATACGCAGGCGAGCATGAACGTGCCGGAGGGCTTCTCCGCGTCAAGGAATGCCACCATGGTTGCAGACGGAAAGGGCAGCGTCTTCCTTATAGGGGTTAACCCCGATGCGGAGGATGAGGCCGGCAAGTGCCTTATATGGCGCGGAAAACAGAACAAGGTGATGTGGAAGACACCGGAAAAGTATTACGAATAATGAGCTGAAACCTCACGTGCGCATACATTATATATATATAAGGCTTACGCTGATGGCGTTGATTCTCCTCGCTGTTGCCCCGAAGGCAGCGGCACAGGACGATGTGGAATACCGCATGGAGATAGGTGCGGGAGTCGGGATGACGGCCTATCAGGGTGACTTCAACGACGGTTTGTTCAAGGGAATGCAGCCGTCCGGAGCGTTGGTGTTCCGTGCTATCGTCAATCCTTACATGGCAGTAAGGGTGTCGGCCATGTATGCACAGGTGAAAGGAGATATAGGTGGCGTGACGACTGTATATCCCGCGCTGCTCGAAAACGGCGGCTACTCATTCAAAAACACCCTCGGTGACTTGTCCGCTACATACGAGTACAACTTCCTTCCGTATGGCACAGGCCATGAATACCGTGGCGCACAGCGCATCACGCCGTTCATATCCCTCGGCTTCGGCATGACATACGTGAAGTGCAAGGACGGGAAATGGGATTATTCCTCGCCCTCGCCTTACAGTTCTTCCAAGAGTGTCGTCACGGCGAATGTGCCGATCGGCGTGGGCGTGAAATGCAAGATAGCGGACCGCCTGAACCTGTCGCTCGACTGGCAGATGCACTTCTCGCTCAGCGACTACATCGACGGGGTGAAAGACCCGTACCGGATCAGCAGCTCGGGATTGTTCAAGAACACCGACTGCTACTCCACTTTAATGCTGGCGCTGACATACAGTTTCTCGCCAAAATGTCCTGATTGTCAAAAAGAAAGATAAATGATAGATCCTAACCGCATACCGCAGCATATCGCCATCATTATGGATGGCAACGGCCGATGGGCCATGGAGCGTGGCAAACCACGTAGTTACGGACACTCAGCCGGTACCGACACCATACGCAGAGTTACCGCCGACTGCGTCAGACTCGGCGTGAAATACCTCACCCTGTACGCTTTCTCCACCGAGAACTGGAACCGTCCGCCGGAGGAGGTGGCCGCACTGATGGACTTGGTGCTCACGCAACTGACGACGGAACTGTTCGACAAGAACAACGTTCGCTTCCGTGTCATAGGCGACCGCTCACGTATGCCGGAGGCGGTTCAGAAGAGATTGCGCGACACGGAGGAGCATACCGCGTCATATACCCGCATGACCGTTGTCGTGGCCTTGAGCTATTCGTCAAGGTGGGAGATAACGAACGCCGTGAAACTGATGGCGCAAAAGGTGAAGGACGGTGCGCTGGAGGTGCAGGACATCAACGAGAATACGGTGTCGGAGCATCTCAACACCTGCTTCATGCCCGACCCGGACCTGCTCATTCGCACCGGGGGCGAGCAGCGAATATCCAACTATCTGCTCTGGCAGATAGCATACTCGGAACTCTATTTCACCGGTGTCTATTGGCCGGACTTCAATAATGACCACCTGTTGGAGGCCGTGGAGTATTACCAGTCAAAGCAAAGACGCTTCGGAAAGACCGAGGCTCAGATAGAAGCCGAGCAATCAGAACAAAACAATAAGTGATTATATGTTGCCAAAAAGAAATGCCTTCCTGACACTCGTGCTGCTGTTTTCCGCCGCAATCACGATGGCTCAGGACAAGATAATAAACCCTGACATATCATATACGGCAAAGGTTCGCCTGTGCACCATCGCCGGAATAGCCGTCAGCGGGGTTGAAGAATACAAGGACTATATGCTTACCGGCATATCCGGATTGTCCGTCGGGCAGGAGATAAGCGTGCCCGGAACGGAGATAACGGATGCCGTCAAGCGTTATTGGAAGCACGGATTGTTCTCCGAAGTGCGCATAGCGGCGGACTCGATAGTGGCGGATTCCATCTATCTGCATATCTATCTGAAGACAAGGCCGCGCGTAAGCGCAATCAATTATTATGGAGTCACGAAGAAATCGGAGCGTAACGACCTTGAACAGAAGCTCGGATTGCTGAAAGGTTCGCAGATAACGCCCAACATGATAGCACGCGCCAAGATTCTCGCGCAGAACTATTATGAGGGCAAGGGCTTCAAGAACGCCGAGGTAACGATAATGCAGCGTGATGACGTCACGCAGAAAAACCACGTCATCCTCGATGTGGATGTCGATAAAAAGCAGAAGACCAAGGTAAAGAACATCATCATAGAAGGCAACAAGGAAGTCTCCACAAAACAGTTGAAAGGCGGTATGTTCTCCAAGGGAGCGTTGCAGAACATACACGAAGTAAACAAGTTCAGGAACATATTTAAGAAAAAGAAGTTCACGCCGGAGCGTTACGAGGAAGACAAGGCCAACCTTATCGCCAAGTATAACGAGCTTGGTTACCGTGACGCCATCATCCTTGAAGACAGCGTTTCATACTATGACGAGAAGCATGTGAACGTGTATCTCAAGGTGTTTGAGGGCCAGAAATACTACATTCGCAACATAACATGGGCGGGAAACACCGTCTATCAGACCGATGTCCTTGCCTCGATGCTCGGCATGAAGAAGGGAGATGTCTATAACCAGACGCTGCTTCAGAAGCGTATCAAGGAAGACGAGGATGCCGTTGGCAACGCATATTGGGACCATGGCTATATCTTTTACGACCTGACACCGGTGGAAATAAACGTCGTGGGGGACAGCATCGACCTTGAAATGCGTATCAGGGAGGGTGTGCAGGCGCACATATCACACGTCCGCATCAACGGAAACACCCGACTTTATGAAAAGGTTGTGCGCCGGGAACTGCGTACAAAGCCGGGTGATTTGTTCTCAAAGTCAGCGGTAATGCGTTCCGCCAGAGAGATAATGTCAATGGGACACTTCGACCAAGAGAAGGTGGAACCGGACATAAGGCCTAACGGTGAGGACGGAACAGTCGATATATCGTGGAACTTGGAGCAGAAGTCCAACGACCAGATAGAGTTCTCTCTCGGTTGGGGACAGACCGGTGTGATAGGTCGTATAGGCATGAAGCTAAACAATTTCTCCATGGCCAACCTCTTCAACAAGAACAAGGAGCACAGGGGAATAATGCCGGTAGGTGACGGCGAGGTGCTCTCTGTCGGTGCGCAGACCAACGGAACGTATTACCAGTCATACAACCTGTCATACTCCACAGCGTGGTTTGGCGGCAAGAGACCTATCCAGTTCAGCGTCGGAGTGTTCTATTCCAAGCAGACAGACGTTAACTCCAACTACTATAACTCAAACTGGTACAACAATTACAGCTACTATTACGGAGGCTACGGGTCATCATATAACAATTATTCTTACGAGAACTACTACGACCCGGACAAGTCAGTCCAGCTGTTGGGAGGCTCCATCGGCTGGGGCAAACGCCTGCGTTGGCCGGACGATTTCTTCACCCTTATGGCGAATTTGTCCTACACCCGCTATATGTTGAAGAACTGGAACTACTTTCTTGTGACCAACGGCAACTGTAACAACCTTAACATCGGACTGACACTGGCCCGCACTTCCACCGACAACCAGATGTTCCCGCGCAGCGGTTCCACCTTCGAACTGTCGGTTACGGCCACTCCGCCATGGTCACTATTCAACAACAAGGACTACGAACACCTTGCCACCGACCCGTATTCCGCCACATACGCCGCGGAGCAACAGGAGAAATACCGCTGGATAGAGTACCATAAGTGGAAGTTCAAGAGCAAGACCTACACGGCGTTGTCAAGCGCGCAGAAATGCTTTGTGCTTATGACAAGGGCGGAAATAGGTATCCTCGGCTCTTACAACAGATACAACAAGTCGCCTTTCGAGACCTTCTACATGGGCGGTGACGGTATGTCCGGCTATTCAAGCAGCTACGCAGAGGAGACCATCGGACTGCGAGGCTACGAGAACGGAGCACTCACCCCTTACGGCGCTTCGGGTTACGCATACGACCGTTTCTCCGTGGAACTGCGCTATCCGTTCATGCTTGGCAACACAACCATCTACGGTCTCGGCTTTGCGGAAGCCGGAAACGCATGGAGCGACACCAAGGATTTCAACCCGTTCGACATGAAACGCTCCGCCGGTCTGGGCGTGCGTCTCTTCCTGCCTATGGTCGGTCTCATGGGACTTGACTGGGCATACGGCTTTGACAAGGTGTATGGCACCAAGGGCGGAAGCAACTTCCACTTCATCCTCGGACAGGAATTCTAACGTAAAACAACATTAACAACTGCGTGAAATATGAAAAAAGCACTCTTCACACTGGTCATACTGTGCGCCGCACTCACTGCAAGCGCGCAGAAATATGCGCTCATCGACATGGAGTACATATTGAAAAGCATCCCCGCCTACGAGCGTGCCAATGAACAGTTGGCGCAGGTATCAAAGCGCTGGCAGGCCGAAGTGGAGGCTCTCAACACAGAAGCCGCCACGATGTATAAGAACTATCAGAACGAGGTCGTCTTCCTTTCGCAGGAGCAGAAGCAGAAAAAGCAGGACGCGATAATGCAGAAGGAGAAGGAAGCCGCCGACTTAAAGAAGAAATACTTTGGCCCGGAAGGAGAACTGTTCAAGAAGCGTGAGAGCCTCATGTCGCCCATACAGGACGAGATATACAACGCTGTCAAGGAGGTAGCGGAACTGAGGGGCTACCAGCTTGTGCTCGACCGGGCCTCCGACAACGGCATCATCTTCGCCTCGCCGAGGATAGACATCTCCAACGAGGTGTTGCAGAAGTTAGGCTACTAACCGTCGCCAGTGAAATTATTAACAACAAAAAACAATAGAACAACAAAAAGATGAAAAAGATTATCATTGCACTCGTTGCCGTGTTTGCGGTGGCGCTCAGTGCAGACGCACAGAAATTCGGCCATGTTGACACACAGTCCATCATGCAGAGCCTTCCCGAACTCACCAAGGTCAACGGCGAGTTGCAGGCCATAGCACAGCAGTATGACAACGACATCAAGGCCATGCAGGAAGAGTTGCAGCGCAAGGCTGAGGAGTACGAGAAGAACAAGGCTACCATGAGTGCCACCGCCCAGCAGGAGCAGGAGAAAACCTTGCAGGACATGTACACCAAGATACAGCAGACAGCCCAGCAGAACCAGCAGGAGTTCCAGAAGCAGCAGGCGGAGAAGATGCAGCCGATACAGCAGAAGATCGTCACCGCCATACAGAACGTCGGCAAGGCCGGACAATACACATACATCTTCGAGCAGGGGGCGGCACTGTATATCGGCACCGGCTCAAAGGACGTAACGTCAGAAGTCAAGGCTGAAATCAACAAGCTGAAATAATACGGTCGCACGGTAAGTTGTGGGTTGTGGGGTTACAGACCGCCCGTGTTGCGGGTGATATGTCCCGCAACCCACAATTTCCTTTTCGGCCGTTTGCGCCACGAGTGTCCCAATATACAATAATCCCAAACCACAGTTATGCCATTTATTATGAAGAAAGCAATCTTTACCATGGTTCTCCTTCTTCTCACCTCTGTCACCGTCAGTGCGCAGAATGTCAAGATAGGCTATTTCAGTTACAAGGCAATCCTTATGTCGATGCCTGCCTATTCCACCGCCATGACCGACATGGACAAGCTGCGCAAGCAGTATGCCGACGAGCTGGATGCCGCACAAAAGGAGTTCAACGAGAAGTACGAACTGTTCCTCAGCCAGCAGGCGCAGCTTGCGGAGTCAATAAGACAGAAGCGGCAGGCGGACTTGCAGACGCTCCTTGAGCGCAACGAACAGTTCAGGAAAGAAGCGGAACGCCTGTTGGCGCAAGCCGAAAAGGACGTCATGGCGCCCTTGCACGAGAAGATAAGGAACGCCATCGCCAAGGTAGGACAGCAGGGCAGCTATGCCGTGATAGTCAATACCGACAGCGAAGCCTGCCCGTACCTCTCCCCGGAATTGTCAGTTGACGTTACCTCAACCATCTCAGACTTGTTGAAATGACCTCACCCATCGGCGTATTCGATTCCGGCTATGGCGGTCTGACCATCCTTCAGCAGTTGCGCAGGCGGCTGCCGGAGCACGACTTCATATACCTTGGCGACAACGCCCGCGCTCCCTACGGTCCGCGCTCCTTCGATGTCGTCTATGACTTCACGCGTCAGGCCGTGCTCAAACTCTTCGACATGGGATGCCATCTCGTCATCCTCGGCTGCAACACCGCATCGGCAAAGGCGTTGAGAACCATCCAGCTGAACGACCTCCCTATATATAATAAGGAGAAATTCGGTATCACCTCCCCGTCGGAAACACCGTGGGGCGGCAACAGAGTGCTCGGCGTGATACGCCCTACGGTAGAGGTCGTGGGCGGACTCACCACCTCCCGTCACGTCGGCATAGTGGCCACGGAGGGCACTGTGCGCTCCGAGAGCTACACATTGGAGATAGCCAAGTTCCACCCCGACATCGTTGTCACCGGCCAGGCCTGCCCGCTTTGGGCGGCGATAGTGGAGGCCGGCGAGGCAGAAAGCGAGGGAGCGGAGTTCTTTGTGCGCAAACGCATCACCCAACTGCTGGAGAAAGACTCCTTGATAGACACCATCATCCTCGGTTGTACGCACTATCCGCTGCTTATGAACGCCATCCGCAAGGTCACGCCTCCGGGCATACACATCGTGGCGCAAGGCGAATACGTCGCCTCGTCGCTTGCCGACTATCTCGTGCGCCATCCCGACATGGCGCGGCGCTGCAGCATGAACGGCCGCACGGAGTATTACACCACCGAGTCGCCCGACCGCTTCAAGGAGTGCGCCGCCATGTTCCTGCATGAGGAGGTGGAGGTACGCCACATAGACCTCTGACGCATACCGTAAGGCGAAGAGCCATAACGCCGCACCGGAACACGGATGTTCCGGTGCGGCGTTGTTTTTCTTTCATCCCAAACGATGATATAGAACCGGCTTTGTAGGGACGCACCTTGGTGCGTCCGAATTACCGTGTTTCCCGTACAGGCGGACGCACCAAGGTGCGTCCCTACAAGGCGTTGCAATCCAATGCGTTACAAAAGCCGTTGTAAAAGGGTGCTGATTACAGTGTAATCAGCACCCTTTTGCGTTGTGATTTGCCGCTGATTACACGGTAATCAGGTGCTGATTGCGGAGCCTTCGCCTGTCATGCCGTTGGCGACAGGCAAGCCACTGCCGGATAATGCCGCCCTTGCGATAGGAAAACGCGATACCGACATTCGTTTTTTCCGTTGGCAATCGCTTGCAGGTGACGGCGGAAATACCTACCTTTGCACCGGCAAACAAGAATAAGGACGCTACAAATTTCAAATCAGACAATGGAACTTAGACAACTGCGGGCTTTCGTAAAAGCAGCCGAGACACTTAACTTCACAGAGGCGGCCAAAGCGTTGTGCGTTACGCAAAGCTCTTTCTCTCAATCCATAAAATCCCTTGAGGAGGAACTTGACGTGACGCTTTTCCACCGTAACAGCCATGAGGTGACGCTGTCGCAGGCCGGGACGGAACTGCTGCCCTTTGCGCGGCAGACGCTGCAGCAGGCCGACAACTGTGTCAACCGCATGAACGACCTGCTGAATCTGCGTGCCGGAACGCTTAATATCGGCGTGACACATTCTTTCAGTCTTCTGATGAACGAGACCATCATGCTGTTCCTCAAAACATACCCCGGCATAAAGCTCAACATCTTCTACAAGACAATGGGAGAACTGATGGATATGCTTGTCAAGCGGGAACTGGACTTTGCGCTTTCCTTCAAGCCCACCGTGAGCTATCCGCAGATAGAGTCGCACATGCTGTTTGACGACTGCCTGTCGGCCATAGTGACGAAAGACCATCCCCTCGCGCGGCATTCCAGCGTCACGATACGCCGTCTGGCGGAATATCCGATAGTCCTTCCGTCCAAGGGATTGCAGGCGAGAAACACCCTTGACGCAATACTCTGCCGGAGTAATATGGAGATAACGGCACTGATGGAGATGAACTCCGTCAACCCCTTGCTGCGCCTTGTGCGTAACTCCAAGTTCGTGACGGTGCTGTCAAGCGCATCCATCGAGACGTATCCAGAACTGTGTGCCATACCTATCGACGAGCCGGAGGCCACGATGACAGGCTCCTTCCACATATTGAAAGAGTCGTACAAGAAGGAGGCCACCAAGGAGTTCATACGTATGTTGTGCGAGACCAACGCCATCAAGGACAAGCTGCACTCGTGGATTGACGGTTAATACTGACGGAAGCATTACCTTAACATAATAACCTGCGACTATGATTACTCTGTTTACAACCGCCGCACAGGCCACTGCGGCGTCTCCCGCCATCTCCAAAGAATGGCTTGTCTGGCTCTGTGTGGGCGTTACGCTCTTCCTTGCCTTTGGCGTCACCCTGCTGAAAAAGGCCTTGCGCTACAACAGGAAGCACCATATCATCGGGTGGGATGAAGGCCGGGAGATTACTATCGAGTGGAAAGAATACAGTGACACGCGCCATGACTGACGACAATACCCGCCGGCGGCTGAAGGAAGTGGCCCTGTTCCTCTCGCGCTATGCCGCGTCTCTGCTTGCCTGCGGCGCCACAACAATCCGCGTAGAGAAAAATGTGGAGCGCATGGCCGGGGCTTACGCCACCACCGCCGAGGTCACAATCTTCCCGCTTCACATAATGATGACCGTGTGGGACAGTGAGCATAACCACTCATATACCAACAGCGAGCGCATCAGCGGGAGCGGTATCGACTTCGCGCTCAATACCGCCCTCAGCACCCTCAGCTGGCGTATAGCCGACCGTAGGCTGCCGTTGCCGGTCGCCATACGTATGTTCGGGAGGCTTATGGGCCGTCCCCGCCTCAATGCGCAGCTTGTACTGCTGCTTGTGGGACTGGCCAACGCCTCTTTCTGCCGCCTGTTCGGCGGTGATGCCGTGGCCATGCTGATAGTCTTCGTGGCCACCGTTGACGGCTTTTATATGAAGAACAAGCTGCGCTCTATGCGCTGTGACATACGCATAGCCACCGTCGTTGCCGCCTGTTTCTCGGCCGTCATCGCCTGCTCGGGCTTTGTGTTCGGATGGGGAGACACTCCCGATGTGGCTCTCGCCACGAGCGTGTTGTACCTTGTGCCGGGCATACCCTACATCAATGCCGTCAGCGACATGATACACGGGCACTACATTTGCAGTGTCTGCCGCTTCATAACGGCTTTCATTCTCACCGCCTGCCTTGCCCTCGGACTGTGTCTTGCCATTATATTGATGGACATACAGTTTTTCTAAACACATAACTATCATGTCAGTTCCCGACCTTTTTCAGGATGGATTCTTCGCCGCAGTGGCCGCCATCGGCTTCGGCAGCATCAGCAATGTGCCCGTCAAAGCCTTCTCCGGTTGTGCGCTCTTGGCGGCCGTGGGGCACGTTACCCGCTTTGTCTTGATGGACTGCGCGTCGTGGTCGATTGTCCTTGCCTCCTTTGTTGCCTCCCTTGTGATAGGAATAGCGTCCGTGTCATGCGCCAAATGGTGGCGCTGTCCGGCGGAATCACTGTCCTTTCCCGCCCTGTTGCCAATGATTCCGGGCATGTACGCCTACCGCATGATGGAGTCACTCGTGCGCTGTCTGACGGACATACCGGAGGAGGAATTCCGCCATTACAACTATCTGCTCTGCTATAACTGTATGATGTGCCTCGCCATCATCACCGTGCTGGTCATCGGGGTGACCATACCTCTGTTCCTGTTTGGCAACGCTCCTTATGAGGTTACAAGGAGAAAGCGGTGCAGGTGACGGTCTTACACCTTATTATATATAGCCGCCTGCACGGTCTTTATATAGCCGCAAAGCGTTAATTAATATGAAATATGCGGACAAAAGCGGCGGTATGTTGTCTCGTTTTAGACTATATTTGTATATTTGCACAATGTATCGGCGTTTGCCGCCGGTAGCTATTACATAAGAAACAGATATACATGATAATGAGAAAGACATTGCTTTTGTTGTTCTCCCTTGCCCTTTCGGTGCAGGGAATGGCACAGTCCGGACGCTATGGGACGGAAAAGGATATGCCGGTGTTCTACCAACAGTTGAAGGAACAGCTCACTTATCCGTGGGCATGGCAGAAGAAACGCGGCACGATGACATTCGATGAATGGCGCAAGGAGGCCCGCAAACAGGTGGAAGCCACCATGCAGCTGGCGCCGCCCGCACCCCTGTCGCATGACTATGAGGTCGTTGCCCGTGAGCAACGCGACGGCTATGAGGCGCAGAAGATACTCTTCAACATCAACAAGTGGGAGAGGGTGGCAGCCTATCTGCTCGTGCCCAAGGTGAAGAAAGCCCCCGCGCTCCTCATGCTTCACGACCACGGGGCGCATTTTTCCATAGGGAAGGAGAAGATGGTGCGCCCCTTCGGCGTTGATTCCACGCTCCTTGCCGATGCCGAGGACTGGGCTGTCAGGTGCTATGACGGCGTGTATGTGGGTGACGAACTGGCCAAGGCCGGTTACGTCGTGCTGTCTATCGACGCACTGTTCTGGGGCGACCGCGGCAGAAAAGAGGGCGTGCGCTACGACTCCCAGCAGGCTTTGGCCGCCAATATGATGCAGATGGGAGCGTCATGGGGTGCTTGGATCACGTGGGACGATATGCGTGCGGCGGACTTTCTGGCGCATCTGCCGATGGTGGATGCCGCCCGCATCGGCTGTCTCGGCTTCTCCATGGGCTCTTACCGCTCATGGATGCTGGCCGCAATGAGCGATGTGGTGAAGGCGGGAGCGGCCGTTTGCTGGATGAACGACACCGAACACCTCATGTCCCTGACCAACAACCAGAACAAAGGCGGCTCGGCTTACTCCATGCTCATACCCGGAATACGCAACCTTATGGACTATCCTCATGTGGCATCCATGGCCTGTCCCAAGCCGATGCTGTTCTTCAACGGCGACAGGGACAAGCTGTTTCCCGTGCCGGGAGTGCAGGCCGCCTACGGCATTATGCGCGAGGTATGGAGCGGACAGGGGGCGGACGGCAGGCTCGTGACAAAGATATGGCCGGAAAAACACTTCTTCAGCCGTGCCATGCAGGCTGAGGTAAAGGCGTTCTTCGACAAGAACCTTTGAGGCATGACGCGTTGCACTGGCTGCCGTCAGTATGCCGTTACGCTCCGGCCGGCGCCTGCGTTTGCAAAGCGCAGGTGGCAAAATGTCGTAAATAACGTGCCGGTAACGACATTTTGAACTAAAAAATTTGTCCGTATTAAAAGAAAATACTAACTTTGCAATGTCTTAAACAGACAAATGTCAGAAAAGGATTATTTAGTTATAAACAATAAAAAACAAACAAACCAATGGTAAATTACAAAGATCTCGGCCTCGTAAACACCCGTGAGATGTTCAAGCGCGCCGTTGCCGGTGGTTATGCCATCCCGGCTTTCAACTTCAATACAATGGAGCAGATGCAGGCTATCGTCATGGCGGCGGTAGAAACCAAGTCACCGGTCATCATGCAGGTGTCAAAGGGTGCGCGCAACTATGCCAACGGAACAATCCTCCGTTACATGGCTGAGGGTGCCGTGGCATACGCCAAGGAACTTGGCTGGGAGCATCCCCAGATCGTGCTTCACCTCGACCACGGTGACAGCTTCGAGCTCTGCAAGAACTGCATCGACATGGGCTTCTCTTCTGTCATGATCGACGGTTCAACCTTCCCTACGAGGAGAACGTGGCCCTCACAAAGAAAGTTGTTGACTACGCACACCAGTTCGACGTAACGGTAGAGGCTGAGCTCGGCGTCCTCGCAGGCGTTGAGGATGAGGTTTGTGCCGCCGAGTCACACTATACAAAGCCGGAAGAGGTGATAGACTTCGCCACACGCACAGGCTGTGACTCTCTCGCAATATCCATAGGCACCTCTCACGGAGCCCACAAGTTCACGCCGGAGCAGTGCACCCTCGTCAACGGAGTGCTCGTTCCGCCACCGCTCGCGTTCGACATCCTCGCCGAGATAGAGCAGAAGCTCCCCGGATTCCCAATCGTTCTCCACGGTTCTTCATCCGTTCCTATGGACGAGGTGAACACCATCAACCAGTTCGGCGGACACCTTGAAGCCGCCATCGGCATACCGGAGGGCCAGCTGCGTCAGGCATCCAAGTCTGCCGTTTGCAAGATAAACATCGACTCTGACTCACGTCTTGCAATGACAGCAGCCATCCGCAAGCACCTTGCAGAGCACCCGGGAGACTTCGATCCGCGCCAGTATCTCAAGCCGGCACGTGAGAATATGAAGAAGATGTATATCCACAAGATTGTGAATGTACTCGGTTCTGACGGCAAACTTGCACAATAGTGCGTAATATTTCATAAGCTGACAGAGGGGGAAAGGTTGCGTTATGCACCTTTCCCCCTCGCCGTTTATGCCGGCAAGCAGGCACGACATCCTGCCGCGCGGTCGCCTTATATGCTTATGTGTTGTCGTACCTGCGGTGTAGAGACGATGTATTACATCGTCTCGATAGGCGTCACACGGTATTGGCAGGGAGACGATGTGGTACATCGTCTCTACAATGTTGGCGGCTCTTCGCTCACTGCACGGCATTCCGCCGTGCCTACTTCTTTATCATGTGGCATGATTGGAGCGGGTTTGGACGTATGTTTTCTAAGGCAATGTTTTGTAGGGACGCACCTTGGTGCGTCCGATTTTGTTTGCCGGCGTGTCCGGATTGTAACGTATTCCTGCGTGTTTACAATCTCGTTAAACGCCGGTGTCGAACCCCGAAGGGGTGACATATTACAGCACAGGGTGTAAACCCTGTGTTTATATGGCATACCTGCAAAACGTATCGGGAACCCCGTAATCGGCTTGCCGCTTGCCAAAGCAAGGTATCTTGCGGGCAAGAAGCCGTCAGGCGAGGCGGAGTATGCCGCCGAGGGGTGATATATCCGCCGTACATCATGCGCCATGGCACATCGTTTCAAGATGTTTTTCCCATGATTTTGTGTCACCCCTCGTCGCACGTTGTGCTCCTCGCCTTCCGGCTTCTTGCCCGCAAGATACCTTGCTTTGGCAAGCGGCAAGCCGATTACGGGGTTCCAATACCATTTACACCCATCCGAACGGTAACACAGGGCTTACACCCTGTGCTGTAATATGTCACCCCTTCGGGGGTCAACGCATCATGTCGCGACGATGTTTGCTATGCTTTTGAATGGCGATGTTTTGTAGGGACGCACCTTGGTGCGTCCGAATTTACGCATCCCACGCACAGGCGGACGCACCAAGGTGCGTCCCTACAACGTTGTTTGTAATCATCATGCAGGGAGACCGCCATCGGCGCAAATTGTAAAAGGGTGCAGATTACCTTGTAAATAGGTGCAGATTACGTTGTAATCAGGTGCTGATTGCAATGTAAACAGGTGCTGATTACATCCGTGCCCTTTATCCGTTGATTATTCGCCGGTTGGCGGTCACAGCCTGATACAAACCGCTCCCGTAAAGGGAGAAAAACGCACTAATTTGCCGCAAAAGGCAAAAAAATGCCGAAAAAACTTGCAGGTTCCGGAAAAAGGTTGTACCTTTGCACCGCAAATAAGAAATTATTGCACACCGGGTGCTTGTTCTTCTCCCGGGCGATTAGCTCAGCTGGTTTAGAGCGTCTGCCTTACAAGCAGAGGGTCTGCGGTTCGAATCCGTAATCGCCCACGAAATGCAAATCAAAGAATGAAAATACCCCGGAGGGCGATTAGCTCAGCTGGTTTAGAGCGTCTGCCTTACAAGCAGAGGGTCTGCGGTTCGAATCCGTAATCGCCCACTTCTCTCTCTCTAACTCTTTTTAATCCCGTGGCCGAGTAACATTGGTTGCGGGATTATACGTTTATGACCGTCCGGGCCACTGAAAACGAAAAAATGCAATCCTTTTTCTTCGTTTTCTCGATTTTTATTCATAACTTTGCACGGAAAAAGAAATGCGGAATAACAGGCATTATAATACAATATAAATATACAGACACATGAAAAGAAACCTCGAAACCATCTGCATCCACGGAGGATGGAAACCGCAGAAGGGTGAGCCGCAGCAGCTGCCGATCTATCAGAGTACCACGTTCAAATATGACACCAGCGAGCAAATGGCACGCCTGTTCGACCTGAAGGACTCCGGATATTTCTATACACGCCTCGCCAACCCTACCAACGACGCGGTGGCAAAGAAGATTGCCGCGCTTGAAGGAGGCGTGGGGGCGATGCTCACAAGCAGCGGACAGGCGGCCAACTTCTACGCCGTGTTCAACATCTGCGAGGCGGGCGACCACTTCATAACGAGCAACACCATCTACGGCGGGACATTCAACCTCTTCGGAGTGACAATGAAGAAACTCGGGATTGAATGCACCTTCATCGACCCCGACTGGGATGACGAGCGCATAGAGCAGGCCTTCCGCCCGAACACCAAGTGCTTCTTCGGAGAGACTGTCTCCAATCCCGGAGGCAATATCTTCGACATCGAGCGCTTCGCGGCCATGGCTCACAGGCACGGGGTACCCCTTATCGTTGACAACACCTTCGCCACGCCAATCAACTGCCGCCCGTTCGAGTGGGGATGTGACATCGTAACACACTCGACAACGAAATACATGGACGGACACGCAACGCAGGTGGGAGGTGTAATCGTCGATAGCGGAAACTTCGACTGGGACGCGCACGCCGACAAGTTCCCCGGTCTGACGACGCCGGACGAGTCTTACCACGGCCTGACATACACCAAGGCATTCGGCAAGATGGCCTACATGACAAAGCTGATAAGCCAGCTGATGCGTGACCTCGGCAGCATACCGGCGCCGCAAAATTCGTTCCTGCTCAACCTCGGGCTGGAAACTCTCCATCTGCGTATGCGCCAGCACTGCGCCAATGCGCAGCAGGTGGCAGAATGGCTTGAAAGCAACGACAACGTGGCATGGGTCAATTACGCCGGTCTGAAGTCAAACAAATACCACGCCTTGGCACAGAAATATATGCCTCAGGGCATCTGCGGCGTGATAGCCTTCGGCCTGAAAGGCACGCGTGAGGACGCCATAAAGTTCATGGACAATCTCGACTTCATATCCATTGTCACTCATGTGGCCGACGCACGCACCTGTGTCCTCCATCCGGCGAGCCACACACACCGCCAGCTTTCCGATGAACAGTTGCGTGAGGCGGGCGTGGCCCCTGACCTCATACGTCTCTCTGTCGGCATAGAGAACGCCGAGGACATCATCGCCGACCTGCAACAGGCAATGGAGAAGATGAAGTAAGGCTGCCTTATTGGTATGATAACGCAATTCCCCTTACCGCCCGGTAACACGGAAGGTAAGGGGGATTTTTGTGTATAAAAGTCATCCGAAGAGGGTAATTTTGCGCCAGTTTAGTATAAAAATGTAACAGAAACTTGCGTATTTCAGATATTTTTAATAATTTTTGCCGATAAATAACAACCGTAAAACCACCGCTCCTTTGTGACTCGTTGCACATAAATAATGCAGTCATGGCACATGAACAGTGCGGAGAAAGGCTTTTTATAAGTAAGGTATCGGACTACTAACTATAAATTCTAACCATAAACTTACACTACAAATGCGAACAAGACATTACCCCCCCATATTGCTGATTGCATTGGGGCTGTTATTTTCTATTAACCTACATGCGGCCGTAACGGTCGGACTTACAACCAAGACAAGTACGACAAGCAAAGATGCTGCTACCGGAGAAACATACACTGGTGCGGAAAAACTTACCGTTACAAGAAGTAAGGGTTCTGCTACCAGTGAGTACCTAAATGGTGATAAGGGTATGAACTATGGCTCGGCTACCAACAATTATAGCGTTATGTGTTATAAAAATGGTACGAGCTATTCTTCATTTCAGACAGAACAATACATAGGTTATTCTGTGACAGTTGCGGAAGGGTACACTTTCAGCATATCATCTTTGGAAGCATTGATGTATGCAAGTGCCAACATAACTTATAAAGTAGCGATAGAAGACGTTAACGGTAACGAACTTTATTCCGCCACAACCACCCCATCCAATTATAAGTCACAAACAAATGGCTTTGGCATTACCAACACTTCACTTGCAAGTAATGCTGACCTCCAAAATCTTAAAGGCACATTTTATGTAAAAGCTTATTTCTGTTGCAGTAGCACAGGTAAGTATTTATGCTTTCCAAAGTTGCAACTTACGGGTGATGTCGTTGTTGCTGCGGCAAAGTCTCAATGGGATAAGCCAACTTTCGCGCAAGGTGATTATAACGGCGAAAGTTTAACTTATCCTGTAACAATCTCCTCTGAAGAAGGCACGACAATAACATACGCTGTCGGAACAGGGGCGGAACAGACCACCACAACCAACAGTGTGACAATAGATGTGGCTCCGTTGACCTCTATTAAGGCCACGGCCTCAGGAGAGGGTTACGACGTTTCCGAGCAGGCTACGTTTACTACCGCCGCCACTCCTGCTGTCGCAACGCCTACTTTAACAATCGGAAGCTATGACTATATAAACGGTGGCTACCCTGTGACACCTTCCTGTGCGACAGACGGCGCGACACTCACATATACCGTAAGCGGTGCTGAACCCATGGAATGTGAAAGCGGAAAGCCGTTGTATGCAGTCAACACCACGGTGTCCGTAACGGCCGCAAAGAAAGGATATGTAAGCGCAACAAGCGAAGAAGTCACACTCAACATAGCGTCAACCGATGATTACTCGATTCCTTTCCAAGTAAAAACTGATACTTATGACAAGGACAAAGAGCACAAGTATATTTCCTACACTATACCGGGAACTTATATTGCCGGCATAAACAACGCCGATTCTAAAAACAATCTGAAGTTCCGCAGCAACAAGGCAAGTTTAACAATGGTCAACGGAAGCACCATTGCCAATGCAATAGAGATTAAGGTCAATGAGGGATATGTCATCGACAAACTGTATCTCAAGGACTTCAAGGCAAACAGGGACGGCATCATCACCATAAGCCACGTATATGTTGACGGCGTTGAAAAAACGTTCGCCGAGATGGGACGCACCGACGAGAGCATCACGATGAATGCTTCCGGCGGCGCATATACAACAGCAAAGGCTTTCAGCAACCTTAATGCCACAAGAAGCATTATAATCGAATTGACCAACGGTACTTATGGTTCAGGTTCACCCGTAGATCAGTTCCGTGCCGCGATACAGACGGAATACCATTCCGCCACACTAACACTTGGGCAGAACGGGTACAGCACGTTCGCCGCAGACTATGACTACATGTTCACCGGCGCACAGGCATACAAGGCGGCATACGATGATGCCACCTCGACAGTATCACTTACTGAGATAACAGGCACGGTGCCTGCAAACGAAGGAATAATATTCAAAGGTACAGAAGGCGAGACAGTAACGATAACCAAGTCAGTACTTCCGGGAGAAGAGTTGACAGGAAACTCGCTGACAGGCGTAACGGCAAGCACCGAGGCATTCCTCCCAGGTACCAACTATGTATTGGCATCCAACGGCACGGCCACGGCATTCGTCAAAATGGCCACAGACAAGCAGGTTGCAGACATGATAGGCAAGGCTTACCTTAACATCCCGTCTTCCGGCGCAACACCGGCCGCATTCTATATCAATGCTACACCGACAGGTGTAACCGCAGTGGAAAAGGCGGAGGAAAACATTGACGCTCCTGCATACAACATCGCCGGACAACGTGTGGCGTCAAGTGCCAAAGGCCTTGTAATCATCGGCGGAAGAAAATTCATAAACAAGTAATAATAATCACAAAGAACAAGTAAAAACAATGAAAAAAGCATATATATCACCTGAACTTTATATAGTAGAAGTAAACAATACAATCCTTGCCGGCTCCTATGGGGCAAATGGTTTGCCGGTAAACCCAGACATCACGGAAGGAACCGATGGATGGGGAACAGGACAGTCTTTCCGCGACTTGTGGGATGATGAGGATGAAATATGATTAATGCTGCGCTCCGTATGGAGCGCGGCATTTTCCTTGTTACCAAGACAACCTTGTCAACGGCGACTCCCGAAGGGGTGACAAATTATAGTACTAAGTTTGCAGTGTGCTATAATATGTCACCTTTTCAGAGTTTGTCACGGCGTGTTTCAGTGACGTTTGTAATATTTTTGAATGGCGATATTTTGTAGGGACACACCTTGGTGTGTCCGGTTTACCGCGTTTTTACGTCCGAATCACCGCATACCCTTGCGTATGCGGACACACCAAGGTGTGTCCCTACATTATTACCGTGCAGGCATTTCGTGACGCGTGATAATTAAAAGAATGTTAAAAGTAACGCGATTTGCATACAGTTTTACAAAAAATATGTATCTTTGCATGAAAAATAATGCACGCCCATGCGTGAATACAAGGCAATAGGCGTGGAATAAAAGTATAGCAGCGGCTTTTACTAATACATAAAATAATAACTAACTTATAACAAATGAAAAGATTATTACAGTTTTTTACACTGCTCGCCTTGGCACTCGTTGGGGGGGCACAAACGATGTTGGCTTCAGAAAATACAGAGTGGCAGACGGTATGGCAGACGGACTTTTCTTCTGCACCAACTGGTATAACTTATTCTGTTGCAAGTGGCTCTGTTAATATTTCGAGTGGTTTTTTGGATTATACCCAGTCTGGGAATGGGGATAGAGCCATAAATACCGGTTTCACAGATAATGCTTTTAATGTAGAAACGAATTGGAAGTTAGAATTTGATTGGGGGGCTACATGTTCAAATTCAAATTCTTCCAATGTGTCTTTTGCAACTAATAAAGGCGTAGCTTTTACTATTGAGTGGGGGAGTTATACTTCTGTTGCAACAGTGAAAAATGCATCAGGTATAGAGTTAACGAAATCTCTTACTATCAATGGCAATCGAGGAGATGTTCCTACGGAGTTTTCTCATTTTACAATTATAGGTGATACAGAAAAAGGCATATTACTAACAGTAACTTATAAAGGAACAACAGTGATTGACAACAAAAATGTTTCTGAAACGTTTGGATATCCTGTAACCTTTAATGGCACTCTTGGAAAAATATTATCACATATGGGATTGGATAATATTGTTTTTCAAACTCCCAAAGTTGCAGGCTTTGTTGCTGCTCCTACATTTACAGTTACAGGTGTCAATGGAACTTCTCGTATTTTGGAATTGGCAAGCATAACAGAAGGTGCTACTATTCTTTGGAGTGAAACAGCGCCAGATGAAAATGAGACCTATGTCAATTGGACAGAATATAATGGTGCATTTAGGACTTCAGCAGCTATTATTTATGCTGTAGCTAAACAAGATGCAAATTATTCGGCAATAACTACAGTAGAAACAGGAGCAGGTTTAGAATTAACATTGAATGCTCCATCTGTTGATATTATAGGATTCGAAAGAAAAGGAGAAATATATAATCCTGTTTATAAATTTACCTCTGACCAAAGTTCTGTATTTCTTACTCCTTCAGTGACTTATTCATACAAAGTGAATGGTGGAGAGAGTGTGATAAGCGATAGTTATACAGCATCTACAACAGGAAAATTGGTTGTAACAGCTTCTGCTGAAGGATATGTTTCTGCTTCTACTACCATTGATATAAGCAATAATATGTTTAAGAGAACATTTAATTATGACTTCTCTTCATTTACAGAGCACTCTGCAACTACTGTCGGTAATCAAACGAATGTTAATAGCAAAGGATGTCAGGCCTATGAACTTGCTGAAGATGCAGTAGAGGGGATAACTATTAATATGAACTTGTTGTGGGCTCTTACAGCAGATGAGGCTGTCGGTCTTTACGCTCGTGTAGCAAAAGGTAGCATAACTTATAATGGTGATTTCCCCGAAGGTTCTTATGCAGTGTTCTCTAATTATGGAACACCCGTTGTTTCTTCTTCTGCAACAACGTCATTCGCACTGTATGGTCTTGCGCTAGATATGGCGGTTTACGTTCCTGTTACCACAGAAACGATTACACTCCCAACTTCTTATACCTATTCAACGTTCAGCTCTAAGTATAATCTTGACTTTACCGACAATGCAGACGTAGAGGCTTACATTGCACAGGTGGAGAATGATGGTGTTACCGTTACTCTTACAAAAGTTGAGCAGGTTCCCGCCGGTGAGGGTGTGATATTGAAGAAGACAGGCGATAACACTACCGCTGCTGTTAAGGTGTTGGCAAGTGCCGAGGCATTAAGCAACAATGCCCTTGTAGGGGTAACGGAGGCTAATACCGTTTCATTGGAGACATTGGCAGCAGCAGGCAACGCATACGTGCTTGTTAGTGACGAGAAGTTCAGCAAGGTGTCAGAGGGCGCAAGCGGTTACATTTCTGCCGGCAAGGCTTATCTGGAATACACACCGGTTGCCGGTGCGTCTGTAAACAGCCTGAGAATTTCTTTCGGCGAGCCGACGGCTGTGGCTGACGTGGAGGCTAAGCAGGAGACGGGGGATAACACAATATATAATGTACAGGGCATCCGTGTTAGTAAGCCAACAGCACCGGGTATGTATATCATGAACGGTAAGGCGTTTATCGTGAAGTAATCTATGTTTCATCAGTAAAAACAAGAATATAGCAACTATGAAGAAGAATTATATAGCACCGGCAGTAGAGGTGTATGAGATGGAGTCTGACGTAATGCAGTGGACGATTAGCGGTAGTTTCACAGGTACAGATGCCGATGTCCGTTCAATAAAGAGTGATTTCGTCTTTGAGGATGAGGACGAGGATGATTATAAGTGGTAATAAGCGCAGGGCGTGATAGCCTTGGTGCATATAGTAACAGCCACCATTCCTATTATGGAATGGTGGCTGTTGTCGTTGTTGTAGGATATTGTGCCGCCTGTTATACATATCTCTATACATATAGATGTTGCATATCTTTGGCTCATCTATTACCTTTGCAGAACTTTTGGCGGGGATGGGCTGATTGTTCCACCTATTATATATAATATAAGCGGTGGTTATGCGCCGTAATTTGTAGAGACGATGTATTACATCGTCTCCCTGCCTTCTTTACATATGTATTGTCTTATGGGAGCATTTTGAGACGATGTGGTACATCGTCTCTACAAGGGCGGTGATCTATAACCTAAAACCCATAACCTTTAACCTTCCAATTTCGCACTCACTTGAACCGCTTTACGATTTCGTCGTGTGTTATGATGGTGATAATGCGTTTTCCGTCGGCGGTATATTTCTGTGTCTTACACGCGAAGAGTTGCTTCAGCAGGTTCTCCATGTCTTCGTTGGAGAGGAACTCGCCGTAGGGTGTGGCCGCTTTCCGTGCCAGTCCGCCGGCCAGTATGTTGTGTATCTTCTCTGTTGCGGTGACGTCTGTATCCATGGCTTCCGTCACAAGGTCGCTGACAAGGCGCACGGTGTCAAGCCCTCCGAGACCTGCCGGTATGCCGGCGATGGCATAACTGCCGCCTCCGAGGTCGGTTATCTCGAAGCCGAGTGTGCGCAACTCGTCGAGTATGACGGCGATGGTAGGGACGCAGGATGGCGGGAACTGCACCATCTCGGGGAAGAGAACCTTCTGCGTGTGGGCGTTGCGCGTCTCCAATATGTTCATGTACTGTTCAAATAGGATGCGCTGGCTGGCACGGTTTTGGTCGGTTATCATCAGTCCAGACTGTACCTGTGTCACGATGTAAGAGCCGCGTAGCTGGTAATGTTCCGTGGCTCGCCCTGCGTTGACGGCCTGCATATCGGTGTCTGTGATGTCTGCTGGCGGCTTGCCGCTGTCGTAATCTTGCCATGACAGGCGTGAACTGAACAGTGTGTCGTTGCCTTTCTCCTTATTTATATATGACGTGTTGTCGTCCTCCGGTGTGCCGAACAGCTCTTCCCACCCCTTGGCTGTCTTGCGTTGCGGGGTGTAATCCGCGGTATGCGGCTTCCCGTTGGCGGGTGTGCTGTTGGTGTGTGCCGGTGTGTGGAAGGGGTTATACTGCGGGTTGAAGTCGATGCGTGGTGCCTCTATTGGGTCGGCTGACGGGTTGAACACGGGTATGTCGGGCTTGCCTTCCGTGTCAAAGTCGAGTGTAGTGATGTCAGAGAACTTGCCTATGGCGTCGCGTACGGCAGCCATGAGTATCTGCCAGATGTCCCGTTCGTTGTCGAACTTTATCTCTGTCTTCACCGGGTGTATGTTGACATCTATGTCTTGCGGGTCAACGGTAAGGTAGATGAAGTATGATACCTGTTCTCCGTTGGGCACCAGACGGTCGAAAGCTGTCATCACGGCCTTGTGGAAGTAGGGGTGCTTCATGTATCGTCCGTTGACGAAGAAGAACTGCTGGAAGCCTTTTTTCTTTGCTGACTCGGGTTTGCCGACGAAGCCGGTGATGTTGCACAGAGTGGTTTCTGCATTGACGGGCAGCAGTTCTTGGTTGATGCGCTTGCCGAATATGTCTATTATGCGTTGGCGTGTGGTTGTGGCGCGCAGTTGCTTCATCTCCGTCCCGTTGCTGTAAACGGAGAAGTTGATGTCCGGATAGACGAGTGCTATGCGTTCAAACGCCTGCATGATGTTGTTCATCTCGGTGGCGTTTGTTTTCAGGAATTTCCGTCTTGCGGGGATGTTGAAGAATAGGTTCTCGACGAGGAAGTTGGCTCCTATGGGGCATGATACCACCTCCTGCTCTATGAAATGCGAACCGGAGATGACTATCCGTGTGCCGGTATCGCTGTCTTTGGTTCGTGTTTGCAGTGTTACCTGTGCCACTGCGGCTATTGATGCCAGTGCTTCTCCGCGGAATCCCATGGTGCGGAGGCTGAAAAGGTCTTGTGCCTGTCGTATCTTTGATGTGGCATGACGCTCGAAGGAGAGCCTTGCGTCGGTATCGGACATGCCTTTCCCGTTGTCGATAATCTGTATGGATGCCTTTCCTGCGTCGCATACAAGGATGTTAATCTCGGTAGCTTCGGCGTCGATGGCGTTCTCAACCAGTTCCTTTATCACTGACGCGGGACGCTGTATCACCTCGCCTGCGGCTATCTGGTTGGCCACGGAGTCGGGCAGCAGTTGTATGATGTCCATAGGGGTTGGTTGTTTTTGTTGGGTTGTTGTTACGCGTTAGCTGTCTTGATTCTCCTTTGCCGGCTCCGCATTATCCGTTGTTTCGGTCGTCTTGGCGGGCTGCGGAGCGGTTAGGTTTATCTTCCTTCTCGGTGCTTCACGCCGCTTTTCCTCTTTCAACTCCATTCCTGCGGTTTTTGGTTTCCACACGAATATGTCGTCTTTTGACGTGGGACGCATATAGCCGAACCATGCGAAATTGGGCAGTTTGTGCTTGTCCGGCGGCGTTTGTGTCAGCGGGTACAGCGTTCCTGTGTTGGCACACATCCATATTCTGTCGAGTGTCCTGTCGGGCTTGATATACATTTTCATGGTGTCCGTCTCCGTGTAGTTAAGCCCGATGATGGTGGAGTCGGCGTCATCGATGGGGTAATACACCACTTTCACGTTTGAAACGGCCCAGTTTTCACGCAGTTGTCCGTCCTTGAAGTAGGCCCGCATATCTCTTGACGCCACTTGGTTGTAATGTATTGAGTCGTCCATCATCTGTACGGAGAGGGCTTGCGAGAGCACTTCCGCATAGCGTATGGTGGAATCGTTCATATAGACCTTTATCTTTTCGCCGAGCAGTTGGTTGCCCATGTTCCACACAATGGGGTCCTTATACATCGTCATGCACGAGTCTTCGGTGTGATATACAAGCGAGTCACATACCGCTTGCAGGTCATTTCGGAACGCCCTGACGTGGTTGTAGCAGTATATCTCGCGCCGGACGCTGTCGGTGTTGATGTCTATGGTGTGTATCTTTATCGTGTCTCCGTGCATCCATAGCGTGTCTTTCTGTGAGTAATCCACCGCCACGGCACGCTTTGTGGCATATCCGTCGCCTGTGTGCTTTTCATAATATACATGATTCCCGAGCAGCATATTCCTGTTTACGGTATCGACATATATTGCGTTCCCGAAGCCTTCGTTGATGCCTGTCTTGTCATTGCTGTACAGAGTGTCGGCCGTTATGGTCTTTGCCCCGTTGTAAACGGTGGAGCGCGAGAACAGTTCCGAGTTGTCGGTGCCGGTATTGTAGAAACCGTTGGTGGTGTGAACAATGCTGCCTTGTGACTTGATTACGGACGGTCCGGTGACGTGTGCCAATGATGTCTTGTCGTAATAATATAGCGTGTCGGTGTCAATCCGCAACCCTTTGTCGTTTGTCAGCACGACGTTGAAGTAGAACTCCGAATGCCTTGTGTCGGTATAGTGTCTTCCCCAGTCTGCTGTCAGCACGTCCTTGCCTTTTGTCAACTTTATGCCTGCCGCCCCGTAAGCGTCGGCAAAGGCATAGATACGGTCATAGTCGAGTGTGTCGCAGTACAGTTTTGACTTGCGGTGTGTGAGTATCACGTTCTCCCATGCGTGTGCAACCTCGGCGTTTCCGTCGTAATACCCCTTGTCGCTGGTCAGTGTCAGCGTGTCCCCCTGCCACATTCTGACGTGTCCGAAGGCGCGGAACGAGTTGCTGCTTTCGTAGAAATACGCGCTGTCGCAGGTGAGATACATTCCTTTGTGCAGGAACTTCACATTGCCACGCAGGAACTGTGCGTCGGGAGTAGGGCCGTAAATGTCGTATGACAGCGTGTCGGCATGTTGCAGATACACCTTTGTGTCAACCTTGTTCTCTTTCCTTGCGGTGTTTGTCCGCTTACCCTTCGGCCTGCCGGAGAGTACTGCGGTAAAGGCAAAAAGACACAGAACCATTAATGTCATGATTCTGTGTCGGCGGTATTGTGTGTTAAGACGCTTTCTGTTCACGTTCTTTTACAGTAGTTATTCGTTCCTTATCTGAACCACCCCTCATACTCAAAGTCGCAGCCTTTGAATCTGTCGTCAATCCTGACGTAGGTGTTCCTAATCTTTTTCTGTATCCAGTCCTTCACCTTCTTCTCGCGCATTTTTTCGAGAACCATGTCGCTCATGACCTGGAAGTCTTCCGTTATCTTGGCCTTGTGACCCTCAGTGCGGCTTTTCAGCTTTATGACTGCACACACGGTTTTACCCTGTCTGTTCACCATGGAGAATGCCTTTGACACCTGTCCCACTTTCAAAGTATCGACAATTCGTGCCACTTCCGTTGGCAGGTCCTTCATTTCGAAGCGTGAAGTGTGGCTCAGCCCGTCATCGGTAGGCTTCGCCATCAGTCCCCTGTTGTTCTTTGTCTCTTTGTCATCGGATATTACCGTGGCTCCGTCCTCGAATGTAAACACGTTGTTCCGCAGGTCATCGCCTATGGAGTCCATTCTTGCCAGTGCCTTGTCGATAGCCGCTTGCGGCACGCGTGGCTTCCGCAGGATGTGGCGGCAGTTTATTTTGTCGCCGCGTTTGTCTATCAGCTGTATGATATGGTAGCCGAATTCCGATTCCACTATCTTTGACACTTTCTTCGGATCGCTAAGGTTGAACGCCACTTGTGCGAACGCAGGGTCTAACGTTCCGCGTCCGGTGAAGCCCAGTTCGCCACCCATTCGTGCCGAGCCTTCATCCTCTGAGTACAGGCGTGCCAGTGTGGCGAAAGACGTTGAGCCTGCCTGCACACGGTTGGTGTAGTCACGCAGCTCGTTCTTTATCTTGTTGATTTCCTCTATAGGGATACGCGGCTGGTTGGTGATTATCTGCACTTCCACTGTTGTCGGGACGAAAGGAATGCTGTCTTCCGGCATCTTTCTGAAATATTCCCTCACTTCCGCCGGCGTAACCTTCACGTCTTGCATCAGCTTCATCCTCATGCGTTGTGTCAGTTCGCGGTTCTTGAAGTCGTCATGCAGGCTTTCCTTTATCTGCGTGATGCTCATCTTGCGGTATTCTTCCAGTTTCTCCTGCGAGCCGATCATCTGTATCCATCCGTTGACCTGCTGCTCCACACCTTGCGCTATCTCTGCCTCCGTCACCTCTATACTGTCCAGTGCGGCCTGATTCAGAAACAGTTTCTGCACAGCTATCTGCTCAGGAATGCGGCAGTCCGGATTCCCGTCCCATGTCACACCTTCCTGTTCCGCTTGCAGGCGCATCATTTCTATGTCCGACAGCAGTATAGCCTCATCTCCCACAACCCATACTACCTCGTCTATGTAGTTCGGGTTGGTGATTTTATCGCTTATGCTGTCTGCCGTCACAGCGGTACTGTCCGCCTCCGACTGTTGCGCATTGTTGCCTTCGGCCATCATCGAGCGTGATGCCGTGGCAGACATTGCAACGAGCATCAAAGCCGCCGCACCGCAGACCAACTTATTTGTTTTTACTGTCATAAGTAGCAATTTATGGGGATTATACAGTGGAAGTGTATTGGTGTGCCTTGCCTTTTACTTTTCTTTTGGCTTCACGGTCTTCAACACCTCTTGGTTAACCTCGGCAGGATATTTCGCTGCAAGGGTCTTTAGCCATTCCTTTTCCATCATTTCCTGATAGTCAGCCACAACGAGAGCCTTCACGTCCGAGAATTCTTCCGGTGTCTTTATTATCTTTCCGAAGGTCGCTACGTTCGGGAAATCCTTTACCTCCTTCACTTTGGCATCGGCCACTCCGAATTCGTTTCGGTCAACAAGTCCGTTGTCACCTTTCTTGAATATACCCTTTTCCACACGTATCCGGAGCACGGAGTCGTTGTTGAATGTGGTGCGCAATATTTGTGCCCAGTCGTCAAAGTCCTTGCCTTTCACGCTTTTTTTCACCGCTTCCACATCGGCAGCCTCGCGTGTATGGTATGCTATACCCTTGAATCGCGGCTCGTCCCAAGTGTATTTCTTACGGTTCTTCTTAAAGAACTTCGCCAGTCCGGCCTCGTCTTTCGCCGCTTTCTCCCACACTTCACGGTTGCTTATCTCAAACAGCAGCAGGCCGTCATGGTATTCCTGTATCAGGTACTTCATGTCAGAGTCAATGGCGGAGATGGAGTCCGCCCTGTTATCCATAACCTGTTCTTCCGTCATCCCTTTTGTTTCGGCTATGGATTTCAGCCTGTTCTTGGCCATTGCCTCGCGTATTCCGCGTTTTTCTATGAAGTTGTGTATGTCCGCGCGCAGTGAGTCGTATGGCTCAAGCTGCTTGCGTCCCTTAATCTTAATAATGTGATACCCCACTTCCGACAGTACAGGCTTTGACACCTCTCCGTCTTTCAGGGCGAAAGCCGTCTCGTCAAACTTGGGCAACGTCTGTCCGTGCTGTATCCATCCAATCTCGCCTCCCCGCCGTGCGCTGCCCGGATCCTGGCTGTGTGTGGCGGCAAGGATGTTGAAGTCCGCCCCGTTTACGATGGCGTTGTATATGGAGTCCGCCCTCTGTCCGGCCTTCTGTTTCACCGCCTCGTCATCATTCTGTCCGACGCGGATCAGTATGTGCTGCGGATTTATGAGACCGTCAGGCCCTATGCGGTCTTTGGTGTCCCTGTAAATCTTCTGCGCCTCCTGCTCTACATCGGCCGCATTGATGAGTGTCGGCGCCACCTGCTGGTCACGATACTGCCGGAATTCCTTTCTGTAACTGGTCAAGGTGTCATATTTCGCGTCCAGAGCCGCTTCCACCTTGCGTTTATAGTTAATGAAAAGTTCCACGTATTCCTCGACCGTCTTGTGGTCAATGACATCCGCGCCGTTGTTCTTGTTGTAGGAATATTCAAATTCCGAGCGCAGGATAGGCTTTCCGTTTATCGTCATTATGACCGGATCCTCGTCCGCGGCTTGTATGGCAGGCACGGCTGCACACAGCATGACCATGGCGGAAGCCAGAAGCGTTTTCTTGTTCATCGGGTCAGTTTTGGGTTTTCAGATATTGAATATTACTGCGGCCTGCTGTAATTAGGAGCCTCGCTTGTTATTATAACCTCATGCGGATGGCTTTCCAGCATTCCCGCGTTTGTTATGCGTGTGAACTTCGCCTGATGCAGTGCGTCGATGTCCTTTGCGCCGCAGTAGCCCATGCCTGAGCGCAGACCGCCCACGAGCTGATAGACCACTTCCTGTACCGTTCCTTTGTAAGGCACACGTCCGGCAATGCCTTCCGGCACCAGTTTCTTCGCGTCAGACACTCCACTCTGGAAATAACGGTCCTTGGAACCGTTCTCCATCGCTTCCAGCGAGCCCATGCCGCGGTAAGCCTTGAACTTACGGCCGTTGAAGAGTATGGTCTCTCCCGGAGCCTCTTCCGTGCCCGCTACGAGTGAACCGATCATCACGCTGTAACCGCCGGCGGCAAGAGCCTTGACCACATCGCCGGAATAGCGCAGTCCGCCGTCGGCAATCAGGGGCACTCCCGTGCCTTCCAGTGCTGACGCTACGTCATATACGGCAGACAACTGCGGCACGCCTACACCTGCAACTACACGGGTGGTACAGATGGAACCGGGGCCTATGCCCACCTTCACGGCGTCGGCACCTGCTTCGACAAGTGCTTTCGCAGCTTCGCCTGTGGCTATGTTGCCCACCACTATATCCACGTCGGGGAACGCGGCCTTCGCTTCGCGTACCTTATCTATCACGCCTTTGGAATGTCCGTGCGCCGTGTCGATGATGATGGCGTCAACGCCTGCCTTAACAAGGGCCTCCATACGCTGGAACGTGTCGGCGGTGACTCCCACGCCGGCAGCCACGCGCAAGCGTCCCTTGCTGTCCTTGCATGCCATCGGCTTGTCCTTGGCCTTTGTAATGTCCTTGTATGTTATGAGTCCGAGCAGGTGGTTCTCGCTATCCACCACGGGCAGTTTCTCTATCTTGTGCTCCAGCAGTATGCTGCTTGCGTGTTCCAAATCGGTCTGCTGATGTGTCACGATAAGGTTCTCGCTTGTCATTATGTCGTCGATGAGGCGGTTGCCGTCACTCTGGAAACGCAGGTCACGGTTTGTCACGATGCCCACCAGCTTGTTGTCATCGTCAACCACCGGTATGCCGCCGATGTGGTATTCCTTCATTATATCCAGTGCATCCTTCACCGTCTTGCCGCGCTTGATGGTGATGGGGTCGTATATCATGCCGTTTTCCGCACGCTTTACTATCGCCACCTGACGCGCCTGTTCCTCTATTGACATGTTCTTGTGGATGACGCCTATGCCGCCCTCACGGGCAATGGCAATAGCCATGGGAGCCTCTGTCACGGTGTCCATGGCGGCGGTGACGAACGGGATTTTCAAGTCTATGTTACGGGAGAACTTTGTATTAAGAGATACCTCACGCGGAAGAACTGCCGAATATGCCGGAATCAGCAGTACGTCATCAAAAGTGATGCCTTCCATTACAACCTTGTCTGTAATAAATGAAGCCATAAAAGTACTGTATTTTTTAAGTTTATTGTCTGCAAAGGTACGATTTTTTTTTGAGATATTTATGCAATACAGTCCATTTTGTTCGCATATTAAAGCAATTTAACCATTGGCGCAATGGCGGTTCTTGCCTGTGTCAGAATTAATTTGTACTTTTGTACGCATTATTCAATCAGGTCATAATTTACAGTGAATAAAAAATGTTTCCGTTAAAACAACTGCATACCTTAGGCTCCTACCTTACACTGATGGGGCGTTGCATAGCCGTGCCGGACCGCTGGCGTATGTTCATGAAACAGTACGTCAAGGAGATGTCTCAGCTCGGTGTCGATTCCATAGGCATAGTGTTGCTTATCTCGTTCTTCATCGGGGCGGTCATCTGCATACAGATAAAGCTCAACATACAGTCGCCGTGGATGCCGCGGTGGGTGTCGGGATATACCACGCGTGAAATCATGCTGCTGGAGTTCTCCTCGTCAATCATGTGCCTCATACTGGCGGGAAAGGTGGGCAGTAACATCGCCTCGGAACTGGGCACCATGCGTGTGACGCAGCAGATAGACGCCCTTGACATAATGGGTGTCAACTCCGCCAACTATCTTGTCACCCCGAAAATACTCGGACTGATGACGCTTATGCCCTTCCTCGTGATTTTCTCCGACCTGACAGGCATAATAGGAGCGTACGCCACAGCGTATATCGGGCATATACTTTCGCCTGACGACCTCACCATGGGCTTGCAGCACTCCTTCAACCCGTGGTTTGTGTGGATGTCAATCATCAAGAGTGTCGTCTTCGCCTTTATCATCGCCAGTGTCTCCTCCTACTGCGGGTACAGCGTTGAAGGCGGTTCGGTGGAGGTAGGCAAGGCCAGTACGGCGGCCGTCGTAAACAGCAGTATCATCATTCTATTCACGGACGTGTTCCTAACTCATTTGCTCTCATGATAGAAGTAAAGAACCTTTATAAGTCATTCGACGGCAGGGATGTGCTGATAGACATCAACGCCACGTTTAGGGACGGGCGGACAAACCTCATCATCGGACAGTCCGGGTCGGGAAAGACGGTGCTGATGAAGAACCTTGTGGGGCTGTTCATACCCACAAGCGGGCAGATACTGTATGACGGACGTGACTTTGTGCAGATGACAAAGCAGGAACGCATAGCCATGCGCCGCGAGATGGGCATGATATTCCAGTCCGCCGCGCTCTTTGACTCGCTCTCCGTATTGGAGAATGTGATGTTCCCGCTGGATATGTTCTCCAGCATGACGCTGCGCGAACGTCAGCGGCGTGCGCAGGAATGTCTTGACCGCGTGAATCTTACCGACGCGGGAGCGAAGTTCCCGGGTGAGATTTCCGGCGGAATGCAGAAGCGTGTGGCCATAGCGCGTGCCATAGCCTTGAACCCGAAATACCTGTTCTGTGACGAGCCGAACTCAGGACTTGACCCTAAGACAAGCCTTGTGATAGACCAGTTGTTGCACGGCATTACGGAGGAGTTTGGCATAACGACGATAATAAATACCCATGACATGAATTCCGTCATGGGGATAGGCGACAGCATTACCTTCATCAGCAAAGGAAGGAAAGAGTGGGAAGGCGACAAGACAATGGTAATGTCCGCCACCAACGAGGACCTCAACGACCTCGTTTTCGCGTCAGAGTTGTTCAAGAAAGTCAAGGCGGTGGAAATGAGCAAGACACAACCCGCCCGGTAAAAGGGTACTGATTATACAGTAAAAGGGCGCTGATTACAGTGTAATCAGCGCCCTTTTACTGTGGCTTTGATAACGTATTGAATTATAATGTGTTGTAGGGACGCACCTTGGTACGTCCGGAATTTCATACAGCTGCGCCCGAATCGCCGTGTTTCCCGCATTGGCGGACGCACCAAGGTGCGTCCCTACAACTGCGTTTTAATCATCGGGGCGGTTGCCTGTGTGTTATGTCTTCGTCTTAACCCACGCGTAAGGCATGGCCTACAAGGTGTACAATGTCAGCGTGACACCGGCCGCGGTGCAGTCGGCGGGCATTGGCGGAGCCACTTTGCGGATGTCCGCCGTTACGGCGGTGGCCTGCGGAAACCGTGCCTTTATGGCTCGGCAGATGCGGTAGGCCACGTGTTCAAGCAGGTTGGAGCTTACGGCCATCTCCTGTTTTACCACTTCCGCGGCGTCGGCGTAGCTCATGGTGTCGGCCACGTTGTCCGTCAGGCATGCCGTGTCTATCGGGTAATCCACGGTAAGGTTGATGATGTAGTCGTTGCCCACCTCACGCTCTTGCGGCAGCACGCCGTGGAAGGCACGCAGCCGTATGTCCTGTATGTATATCTTTCCCTGCATGGTTACTGCCGCACGGGTTGTGTCAGTCGAGGTGGAAAACCTCTTTTACGGGTATTGTGACGGGTGAGTTGTCCGGGTTCACCTCCATGATGTCGGCCATCATGTCCCACCATTTCTGTGTGATGGGGTCAACGCCGTTGGTGGTGTCCTGACTGTTTGTCTCGCTGCTGCACTCTTGGTAGCCGAAGAGGATGTTGGTGTCTTTGTCCCAGTATATGCTGTAATTGCTGACGCCGGAGTCCTTTATCATCTTTACCAGCTCTGGCCAGATGGCGGCATGGCGTTTCTGATACTCTTCCTCGCAGCCCGGTTTGAGGAACATCTTGAATGCGAATCGTGTCATAGTGATTAGTAGTTGTTTGGTCTTTTAGTTATTTTTTGTTGCTTGTTTGTTTGTTTAGTGGTCTGGCAGGCTTGTTGTGCGGTTTATGGTATTAACCAGACAACAAGCCTGCCAAACCACTGAATCACGAACTATGCCTCCCCTCCGTTGCCGAACGGATTGGCCGTGCGTGGCGGTACAGGCGTGTTCTTGGGATTTTCGAGTTGTATCTTGCCGAACTCCTGTTCGTATCGCATTATGTTGTCCTGCAAGGCGAGGGCGAGACGCTTGGCGTGTTCCGGTGCAAGCACAACGCGGCTTACCACCTGTGCCTTGGGTGTTCCGGGGAGGGTGGAGGCGAGATCCACGATGAACTCGGCGTGGGAGTGGGAGATTATGGCGAAGTTGCTATATACGCCTTGTGCTATCTCCGGTTTGATGTCAATCTGGAGCTGCTGCCCCTGCTGTTGTTTGTTGTCCATGTTTGTTGTTTGGGTTATTTGTTTTTGGTTTAAGGTTATATGTGGCTCATTTCGTACATTACAGTTACGAAAAGGCTTTTTCTTTTATAGCATATTGTTCTGGCGCATCCATTTACGGCCACTGGGAGTGAGGCAATAGACAAGGAACAGGGCGCATGGAAGGCCTATGAACAGTGAAACTATCAGTATTCCCATGATGGTGTCTCCTTTCACTTCTTTTTGTTGGTTAATATTAAGCCGGCGCATAACGTTGTGGCTGAGATGAATATTCCGCCTATGTAGAGAGATACAACACCAATATCCTTGAACAGTGATGCTATGACTATACCGGTGACGGTGTATTTTGAAACGTCTATCAGGTAATTCCCGAGTTTTTCTTTCCACATGGCGTTTATGACATTTTACATATTGCTTTTGGCAAAGGCTACGGCTAAACTGCGTTTCTGTGTATCTTGCTATTTATCCAAAACACATTTTGTGTAGCTTTTCGTGCCTCAAAGTTACAATCTTTTCCTGATACGGCCAAATAAATAATGTTTTTTAACCCCGCAGCAGGCGCGGCATACTGACGTGCAACCGCCGTATGCCCCCGCATTATCGCCGGTTCTTGCCGTATAGTCGTCGCGCAAGTAGAGGCGATGAACCTCATCGTCTCAATGCCTTACACGTTTTTGCCGTTCGGACTTCACTGTATTACGCCGAAATGCAGCAGTGCCTTGGCTATGCCGTCGGCCTCGTTGGTGTCCGTGGTGTAGTCGGCCACGGCCTTTACGGCCTCCTCGGCGTTGCCCATGGCGATGCCGATGCCGGCTGTCTGTATCATGGTGATGTCGTTGTAACTGTCGCCGAACGCCATCATGTTGCCCGGCTCCATGCCGATGTGCCGCATTACTTGGGACAGTGCGTGCCCCTTGTCGATGCCCGGCGGCAGCAGTTCGATGAAGTAGGGCGTGGAGCGGCAGATGTTCATGCGGCCTTCCATCTCGCGCTGCATGGTCTTCTCCCATTGTGGCACGAGCTCGGGACTGCCCACCATGAGGCATTTGTTTAGCGGGCGCGGGGTGTCGCGGATGAAGTTCTCAACGTGGCGGACGGCCATCTTGTTGTTGCGTGAGGACTGTTGCACGTATGGGTCGTCAGGGTGTTCGGTGTATATGTGGCTCTCGTGGTATGTCATGAGGGTCATGCCGGAACGTTGCTGGAAGCCGTACAGATGTGGGAGAAGGGCAGGGGAGAGCGGTTTCTCCACCAGTACCTCCCCCGTTTGGCAGTCTTCCACGTGCCCGCCGTTGTAGCACAGCAGTATGCCGCCGTACCGTTTCATTTGCAGTTGCTCGGCCAATGGCCGCATACCGTATGGCGGGCGGCCGGAGGAGAGGCACAGTCTGATGCCCTGTCGTTGCGCTTTCATTAGCGCATCGAGGGTAACGGGCGTTATCTCTTTCCGCTCGTTGGTGAGTGTGCCGTCGAGGTCGAGGGCTATCAGGCGTATGTCGTGTGTCATCTGTGCTGTCGGTTTGCTGTGGTTGTGGGTGGTATGTACTGTAATCCAATCGGGTTTCCTTGCCAAAGCCAACGTGAGTTAGGCAATGTCTGTCGTGTGGTTTTCAATGCCTTAATAAACAGGCGGTTAGAAGTACTGTCGTAATCAGCACCTGATTACCGTGTAATTTGGTGCTGATTACATTGTGATTTGTACCTGATTACACGGTGATTTGCACCTGATTGCCGTGGAGGCCGATGTCGCTGTGGTTTCGTTGAATCAGCGCCAAAGTTACTGCTTTTTTGCCAAACGGGCAACTTTTGCGGCGGATTATTTTTGGTCCATTCCACATTTGCGTGTATATTCGGACGCACCAAGGTACGTCCCTACACCGATGTTTGTAATTACCGTGTTTGAAATCACCAATATATCGCCGCCTTGTAGAGACGAGGTACCACCTCGTCTCAATGCCCCACGCAATGTAATTCGGTCGTGGAGCCGATGTAATACATCGGCTCTATATGCGGGTAATCCTCCCGTTACACCGATGTTTGCACCACGTTTGTATGGCGATGTTTGTAGGGACACACCTTGGTGTGTCCGCATTTCGTTCGCCGATGTGTCCGAATTACCATGTTTCCCGCGTATTTGTAATGCCGTTAATATGTCGCCATCGAACCCCGAAGGGGTGACATATACAAGCACAGGG
>JAAGKN010000999.1_pt1 | contig 52733 bp, 42 predicted proteins | sample 6206371 | NCBI WGS metagenome assembly JAAGKN01 (sample SAMN11533720, study PRJNA540317) | gut metagenome | isolation source: fecal pellets from male and female animal of same cohort | host: Peromyscus leucopus | place: USA:CA | collected 2017
TCCAGTTGAACATCATCGTGATGATTCCTGTAACGAGTGCAGTTGCCATCTCAGAGCATCCGTTTGTGGCAGCATTCCAGAGGATTTTTAACCGAAACTTCGGTCTCACAAAGTGCAGCAGACTCTTTTTTCTACTAAAAACAAACAGCCCCACAACTGCCGTGACAGAATATCCAAACCCTGTAGCCAGCGCTGCACCACCAATCCCCATACTGAATCCTGCAATAAGTACATAGTCCAGAATCATATTCAACACGCCACCCGCCACGGAGCACACAAGTGATAATGTTGCCTTTTCACTCGCAATCATATACAAGGTAAAATTGTTCATCAACAGAATGGGAACGGTAAACAGCAGATATCGGCTTAAGTATTCCACACAGTAGTCAGCTACATCCGCAGACAGTCCCATTCCGGCAAAAATATGATCTATTACCGAATATCCCATAGCGCACATCACAAAACCCACAATTACATTCACCAGAATCAGAAAAGTAAAGTCCTCCCTTGCCTCCCCAGGCTTCTGTTCTCCCATCTTCTTCATGATGACCGCGCTCCCTCCGGTGGCGAGCATTGTTGAAATCGCCGTGACAAGTTGGATGATGGGTGCCGTTAAATTAATTGCGGACAACGCGTCCGTGCCAATCAGATTGGACACAAACAGACCGTCAACCATCGTATAAAATGACATGAAAACTGTCATGGCGATTGTCGGGACGGCAAATTTTAAGATATTTTTCAGTGTAACCGGTTTTAAGTATACATTTTGATCGTTCATAAATTTCCTCCATTCGTACTTGCTTTTGTTTCCTGTATGGAGTATCATAAACCGTACAGTAACTGTACGGTCAAGAGGGTTTTTAAAAATGAATGAAAAAGATAAATTTTTGACAATTGGACAATTTGCAAAGATGCACGGAATCAATAAGAAGACTCTGATGTGGTACGATGAAATCGGGCTTTTTAAGCCGGTCTTTATCAATCCGGAAAACGGCTACCGCTATTATAATTACTATCAAAGTCCTATTCTGGAAACAATCCTGCTGCTTCGGGAACTGGATGTCTCCGTCGATGAGATACAGGAATTTATGCAGAACCGCTCCGCCACCAGCCTCAAACTACTTCTGGATGAAAAAATAGCCGACTTAGACCGCACTATCACCCATTTGGAAGCAGTGCGCAAAACATTGAGCAGCCATCGGCGGAATATGGAGACGCTGCTGACAATGGACTTATCGGAAATCAGCATCATCGACAAAGAGGAACATTATCTTGTAACAGTGGATATTACGAAAGAAATATCTTTTGAAAAAGAAGTTGAGATGATCACCGCCGAGACTGAGAAATATCATCTTGGACGGCTCCACGATGCGTCCTATGGTTCCATGATCCCCGTTACCAGCCTGCAAGATGGCAATTTCGACGATTACACGAAGCTCTTCATCGAAATTCCTTTTCTGCATCAAAAAACCGGGCTGCATATACAGCCCGGCGGTAAATATATAAGAGCATTCCACAAGGGAGACTGGGATCAAATACCGTTAAAATATCAGGAGATCATGGACTATGCCAATAACTGCGGTCTTATCTTGTCCGGCTTCTCCTACGAAATGGGAATCAATGAAAATGTCATTGACCGTATCGAGGACTACATTGTACAGATTGAAATCCCGGTTTATGACCCGTCTTCCGAATAAGGCAACCCTGTTTTATAACGCTCGGATCAACCGAATATAAAACGCCACCGTCTTAACGAGAGTCTCCACCGGAACTCTCTCGTTATTGCCATGGATCATGCCCCTCTCTTCTTTGGACAACGCCATCGCCGAGAACTTATAGATTCTGTCGGTGATTCTGCTATAATGTCTGGAGTCGGAACATGCCATCATCAGATACGGAGACACGATTGCGTCCGGCCATGTCGTGTGGATTACTTTTTTCAGAGTCTGCCATTCCTCACACTGCGTATCCGAATACCCGGAAGCTTCCATGGCATGTTGGATATTGACCTCGATCTTGTCGTTACCGATCACCTTTTTTAAATATTCTACTGCGCTCTCCGGCGTATCATCACCGAGAAGTCTGAGATTCATGCCGACAGATGCAGCGGGCGGCAGCACGTTGAACGCTTTGCTTCCCTCCATCTTTGTCACCGCACAGGTCGTCCGCATCATGGCGTTGAGCTCGCCGCCAGCTTTTTTACAAAAAGTATTTAGCACCGGCAGAAAACACCACAAATTAGCAAATACCATGCGCATTCCAAAGCTTGAATATCTTCCGAGCGTATCGAACATCTCCTTCACAGGCTTGGTAAACTGCGCCTTGAAAGGATGTTTCTCGATTTTTACCACCGCCTCTGAAAGCTGTCCGAGTATCGTGTGCGGCGGCGGGGTCGATGCGTGTCCGCCTTCGCTTTTCATGATAAGCTCGACGTTCATACCCACTTTCTCACCAATTCCAACCACGGCACAGGGCTTGTTCACGCCGGGGAATACCTTTTCGACAACCGCTCCTCCTTCATCTAATACAAAGGCAGGTTTGATTTTCTTCTTCTCAAGATAAGAAACGATCGCCGGGCAGCTTCTGCCCTCCACTTCCTCATCACCCGAAAAGGACAGATACAGATCGTGCTCCGGAGAGAATCCTTCCGACAAAAGCTGTTCCATCGCCTCCATCACACCACACAGCGTTCCCTTGGTATCAAGCGTTCCTCTTCCCCATATGCATCCGTCTTCCACCAGACCGTCGAAAGCCGGCTTATCCCAGTCTTTCTCTTCCACCGGGACAACATCGTAATGAGACATCAGCACTCTCGGCTCATCACTCTTCTTTCCTTTCATATGATACAACAAGCCGGTATCCCCGATCTTTTCCAAAGTACACGCCTTATGTACATTCGGAAAACGCTCCTGCAAAAGCATTTGAAATTTCTCAAATTCCTTCCAGTCAATCAGCGATTTGTCCTGATAGGAGACTGTCCTGCATCTGATCATGTCGGACATATCTTTAACGATTTTCTCTTCATTTAACTGTACCTTTTCCTCCACCGTCCCCGGTTCCGGATAAGGCTTAAAAAGCGCCGTCCGGATTAAGATCACCGCGATCAGTACAACGATGACCACTAAAATAACTGCCAAAATTGTAAGTCCTGTCATTTTAAAACCATACCTTTCTCTACTTCTGTGAATTTACATTCGCAGAATACACTATGTTATGTAAACTAACTATTTTTCGAATGCTATCCGTTTATCAGATCCAGTTCTTTTTATACATGATCCGCGCCGCTGCGAGCGAAATAAGCGCTCCGACCGGTACAAGTACGCCGACGGAACCCGCCAGTGACGGAACCATCAAAAACAGTGTAATCATAAAAATGAGCGGAGTCAGTGAGAGTTTCCAATTCTTGCTGATATATACCACAGCAAGCCCGCCGAACAACGCCGGAAGGATATTGTCAAACGCTGGTTTTAACACCGGAGAATTGAGCACCGGAGTAAGAGCTGACAAAAGCAGCACACCCAAGGCGATGACCAGCGTGGTTACGATAGAGCTGGTTGCAATCGCCAGCGTGGAGATCACTTCTCCTTCTTCGGAACCCGGTTTGACCTGCGCATTCTCCATAGCATTCAAAGCCGCCGGAGCTTTGATGTTTGTAATATTTCCAGTAACAAATGCCAGATAAGATCCACCTGTACCGAGCATCGGACCATAGGTAAACACCTCAATCACTGCAACTGTCCAGAAGATAGGCGCCACTCCGAGAAGCCCTTTTAAGACTGCAGCCCCTTCCGGCCATGCGCCATAATACAGGCAGATGATGACCGGCACCATAAGCAGCATACAAAGCGCCGACACGATCCAGATACGCCCGTAGAAATGTGATTTATCGTTATATGATGTATTCATAAGATTTCTTTCCTTTCTTTTTCATCGTAAACTTTTGAGTGAGAATGCCGCGCATTCTCTTAATGATTGCTGACGGATAAAAAAATCTCTACCCAATCATAGGTGTTATGATAATCGCAAAAACCATCGCCAGAATCATACTGATCGACAACGCATAAGTCTCTAACCATTTCATCTTGCAAACTTTGATGAGAATACCGCAGATACCCATAATCAACGCCGAAAACAGCAGTACGAAAATCGGTATCCAGCCTGCAAGCCCATTTCTGACATCGGTAAAGACCATTCCGAGAAATGCCGAGATCATTCCAAGAAACAGCGACGTCATAAACAAGTCGCCCCACTTACTGTCTTTGTTCTTGATTTTCATAATACCGCCCTGTATCTTTTTTAAACAGAGAGGAATCATGATCATTCCGGGAATGATTCCGAGTGTCATAACCCATGCGATCGCCGTATATGCCTTGGGATCGGTGATCGTATCCGCGAGAGATAACCCCAGCGCCGTCGCCGTGGAAGTGGCTGCCGGGAGTTCATATGTAATGGCGCCCACCACGCTCAAACGAATCCAAGGAAGCGGAATGCCAAGGAATTTAGACAAGGTCAGGATTCCAAGCAAAATAGAAATTGCCGGTGCGACCGTAAAAATCGCCGTAGATAAAATGGTCTTCTTAAGCTGCGACTTGTCCATACCGATTGCTACGCCGTGCCGGTATGCCCGCACCAGAAAAAAGACTGACTGAGCCACCACAAAGGCGATGACTACTGCCGCCAGAATAAATAAGAAACTGCTGTTTGGATCAAAATTCATACATAACCTCCTTCTCCGGTCTTGCCGCCAACTGGAAATGCGTTGCACTTTCCGGGGCGCAAGCCGCTGTATCTACAGAAGTGATCCTCATCGGAGTCACTTCTGTTATTATATCAGAGGTTTAGGAAAACTTGAAGACTGAAAAGAATGATCTGCACTCGAATTACCCTTTACACACTCTCAGAAATGGGGTGAGAATAAAAAGTAACACACAATGGAGAAACGACAGCCCACAAACTGTCGTTTCTCTATAATAAGTCTCATATTCTTAAATTTTATTAAATGGCTCTTTATAACACGCCACACTTCCCAAGTCTTCCTCAATACGCAAGAGCTGATTATATTTCGCCACACGGTCACTTCTGCAGGGCGCGCCTGTCTTGATCTGTCCCGCATTGACCGCCACCGCCAAATCTGCGATAAAGGTATCTTCCGTCTCACCGGAACGGTGTGAAATCACTGCCTTATAGCCGTTCTTCTGCGCCATCTCGATGGCATCCATGGCCTCGCTGACCGTACCGATCTGATTCACTTTGACGAGGATCGCATTTGCCACATTCAGCTTGATTCCCGCATCCAGCCTTTTCGTGTTTGTTACAAACAAATCGTCACCTACAAGCTGTACGCTATCGCCCAGCTTCTTGGTCATCATCTGCCATCCGTCCCAGTCATCTTCCGCAAGACCGTCCTCGATAGAGATGATTGGATACCGTTCCACTAACTCCTCATAATATGCTATCATCTCCTCGGTACTTCTGGTAATCTCCTGTTCGCCTTCTCCGTCATGATATTCACCACCCGCTTCATAACATTCCGTGACATGACTTCCCGCAATCTTGTCTCTGTTTCGTTTCAACTCTGTCTCTCCGGGGAAATGATATACGCCGTCGGTCTCGTCATAGAGTTCGGATGCCGCTACATCAAGAGCAATCTTAATGTCCTGTCCCGGTGTATATCCTGCCGCCTTAATAGACTCCACAATCAAGTCAAGTACTGCAAAAGCGTCCGGCAGCGACGGAGCGAAACCACCCTCATCACCCACACCGGTGGACAATCCTCTGTCATTGCATATCTTTTTCAGATTATGATAGATCTCCGCACAGATACGCAGTCCGTCCGCAAAGCTCTCCGCCTGCACCGGCATAATCATGAACTCCTGGAAATCCACTGTGTTGTCGGCATGTTTGCCGCCATTTAAAATATTCATCATCGGCACAGGAAGTAGTCTCGTGTAAGCACCGCCCAGATAGCGGTACAGCGGTATTCCCATCGCCTCGGCACACACCTTCGCACAGGCCATGGACACGCCCAGCGTTGCGTTAGCCCCCAGATTACTCTTGTTATCCGTACCGTCCTGCTCAATCAGAATACGATCGATAAGCCCCTGATCAAAAGCATTCATTCCCATCAACGCTTCCCTGATCTTCGTATTCACATTATTTACCGCTTTCGTCGTCCCTAATCCAAAATATCTGGTTTCGCCGTCCCGCAGTTCCACCGCCTCAAAGCGTCCTGTACTGGCGCCGCTGGGTACCGCTGCCCTTCCTACATACTGTGTCCCGCCTACTTCTTTTTCCACCGTTACTTCCGCTTCTACCGTCGGGTTTCCGCGAGAATCCAATATCTCTCTTGCATGTACATCTACGATCCTCAATTTCATAGCCATAAAAAACCTCCTGTGCGCAACCGCTTTTTATGGTTAGTATGCACACAGGAGGTTTTCTTTATTCTTATAACATATCCTTATTGCTTATAAAACACTTCCCCATTACACCAGAAATAATCTTTCGCATCTGAAATGCCGAGTATGTACCACGCAAGTTCACCGTCATGCGTTCCGCGCCAGTAGATTGCAAGTTCCGGGCACAAACCCCTGCCGCTCCTGTCCACCACATCCCACTCGTAACGCGCTTCACCGTAAAAACCGACTGCCGGATAATAGACGATCGCGTCCTCACCGTCAAATTGCAGTACTACATCATATTCTTTGCTGTCACCCACATCTTTCGGGTGATGATACCATGTTCCCTGCAACGCTTCTTTAGTAATTTTGTTCCAGTCTCCGAGCACATAATCATTTTCCACCGCCGAAGCGTCCGCATCCGTATGCAGATTTTCAAAAACCGACTCCTCGATCAGACAAGCCGCCTCTCCCGGCGCATTCGCTGACAAAGTTACACTGGCACCGACCGCACTGCCTTCAATAATATGATTGCTGAGAATGCCTTTCGTGCCGCCTACTATGTTCACTTTGACTTGGCATTTTTCCACCCGCATATCATCGCTTTGAAAAATCAGCGTAACAATCGTTCCTTCCTCATTCACCACGCCGTCCGTGCACTCAAGCATGCAGTAATTCGTATCACCCGCTTCAAGACAAAAACAATCAAATTCCGGATAATATATCTCCTCAAGCTCCGTATTTCCCTTCGCCAGCAGTTCATCGTATGTCAGTCCGACTTTTTCAAGCAAAAAAACATTCACATCCGACTTATTCATCACCCAAAAGTCCGTATATATCTCTTCCTGCCCATACCGGTCCAGATATGCCTGCTTCTGTTCATCCGTTCCCTCATGCGATATTCCTGCCCCGTTATAGAAAACTTCAAACAAATCAATCTCCGTAGGTACCTGCCATTCTGACAACAGGAACCCATAGTTAGAAAAATCGCGGACCCATTCAGTATACTCTGCCAATTCCTCCTCTGTCAGCCTCCTGCCACCCTCGGGTATCTCCAATACGCTGTCATCTGGCTGCTCGGCATTAACCGTTTTCGACGGTTCATTGCTCACCGCCGCTTCCACCGGCTCTTCTGCTTCATCTTCCAAAGCATCGCTTATATCGGCATCTTTAAAACCCTCATCCGCCTCTTCATCACTTCCGGCATCTTCATCCGACACATACGCCCCGCCCGGAAGTTCCGTCGTATCCTGCCCTGCCGTCGTGCCATCTGTCTTACCGCACCCCGTCAGGAAAACACCCATACTAATTCCCAACAATCCTATGAAATACTTTTTCACCCTTCCACACTTCATACTCTTTACCCCTACTCGTTCCGAATCGCCGCCAACGGACTAAGCTTCATAGCTCTTTTCGCAGGGAAAAATCCTGCAAGCATACCCACAAGTATCGCAAACACAAGCGATAGTCCCACAAGCCAGATTGGAATATAAGAAATCCCACTTGCATACTCACCCGATGCCTGCGCAAGTTTATTCATCACTGCGGAAAGAATATAACTCAAAATCAATCCGATGATTCCGCCGATAAATCCGATGAATCCCGCCTCCATTAGAAAAAGGCTTCTGATATTCCTCAGATCACACCCAAGCACCTTCATGACACCAATCTCTTTCGTCCGTTCATAGATGGACATCATCATCGTGTTGGTGATACCGATAGCCGCCACAAATAACGATACCGCACCGATACCGCCAAGCACCATCTGTATCGTAGCCATAGTCTTCTGATTCGACTCCACCCATTCTGCATTACTGTAAGCCTCATAGCCTAAATCTGTCAGATAGTTCTGTACTTCCATGACATTATCCATATTGTCTACATTGACATCCAACTCATTGTAGAATATCTCTTTGTAAGGCTTACCTGTCTTCGTCTGCGGCTGTCCGGGAATCACTTTATTTTTAAACATCTTCTTGAGCTGCGGAATGAACTGATCAATATCACAAAAAGTATACCAGCCATACTGTGACCAGCTTTCTTCATCAACCGCTTCCACTCCGCATGCCTCAATCATATACTTCTTTGGCGGTGGTATCGTCTGTCCGTCCTCCGTAGTACCTCCCGCAGAATAATAAGCATCCGTATCAAAAATGACAAAGATTGTATCATTCATCAGATCAATATCCGGCAAAATTCCCGTCTCCCAATAAAATCCTCCGTTTCCTTTGGGATTATAGAAGTTTTGAAGCACTTCGTTGCCATAAAAGAACGTGAGCTGCTCATCCTCACCGGGCAGCCGACCCTCTCCGATATCAATATCCATCTCTGCAAATGCTTCTTTCGGCATACCTCTGATCTGAAGATAACCCTCATAACTACCATACTTGGCAATAGCAGAACTTTCCAGAATCGGCCACACGGACTCCACATGCTCCAAGCCTTCTATCTCCCGGACCAGATCATCGTCTAACCGCTTCTCCTCCGAACTGTCACTGCCCCACGGTTCACGCACTGTAATCTGCGTCAGACTTCCGTAAGATTCCATCTGCTCCATCTGTGAACGGCTCAAGCCCAATCCCAGAGAAATCATGACTACGATAGATGCAACACCGATCACCACGCCGAGAACAGTCAGTACAGTTCTGATTTTTCTTTTCCATAAATTACCGCTGCTCATCCGCAGCAAGTCAAGGAATCTCATATATCACTCCACTCCAACCGTTGCTTTCTGCTCTTCATCTTACAACTTCGTATCGCTCTCGCCGCTCAGTTCCTTCTCCAGATCCGACAGGTCATCCGCCAGAAGTTTTGCCGCCTTTTGCTTTTTGCGCACAGTGAAAACTACTGCAATAACAACAATAACTGCCACGATCGCACTAATCACGATACCGATGATAAGCCCTTTCTTTGATCCTGTTTCCTCTTGCATCATCATATCGTCTCCCATCATCATGTCATCTCCTATCATCATATCGTCATAAAATTCTTCTGATACATACAAAGTAATCGGCTTCTCCATAGACGTCACATTACCAGCATCGTCCTCATAGGAAATCTCCATCATAATCGTTCCATCGTCCATAGTCGCCGCAATTCCGGTTAACATAACATCCACATTCCCCGTTGCACCCGACTGTAAATTTCCCACAAAAGCAGACGCCTCATCGATAGAATCCGCTATAAATTTCACTTGAACATTGTAGAGCGTTGTCTTACCCGTATTGTAGATACTGAACATCACGTTAGACTGTCCGCCCACTGTAATATCAGCCGGAACCACCTCGGGAATGCTCGTGTCAAAACGGCTCTCCTGCGAAATCGGAATAGACACGCTCGCCTTGTCCGTCAGATCGAACATAACGCCCGCATCATATTTCATATTCACATCAAGCACATAGGGCTTCTGCGCCAGATCCGCCTTCGCCGTCATCTCAATCACAATATCTGCCGCCGTATCCGCACCGATCTTATCCATATAAACAGAACTTGCGCCGGACGTAGGCAGAAATGCGGAGTAAGTATTCGTCTTATCCTCTCCTTCCGTCGCCGCCTGCATATCAAAAAGCACATTCGTTACCGCAAGATCCTTAGCGGTATTCTGTACATGTATCGTCAATGTAAAAGTATCCCCCGCAAAAACTTCCGCAGGACTAGTCTCAAATCCGGTCACAACGATACGGGGTTTAGCACCCGTCGTCTCCTGCCCGCTTCCGCCGATAATACCGCTTCCCGGTTTACCGACCGTCTTAACATACACCGTCAGCTCCGCCGGTTCCTCACAACGAATACCTGCCTTGGTATATGAGACGTTAAACTTAAGCGGATAGTAGCCGCTCATGACATCGCTTCTAACCGTAAAAGTAAAGGTAAACTCTCTTCTGTTCTCCATAGCGGCTTCCTTGGTCTTATTGCCCGGAATGTATGGCTCTGTCTGTAAGTAATTCGTCATATCCGGCTCAAAAGGCCATTCCGACACAACGGTAGATGTCTGCGGCTCTATGATCAGATCGTTTAACTCTTCCGTTCCGAAGTTCACGACCGGAAGTACGATTGATACCTTCTGTCCTGCGCTGACTGTCGGTGTCTGCCAGTTATCACCCACCTGAAGGAACTCGCTGGTAGTCATAGACACTGTCGCCACAGCGGTAGATTCCATGGTCGATTTCGTCTGTGCAACATACGCCCACAGTTCTGTGACTGACATCTCTGTATTCGCTATATAATATACCGCACTGTCAAACACTTTATGAAGATTCTCCATCACCTTCGCGTCAAGATGATATCTCACTTCCAGACTTTGCATATAGTAGAGCATATCCTCGTCTGCTGCCGCCCTGTCATCATTGTTGATCGCACTGTCTGAAGTACGGTTAATCGTATTACTGCTGACATAATCGACATTATCCTGGTTCTGCCCCTCTCCCGTATTATTATCACCGGGATTCTCAGAAGTTGCCTCGACATAAGGCATTGCTCCCGGCATCTGTGGTATCATCGGAACAGTCAATGCCACTGTCAGCCCAAATACCAAGGCAATCAGAAGTCTGCCCGTCTTTCTTTCCATGAATCGTCTTTCCGCATTCCATTCTCTCTTCTTCATCTTAGTTATCCGCTCCCTTTAGATCTTACCCTTTTCTATATACAAGTAACAGTTCAGTCTTCGCATTCACTGTTACTTATATTAACCCATCTATCAGTTAATATATCGGCTGATATCCGTCATACTTTTGCCTGAATCTCGTCGGGCATATCCATACCGCGCCTGTCCTCGATCTCAATGATCTTACCGTCCTTGATCCGAAGAACGATATCCGCAAAACCTGCCAGATAATTGTCATGCGTTACCATAACTAACGTCTGGTTTTTCTCCCGCACCACCTTCTTCATCAGATTCATTACTTCCACCGAAGTATTAGAATCCAGATTTCCCGTAGGCTCATCCGCAAAGATAATCTCCGGCTCCACCACCAGCGCCCTCGCCACGCCCACACGCTGCTGCTGCCCGCCGGACATCTGATTCGGTCGGTGTTTCTTGTGGTCGCTTAAGCCTACCAATTCTATCATTGCCTCCGCTCTCGCATTGCGCGTCTTTTTGTCCATTCCCTGAAAAGTGAGTGGAAGCGCCACATTCTCGATTGCATTCATGGTTCCCATCAGATTGAAAGACTGAAAAATAAATCCGATATGTTCCCGTCTGAACGCGACAAGCTGATTCTCTGTCTTCGTTTCCATGTGCTCTCCTGCAATCACGATCTCCCCTTTAGTCGGCTTCTCCAATCCAGCCAACATATTGAGGAGTGTGGATTTACCGGAACCGGATGTCCCCACGATGGAACAGAAATCGCCTCTGTTGATTGTGAAACTGACACCGTTTAGCGCCCGCACTTTCGTCTCTCCAACCCGATAAATCTTATATAAATCTGTAACACTGATCACAGGTTCTCCCTGTCCCGTCTTCATGGTCATTCCTTCCTCATATATCAAAATTTATTGTTCGCCGGCTACAAACGCAGTCGCTTCTTTGACAAAATCCGGATCCTGTCCTGTATAGAATTTATAATATACGCCGAACTGGCTTCTGTCATACGGGTAAGTTGTATCCTTCTTAAACGTGATATAAATATCATAGTTATTGTCAAGGTCACTCTCATGATTCCATGACCCGGACATATACTCCGGATAGATATTCGGAACGATCTGTGCAATATCTTCCTCATTCGTAAAAGTCTCCGTGACGGATAGATCGCCCTCGTAAACGGAATCTGCAACCCTTGTCGCCTGCGCAGTCACAGCGCTGTCATAGGCAAGCGGATCGATCATATCATCATAGTTTCCGTCCTGCTGGAGCTCATAATGATAGTTTGTGATCGTAATATCCGCAATATCCTCTGGGTTAAGTTCCACCGGATAATAAGCTTCCTTGGAATCCAGATACGCTATCGTATTGTCAAAACTGTCATATACATTAAGACTGATATTAAACCACTCTGGAAAGTTCATAGAGATCCTGCCGCACGGGTGATTGTTGACTGCCAGTGAGAAATCAAAGTTCTCCATATCTTTGATATATGCCTCGCGAAGCATCTGTACCTCCTCTGCCGGCAACGCCACCTTGGCAGCTCCATTGCTGTATGTCATGGAAAGCACATCTGTAAAGCTATCCTCATCGGTCAGAATCTGATAAGTTCCCTCTTTAAACTCCCTCGTTCCGACGATCCTGTTCATCAACTCTTCGCTTCCCGCATTGGCAAAATCAACAAAGAAACGTCTTCCAACTCTTCTGCCCGAATTTAATCGATACAGTACATTGATGGTTCTCGGATCAGTCATATCCTCCACATTTTCCACTCTTGCCTTATCAGCAAGCTTAAGTATCGGTTCCACATCGGTAAGGTACATATGTTTCTCGGAAAACTCCGCCGGATCGACATAATCGTAGTCTTCATCCCAGAACGATCCATAATAATCCACGCTCACGGCAGCACTGTCCACTTTGTCTGACGCCGGTATATAATCGTCGTATCCGAATAAATCCATCTTGAAGATCAGAAATACAAAAACAATTCCTGCAACGGCTATGCCGCTGGACACAAGATGTTTAAAAAGGCTTCTGATGTCAAAGTCATAGATAACTTCCATGACAGCACAAACAACAAAACAGCCACCAATCATGCTTACTGCTGTCAACATCGTATTTTCATATGCGGCGTTATGTACCCATAGCCCTACGCTGAGCCCCAGCGGGATTGCCGCGGCAACTTTCATAAACGGCTCTATCCTGACAAATGCAACCGCCTTGCCCGCCGCCTCCGACGGACGTTTCCGATAGCACCACCATGCCACTGCCAGAATCACTACCGCCAGTATAAACCATTTGCCACAGTAAGGCAACATCCCCTTAGCCAGTTCCTGCACCCCATCTGCACGCTTTAATTCCCATGTTTTGCCAAAATAGTCATATAATGCTGATAATTTCGGGTTATGTGTCACATAGAACCCGGACACTGTCTCAAAAAAAGAGTACTGCAGATTCTCAACAAAATTATAAATCGCTGCCTCATAGATTGCTAATCCTCCTGCCACGCACACAGTGACAAAACGATTGCCAGTTATCATCACCGCCAGTATGACCGTGTGATACATCACCAGAAAGAACAGCAGATTCCAGATAAACCCTAATCCGATCACAGCCATCGCTTCCCCGTTCACCGCGCCCTGTGCCGCCGCCATTACGGTACCGATCAGAAGACTTGCTAACGTAGAAACCAGATACATGATGATACCGTTTACATACACTACTGCAAATCTTTTATTCTTGTCCACGGGTACGCTGTGATACATATCGATCTTACGCCTGTCATAGAGATAGGAGAATCCTTGTACGCCTATGATAGCCGCCAGCACGATCAATGGGAACATCAGATTATCCTGAAAACCCAATGCGTCCTTCGTCGCCTGATACAATGCATTCTTATACTCTTCTACTGTCCTGTATATGCCTTCCGCATTCCATCTTCTAATACGGCTTAAGTATACCGTCAATACGCCCACATACATCATTAACTGCACCATAACGGTTACGATCCACACCCATATACGCCGTTTGTGATTTTCTTTACTGCTATCCCAGAATGAGTTTTTTGATGTCATATCCTACCACCTCCGTTTCACTGATAAAGATTTCCTCCAACGACAACGGAAGTACTTCATAAAACACCGTGTCCACCGTAGCAAATCTGGCTGTCACTTCTTCTCTCGTTCCTCTCACGGTAAATGTTCGCAAAGACCCTCTCTGTTCTTTCTTGATGACCTCCATGCCGTTTAATGCCTTGAGCTCATCTTCCACCGTAGTAAACACACACTGTACCTTCTGGATATTGCACTTCATATCTTCCAGATCCTTTGATAGCAGCACGCCGCCCTTATGTAACAGACCCACATGGTCACAGATATCCTCAAGCTCCCTCAGATTATGGGATGCGATCACCGGCGTCAGTCCCCTCTCTTCCATCTCTTTTGCGAAAATGGATTTGATGCCCTGACGCATCACCGGATCAAGCCCGTCAAAGGTCTCATCGCACAAAAGATACTTGGTATGCGCACAAATACCCAAAAGGAGCGCGAGCTGCTTCTTCATACCCTTGGAAAAAGTTCCGATCTTCCTGCGCTTGTCCAGATTAAAACTTTCCAGATACTTATAAAATTCCTCGCTGTTGAACTCTTCATAAACGCCTCTGTAATACCGCTCCATAGTCTGAGCATTGGCATTGGCAAAAAAATACGGTTCATCCGCAATAAAGAAAAGTTTCTTCTTTGCCTCCACATTGTCATAAACGGGCATATTGTCCACCGCTACCGTGCCGCTGTCAGGCTTTAACACACCGGACACCATACGCAGCACGGTACTCTTACCGGCTCCGTTGGTTCCGATCAACCCAAACACGGTATTGTCTCTTATCGTTACACTGACTTCATCAACTGCCTTAATCTTCTCAAAAGTCTTCGTCAGATTATGTATTTCTATCATAGATTCCTTCCTTTCTGCCTAGAGCGCTTCAATTTCCCGGATCAGCTCTGTTTTAGACATGCCGATATCCAGCACCTCTCTTACAAGCGCCAGTATCTGTTCGATATATTCATTCTTGCGCTTATCGATCAATCCGCTGTCTCCCGACACAAAATTACCCCTGCCCTTGACAGTATAGATAAAACCCTGCCGTTCCAGTTCCGCATAGGCTTTCTGTATCGTATTCGGATTGATGGAAAGTTCCATCGCCAGATTCCTCACCGACGGTAACTGTTCGTCCGCCTGTATCGCACCCTTTAAGATCAATGTCTTGTAGCGTTCCACTATCTGTTCATATATTGGGCGGGTGTCCTTATAATCTATGAGTATCATTATTGCTCCTTTCTTTGAGATATACCTTTTACCCCCCCCACTAACAATACCAACTGTACTATTAGTGATGGTACACTTAGTATACGCGCGATAAATAAATGTGTCAAGCAAAAAGGCACACATGGTCAGACCACATATGCCTTCTTTTCATCATTTTATTATAACTGCTATATTACCTTCCTACTTTACTAACAAAGACTTCCCTGTCATCTCTTCCGGCTGTTCCATCTCCATCAGCTCGATGAGTGTCGGTACGATATCCGCCAGACATCCACCCTCTCTCAGCTTATAGGCGGGATCTGCGTTAACAAGGATAAACGGTACCGGATTAGTCGTGTGAGCCGTAAACGGTGCACCTGTCTCGTAGTCAACTAACTGTTCTGCATTACCGTGATCGGCACAGATAAACATAACGCCGTCCACCTCTTTGATTGCCTCCACCGCACGTCCGACACATTCATCCACTGCTTCTACCGCTTTGATTGCAGCCTCTTCCACACCGGTATGTCCTACCATATCCGGATTTGCAAAATTGATAATGATCACATCATACTCACCGGACTTGATACAGCCTACCAGCTTATCACACACTTCATATGCACTCATCTGGGGCTTTAAGTCGTAAGTCGCCACATCCTTAGGAGAGTTTACCAAGATTCTCTCCTCGCCCTCATTAGGTTCCTCAACGCCGCCGTTAAAGAAGAAAGTCACATGTGCATACTTCTCAGTCTCCGCAATTCTTGCCTGCTTCATATTATGAGCGGCAAGCCACTCACCGAAGGTATTGGTCACGGCAATCTTATGGAATGCCACTTCCTTGTTCGGGATCGTGGGATCATAATCGGAGAAGCATACATAGGTCAGATCCAGTCTCTTTTCTCTGGCAAAACCCTTGAAATCATCATCGCAGAAACTTCTGGTGATCTCTCTCGCCCTGTCGGGACGGAAATTGAAGAACACTACGGAATCACCGTCCTTGATCGTAGCTACCGGCTCACCGTTTTTCTTAACGACAGTAGGCTTTACAAACTCGTCAGTCTCATCTCTGTCATAGGATGCCTGAATACCTTCCGGAGCGCTTGCTGCCTCTAAGCCTTCGCCTTTAGTTAGCGCAATATAAGCCTTCTCCACTCTGTCGTAGTTGTTATCTCTGTCCATTGCATAATAACGACCTGTCACGGATGCCACTTCACCCACACCGATCTTCTTCATTTCGCTCTCTAAATCTTCTACAAATCCCCTGCCGCTTGCCGGAGGTGTGTCACGTCCGTCCAGAAACGCATGTACATACACCTTGCTCAAACCGTTTCTCTTAGCAAGTTCCAACAAACCATAAAGATGTGTGTTATGACTGTGCACACCGCCGTCGGACAACAAACCGAACATGTGCAGAGAAGAGTCATTCTTCTTACAGTTGTTGACCGCATCAAGAAGCGCCGGATTCTCAAAAAATGTACCGTCCTGAATCTCCTTGGTAATTCTTGTAAGTTCCTGATACACAATACGTCCTGCACCCATATTAAGGTGCCCTACTTCGGAGTTACCCATCTGACCGTCGGGAAGTCCTACCGCCATACCGCTGGCATTTCCTTTCACAAAAGGATACTCCTCCATCAGTCTGTCCATCACAGGCGTCTTTGCCTCCGCAACCGCATTGTGCTCAGTCTTCTCATTCAGACCGTAGCCGTCCAAGATCATTAATACTGCTGGTTTTTTTCTCATAATCATTCTCCTTTTCTGCCTATTATCAATCCTGTGGCTTCAAACTGCCGCAAGTCATATCTGGTCCGTATTCTCCGCTGACCGCCATCTTTCATTATAAAAGATTGATTTCTTATCGTCAACTGCCGTCAATCGGTTCAATAATCGATCTCCCATTCATGCTCTCCACCCCAATCGCCAATGGCGCTGGTCGTAATTCCCTCCGCCGATCTGATCTCCGTGTCAAACCGGAAATTCATCTGCGGTTCATACTTATTGCCTATTTTGACATTGCTGTACAAATAGCATACCCTGTATTCCGTATGCCCGCCCGTCGCACTGTCCGCCACAGGCAAATAAGAAATAGTACTCCTCTGTATGCCGTCGTCCTCCTGCTTCGAACCCCATACCTTAATAATACCCTGTTTATTGTTATATTCCTCCTCACTAAGGAAAGAAAATCTCACCTGATCGTTTTCGTTATGTAACACGATCTGTTCCTTATTGACCGGAATATAGACCTCTCCTTCCCAGTAACCGGAATTTTCATTGATAAAATCATCCCTGATCTGCTGATAGGATTCCTGCACGATCAGATCCCTTGCATACGCATAGTTCCCTGACTCAAACTCCGCAAAAGCGGCGCCAAAATACTCTTCCACTTCCTGCGCCCGGTTAAGACATGCAATCGTCTCCGTGATCTGCGCATCTGCGACAACGGAATTGATTTCTGTGAGCAATGCCGTATACTGCGCCATATGCGGTACACTGATCCGAACATAAGGCATGTCGATCAACGCATACTGCGTCAGAATATTCTTAAGGCTGTCCGATGGCGCACTCCGATACACTGCCAAAAGCCTACGCACTAACTGCTCATATTCCACATAGCTGCATGTGTCCTGAGCCGCATCTTCATCATAAAACATCATACATGTCTGATTTTCTTCTGTCACTCTGAAAAGACGCTCATAGCATGTTCCCATGAGTTTCAACGCATCTTCCTGCACCGGCTTCTGCTCCAATACCTGAATGCACTTATCCACCGTTGCAAGCGTACAATTTTTGTTATTGATCTCCCTCACTGCCTCATTACATATAACGATACAATAATAATCGAGAAGCCCCTGATCCTGAGTCTGCTGCCAGCCTGTATACAGAGTCTGTTTCGCATCCTCCGTCATTTCCTGAGCCAGATAATTCTCCGCTATACCACGGTATGCTTTCACGGAACTAGGATCAAGTTCCAGCGCTTTCTCATATGCACTCTGTGCCTCGGCATATTCCGCACGCGCAGCACATTTCTCCCCTTTAGACAGACTACGTGATAATCTCATAGGGGGTGTACAGAACACCACAGCTCCGATCACCACAGCCACGATGATTACCGAAGATACCGCCATTATGATCTTCTGTCTTCTGACCTTACGAAGCCGCGCCGCTTTTCTTCTGGCGCGCACCTCATCCCTGCTCTTTACATGAACATCAAAATCTTCTTCATCTATTTCTTTTCTGCCGGAACTCTTTTTTCTTGTATCAACAGGCACCTTTTTAACCGGTTTCTTCCTGCCGCTTGATTTTTTCTTCCGAGCTGGCGGCTTACCTCCACTCGCCGGCTTCTTCTTAACTACTACGCCATCTTCGTCTGATGCTTTCTTCTTACTTACCGGCTTATCTGTATCCGCAGATGCTTTTCGAACCGACGGCTTGTCCCCTTCTACAGGTCTCTTCTTAGCTGCCGGCTTATTTCCGCTCGCAGGTTTCTTCTTAGTTACCGGTCTGTCTTCATTCACCGACTTCTTCTTAACTGCCAGTCTGTCTTCATTCACCGGCTTCTTTTTAACTGCCGGTCTATCCTCTACAACAGACATTTTCGTCCGTCCATGTTCCTCAGCCAAATTGTTGCCATTATGACTCATCTTAACCCTCATTTCCGTACATCAATAATAATGCCCCATACATTCACAATACTAGCATATCCAGTAGGATTTTGTCTAGGAGATCGTCATTCATTGTATACGATCTTTTATCGCCGTGATACAATAATAGAGTAAACTTTTCATTATATAGTATATTTACACAAGGAAGACTTCACATGAAAAATAATGTTGAAAATCATATACGCATACAATATCAGAGCAAACTCTACGATCTTCCCTACACACTAGTCCGCAGCAATCGCAGGAGCTGTTCAATCAGCATTTCGCCCGACGCACAGATTACGCTGCGCGTTCCCATGCGTACCACCGACAAAGAAATTCAGCATCTTCTCGTTGACAAACGCCTCTGGATCATCACCAAATATCTGGAAGCCCTGAAAAAACAACAGGAACGCCCTGCATCTGATCTGACCGACACCCAGCGTGCCGCCCTCGAACAAAGATACATCATGGCTGCCAAAGAGTATTTTCCCAAGCGAGTCTCCTATTACCAACAGTTTACCGGCGGCTCCTATGAGCGTATCTCTATCAGAGACCAGAAAACCCGCTGGGGAAGCTGCAGCGCAAAAGGTACGCTTTCTTTCAACTGGCGCCTTATGTTAGCGCCACCCACAATCCTTGATTATGTGGTCGTCCATGAACTGTGCCATCTGACCTATATGGATCACTCTGCCGCCTTCTGGCAGAAGGTAGAATCCGTCTATCCCGACTACCGCACTGCCCGCAAATGGCTAAAAGACCACGGACATGAACTGGTATTATGATCTGTCCTGTTTCTTAGTTTTGATCCGCAGCGATGCATAGCGGCTGTTTCTGTTTTCTGCGTATGGTTTTCCTTTGCCACCGTGCGTTTGCCTGTCACTTTTTTTATCCTGTCTTGTACTGTCGCTCCTTCTGTTCTGCCTGCCGGTGTCGTCTCTTCCATTCTGTCTGCCAGAGCCGCCTTTTCTGCCCTGTTTTCTACCGCCGTCTCTGTCACCGCGTCTTGTGTCTTTTCTATCAAAAAATGATTTCTCCGGCTTGATATCTTCGATCTCATCACCCAGCTTCATCTGCATAAATGCTGCCGCTATCTGTGTGGCGCTGTACTGTCCTAATGCGATCTCATCAAGAATATACTCTGTGGCACGACTGATATCCTGCTGTTCAATCACCTTTACCGCCTCTTTCAATATCTTAGCAGCTTTTCTTGCGGTAATATCCGCCGCACTGGGAACCTTACGCTCTTTGATCTTGGTATGACAGATACGCTCAATATCCCGTATCTTGTATGCCTCTCTTCCCACTACCAATGTGAAGGAACGCCCTGTCTTGCCGGCACGCCCTGTCCTGCCGATACGATGCACATAATACTCTATGTCTTCCGGCACATCGTAATTATAGACTGCCTCCACATCACTCACGTCAATGCCTCTTGCCGCCACATCGGTCGCGATCAGAATATTCGCCCTTCCGCTGCGGAACAGATTCATCACCGTATCTCTTTGATGCTGGGACAAATCTCCGTGCAGACCTTCCGCCTCGTATCCACGGTTTTTCAAATGCTCTGTCAACTCGTCCACCATACGCTTCGTATTGCAGAAAATCAACGCCCGCTTCGGATCATAGTAATCAATCAACCTACAGAGCACCTCTTCCTTATCCTGCCTGCGCACTTGATAATACGCCTGCTTGATGAGTGGAATCGTCACCTCCTTCGGTGTCATCCGGATATATGCCGCGTCCTTCTGATATGTTTTGGTGAGTTCCAAAATCGGTTTCGGCATTGTCGCCGAAAAAAGCCCGGTCTGCCGCTCCTTAGGCATATCGCGCAGAATCGTCTCTATATCCTCGCGGAAACCCATGTTAAGCATCTCGTCCGCCTCGTCCAATACCACTGTATGCACATTGTTCATCTTTAACGTATGTCTGCGCATATGATCCATCACCCTTCCCGGAGTGCCAACTACGATCTGTACGCCGCCCTTCAGGTTCTTGATCTGCTTGACAATATCCTGTCCTCCGTAGATCGGCAAAACCTTAATGCCCTGCATATACTTGGCAAATTTGCGCAACTCATCAGCCGCCTGCATAGCAAGTTCTCTGGTCGGACACAAAATCACCGCTTGAAGATTCCTGTTTTCAGGATCAATCTTCTGCAGGATCGGAATGCCGAAAGCCGCCGTCTTGCCAGTGCCCGTCTGTGCCTGTCCTATGATATCCTGTCCCGTCATAAAAAGAGGAATCGCCTGCTCCTGAATTGGCGTCATCTGATCAAACCCTAACTCTTTGACAGCGCGCAAAATTCTCTCATCAATCTTCGCATCTTCATATTTCATACATGACTCTCCATCAGGGGTATCTGTTTTCCCATCACAGAGGTCATCATAGCGTTGCTGCGTTATGATCTCCTTCTCTAAGAATTCATCAAATTGCCTGTTACTTTTTGTCTTGTTACTCATAATTACTCCATTTCCATTTTTATTATATAAAACTCTCCTAATTACAGCAGAGTTATACTCATTGACCGCGACCTCAACGATATCTAATTACCTAACACATGATAATTGCTGCCATATTCGCGCCGATTGCCCGAATATGGCAGCATATACGATACAGTCAGATCCCGCAAAGAACACACCAGCCGGCTCATCATCTGCGGGAATAAATCTATATTGGATATGATCCTTTTACTACTATGCCATATATATTCTGCGAAGCTTGCTCACTGCCCTGTCAGCGATTAGACATTCACCATGCTCCTGCAAGTACAACAGCCTCTCTTCGGAAACTGCGATCAGATTTCCAAATTCTACTGCCTGTGCACTGATCTTGTTAAACATCTTGTATGATAGCCTGTTCTTCTCAATTACAAGGTAATATACCTCACCTTCTTTGTAAAGATGGCTCTTCACGGATATATTGGTCGGAATCGACGCGGTATACTGCATCGCCTGATGAAGTGTAGCAAAGACAAACATCCGTCTGTTCTCATCAAACTCATCAGCCGCATATTCCTGTATCCCATTCTGTTTCCTTTCCTCCTGTTTGTTAAGTTCTGCACTGACTCCCTGCAGAACCTCTTTCAAATGCTGTAAGATATCCCTGAATCCCGCCGGACTGTCATTGGTAAAAGTAACTGCCAGTCCCTTATCCTTCAGAGGTGTGATCTGCATAGCGATACTCTCCCCGCTGATCGTATAACCCACTTCATCATGAGCACGTTCTATGATATCACGCAGGAACTCCTCGCCCTTCTCATTGCGTTCAAAAATATCGGATAATGTCAGACCATACTCCAGCATATCTTCTTCTGTAATAATACATTGTACTGTTGCATCATTGATTTTCTTATATTTCATATAACCCGTTATCCTCTGTTTTCCCTCTGTCACCGACCGTACATAATATAACATATATCATGTGTATGAACAAGCCGAATTACCTCTGTGCTACGTCTTTCCATAAAGATGCATAATCATTCTAACACAAAAATACGCAATAAGAAAGAATCTTATCGCGTATTTGCTCATTATTTGCTGAAATACACCTTAAAAAGCTTACACCAGCCCTTTTACGCCTTATTTTAATGCTGCATTGACTCTGTTTTCGTCTACTGACGGCGCCCCAAGCGTGAATTTCCTATCCCCAAATGTACCTATCTCCACCGGACAGTCTATGATCGGCAATCCTCTGTACAGTGTCTCTCCCGTTTCCGCTATCTTTAATCCGATACATGTGCTTAATCTGATCGTGCCGTCCTCATCCATGAAATATCCTACGACAGAACCGTCCCAAACAACCTTACCCACCGTGTACTCCGCGTACTCGGAAATGTCGATTATTCCCACTGTCATATCTTTCTCGTAAGTGACAAGTACCTTATTTTCATCTTCGTTCAGAACAAAACCTACCGTATCTCGGAATTGCTTCTTGCACTCCTCCTCATCAAATGCATACAAGTCTATTGTCCCTGTATCGTATCTGTCCGCCAGATAGAGTTTCCATACCTCGCTCGTTCCGGTATTCTGCGTGCATACCTTAAATGCAAAGCTCCTCGGAAGCCCTTCCGGCGTCTGCTCAAGCATCATGACTTCTATACCGGACTGATAAACCGGCATATGCCATAATATATCCCAAGTATTCACATCGCCATCTATCATCACTTTCATTCCGCGGCAGCCATACATCTCTGTATACAGCCCGTATATTTCGATTCCATACTCTTCGTCTTGATAAAGCCGGCACCACCCGCCGTCCTCAATAGGGCTTTGACCGCCGTCATACAGATACGCTGCGCACTCTGCTGTGTCCAACGATTCTGCTGGTACTGCTGACTCTAATACATCATCTTCTATCGAATCAAGCAATGCAGCAAATTCATCCGCCGTCGCCTGCTGCCATTCTTCCTTGATTTCCTGCATCGGCTGATTGATTTCATCAAGTTGGTCTTGAAGTGTTTCCTGCTCCTCTTGCACTTTTTCCTGCTCTATCTCATCAAGGCGGTTTGCTATCGCGGCGTTCTCCATCTGTTCAATTTCTTCCGCTTCTGCACGCATCGCTGCCTCTTCTTTCCGTTGTGCTTCTTCCGTCTCCGCCACTGCACCGGCATCTGCCTGTATCGCTCCTGTAAATGCGCACCCGCACGTCAATACCGCTATCAAGCCGACAATTCCCACCGTCACACCATTCTTTTTCTTCGCCTCCGCAATCGCTGATACTCTTTCTTTTACCTTTTTGCCACTGTCGTTCATCATCAGCACCGCACCGATATAAGGCTGTCTGCTTTGTCCGTCAAACGCCAATTCCAGCAATGTCCTTCCGTAGGCAAACCGCTCTGTCTCTCCCAACAAGCCGATTGCCCTCTCGTCACATGCAAGTTCACTGTCCTGCTTCGATGCATAAGCCGCCAGCCACACGAGCGGATGAAACCAATAGACTATACAAAACATACAGCGTATAAACGCCCACCAGTTATCTCCCTGTACAGCATGGGAATATTCATGCGCCAGAACATGCAATAACTCATCATTCCTGCTACATAGTTCCGGGCTGATATAGATATTACTTCCCGCCATACACGGTCCTGGCAATCCCTGAACCGTATAAACATGCACTCTGTGTTTTGTCAGCCGCTCACTCCATTCACTCGGAAGATCACTCAGGATAACTTCTTTTCGTGTTCTATGCAGATAGGAAATAAAACGCATCTGTCCCACTGCCATATATCCGCCTATTGCCACGATCCCCACTATCCATACTCTTATAATAATATAGAACAACCTACCTCTGCCATTTTCTGCCGGACTTTGCATTTTCTGATTCTGTACGCTGTCTGTACCCAATGCTTCCGAACCGTTTCCTAAACCTACCGTCTCCGCCGTTGCAAGCCCCGTCGTTACCATTGTCCTTCCCGATGTTGCCCCAATCATCAGCCCATCCATATATTCTTCAATTCCAGCAGTATATTCTGCTCCATACGTTGCCACATATCCCACATCGTTCACAGTTTGTCCGTTTTCGGCTGTATCGTAAAGCTGCCCCTGTCCATCTTGAATATTCTCTGCCACAAAAGACTCCATAGCTCCTTGCAGACTCATCACGCTGAAAGGACTGCTGCCGATGCTTCCCGGTATGATAAGCCGCAGCGCCACCATGATCCACAGCGCATATCTTAACCGCATACTGATTCTGCCTTTTGTCAGACATCTTATAATCATGACCACTACTATCAAAACAGACGCGCCTGTAATCATCTTAATCATATATCATCCCTCCCCTGTTTCTCTTCCGCTCTGCGCAATATCTCATACATCTCTGCAATTTCATCTCTGGAGAGCGCATTCTTCTCTACCATAGTGTTGAGCATTAGCCCCATTCTGCCGTCAAACACTTTTACCAGAAAATCCTCCGTCTCCTGCAATACCGCCTCGTCCTTCCTGATATCCGGATAATACAGCTTTGCTTTCTCACCTTCCTCATGGTGGATTGCCTTCTTCTCCTCCATACGACGCAAAAACGTCATCACCGTATGCTTCGTCCACCCCGTTGTCTCCTTAAAATGATTCGTAATCTGCATCATCGTCCGGGGTGCCTCCTGCCACAGCAGGCTCATCACCTTCCACTCCGCTTCTGATAATTTAACCATGTCTTCCTCCATATATTATGTAGCGCGGGTATTTATCCCAATATTAATATTAATTTAGGTTTACATTTGCCTACCTCAACTATAACAATACGGTAGTCATTTGTCAACCATTAATATTAATACCAACATATGCCCTTCTACCCACATACACCACATATAAACTTCAAATTGTGTTTGCAATTTTGATTTTTTTGTAAAATTATTCGACTTTTCTATTCCATTTTTTATTTTTATCTGTTAAAATAGTGTTAAGAAAATAAGATTCCTGCCGATACTATTAATAGAACAAGAGGTTCACTATAGTACTATCCAAGGAGGGATTACCGCAGTATATGCATATGAAAAGAGTTATAAAGTGGAAGCGGTTATGGCGATTACCCCGTTAAAGAAAGTTTCTTCTAATGACAAAAATCACCAGTCCAAGCAGAACCCATCTCAAACCTTCGCGCAGACATTCTTTTCTGAGGTTTTAGATGAGGCATGTGATCGGGAACATGAAAAACACATCCACGTCTGTACTAACGGTTACACCAAGGATGCTCTTCCCTATTACAATTTTATCAAGATGCGCGAGTATCGCTAAAATAAGCCGATGTGATAGCCATATTATCACATCGGCTTTTATGATTTATATCCTATATGTCACTCTACTGTAACTGTTTTGCCAAGTTAAATATCTCTTCCAGCATTTCTTTACATGCCTGCATATTCTGCACCGTTGCCTCGGAAGTTCGCAGTCCCTCCACACTGGAAGCCGCCACTTCCTCACTTGTGGCAGACAACTGTGAAATATCATCGGAAATCGCGTTGGTACTGTCTATAATGCTGGCAATAGTCGTTTCACATGCCTTCACATTCTGCAACATATTCTGCACTTCCGTATCCACAGACTCAAATTTCTCTTTTGTAGCTTCAATCAGCTCGCTCTGCTTGCTAATGGATACTACCGCACTGTCAACACTCTCATTGACGCTCTTCGTGTCCAGAATCAATTCATTAATAATGTTTGTGATACTGTTAGAAGCATCCTTTGTCTGCTCGGAAAGCTGTCTGATTTCCTCTGCAACTACAGCAAAGCCCTTGCCTGCCTCTCCCGCACGCGCCGCCTCTATAGAAGCATTGAGTGCCAGCAGATTGGTCTGACTGGAAATGGAAATAATCGCTCCGATGAAGTTCTGTACTTCCTCCACTTTTTCGCTCAGCCGGTTGCTGACTTCCACGGTTGCACCGCTCGCTTCCTCTACGTTCTGTGCCTGTTTTCTTAAGCTCTCAACAACTTCCGCACCCTGAATAACCATATCATTTGTTCTGTCGGAAGCTGCGATCAATCCCTGCATACTCTCTTCCACCGCATCCGTATTACTGCGGATATCCATACACATATCCGCCTGTCTCTGAATGGACTGTGCCGTGGCATCGGTACTTTCCGCAATATTTGTCATAGCAAAATTGCTGGTATCCACATTACCCTGAAGATCATTCAGCTTGCCCATGGCACCATCAAAATTCTCAATAATACTTCCGGCAACCTGAAGCATTTTCTGTTGATTCGCTTCCTGTTTCGCTGCCGCTTCTGCTACAGTATTTACGTTTTCCTCATTAAACTGTGTTAAAAGCTTGGAAACTGCACACGATGCATATGCCACTAACGCGATCGTCAAAAGTGCCATAACTGAATCTTCAAGCTGTGATTTGTCCATCAAAAATGTTCTGATCAGATTCACTATAACGATCTCCGCATTACCGGCAATCAGCAGTTTCCTGTTATAATATGCCATAGCGCCGAATAATACCGGAAAAGCATATGCGTAAACCCCCGTACCTGTGCCAAACAATACGATCACTGTATATGCGATCGTAGCACATATCGTCATACCGAGCGCACCTTTCTTCTGATTTTTCCATAAGACATAGGATATGATTGTTCCTATGAGCATCAATACTGAAATAAATACTCTCAAAAATGGTAATGAATCCATTTGCGATGTTAGAGATGATAACCCCATGATTAATATGAAATACACCAAAATTACTACAACAATTGAAAATACCGTTTTGTTTGCCCGCCTGTACTGTGATTCTGTCATTTTATTCTCCTCCTTTATCTGCCTTATTTTTCTTGACATCACATTTACATATGCTCTTAAACATTTTACTTTTTATATCACTGCTTTTATGACTGATTGCCTTCTTGGATCAACTCTGGCGGCAGCCATTTCCTAAGTATGGCTCCCAACATTTCAAGACTGATCGGCTTCGGCAGGAAATCATCCATTCCTCCCACCAGGAACTCATCTTCCATGCCCTTGACCGCATTGGCTGACAATGCAACGATCGGAAGACTTACCGCGTATGGAGTGCCGATTGCCCGTATTAATTTGGTCGCCTCAATACCGTCAAGTTCAGGCATCATATGATCCATAAACACCAGATCATACTGCACCTGTCTGCGGATCATATCTACACTATCCTGTCCGTTATCAACCAGATCAGGTACTATGCCGAATTTCCTAAGAAGCCCCGTCGCGACGCGAAGATTTACTTTATTATCATCCACGACAAGTACTTTGGCTTTCGGTGCCGTGAAATCAATGGTAAACTGTTTGCGCTCCACGATCTTTTTATTTTTGCTGTACTCACAAGGTGATGCGTCTATGACTTTCTGCACTATATCAAAATAAAATGTGCTGCCCTTGCCATACTCGCTTTTCACATTGATACTTCCGCCCATATTCTCCACCAAAAGTTTAGAAATAGACAATCCTAATCCTGTTCCTTCCACACCTCGGTTCTTCCGCATATCTACCTGTTCAAAGGAATGAAACAGCTTCGGCATATCTTCCTCTTTGATTCCGATACCCGTATCTGTTACACTGACTCTCAGCCGTCCCGTATCCTCTTCCAGCGGTTGCCATGATGCGCTTAATGTGATCGTGCCCTCATGAGTAAATTTCATCGCATTACCCATGATATTAATGATGACCTGCTTTACCCGGCCGATATCACCGTACAACTTACGCGGTACACTATCAGACACTTTCGCGATCAGTTCTACCGGTTTCCCCTTCATCTTGATCTCCATCATACTCATCACATCATGAATCATCGACGCGAAATAATATTCCTCGGGTATGATAGGCATCTTGCCAGACTCAATCTTAGAGAAATCCAAGATATCATTGATAATGCTTAAAAGTCCTTCGCCCGACGTCTTAATAGTCTCCGCATACTCTTTACCCTGCTCTGTCAGATTCTCATCTAACAGCATGTCCGTCATTCCGCAGATTGCATTCATCGGCGTTCTGATCTCGTGTGACATATTTGCAAGAAAAGCGCTCTTTGCTTCATTAGACGCTTCAGCCTGATGCATTAAACGCTCCATCTCCTCCATGTTATGCTTGATCGTCATCGTATTCTCTACTGCGATCATGGCAAGTACGCTACACCCAAACAGAATACACATAACATTGATCAACATATTTAAAACACGAAGAAAATTTACAACAGAAACATTTTCAATTACATAACTGGGATTGCAAAAGCTTCCTATAGTCAACTCAAAAAAATAGAATGCACAGATTACCCAGAAATTTATCATCGGATGAAATATCTTTCTGCCCGGATTCTGACAATTTAAAACATAACTTGTCAGAAATGTAAACGGCATTACGGCGAGACAATAGAGGCCAAACTGCGTGCTCTCACCTAATATGTAAACAGATATCGAGGAATAGATAAGTATTTCTACGATGAATATATAATATACCAGCTTAATCCTGTTTTGTCTGGCATAATAGAAAGCCACCACATATGTCATTATGCTTAAAATATTCAGACGGCTCAAAAAAACAGCGCCCCCGATTCTTAAGCTGATCATCAGTATCAAATGTATGAACGTCAGTAGAATCGCACAAATCTGCAGGAACACATCATAATTCATAATATTCAGTTTAAACTGTCTTACGCGCTTCCATATCCTCGACAATCCGGTCATGACTGCTCCTTAATTACTATAGTTTCACCGCATTATTATTCATATTGTACAATAATACACCTCTAAAACGCAAGTCATATCATGGGAAAGCCATCCTGCCTTAAGCCACCTGCTCAGATCACATAATTATCCGATATCTGATTCTGCCATTCTACCAGGTCTGCCAATGTTACCCGGTCAACCACATCACTGATCGCAGCATCAAGCATCTGCCACAATCTCAAAGTCACACATGTTTCCTGTCTCTCACATGTATTGACATCCCCCTCCAGACATGAAACCGGCGCAAGTGATCCTTCCGTCAGCCTGAGAATCATACCCACCGTATACTTTTCCGGCTCTCTTGCCAGACGATATCCTCCCTGTGGTCCGCGAATGCTCTTCACATAACCAGCCTTATTCAACGTGGAAATGATCTGCTCCAAGTATTTATCCGATATTTCCTGTCTTGCGGCAATCTCTTTGATCCGCACCGGCTCTCCGGTATTATTTAATGCCAGATCCAGCATAAGTCTGAGTGCATATCTTCCCTTAGTCGAAATTTTCATGCTTAAAACCATACCCCTCTCGTGACCCACAAGTTTGTATCTTCTCTTTTCCTATCACTTCGATAGGCTTTATATGATTATTTATACTACTCTTCGCTATTTTTGTCAAATACTCCTAAAATATCAGTTGACCTATTAAGAAAAAGATTAAGCATTACGATATATAAAATAAGAAACGGTCAAAAGCAGATCGTACATAATTGAAACAAGTAAACGGATTTACGGAGCAGGCTAAGGAGGGCACAGCATGAACAAAGTAAGCGGATACGGCGTGTATCAAAATAATTATTATGACCAGTCTGTAGGGAACAAAAAAGATCAGTCTAAAACATCCCGAACAGATTCCGCTAAGAAGACAAATGGCACTAAGAAGACTGGCAGCAATCCCGTGCAGTTAAGTGAAAAAGCAAAGGCATTACTGCAGGAATTGAAGAAGACATACAGCAACATGGATTTCATGGTTTCCGATTATGATTCCGAGGAAGAGGCTTCCGCCCTTCTCGCCCGTGGTACGAAAGAATACAGCGTACTGATCGACGCGGAAGAATTGGAACGCATGGCATCCGACGATGAAGTCAAAAACCAGAATCTGTCACTTCTTGATGAAGCAGTCGGCAAATTAGACGAAGTAAAAGATCAGCTCGGCGATCACAAAGATGAAGTTGTGCGCATGGGCATTTCCATCGGCAAAGATGGGGAAATGTCTTTCTTTGCTGAGTTAGAGAAAGTCGGAGAACGCCAGAAAGAGTTTGTTGATAAGATCAGGGACAGCAAGAAAGAAGCTGCCGCAAAAGCCGAGTCAGAGAAAACCGATTTTCGTCAATCACGTCCGTACAACTATGAGAAAAGTAAGCGTACTACCGTATATGCATCTTCTGCCGAGGAACTGGTTGACAAGATTGCAAACGTAGACTGGGATAACATCAAAGAAGAAACTACTGTTCCCATGCCGGGCGGACATTTCAATTATTCAGTCTAAATAATAAATAAGCGCAGGTGAAAAAACATCACCTGCGCTTTTACTTTATTCATTTTACATTCCGAGAAGTTCTTTCCGTTTAACTTCTTCAAAGAAATCATCGATAGACTTGATGATCTGTGACGGTTCCATAGATTTCAGCAGATATCCCTGTGGCTTTAATGCCATTACCTGCATGATGGTTTCCTTATCTCCCTTATTCGTCAAAAAGATAACCGGAATATCCGCAAAATCATGCTCGCTTCGAATCATCTCCAGAACCTGCTTGCCATCCACGATAGGCATTTCATAATCTAAAAGCACAAGATCCGGTCTGTTGGTAGACAAATATTTGATCGCCATAGCGCCGGAATTAGCTAATGTCACCTGATAAGACTCCTCAAGCCATCCTTTCACATTACGAAGCATTGTTCCCGAATCATCCACCACCAGAATCTTCTTCTTATTCTGCTTACCGTATTTCTTCTCATATCCCGTAATCGTCGTTACGACTTCACTGACATTGATTGGCCGCTGGAATTTCTGACGAATCAGATTCTTAGTGATGACCTTCTCCACGGTAGCCAGTTCATCGATGTCACCTATGGCAAAAATCGGAATATCCTCTTCTGACGCCTTATCCTTAATGTAATTGAGCGCCTGCAGTTCTTCCCCCATTTTCTCATCTACATAAAGCAAAATAATACCGATCGGTTCATCAATCTGATTGATGGCATCAATATCTGCTTTTACCGTGATCACTTCATATTCTGCTCTCTCGAACCAGTCCTTTAATGACACAATAAGATAACTCTGAATTTGTGAGACAATCACTACATTCTGCATTTTAATACTCTCCCGCTTAAGTCTTTATCAATTTCTCATATAACATCAATCATTATAAGTATACCAAGTTTTGTCAAGACTGTAAATATCTTTTACCTTCATTTACGGAATCTTTGTACAATATCATCATCTTACCATGATATTCTCTGATATATGCCAGCACTTCTTCTTTATGCAGAGCATTTTCCTTCCGCATTACTTTCGCCGACCGCTCCAACCCTGCTGCTTCCTCCGATAGTTTCTTTGCTCCTGCACTCAATGAGGAGGACATCAATCCATGCGCCAATATTGCATAATTCTCCCAATCTTCGCTCTCATATGCCCTTTCTATTTTATCACGTTCTTCTTTTTCCACATCACAGAACTCCCGCAGCACTTCCCTGTATATTTCCTCACTGCCGGCACAATACTTAAGTCCCAGATCAGTATTTATCAACTGCGTATTTACGCTCATATTACTCGCAACATGCTTTTGCCCAGTCCGCTTTACCTCTTCCGTAATAATCTGGAGTTTTTGCCCGGGAATATATTTCTTAAGCATTTCTTCTAAATCCCGCCCTTCAACAGGCTTACTCAGATAATCGTCAAAGCCACTATCAATATACATCTCCCGTACTCCTACGATCGCATTCGCTGTCAACGCAATGACCGGTGCATCCGGGCACTGATTATCTTCCATTTTCTTTAATGCCTCCAGCGTATCGATTCCATCCATCCCCGGCATCATGTGATCCAATAGAATCACATCGTAATATTCCTGCCGTACCATCTCAAGACACGCCTTTCCACTCGAACAGGTTGTGACCTGGACACGGGTCTTCTTCAATAGCTGCTCAATCACCAGAAGATTCATGGCAGTATCGTCTACCACGAGTATTTTGGCATCCGGTGCGACAAAACTTTCACGATATTGATGTCTGTTCAGCTTGATCGCCCGCTGATATCTCTCCTGAAAATCTCCGATAGGATTGTCATTGACGATCCCCTGCGGCAAATACACCGTAAAAGTCGAACCTACTGTGTACTCACTCTCGACTTCGATTCGTCCGTTCATCTGTTCCACCAACCTGTAGGTGATAGCAAGCCCCAGTCCTGTTCCCTCTACATTCCGATTCTCTCCCAGATTCAGACGTTCAAAATTACGGAACAGTTTTGACATGTCTTCTTCTTTGATTCCCACCCCTGTATCGGAAACCTGAATCACAAGCATTATTTTATCCCCGCCAGTCCGCTCACCGGTCACAGAGAGGGAAACCTCTCCCTCTTTCGTATATTTAACAGCATTGTTCAATATATTAACAATTACCTGACGTTCTCGCGTATCATCTCCCCATAATTCGCTCGGTAAATTTTCATCAACATCTACATTAAATCTAAGATTCTTTTCTTCAGCCTTGGCACGCACCATGTTAATAACATCATTCAGCATAGACGCCATGTCATATGCGGCTTCCACGATTTCCATTTTGCCTGATTCTATTTTTGAAAAATCAAGAATATCATTGATCAGTGACAGAAGCGTCTGACTTGCCCCCTGTATGTTCTGCGCATACTCCATGATATTTTCCTGCTCGCACTCACGCAGAATCATCTCATTCATACCCATAACGGCATTGATGGGTGTACGGATCTCATGCGACATATTGGCGAGAAAATCACTCTTTGCACGATTTGCCTTATCCGCCATCATCTTAGCTTCCCGCAGTTCATCACTCTCCCTTACCTTCTCCGCCGCTCGAAACAGGTAACCCATACCGACCACAAGAACTACCATCAGCAAACCAAACACCCACAGTACAAGCACGATCAGATAAGAGATCCCCTCCATCGCCACATCCTCCGGCACGATTCCGACCAGAAGCATATCCGTATCATTTATCTCCGATGAAAAAAGAAAATAACCGCCCTGTCCTGTTTTGGTATATGCAGATGTCGATGTCAGGACCTGAAGCTGCTCCCGCATCGCCAGATATCCTTCATAAATTTCCGTTGACTGAAAAAAAGCAGCGTCGGCACTCGCATCATTTCCGCCGGGAATAACTATCTCTTCCTGTATATCCAAGATAAACGCCCTTCCTTTGCCGTCATAACAGGAAAGTCCGAATTTATCATAGAGCGCGCTTACATCATACAACTTGTACAGTACATATCTTACATTTTTTCCTTTGTAGACCGGAACTGTAAACAGCAGCCCGCCCTCTTTATTGTAACTGACTGCATCTTTACCCCGAAAAGACTGCCTGATTCCATCAAATGCAAGGAAATCCAACGTCTCACCGTATACAGCATTTCCATTAGACTCCAATAATCCAACCAAGACCCCTTCATCATGATCCACAAAAGTATCCACGATATCCCGCCGCTCCGTCTCATGATGCTGTATATAATCCGCTGTCCATGTGAGCTGGCGAAGTTCTGCCGTAAATTGCTTCTCGGTCATTTGTGTGAGAAGTTCTGCCTGTTTGACTGTCTGCTGCTCCACATAGTAATTTAGCAGTGTTTTCATCTTGTATCGCATCAAAATGCCCACTATGCTGAATATCACAATAAAGACAAAAATACCGCCGATAATATTCCTATTCCTTTTAATCCATGCCCTATTCATAGAATTCTACGCCTTCCACATACCAGTCAAATGAATTCAGCATCTCCTCATCCGTCATGCATTCCATCTCATGAACGCGTATACACCCTTCCGTGTCTGTAATCGGTCCATAAAACACATCAAATGTCCCGCTCAGAAATTTCTGTCTCTCCTGCTGTACCCGCTCTTCAATACCCGGTTTCACATTCCAGCTTAGAGGCGCCATCGACACGATTCCTGTCTCTGCCCCTTCCCAATAATGTCTTCCGATAAACTTACCCTGAAGGCATTCCAATATATGAGGCTCATAGAAATTCTCCCACTCGAAGACCGGCGCTGTCAGAAATGTATTTGGATACAGGTCAATATTATCCATATTATAACCGATGCACCAGATTCCCCTCTCCTCAGCTATCTCCAATGTTCTGTTTGTATCCGTATGTATCGTCAGCACATCAACTGAATGTTCATTGAGAAGCTTCTCTGTTGCGCTCTCTGCTTCCGCCTCACCCGTCCACGACTGCGTCCATTCAACATACACATGTGCATCCGGATTGACCGCCCGGACTCCCAGCGTAAAAGCATTGATTCCACGATTCACCTCCGGAATCGGGTACGCTGCCACATATCCAATTTCGTCCGTCTCAGTCTGCAGTCCTGCGACGATTCCGCTCAGATAACGCATCTGGTATATCCTTCCGAAATAAGTTGCAAGATTACCGGACTCTTTTACTCCCGTAGCATGGAAAAAGTATATATCTCTATGCTTCTGTGCCATCTCCAGCGCATATTCACCGTAACCGAAAGAATTACAGATAATGATCTTACACCCCTGACCGATCAAATCCTCCATATACTCTTTACACTGCTCATCGGCGGGAACATTCTCACAATAATGTACTTCCAGATTCAGACTATCGGCACACATCTCCATCCCCTCATAGTGGGACTGTCCCCAACTGTGATCATTAATGCTGCCATTCAAAATGAATCCTACCTTCGTCTGCTCCCTCGTCACCTCGGTATCCGTCTCCCGCACACTGATCAGCACGATTCCTATAATGATGATAACAACAATTCCACCTGCTATGGATAAAATTTTTTTCATATTTTTTTCCGTTCTGAATCATCAAGATTCTTCTTATATTTCCAATAATACCACATTCCCGTGATATCCGCCAGAATCCATCCGATCGGCACCGACACCCATATTCCTGTCACGCCGATACGTTCCACCGATGAGAGTGCATAAGCTAAAACCACACGTGTTCCAAGCGATACTACTGTCAGCACGACAGAGACTCCCGGCTTATGAACAGCACGATAATAACCGTAAAACAAGAACAGCAAGCCTATTCCGAAATAAAATGCTCCTTCAATGCGCAGATAACCCGCGCCGATGGCGATTGCTTCCGCACTCTCCTCATTCAGGAATAATCCCATAAGTCGGTCGCCGAATCCCACTACCAGCACAGATATGACCATGCAGAAAACAAAAGCACCGAGCACTGCATCTTTCAGCCCCTTGCGTATCCGCTCCTGCTTGCCCGCCCCATAATTCTGCGCCACATAAGTGGAAAATGCATTTCCGAAATCCTGCACCGGTGCATAGGCAAAAGAATCGATCTTCACCGCAGCGGCAAAAGCTGCCATGACTACGGAACCGAAACTGTTCACAAGTCCCTGTACCATCAGAATTCCGAAATTCATGATCGACTGCTGTAAACACGTCAACGCAGACAGCCCTGTGAGTTCTTTTAAAATCTGTCTGTCAAAACAACAGTTGCTCCTTGTGACCTTAAGCTGAGGATACTTGATAAGATAGTACAGCACAATACCGATTCCCGCCAGATATTGTGAGATCACCGTAGCCGCAGCAGCACCGCCCACACCCCATCCAAATCCTCTGATAAACAGAAGATCCAGCGCAATATTGGTTACGGCGGATATCCCCAAAAACAAAAGTGGCACGACCGAATTACCTACCGCCCGAAGCAGACTTGCCACAAAATTATATAGAAATACCGCGAGGATACCCGCAAAAATCCAAAGCAGATACTCCCTCATGAGCGCAATAACTTCCTGCGGCACACGCAGAAAAACAAGAATTCCACCCATTCCTGCATACACAAATATATTTAACATTAACGCGACAACACCGATCGAAACAAAGGCTATAAAAATTCCCTTTTCCAGCCGGTCTTGATCTTTCGCCCCAAACTGCATAGAAAAAAAGGCACTGCTGCCCATGCAGAGCCCTATGATGATCGAAGTGATAAACACCATCAGCGTATATGAAGACCCTACCGCCGCCAGTGCATTTTCACCAAGATACCGTCCCACGATCAACGTATCCACTACATTGTATAACTGCTGAAGCAGATTCCCCACCATAATGGGGAATGCAAACTTCAGCAGTTTCTGCATAATATTTCCTTCTGTTAAATCATAATTTTTCATTTCATATCCCGTCTAAATCAGAGATCATAATACATCTTAAACTCAGCAGGATTCGGAATCTGATCCATCTTCTTAAGTTCCGCACGTTTGCGAGCCACCCACACATCGATCAATCTCTGAGGGAATACACCGCCTTTCGTCAAATAATCATGATCCTGCTCTAATGCATCTAATGCCTCTCCTAAAGATTTCGGCAGTCCTTTGATCTTCTTCTGCTCCTCCTCGGAAAGAGTATACAGATTAAAGTCATAAGGTCCCCAGCCATTCTTCTCAGGATCGATCTGATTCTCAATACCGTCCAATCCCGCCATCAAAATCGCCGCATATGCATAATACGGGTTTGCAGTAGCATCGGGATTCCTAAGTTCGAACCTCTTTGTCTCCGGTGTCTTGGCATATGCCGGAATACGGATAACCGCACTACGGTTAGATGTAGCATATCCGACTGTGACAGGCGCTTCATAGCCCGGCACAAGACGTTTGAAAGAGTTGGTTGACGGATTGGTAAAAGCACACAAAGATGCAATGTGTTTGAGCAGTCCGCCAATAAAATAATGTGCTGTACGGCTGAGTCCCGAATACCCTTCCGCATCATAAAAGAGAGGTTTACCATCCTTTAAAAGCAGCATATGTACATGCAGACCGTTGCCCGCCTCCTGATAAATAGGCTTCGGCATGAAAGTTGCCGTCTTGCCTTCTTTGGCTGCCATATTCTTGATAATATACTTGATGATCATGGTGTTATCCGCCATGGCAGGCATATCCGCCAGTTCTACCTCGATCTCCATCTGTCCCGGACCGCCTACTTCATGATGATGATATTTCACTCGGATTCCCCAGTCTTCCATCATCATACACATGCGGCTGCGCAGATCATATCCCACATCCTGTGGAGCCGCAACGTGATAACCGCCTTTGTAAGGCACCTCATAACCGTTATTACCCGGTTTATATGCATCAAGCGTACAGTTCCATTCCGCCTGTCTGGTGTCCACACGATAACCGCACTGCTGTGGTGACACTTCAAAACGCGCGCTGATCAAACAGATAAAATTCAAACTCCGGTCCGATGATCATACGGTCCGCAATCCCGCTCTCCTTCATATACTCCACTGCCCGCAGACTTACATTCTTCGGATACTGGTCAAAAGGCTTATTCTCTCCCTTGCCGATCGTACATACATTGCCGCACATGGTCAGTGTAGGCACCACTGCAAACGGATCCACATAAGCGGTATCCGGATCCGGCAAAAATACCATATCACTTTTCTCAATAGGCGCATATCCATAATTGGAACCGTCAAAACCGATACCGTATGTAAACGTATCCTCACCAAACCGCTCCACCGGAATGGTAATGTGACGCCACCGTCCGTCAATATCCGTCATCTTAAAGTCAATCATACGAATCTGCTTTTCTTCGCACAATTTCAGAATCTCTTCACTTCTGCTCATAACCCCCTGCTCCTTTCAGATTTCCCTTAGTGTATACATCAGGTCAGAATGTTCCATCATCTTTTGACATCTGACCTATATAGCTATTCCAGTATAACATATCGCAACAGGGTGCCGCATTATTTTTTTGTAAATGCATTTATATTATTTAGTTATTTTTACATTCCCATCTTGCCTAAGATTCCGTCCGCGCTTACACCCGGATGAGTCAGATACAGACGGCATATTTGTTCCGCCAGCTTCTCACTTATACCGTTCTTTGCGGCAATCTCTGCAACTGATAATTTCTTATCGGTATCACGCATCACAGATTTGACAATTTTTTTCATATCACCGGGAGACAGTTTCTGTTCCGATATGGATATGGCATTCTCCACATCATCGGTTCCTACCGCATCGTCTTTCGCAGCCCTTAAATCTGCTGCTTTGTGTGCAACTTCTATTTTTTCTATCCGATAAGAGCCATCGTCCGCTATCTCAAGTACCGCAAAAGTGATCGGCTGCGTAAACCGTCTCGGTCCACAGCTTCCCGGATTGAGCATAAACTGCCCGTCCGCAGTTTTTTCCTCATATTTGTGTGAATGCCCGTAAATGATGATATCGACAGCTTCCAGATCCTTCGGAATATATTTCTTATTGTGCACCATAAAGAAACTGATTCCATACAGGCTAAGCGAAAGCGTCTCCGGTAGATCTTTCGCCCATTCTTTGTCATTGTTTCCACGCACAGCGTATGTCGGCGCAATCTGATTCAGTTTTTCTAAAATTTCAGGTTTATTGATATCGCCGCCGTGCAAAATTGCCTCACAGCCCTGTAACTCTTCCGCCACTTCAGGGCGCAGCAGTCCGTGTGTGTCTGATATAATTCCTATTCTATGCATCATGAATGCTCCTTGACATATGTGAGAAACTCTTCCGTCTTGGACCAATATTTCACGCCCCAGTTCTCAAAATTCCACTCTTCCATATAATCGTTGCACTCAAAATCTATATAATATATTTCGCCCCTTTGGACAACGAAATTGGTCGGGAAATAATCAATGTTGGTATGTGCAGGATACAGCAGCCCGCACATCTCTTTGATCTGATCAAAATAAATTTCTCCCATTCTGTCCTGAAGTACCAGATCGTATATGGTTTCTCCTTCTATATACTCTTTCAGAATGCGTTCTTTCTCAGTATCTACTTCCAGCATCTTAGGGATTCGGATACCAATACTTTTCAGTCTGTTATAATCGTTCAGCTCCGCTTCAAGTTTATTCCCGAATTGATAATAGTCGCAGGGTTCATGATGAATCTGCTTTAGGACATAGCGCTCTGCCCCATCGGACACAAGATAGGAATATCCGCCTTTTCCTTTACCAAGTAATTTCTCAACCATATACGTCTTATTATTTAATGTAAGTATTGTTCCTGATACTTCCTGCATCACCCCAAACCTGCTTTCTATTATTAAAATGAAACATACACGAACCCCTCTGCAGATGTGGCTTTACGGCTGTGACTCTCCACAGAGGCATTTCCGCAGATGTAGCTCCTCTGGAATCACATCTATCTATTGTGCCACACCATCACCTGTCAAACACAAGTTCTGACAACGGCTTGAACGTATATCCCATCTCTTCCCATTTCGTCAGCAGCTCGTCCAGAATCTCTCCGTTGGTCGCGGATGTGTTGTGGAGCAGTACGATTGCTCCGGGATGTACGCGCGTAGTAAGTTTGTCAAACGCCTCCTCATGGCTGGGCTGGGCATCCTGATTCCAATCCACATAAGCCAGACTCCAGAAAATTGTATTATATCCTAATTCCTGCGCCATTTGCAGATTATTCACATTACATTTACCCTGCGGCGGACGGTAATAAGGCGAAAGTTTTTCTCCCGTGATTTCATAAAAAAGATCCGCCACATCGTCCATTTCTTTCTGAAAAGTTTCTTTATCGGAAATGGTCGGCATGTCAAGATGGTGATAGGTGTGATTCCCCACTGCATGTCCTTCCGCTGCCATGCGCTTTACCATATCAGGCGCCGTCTCCAAGAAATGCCCTACCACAAAAAAAGTTGCCTTCACATCATGCTTCTTTAACGCATCCAGAATCGGCTCCGTATTTCCGTTCTCATAACCGCAGTCGAACGTGAGATAAATCACTTTCTCACTGTCATCTCCCACATAATAAGCATCATACCATGCGAGATCTTCCGGCAATGCATTTCCTACGGGTCGTGTACCCGATTCACCAAAAGAAAGTCCCCAATCTTCTGAGGCAAGCGTCAGTTCCCAGCCTTCCGGCGGTTCCTTCTTCTTGTCTGCTTCTTCAAGACTTTCTCCACTGTCTGACTGTGTCTGCGCGTCTTCTTGAACCGAATGCGCTTCATCCTGCACTGACACCCCATTATCTGAATCCGATATTCCCGCGCCTGTATCTGACATCTCTGCCTCTCCATCTTCCTGCTGTGAAAGGCTATCCGTCTGATCCGTGACTATTGTCTCCATTCGTGTTGTTTCTGTCTGTGCCGCCTTCTGACAGCCTGCCAGAAACATTGTCGTAATGACCGTCAGTACAACAACAGTCTTTGTTGTAATATTCTTTCGTTTTTTCATCATGCAATTCTCCTGCTTCATTGGTATTTTATTCTGCCCATTCCTCTAATCTTCCATAGTTCGGAACAGTTTTCTGCTTGCATTATTATAAAATACGCCTGCATCAAAATTGCATCATATATGTATCAAAGTTGCATCATATTCTGCTCATAGAAATTATAACATGATTCCGCCAGAATTGGATAGAATTCATAAAATGTATATGCTAAAATAAGAACGTTGGAAAAGTGACTATAAAAGCTATCAAATCATTACGCAGACTCTATAAAACAATAACCCAATATTGGGAGGTGAATACAATATGACTAAACTGATTATGCTCGGCACAGGTCACGCCATGGTAACGAAATGCTACAATACCTGTTTTGTCATTCAGAGCGAAGAAGGCGCCATGCTGATCGATGCTGGCGGCGGGAACGGCATTCTTGTCCAGATGGAAAAAGCAGGAATTGCTTGGGAATCGCTGAACGCTATGTTCCTCACCCATGCACACACGGATCACATTCTGGGCGCTATATGGGTAATTCGGAAAATAAACGCACTGATGAAACACGGAAACTTTCAAGGTGACTTTACAGTCTATGGCTTACAGGACGGACTCTGTTACCTTGAAAAATCATGCCAATATTTATTATTTGATTCCCTTGATGACAGGATTCATTTTACGATAGTCAAAAATGACGACGAATTTTCCGTCCTGCAAATGCATTTTAAAGTCTTCGATATCCACTCAACTAAAATGCCGCAGATCGGATTTCGCGCCAATATCATAAATGATACAAAAGAACAGTCAGAGAATATTTCTCTCGTCTGTCTTGGTGACGAGCCTTATAAGGAGCATTGCCTTAAATATGCCCAAAACGCAGACTGGTTAATGAGCGAAGCCTTCTGCCTGTATAAAGACCGTGACAAATTTCATCCCTACGAAAAGAACCACAGCACGGCTTTGGACACCGGTAAGGCGGCACAGAAATTGAATGCAAAAAATCTGATCATGTATCATACGGAAGATTCTGATCTTCCAAACCGCAAAAAGAACTACCATGACGAGGCGGCAAAACATTTTGGCGGAAATATTTATGTGCCTGACGATTTGGAAACAATATGTTTAAATTAATCCTCTTTAAGCACAATTCATTTATTTTATTCACTTACACATAATAGCTTACATGGAATAGTCTATTTTAATCTTTTCCGCCGTTTTCATAAAGTAGGCATATCCCTGATAATATCCGGCGCTATGCAGCTTCACCACGATCTCGCGCATCCGCTGGTCCAGTCTGTGATAGCAGACTTTGTTTTCCCACGGCAGCCCTAAGATATACTCTCTCTGCCGCTCATTCAACACCTGCATTGCCACTGCCTGTTCTTCGGATTCCGCTTTGCCACACAGTCCGAAGCTGCAGGCGATATACGCGCTTTCTGCATCGTTATTGTCACATTTTTCAGCCAGATACTCCGCCAGACTTCCGTCCCGTGCTTTATCGTAAGTCTTTTCTTTCCAGCAAATGATCCCTGCATTCTTTCCGATATCTGACCTGCCAGCCTCTACCCCTGCCGTCACAAGTCGATAGCTGGTTCTGCCGTACTTATCTCGTTCCATCGTATATTCTGCCTTACCGTGCACTTTCCCGCTTCCCGGTTCCTCTGTGAGCACCACTTTCGTATCAAGAAGCTGCTGCCAGACCGACTTTCTTACTCTCTCGTAAGGCGTGGGGTAAGTCAGCCTTTCGCTGATCTGCTTTACAGTGTACCCCAAGTCCGCCAAATGGCGGATTGCCCCGCCGCTGGCGGCTTCGTAAGTAAAATCGGACAATGCATCTCTGAAAAAATCCTGCTCTGACATAATCTACTCCGTTATAATCCTGTAATTATCTCTACTCCCATCGGATTACATCTGCATTGACCGTTCGGAGTTCTCTCAGATACTCTTCGATTGCCTGCGCGGGGGAAATCTCTGTCGTTACTGCCTTCTCCTGAATCTCCTCTGTCAGTTCCCCTGTCGATACCGCCAAACGGTACACAGTCTCATCGTCCAGTTCGATATCCTCTTTTGTGAACAAAAGATATTCGTATGGATTTCCGTTTCCGTCAAGGTCAAAACCGGCATCCCGCATCGCCTTGATCTGTGCGCCTGTCATCTCCAATACGGAAATCGTTACAGCTCTCGGACGTATCACATTAATTATATCCGCATTAATGCTGCCTTCATAAAGATACCAGCCAAGCCCCTGCTTGTTACACAGATTATTACCATGATATTCATTGACGGAAATCATCGCGCAGTCCACACCTGTGGCTTTCCCTTCTGCCACTGCCACCAGCTTTGCGGTCTGCTCCATTGTCAGTGTCTGCTCAACAGTTGCATACACACTATCGGAAGAACCGTTTAACACATCTTCTGCGGTTTGGTCAAAAGCCTGTAACAGCCCTTCTACGTCTGTTTTACCTTCTATCATCTGCTTGATATCCTGTGCACATGGTATAATCAACTGCTCCCATCCCACATACAGCAGCGGAACCGTCCTGCCTTCGCTTACCAGATCATTGATCTCTTGGTACGGGCTGTCTTCCGGCAGTGCACTTTCATTTAAAGAAGGCATATACTGGCTGCTGCTCGACATGAGCTCCTGCTGCCCTTTTGCTGTAGAAATATATTCTAAAAGCTTGAGCGCATTTTCTAATTTCTGTTCATTTCCCTGCTCTGCCAATGATCTGTTGATTCCCATATATCTTGACACAGTTCTTGTCAGCATATTATTACTGCCGTCCTCACTGAGCCACGGTATCGTACCGAATTGATAAGTTTTCCCATCCTCTGTGGTATGTTCGTATTCGCTCAACCCAAGGCAGAGAAAAAACACACACTCCCCCTCATAGAACTGCTGTGTATCCATATGCTCCGTGGTGATCAATCCGTTCTCAACCCATTTGTTAAAATACTCTGCAGTTTCTTTTAATGCATCATTGCCGGCTGCCTTTGCCTTGCCCTGCGGAAAATCCTCTTTCCACTCCGTGCCCTCCGGCGTACTAAAGTACATGGTATTACCAATATTAAAAAAATAGTTAAACGGGAACCCGTCCAATGACATTCCGTGTCCCATCGTCCTGTAGCCTGCCGCTTCAATCTGCTCCGAAAGAGCTATAAGTTCATTGAAGCTCCCCGGAACCTTCCAGCCGTTTTCTTCCAGAATCGTCTTATTGTAATAGATTCCCGTCAACTGATATCCCGAGGGCAGCAAGTAAATGCCTCCGTTAATATCCAGTGAATCCAACAGTGTATTGGAATAATTATTTACAAAATCATAACCGGACAGATCCAGAAGATATTTTTCCTGACTCTCCTTACTGAAACTCTGCGAAGTGATATATATATCTGGAATATCACCGTTTTGTAAGGAATGTAAGGCATATCCGCTCCCGTTTATCCCTGCGTAACTGATCACGTCCAAATCAACTTCCGGGTATACTTCATGAAAAGCCTCAAAAAAATCCTCCGTGATCAGATTGTTAAAACTACAGATCGTCAATGCTTCATGACTTCCCTGAGTCGAAGCAGAATCTGCCGATATCACACCAGCACTTTCTGCATTTTGTTCCATTTGGTCTGCACTACTGCTCCCTCGATCGATACCGTTTCCACAGCCTGCCAGCAAAACCGCTGTCGCTGCTCCTGCCATACATATAGCCAATATTCTTTTTATCGTATGCTTCATGAAGTTTTACCTTCCTTTGTTATACTGATTCCTTATATCCTGATAACAACCATAACATTTTCTCTACATTCAGAGGTTTCGTCAAATGACCGTTCATACCTGCCTCTTTTGTTCTCTGCATATCTTCTTCATATACGTCCGCCGTCATTGCCAGAATCGGTATCTGTCCGGCATCCTCGCGTTCCATCCTGCGAATCGTCTGAGTTGCCGCAATTCCATCCATCACCGGCATATGCACATCCATCAATATCACATCAAATGTGCCGGACGGATTATTTCCGAAAGCATCAACTGCCTCCTGTCCGTTCTCCACCGTGGTGACGACTGCTCCTTCGTCCTCAAGTATCGTTTTCGCAATCTCCAGATTTAGCTCCACATCGTCCGCCAGCAGTACTTTAAGTCCCGTCAGATCCGTCCTTTGCTGCGCCTGACGAACCGGATAGAACTGTGATAATGTTTTAAACAAAGCATCGACATCGATCGGTTTAGACAGATGTGCGTTCATTCCCGCTTCTTTCGTTTTCCGAATGTCCTCCTCATAAGCATTGGCAGTCATTGCTATGATCGGGATCGTCAATGCATCCGGTCTTTCTAAGGCGCGAATTGTCTTCGTGGCGGTAATGCCATCCATCACCGGCATCATGATATCCATGATGATAACGTCAAACGTCCCCTCCGGGTTTCCGGCAAAAGCATCCACTGCTTCCTGCCCGTTCATTGCAGGAGTAATCACCGCACCCTCTTCCTCCAAAATACTCTGAGCAATCTCCAGATTCAGTTCGATATCTTCCACCAGAAGCGCCTTCATGCCTTTTAAGTCCGCATGAAACTCCAGCTTGACGTCATCGTCTTTTGCCTCTGAATCAATATCGATCCACATCTCTATGATAAAAGTCGTACCCTCGTTCAGTTTACTACGGACTTCGATCGTACCTCCCATCAAATCTACGAACTGTTTCGTGATCGCCATGCCAAGCCCCGTACCTTTGTATGTAGTTCTCATACCATCGTCTTCCTGCGCAAAGGGCTCAAACAAATGCGGAAGAAACTCTTCCTTCATACCGATTCCCGTATCCGCCAATTCAAAGCGGAATTTTGCCCGTCCATCTGTGCTCTCCGTTTCCTTAGCGCGCAGATAGATCTTACCGCCATCCGGTGTGAATTTCACTGAATTACCGAGAATATTGATAAAGACCTGCCTTAAATGTAATTCATCCCCGATTAAAAGCGGGTGCTCAAAAGTATCGAGCTCACATTTCAGTTCCAGATCCCTCGTCTCCAATTGTCCACCGATAATAGAAGCACAATTATTAAGGCAGGTTCTTAAGTCAAAACTTTCATGGTTTACCTTTGTTTTGCCTGACTCGATACGACTCATATCCAGAACATCGTTGATCAGTCCAAGCAAATGCTGGGAAGATCCGCTTATCTTTAACAGGCAGTCGTGCACTTTATCCTGATTGCCGATATTCTTGAGGGCTATATCCGTCATTCCCATGATTCCGTTGATTGGTGTACGGATATCATGACTCATATTTGACAGGAAATCACTTTTCGCCTGATTGGCGCTATTTGCCTCATCCACTGCCGTCTTTAATAGCTGATTGGCTTCGTCTTTCTGCCGTACCAGCTTCCTATCAGTTCTTGAGATCATGGTGATCACGACAATAACAACCAGCAATGCAATAAATACACCTGAAACAATCGCAAAAAATATCGTTGTCCGATCAAGCAGTAATGCTGTGTTCGCTCCAAGCACTTGCGTGGGAACAAATAAAAGTATCTGCCAGTTTCCCGATTCAATCGCCGCATTCGCAACAAACCAGTTCTTTTCGGTTCCGTCTGTATCTGCAAAGGTAAACTCCAGCGCGGCATTCTCCCCCTGCTGCAACTGACTGATAAATTCTTCATAAGTGCCGCCGTGGATAATGGTAAAATCCTGAAAGGCGCTGAGGACATTATAGCTTTCAATAAAATTATCGGCATAAGTGTATTTATACATTCTTCTTCCATCTTTGTTGATCAGATAGGTATAGCACTGATCCTTAAATCCGCTGACGGAAATACTCTCTCTCATGACCTCAATATCCACTGCGACTGCAAGATGCGTGATCTCGCTCTCCGTTCCGACTTTAATGGGTTCTTTCAGCCGTTCTATAAATACGAAATAGGAACCCGCACCTTTATGGGGTATCTCTGTGACGACCTGTTGTATATTATTCGTCTTGGTCGTCAGCATATCCGTCTGCGTCCATCTGCCATTCTGACCGTCCGATGCATAATAATTACCATTCTTATCATATGCAAGGACAAGTGAGTTAGCGCCATCCATAAAATCCGATGTGGACTCAAGCGTGTCAATCAGTTCCTCCTTGGAGGTCAGCTCCTGATTCCTGATAATATATTCACAGGCAAAAACCTGCTGCCACGAATGTTTGATCACCCCATCTACGATCTCAGCCGCTTTATCCGTGAATTCTACAATGTGGCTCTTCCGCTCCTCAAACAACTGTTCTTCCAAAAAAGAGAAATAATTTCTTGATATCACGATCAAAACAATGATCGCAATCATTATGAAAATAGCCGGAGCCCCTTTCAAATTTCTTTCTTTACCGGCTAAGCCTTTATCTTTACTGCTCATTGAATCCCCTCTAACCAATATCACTTCCGGATATTTCTTCCTATAGCGTTTGACGCTCTATATCCTTCGTGGCAACAATATCCACCCCTGTACCCGCAACATCGGCTACGATTACATCCCCGATCCGGATAGGCGCCTGAACTTGAACATCCTTTAAAGCCTTAACGCACTCTGCGATCTTGCCTTTCGGAATATCTTGTCTCGTCTTGACAGACACCATCATAGCCTTGCCGCCCGACACCTTCACGGTAGACGTCACGATTCTTGTCGGATCAGTAACTTCCTTGCGTCCGTAAGCGTCACCGCGCTTGCATGTATTGCCGCTTACGCTGATGACTTCATCTCCCTCCATCTCAACAGTGAGGGCGCACCCCATGGGACAGTTAATGCATATTAAATTCTTTACTTCCATCTTATGCCTCCTCGATCTTGATCGTAACTGTTTTCAAATCCGGATATTGCAAAATCTGTTCTTTCGTCAGTTTCAATTCTTCCATCTCGCCCGGCGCTACGACCTGCCGTTTTCTGTGAATCACTCTTTCATCGTCGAAGTAGGCGCTGACATAACAGTTCTTGTATACGCCGCCTACACGGAAACGCACTGTCAAATTATCAGGCATATGACTTGGGCGAATCGTTGACGGAACAGTGTATCTGACACCGGATGTCGGATTTAACTTTATTTCCTGTGCCACAGTTTTATTCTGTGCGTCTCCTATGGCATCCATGCCATCTGATTTAGATTCTGCCGTTGATACGCTCTCTCTGTCTGCACCTGCTGCACTGAAATTCTTCACATACTCCGCCGCATTCCTGCCTGCCGCTGCTGCTTCCTCAGATACATAATCCACCAAATCATGAACATGAAGCACATTACCGCAGGCAAAAACACCTTCCATATTAGTCTCAAGGCTCTCATTTACCTTCGGTCCTGATGTGACAGGATTGATCTCTACACCCATGCCTCGCGAAATCTCGTTCTCCGGTATCAATCCGACTGAAAGCAAAAGCGTGTCACAAGAATAGAACTCTTCTGTTCCCGGAATCGGCTTGCTCCTCTCATCGACCTGCGCCAGCGTGACTCCTTCTACCCGTTCTTTTCCCTTGATATCCACTACTGTATGGCTCAATTTCAAAGGAATACCGTAGTCGTCCAGACATTGCACAATATTTCTTTTAAGCCCGCCGGAATATGGCATGAGTTCCGCCACGACCTTGACCTTGGCGCCTTCCAGCGTCATACGTCTCGCCATAATAAGCCCGATATCACCGGAACCGAGAATGACCACTTCCCTGCCCGGCATATACCCTTCCATATTTACTAATCTCTGTGCCGTACCAGCAGAATAAATACCTGCCGGTCTGTAGCCGGGTATGTTGAGTGCTCCTCTGGGTCTTTCCCTGCATCCCATTGCAAGAATCACCGCCTGCGCCTTAATCTCAAACAGACCTTCCTCCCGGTTCATCGCCGTCACAGTCTTGTCCTGTCCGATCTCCATCACCATCGTATTCAGCTTATACTCAATTCCCAAATCCTCCACTTGGCTGATAAACCGCTGCGCATACTCCGGTCCCGTCAATTCTTCCTTGAAGGTATGAAGCCCAAAACCGTTATGGATACACTGGTTTAAAATACCTCCCAGCTCCTTATCCCTCTCTAAGATCAAAATACTGTCTATTCCGTTTTGTTTCGCACAAGCGGCTGCCGCCAGCCCTGCCGGACCTCCGCCGATAATCACGATATCATAATCTGCCATACTCTACCTCATTTCTGCTTATGTTTTGCTTACGACACTTTTACACGGTATCTTTATTTGTACCGACAACAAGCTTGGAAGCTCCGCCGGATTTGGTGATGTCGAACATACTCATACCACATTCCCTCGACAGGATCTCCATCGTTCTCGGTGAACAGAAACCGGACTGGCATCTGCCCATTCCTGCTCTTGTTCTTCGCTTCACACCGTCCAAAGACTTCGCTCCGAGCGGTCTTCTGATTGCATCAATGATCTCTCCCTCCGTGACCATCTCACAACGGCAGACAATATTTCCGTAAGCCGGATTTTCTTTGATCAAGGCATTTCTCTCTTCCTTGCTCAATAAATTCGGATTCTTGATTCCCTGTCTTGTAGGGATAAAATCAGTTTTTTCTATTAAGCCCATCTTATCCCTCAGTAGCTCCGCTACCATCTCGCCGATTGCTGGGCTGCTTGCAATGCCCGGTGACTCAATACCTGCACAGTCTATAAATCCCTTCGCGTCTTCGACCTCACCTATAATAAAGTCGTCTCCTTCCTCATGGGCGCGAAGTCCTGCGAATGAGGTGATAACCTGTCGTGTCGGAATATTCTGTACACTCATGCCCGCCTTCTCGATTACCTGCGCTAATCCCTCCGCCGTCGTGTTGACTCCTTCTTTATCGTCCACTTCGACTGCCGTAGGACCAATCAGGAGATTGCCGTGCACCGTAGGCGTAACCAGAATACCCTTGCCGAGTTTGCCCGGAAGCGCAAAGATCGTTTTCTTCACATGACCACCTGCTTCTTTATCTAACAGACAGTAGTCACCCCTTCTGGCGGTGATATGGATCTTCTTATCGCTTACCATATTGTGAAAACGATCTGCATAGACTCCTGCCGCATTTACTACATACTTTGCTTTAACTACGCCTTTACTTGTCTGCAATTCATAGCCTTCTTCAGATTTATGAATCTGTGTAACTTCCGTGTCAAACTGAAACTCCACACCATTTACACAGGCATTTTCCGCCATAGCAATATTAAGCCCGAAGGGACAGACAATTCCTCCCGTTGGCGCATACAGTGCCGCATATACCTGTTCCGTAACATTCGGCTCCATCTGAAGCACTTCTTCTCTATTCAAAATGCGAAGATCCTTGACCCCGTTTGCTACTCCTCTATCGTAGAGTTCCTGAAGATTCGGCATCTCATCCTCATTCAGGCACAGCACAAGAGAGCCGTTTCTCTCAAAAGGAAAATCAAGCTTTTCGGCAAGTTCCCCCATCAGTTCATTACCGCGCACATTCAACTTCGCCTTAAGCGACCCTGTCACGGCATCATAACCGGCATGAACGATCGCACTGTTCGCCTTGGACGTACCGCAGCAGACATCCTCCTCTTTTTCCAGAACACATATCTTCGCCTGATAACGGGATAATTCGCGTGCAACCGCTGCACCACACACTCCCGCACCAATAATAACCACATCATACATCTTGAAAGAATCTCCTTCCGTCAATATCATTTTAATCTATCTCGTCCTGTTTATATTTATTCTTCCTTTGCCCAACCATAGGCATACTTCACAGCCTTGTTCCAGCCTTTGATTCTTTCTTCTCTGTCAGACTCTGTAATACCCGGTTTAAAAGTCCTGTCACTTACCCAATTCTTGATCACGTCGTCCTTGCTTGTCCAATATCCTACGGCAAGTCCTGCCAGATATGCCGCGCCCATGGCGGTAGTCTCCACGCACTGTGGTCTGGTCACAGGAAGGTTGACGATATCCGCCTGCGTCTGCATGAGGAAATCGTTGGCGCTTGCTCCGCCATCCACCTTGAGGGACGTAATTTCAATCCCTGAATCTGCCTCCATCGCCGCCAGCACATCGTTGACCTGATAGGCTATTGATTCTAGTGTGGCACGGATAATGTGATATTTATTCACACCCCGCGTGATTCCCACTATGGTTCCTCTGGCGTACTGATCCCAATAGGGTGCACCCAGACCCGTGAACGCCGGAACGACATAGCAACCATTGGTATCTTTGACTTTCTTAGCCATATACTCGGAATCCATGGCTGAGTCGATCAGTCTCATCTCGTCCCTAAGCCACTGCACCGCTGCGCCTGCTACGAAAATGGAGCCTTCCAGCGCATAATTCACCTTGCCGTCAAGTCCCCATGCGATCGTAGTCACAAGTCCGTTATCGGAAAATACAGGTTTCTCCCCTGTGTTCATGAGGAGGAAACACCCTGTCCCGTATGTATTCTTGGCTTCTCCCGCCGTAAAACATGTCTGTCCGAACAATGCTGCCTGCTGGTCTCCTGCCGCCCCTGCAATAGGAATCGGACCACCGAGAAAAGATGGATCAGCCTCTCCATAAATACAGCTCGAAGGTTTTACCTCAGGAAGCATACATTTGGGAATATTCAGTTCTGCAAGAATGTCATCGTCCCACTCCAGCGTGTTGATATTAAACAGCATTGTGCGTGAAGCATTGGAATAATCCGTCACATGAACGGTTCCCTTGGTCAGCTTCCAGATCAGCCATGTCTCCACCGTGCCAAAGAGCAGATCGCCGTTTTCAGCTTTATCTCTTGCTCCGGGAACATGGTCCAGTATCCACTTAACTTTGGTTGCTGAGAAATAGGCATCTATCACAAGCCCTGTCTTTAATTTAAATTTCTCTGTGAGCCCTTTTTCTTTCAAGGCATCACAGTCCTCGGACGTTCTTCTGCACTGCCATACGATTGCGTGATAGATTGGTTCGCCTGTATGCTTATCCCAGACGATCACAGTCTCTCTCTGATTCGTAATACCGATTGCGGCGATTTCCTCTGCGGTGACACCGATCATATTCATCGCTTCCACTGCCACTCCCAACTGACTCGCCCAGATCTCGTCCGCATCATGCTCCACCCAGCCCGGCTTCGGAAAATACTGCTTAAATTCCCGCTGTGCCACACTGCACATCTCGCCTTTCTCATTGAACAGAATACACCGGTTACTGGTGGTGCCCGCGTCTAATGCCATGATATATTTTGCCATCGTCATATCCCCCTGTCGATTGTGCATACTCCACTGCTATTCCCATAGTTTATAATACCCTGTATAGCTTCTATTTTACCAGCAAGAAGATATGTCCACAATAGACAAATTTGGATGTTCGACTATTTCAACTATTAATTTATGAGTAGATGCATCTTGAAGCATACCCAAAAAAGAAGGGCTGTCACTTTATTTTTGTCTGAAACCCAAAAATAACGGTAAGACCATGAAAGCTTACCGTTATCTGATATTATTTATTTTTCTTTTTATCTTCTGTCAATCCGAAACTCATATCTAACAAATTGTATACCATACTTTCGTCTACACTGCCATCTAACAAAACTGTGATCCAATTTCTTTTATTCATATGATAGCCCGCAAATATCCCCTCTGTCTCCCGCAAAGAGCCAATCATCTCCGGGTCGCATTTAACATCCATGATGTCTATTTCTTCTGTGCCGTCCAATCCGAGTTTATCTTCTGATATTTTCATAAAAAGTGCATACCATTTGTTATTATCGCTGTGTCTTAAAATTGCACTGTCAGGATCTTTCGCCCATAAATACTCCGGCGATGACTTATATGTTTTGTATGCATAATCAAAAATAGTTTTTCTGTCCATTGTAAAGTACCTCTTAACTTCCGATTGCGGTTTAATATCTTTCAGTATATCCAACAAAATCACTCTCCGCAACTTTTTCCATCATGACCACCCGTAAAACGGGTGGTTTGCTCGCCCCTATAAGGGGCTGTTACCGGCCAGCGTCTAAAGGCGCTGGCTTTCACGTTCCCGTTCAAGCCACTGTGCCCTTGACTCGTCGCCGCCCTTCAAAGGGCGTTCGTATTACCGGCTACCCCTTAAAGGGGTCCTCGTACTCCTTCACGCTTAATTTATCCTGCATGATATCGTACTTCTCCTGGTCTTGTATATACTTCTTTATGGTTGCCTCATTGAGTCCTACTGTGCTGACGTAATATCCTTCTGCCCAGAAATGTCGGTTCCCATATTTATACTTTAAATTTGCGTGTTTATCGAATATCATAAGCGCACTCTTCCCTTTTAAGTATCCCATAAA
>JAAGKN010000711.1_pt1 | contig 52706 bp, 40 predicted proteins | sample 6206371 | NCBI WGS metagenome assembly JAAGKN01 (sample SAMN11533720, study PRJNA540317) | gut metagenome | isolation source: fecal pellets from male and female animal of same cohort | host: Peromyscus leucopus | place: USA:CA | collected 2017
AAAATGTACAGATGAACGGATGTGTCTGAATTGTCCTGCTGCGCAGGACGAAACAGAACAGGTATGCTACGATTTTTCGGTATGTAAGGAGATAGATTGTATGTGGACTGATGAAAGTGTGTTTTACCAGATTTACCCGCTGGGTGCTGCAGGCGCTCCCTTTGAAAATGACGGAAAACTGGAGCACCGTCTGGGCCGCTTTGAAGAGTGGATCCCGGATCTGAAAAAGCTGGGGGTGAATGCCATCCTGTTCAACCCGCTGTTTTCCTCGGTGTCCCACGGCTATGACACCACCGATTACAGAACGGTGGACTGCCGCCTGGGTGACAATGAGGATCTGAAGCATCTCATGGATAAGCTGCACGAAAACGGATTTCGCGTGCTGTTTGACGGTGTCTTCAACCACGTGGGACGAAATTTTCCCCAGTTTCAGGATGTGCTGAAAAACCGGGAGAATTCTCCCTATACGGACTGGTTCCAGATCGATTTCTGCGGCAACAACAGCTACAACGACGGTCTGTGGTACGCCAACTGGGAAGGCTATGATGCGCTGGTGAAGCTGAACCTGAAAAATCCGGAAGTGGTGCAGTATCTGCTGGATACAGTGGATTTCTGGATTGATGAATTTGGTGTGGACGGCCTGCGCCTGGATGTGGCCTATTGCCTGGACCAGGATTTCCTGCGGACTCTGCACCATCATGTTAAAAGCCGCAGTCCGGAGTTTTTCCTGCTGGGCGAAACCCTGCATGGGGACTACAACACCTGGGTAAATCCGGAAATGCTGGATTCCTGCACCAACTATGAATGTTATAAGGGCATTTACTCGTCCTTCAACTCTGTGAATTTCTTTGAAATTCTGTATTCCTTCAACCGGCAGTTTGGCAGCGAACCCTGGTGCCTGTACACCGGAAAGAAACTGCTGAGTTTTGTGGACAACCACGATGTCAACCGCATTGCCAGCACCATTGAAAAGAAGGAACTGCTGCCGGCTGTCTACGCCATGCTCTTTACCATGCCAGGCATCCCCTGCATTTACTATGGCAGCGAATGGGGTATGGAAGGGGTCAAGAACGCCAACGACACCGCTGTCCGTCCTTCTGTGGAGAAACTGGAATCCAACGCCCTTACAGAAGACATCGAAAAGATGATCCGGATTTACAGATCCAGCAGAGCTCTGCAGAACGGGGACTATAAACAGATTGCCCTGAACAACGGCTGGTGTGTCTACCAGCGCAGCCTGGACGGGGAAACCGTCTGGTGTGCCATCAACATCCTGCCGGATGCTGTACAGATTCCTGTAAACTGGTCCGGACAGGCCAGGGATCTGGCAACTGGCGAAGAGCTGTCCATCCAGGGAAGCCTGCAGATGGAACCCGGTCAGTGGAAGATTCTGCAGCTGCAGTAAGCAGACTGTGCTGACATCTGTCCAGACCGATTCTGCTTTTTCTGATTCACTGATTCTTCAAAAGGCGAAGCCGTCCTGGCTTCGCCTTTTCTTCGTTCTGCAGCCTGTCAGATCCCTGCAGGGAACTCCAACAGAACAGATTTGATGGACTTTCTTCTTTTCTGCAAAAGAAAAAGACCGGAACAGGTCCGGTCTGATTCAGTTCAAAATTAATTATAGAAAGCTTACTTCGCGTTGGCTTCGTCAACGGCTTCCATGATGGTTTTCAGGTTGATGGTGCAGCCAGCTTTTACATCTTCGCTTTCAGCATAGCCGTCAGCGTTCAGTTTCACGGAATCTACACCGTTTTCAATGATGTAGTTTTCCAGGAATTCAATCTGTTCGTACCATTCTTTGCCAATGCCGGAAGCTTTCTTCATCTCGTATTCGTCGCCGAGATCTTTCTTGGATTCGCCGTCTTTGATTTCGTCGATATTAACGCCAGTCAGTTTTCCTTCAGCATCTTTTGTCAGAGTTGCAGTAACTTCGCCTGTATCTGTAGCTACAGTAGCAGATTCAGTGGTTCCGCTTGCTGCGTTGTTTCCGCCGCAGGCAGCCAGCGTCATAGCAGCCAGGCCAACCAGAGCAAATGATTTTTTCATATATGTTCAGTCCTCCTGTGATTTCTTTTTGAACGATACCATTCTAGCAAGCCAGACCCCTGAAATGGAACTGAAAGCTTGCGAAAATGAGTGTAACTCGTTACATCCCTATTTGGGATAAACACTTCTGTGCTTATTGTTCAGCATTGGTTAACAAAATCTCGCTGTAGTCGGGCAGAGGCCAGATTTCTTTGGGCACAATGACCTCCAGCCTGTCCGTTTCGGCACGCAGTTTTTCCATCAGAGGCAGCAGAGTTTCTGCAGCATAGAAGGCGGAATCCCGTGGATTTTCCGGTACGGCCTGCAGTCCTGCTTCCAGGGACTCCATGGCCGATTCCATGGCTTCCAGAGAGGTCTGCACCTTTTCCAGCAGCCGGACTTCCCTGGAAGGTGTCAGTGAAAGCTGTTTTTTGGACAGAGCGAGGGATGTCAGCTCTGCCTGCCAGCCATCTACAGCCGGCAGAATCTGCTTATTGAGCATGTACAGCATGGTGCGGGCTTCGATGGATACCAGGTGTTCATAGTTGGTGAACAGAATGGCCTGTCTGGCATGCAGTTCCTGGGGCGTGTAAATGTTGTGCCTGGTGAACAGGGACAGGTTTTTCGGATCGGTATAATGCACCAGCGCTTCGGGTGTGGTGGCAAAATTCAGCAGGCCCCTTCTGGCTGCTTCTTCGCTCCAGGAGGGGTGATAGCCGTCTCCGGAAAAGCAGATGCGTTCGTGTTCGAGAAGCGTGCGGCGGATGAGGCCAATGATGCGTTCCGTCATCTGTTCCTGGGGCCAGGATTCCAGCTCATGGGTAAACTGGTCCAGCTCCTCGGCCACAATGGTGTTCAGGATCACGTTGGGGCAGGAAATGTTCAGGCTGCTGCCCAGCATACGGAACTCAAACTTGTTTCCGGTAAAGGCAAAGGGAGAGGTGCGGTTTCGGTCAGACGTATCCTTGGGCAGTTCCGGCAGCACGGAAACCCCCAGTTCCAGCGCCTGGTCGGAATGGGGCACATAGTCTTTCTGGTCAGCAATGGCCTGCAGGATGGCAGACAGTTCGTCTCCCAGGTAAATGGAGACAATGGCCGGCGGGGCTTCGTGTCCGCCCAGACGATGGTCGTTGCCGGCGCTGGCTACAGACAGGCGCAGCAGATCCTGGTATTCATCCACGCCTTTGATGATGGCAGCCAGAATCAGCAGAAAGCGCAGGTTGTCCTGGGGGCTGTCTCCGGGTTCCAGCAGGTTTTCACTGCCATTGAGGCTGAAGCTCCAGTTGTTGTGCTTGCCGCTGCCGTTGATGCCTTCAAAGGGCTTTTCATGAAGCAGGCACACCAGGCCATGGTGTCTGGCAGCCCGCTGGAGCATTTCCATGGTCAGCTGGTTCTGGTCGTTGGCCAGGTTGGCAGCAGAATACACCGGTGCCAGCTCAAACTGGCAGGGAGCCACTTCCTTGTGTTCGGTTTTGGCATAGACCCCCAGTTTCCAGAGCTCTTCATCGGCTTCTTCCATGAAGGCCTTCACGTTTTCCGGGATGCTGCCAAAATAATGATCATCCAGTTCCTGGCCTTTCACCGAAGGCGCACCAAACAGGGTGCGGCCGGTGATCTGCAGATCCAGGCGCTTCTGGTACATGTCTTCGCTGACCAGGAAGTATTCCTGTTCCGGGCCCACAGAGGTGGAAATGCTCTGAACTTCATAACCCATAAGCTCCAGCAGCTTGGAAGCGGAGCGGGAGAGGGCATCGATGGAACGCAGCAGCGGGGTTTTCTTATCCAGGGCCAGACCGTCGTAGGAGACAAACAGGGTAGGGATATACAGTGTTTTGTCCCGGACAAAGGCAAAGCTGGTGGGATCCCAGGCGGTGTAGCCTCTGGCTTCAAAGGTGGAGCGGATGCCGCCGTTGGGAAAGGAAGAGGCATCGGGTTCGGAAGTGATGAGTTCCTTGCCCCGGAAATCCGAAATGACACTGGCGGGTCCGTTGGGCCGTATGAAGGCATCGTGCTTCTCTGCGGTGATGCCGGTCATGGGCTGAAACCAGTGGGTATAATGGGTAGCGCCCTGATCCACTGCCCATTCTTTCATGGCTTTGGCCACCTGGTCTGCCAGGGAAGGGGGCAGAGTCCGGTTCTGTTCCATCACCTGCACCATCTGCTGGTACACCGCATTGGGCATGTATTTCATCATAGCCGCCGGTCCGAACAGGGAACTGGCGAAAAATTCTTCTACTAATGGCATAAGGTTCCTTTCTTGTTCTCCGCAGGCCTGCAGCTTTTTTCAGAATGAACCCGATGAAATGGCACCGGGTTTCCTGCAGTCCGCGTTCTTCTCATTGTAGGCAAAGGAAGGGGCCTCTGACAATCTCAATCTGCACACAGACCAGCACATACAGAAAAGGCCAGGCATTGCCTGGCCTGACTTAGCAGCAGGATATATGGTCTTTTTGAAAGAAAGAGTCTCCCTCAGCCGCAGAAAACCACTTCTTCCAGAACGGGACTGGTTTCTGCTTCTCTGGCTTCCCGGTTTTTCAGGCTGGCCTGAATCAGACCGGAGAACAGGGGATGGGCCCGGTTGGGACGGGACTTGAATTCCGGATGGTACTGCACCCCAATGTAGAAGGGATGGTTTTCCAGTTCGATGGCTTCCACCAGGGAATTGTCCGGGGCGGTGCCAGTGATCTTCATGCCGTTTTCCGCAAATTCCTGACGGTAGGCATTGTTGAATTCATAGCGGTGACGGTGTCTTTCCTCCACCCGGTTCTGCTGGTACAGATCAAACAGCAGGGAATGATCCCGGATGTAGCAGGGATAGGCACCCAGGCGCATGGTGCCGCCTTTGGAGATTTCATTGTTCTGGTTGGCCATGAAATCGATGATAAGGTGCTGGGAGTTCTCGTCGAATTCAAAGGAATTGGCGTCTTCATAGCCCAGTACGTTGCGGGCAAAGGAAATGGCCGCAATCTGCATGCCCAGGCAGATGCCCAGATAGGGAATGCCTTTTACTCTGGCATAGTCGGCGGTTTCGATCATGCCTTCCACGCCCCGGCCGCCAAAGCCGCCGGGCAGAATGATGCCGTCCACATCCGCAAACAACGTTTCCGGATCTTCCAGATGTTCTGAATCCACCCATTTGATGGTCAGTCTGGCTCCATTGGCAAAGGCGCCGTGCTGCAGAGCCTCTGCCACAGACAGATAGGCATCGTGCAGGGCTACGTATTTTCCAACCAGAGCAATGGTGACGGGTCTGTCTGCCGCATGGATGGAATCCACCATGGCTTTCCAGCCCTCCAGATCCGGTGTTCTGTCTTCCAGCTGCAGCTTGCGGCAGATGGTCTGGCCGGTGTTCTGTTCTTCTAACATCAGCGGCACTTCATACAGGGAATCCAGTGTCCGGTTTTCCAGCACTGCATCCTTGGATACATTGCAGAACAGGGAAATCTTGTCCAGCACGGCTTCCGGGATGTGTTCATCGCAGCGGGCGATGATCAGATCCGGATGAATGCCGTAGCTCTGCAGTTCCTTGACGGAATGCTGGGTGGGTTTGGACTTGTATTCCTTGCTTCCGGAAATATAAGGAATATAGGTGACGTGGCAGAACAGGCAGTTTTCCCGGCCTTCCTGCAGAGCCACCTGACGGATGGATTCCAGAAAGGGCTGGGATTCGATGTCCCCAATGGTGCCTCCGATTTCCGTGATAACCACATCGGCGCCTGTATGCCGGCCGGCGGCCACAATAAAGTCCTTGATTTCATCGGTGATGTGGGGAATGACCTGCACCGTCTGGCCCAGATATTTGCCTTCCCTCTCCTTGTTCAGCACATTCCAGTACACCTTGCCCGTGGTGAGGTTGGAATACTGATGCAGATTTTCATCGATAAAGCGCTCATAGTGTCCCAGGTCCAGGTCCGCTTCCAGTCCGTCTTCGGTGACAAAGACTTCCCCGTGCTGAAACGGGGACATGGTGCCCGGATCCACATTGATGTAGGGATCGAGTTTCTGGGCGGTTACCTTATAGCCTCTGGCCTTCAGCAGCCGGCCGATGCTGGCGGCGGAGATGCCTTTTCCAAGCCCCGAGACTACTCCGCCGGTCACAAAAATGTATTTTGCCATTGATCTTCTCCTTGCAGTGTGCACTGTTACATGACGGACCCATTATAAAACGCTCTGCACAGCATCGCGGTTCTGACTCTCTGTATGACCGAAAAATTGCGGATCTATCCCCATTCGAATCCGCTCTCACAGTCCACAGGTTTTCGGACTGCCTCTTTCAGCTTTCACTGCTGTCTGAAGGCCAAAAAAAAGAGGCGCCGCCTCTCTTTTCGGATTGTGCCGGATTATCCCAGGGTGATGTCCAGCACCATCATGATCACAAAGCCCAGGGCAAAGACCACAGCGCCCCAGTCGGTGTGCTCTCCGGCACTCATTTCCGGAATCAGTTCTTCCACCACCACATAGATCATGGCGCCGGCCGCAAAGGACAGCAGCCAGGGCATCCAGGGCAGCACCAGACTCAGCGCTCCAATGGTCAGCAGGGAAGCGATGGGCTCCACAATGCCCGACATGCAGCCGTAAAGGAATGCCTTCCAGCGGGGCATCCCCTCTGAATGCAGGGGCATGGAAATGATGGCCCCTTCGGGAAAGTTCTGCAGGCCAATGCCGATGGACAGGGCCAGCGCGGAAAGAAATGAGACAGGGGTGCCTGCGTCAATCATGCCCGCATACACCACGCCCACCGCCATGCCCTCGGGAATGTTGTGCAGGGTCACTGCCAGCACCAGCATGGTGGAGCGCTGCAGACGGGCCTTCAGGCCTTCCGGATTTTTGGATCCGGCGTGCAGATGGGGAATCAGATGGTCCAGCATCAGCAGGAAAAAGATCCCCAGCATAAAACCGGCAGCCGCCGGCAGCCAGGAAAGAGCCCCCAGGGAAGCGCTGCTGTCGATGGAGGGAATCAGCAGAGACCAGATGGATGCCGCCACCATGACCCCGGCCGCAAAACCGGACAGCAGCCGCTGCACCATGGGGGAAATGGATTCCTTCATGAAGCAGACGCACAGTGAACCCAGGCACGTGCCCAGAAAGGGAATCAGCAGTCCGATGAAAAGATGTTCAGCCATAGAAAATCTCCTTTGTTTCAGTATGCCTCTTAGAAAATCAGAAGGGGGGGCTCAGGCCTGATTCCTGCACATCTCTTTGCAGGAACGGGGGGAAAACCTGAAAAACGGCTTCTGTTTTCTTCAGCCACCCGAGAAGTATACCAAGGCCGGGATACAGGGCCAAATCCGAATAGACCCGGTCTGATGAATCAGCCGGAAACGCAGCAGTCTGTGTGAACCGCATAAAAGTGCTAAACTTGGTAGAGATCACGCAAAAAAATGTGAAAGGGGATTTTTTCATGCTGAATCTTCCGCCAAAATACAGAGACACGGAAATCCTGATCCGCCGCCTCATTCTGTTTGCCCTGGGCATTGTCCTGCTGGTGGTGTACATCGGTCCTATCATTAATATCATCGGCACCGCCATCTGGATCTGCCTGCCGTTTCTCATCGGCGCTGTGCTGGCCTTTGTGCTCAATACCCTGGCCCGTGTGCTCATGAACCTGTGCCACCGGTTCCTGCACTGGAAAACCACCGGGCGCTGGGTGCTGTTTTATAAAGTGCTGACTCTGGTGCTGATCCTTTCGGGTGTGGCCGTCTTTCTGGCCACCATTGTGCCCCAGGCAGCCAGCTCTCTGCAGAAAATCACCACAGAGCTGCCCGGCCACATTCTGGAAATGTATGACTGGGCTCTGGAACACACAAAAACCATCACCTTTGCCAACGACTGGCTGGTCCAGAACGAAGAGCTGTTCCAGGATGCACCCACTCTGATCACCCGGGTGGGCTCCTTTCTGGCCACCGGCACCGCCGGAGAGAGCATGAACAGCGTCAAGGAAATCATTTCCAGCACCTTCTCCTGGCTGTGGATTGTCTTCCTCTCCCTGGTTTTCAGCATCATCTGCTTCTTCAACACCGCCCAGTTCGTCAGAGAAGGCAAGCTGGTGGGCCGGGCCTTTCTGAAACCCTCCGTCTATAAGGCGGTGGATGATTTCATGACCCTGGTTGCCCGGACCTTTTCCCAGTACATCGGCGGGACCGTGCTGGAATGCCTGATTCTGGGCACCCTGGTGACCATCGGAGGTCTTATTCTGCAGATTCCCGATGCGGCCCTCTTTGGTATGATCATCGGCATCTGCGCCCTGGTCCCCATGTTTGGCGCCACTGCCGGGGGGATCTTCAGCTCCCTGCTGATTTTCATGGATTCCCCGGTGAAGGGCATTACTTTCCTCATTATGTTTCTGGCCATCCAGCAGATTGAAGGCAACTTCATCTATCCCAACGTGGTGGGCAAGAGTGTGGGACTGCCGCCCATGTATGTCATCATCGCCATCACCATCGGCGGCAGCCTGGCAGGCATTCTGGGTATGATTGTCTCCATTCCGGTGACCAGCGTTATCTATGGCCTCATTACCCAGAAAGCCCAGGACGTGCTGGCCCGCAAGCAGCAGAAAGCCCTGCTCCAGGAAAAAGAAGCCCTGGAGCGGGCAGAACGTGCTGAAGAAGCCGGGGATGAAGAGGAAGAAGCCCGAGCCCTGGAGGATCTGGCCACCCTGGTTCCTGAAGATCTGCTGCCGGAAACCATGAAGCAGAAAAAGAAAGCGGAAAACGCCCTGCGCAGAGTGCAGAAACAGAGAAAGAACCCCATCCGCCTGAGCCGGACGGTCAGATCAGATGCTTCTGCAGCTGAGCAGTATGTTCCCAGTGAAAACAGCAGCCGGAACAATCCGGAAGAAACGGCTGAAACAGATCCGACAGACGGAAAAAAAGACCAGGAAAAATAACAGAAGAAAACGAAACCCGGACCTGAACTGATTTCAGGCCAGTATGGAAATGGAAATGCAGAGCCCGCAGGAAGAGTGACAGCCTGCGGGCTTTTTCGTCCATCCTTATGGCCAGCCAGATCTTCAGATACAGGAAACCAGGCACGGGAAGCCAGGCAGAAAATGCCGAAAAACCAGAAGAACCGGCATATGGCACAGAAAAAACTCCGGGATCGTTCAAAAATGAATTAATTGTAATTCAATGATTACCATTCATGCTTTCAGAGCAAAGTAAAGGCAGAACTCCTTTACCTATCGATGAATAGACAATTCCTGCAGAAAGCATAGTTGAAGAGACTGGTCGATAGCCAATTTTTTACAGCGCAGAAAACGGTATGATTTCTTTGATATTTCGCAAAAAGTCCTGTTTTTCCGACATTTATTACATTATAATTCCTATGTAACCGCTCTTGCTGCCCTCCCACTTGTGAAGGGGGAACCATGGCACCTAAAAAACAGCTCCATATGTCTTTGGAAGACCGCAAGTTTATCGAAAAATGTCTCAACGCCGGCATTAAAAAGAACCAGATTGCAGTGCAGCTGGGAAAAGATAAGTCAACCGTTACCAAGGAAATCAAGAAGCGCTCCCGCATCCATCCAGGCTCCGGTCAGTCCGGCATTCTGGATGGTGCGGAGAAGCCAGTTTTCGCAGAAGCATGCAGCAGGCGGGACAGTCTTTCCGGCGTCTGCAACGGATGTGCCGAACTCGACCGCTGTCACAGGGATAAGCGGCTGTACTCAGCCCTGGAAGCCCACCAGGACTATGCACAGCGCATGTCCAGGTCCCGTTCCGGCCTCAATATGACGCAGGAAAGAAAAGAACAGATCCGTCAGATTGTCAGGGAAGGGCTCGAACAGGGACTGTGCCTCAAACAGATCCATGAAACCCGCTCCGACCTGAATCTGTCTCTGAAAAGCCTCTACAACTACAAAGGCAAAGGCCTGTTTGACGATCTGCTCACCAGAACACCGGGAGACTCCTGCGAAAATTGCAAGGGAGAGGACGTGACCCTCAAAGTCCGCCGTCCCTCCAGTGCATCCTCATGAGAACCGCCGCTCCCGGCGGTTTTTTTCATTTTCGGCAGAGTGCAGAGTCTGTGCCCTTTTGGGATCGTGACCGGTCTGGCTGACAGTATGTGTATAATGAGAAAAGCAGCTTCATTCTGCCAGGAAAGGAAGAGTTATTTGAACCGTACTGCCCAGTGCCTGCGCATGCTGGCCATCTTAAAAAACGCCGCTTCTCCGGTTCCCACAGCCACCCTGGCTCAGGAACTGAAGACCAACCCCCGCAACATCCGGGAATACCGAAGGGAGCTGGAAGAAGCGGGCTATCATATTTCGGAAACCCGGGGGCGCTACGGGGGCTATTCCCTGGAAAAGCGGCATACTCTGGCGGTGCCGGCCCTGAGCGAAGAAGAAAAGCAGGCGCTGGAAGAAGCCGCCAGCCTGGTTTCCTCCAGCGGCCTGGTGCATCAGGAGGCGTTTTCTTCCTTTCTGGACAAAATCCATCTGGCCTCTTCCGGACAGAGCACGCCGGGCATTTCCTATCTGTTTTCCGGGCAGAGTCCGGTGGATGAAACCGTCCGGCGCTGGATCAGTCTGGCTCTGGAGGGAATTGCGGAGCACAGAACGCTGAAACTGAAATACCAGTCCCGCAGCTCCAGAGAGCCGGAAGGACTGGATGTGGACCCCTATGAAGTCATCAGCTTTGACGGGGCGCCCTATCTCATTGGATGGTGCAGACAGCGCCATGCCTGGCGAACCTACCGCTTTTCCGCCCTGCGCATGGAAAGCCTGGAGCTGACAGACAGAACCTTCGAGCGCAGCCTTTCCTTCAGTCTGGATGACATCATCGGCGTCTCCAGCGTCTTTCGCGGAGCCATGATCCGCTACACCATCCGGGTCACCCGCAGTGCCGAACGCCTGTTTCTCGAACAGAACTGGGGCAGCGGACTGAATAAGGAAAGGGAAACGCGCCAGTATGCGGAGTATTCCTTTCTGCAGGACAGTTTCGGACAGCTGTGCACCCTGCTGTTTGCCTTTGGAGAGGACATTGTGCTGATGGCGCCCCACGATAAAAAAGAAGCCTATGAAGCCAGGCTTTGCACAGTACTGCAGGCACAGACTCAGTCTGACCAGCCAGACGAGGAAGGAGGGAATGGAGCATGATTCATGTCAGCGACATCAGCGCCGCACTGCGCTGCCCGCGCAAAACGTGGAACGACTGCCTGGCACCGCAGAAAACGGCAGCGGAGATGCACGCTTACCGCACCGTCTCTTTTTCCACCCTGTGGGAGTCGTATCTGGACATTCCCGAAGGGGTGGAAGGATTTGCCTGGGAAACCACGGAGCATTCCCTGGGCATTCTGCAGGAACACGGCTGCGGGGTGCACCTTCGCTTTGAATACCGGGAGTGCCGCACCAAGATTCCCTGTCTGCTGCGCAATGAAACCGGCTATACCGCCGTCTATCCAACCCTGTCTCCCTCGGCGAGAGATCATGAGCTGACACAGATGGCCCTCAACAGCCTGCTGCTGGAAAAAGCCGGCGTACAGGTGACGGACCACCGGGTGATTTTTCTCAGCCACGACTATGTGCGCCAGGGGGATCTGATTCCGGAGCAGATGTTCATCGATACCCGCCATTTCAGCAGCCGGGGGTCCGGCTTCAAGGAAAAGACCATTCAGGAAATGGTGGAGGAAGAAAAGAAGAATCTGGATCTGGATGCCCTCATTGACTCCACCCAGGCTCTGCTGGACCAGCCGGCTGCACCGGAGCCCGTACGCACCAGACAGTGCACGGCACCCCGCAAATGTATTTACTATCCCGCCTGCTTCCATGAAGAAGGCCTGGAGGACGATGCCGCTCTGATGCTGGCCAGCGCCTCTCATAAAACGGAACTGTCCAGACCGGGTCTGACACTGAAGGACATCCCGGGCGCCTGGATGGATGGCTTTGACCTGCAGTATGCCCAGATCATGGCAGACCGCTGCGCCGGTGTGTTCATGGACCGCAGCGGTCTGAAAGCCTGGCTGCAGTCACTCACCTGGCCGCTCTGCTATCTGGATTTTGAATGGGATACCTTTGCCTTTCCGCCCTATGACGGCATGAAGCCCTTTGATGTGCTTTGTTTCCAGTACTCCCTGCACATCCAGAACCAGGAAGGCCTTCTGGAGCACAAAAGCTTCTTTGGCTGGCAGGACTGCCGCCGGCAGTTCATTGAAAGCCTCCTGGAGGACATGCCCGATCAGGGCTCCATCATTGTCTTTAATATGGAAGGGGCAGAAAAGCTGCGTCTGAAGCAGCTGGCTGTCCAGTTTCCGGAATACGAAGAAAAACTGCTGTCGCTGGCAGACAGAATGGTGGATCTGGCCGCTGTATTTGACCGCGGTCTGTATTATGATCTGAGACAGAGGGGACATTTTTCCCTGAAAACCGTTCTGCCCCTGTTTTCGGAAGACACCGGCTACAGCCAGCTGGACATTTCCGACGGCCTGCAGGCGGTGGAAGCGTACCGCCGGTTTCCCCAGGTTCCCGCTGCTGAGCAGGAACAGATTGCGGAAGCCATCGATACGTACTGCTCCATGGATACTTACGCTGAGGTGATCATTGTGGATGCCCTCAGACGAAACTGTGCGGAGGAATAATTATGCCCAATATCATTACCCATACGCTGTTTGCCGACGACGTCCAGAATCTGCTGGACAACGAATCGTTAAAAAACCGGAAAAAGCTGTTTGCGGCCGGTTCCAACGGACCGGACTTCCTGTTTTTCCACAACATCAGTCCCCGGGATTTCTGGAAACCCACGCCCCTGCGCAAAATGGGGTCCCAGCTGCACAGCGGTCATATCTCCGAGTTTTACCGGGACCTGCTGCGGCTGATCCGTATGCAGCCCAATGAAAGCCTCAAGGAAGACATGATTGCCTACGGGGCCGGGCACCTGTGCCACTGGGCACTGGACAGCACGGCGCATCCGTATATCTTTTACAGAACCGGGGACTGCAAAGGCGCCAGCGCCAGCCGCCATCACCGCTTTGAAAGCCTGCTGGATGCGGTGATGCTGAAGCTGAAGCGCAATGAAACCACACAGACCTATCATCCCGCAGAGGCAGTGTGCAGCCTGAGCCCCCAGGAGCAGAAAGCCATTGTCAATGTGTACTATCCCATTCTCGAGGACCTCTTTGAGGAGGACATCCGTCCGGTGATGGTCAAGGAAGCCCTGGACGACTGGAAAACCATGCAGAAGATTTTCCACGATCCGAAAGGACGCAAAATCCGGATGTTCCAGAAGCTGGAAAAGCCCCTGCGCCTGGACAACAAATTCTCCGGCTTTGGTGTGCCGCCTGTGCCCGAAGACAATCACGATCTGCTCAACCTCCTGCAGAAAACCTGGAAAAACCCGGTAACCGGTGAAGAATCCAAAGCCACTTTCCTTGATCTGTACCAGTCAGCCCTGCACACAGCTGCGAAGGCCATTGAACTGTTTTTGCTGGCGGTGGAGGATCCCGCTGACGAAGATGCCTTCCTGGACTTTTTAGGAGAGCGCAACTATGACATGGGTGTGGAATCTGACGAAGGCATGCAGTATTTCGATATCGAAGACCTGTCCCTGTAAGAGGTTCCGCTTCTCTGCAGCGGTCTTTGTTCCAAAATTTTCCCAAAGAAATCACACGATTTTCCGGTCAGAACCACTGTTCTGACCGGTTTTTTAACATTTTCTTCTGAAACCTTTTACAATTCCTTTCTGAAACTCCTTTGGATGAGGGGCTTCAGACTGTATAATAGGACCTGTTGCACAAGTGAGTGACAAGAGAATAGAGGAAATTGAAAATGTACAAAATTCTTGAGAAAAAGGTTTTGAATCCCACTGTTATTCAGATCACTGTAGATGCCCCGCACGTGGCCAGAAGAGCCAAAGCGGGCCAGTTTATTATTCTGCGCGTGGATGAAGAAGGCGAACGCGTGCCCTTCACCATTGCCGGCAGCGATCCGGAAAAGGGAACTGTAACCATCATTTACCAGGTCGTGGGTGCTTCCACCCGCAAACTGCAGGAACTGGAAGCCGGAGACAGCCTCCAGGATTTTGCCGGCCCCCTGGGCACACCGTCTGAAATCGAAGGCGACAACGTGGTCATCATCGGAGGCGGTGTGGGATGCGCCATTGCCTATCCCACAGCCAAGGCATTCCATGAAGCCGGAAAACATGTAGACACCATCGTCGGATTCCGCAACAAGGATCTGGTAATCCTGGAAGACGAATTCAAGGACGTTTCAGACAATTATTATCTGATGAGCGACGACGGCTCCGCAGGAGAAAAGGGCCTGGTCACCAACAAGCTGGCCGAACTCATTGAAAAAGGCGAAAAGATCGACAAGGTCATCGCCATCGGACCGCTGATCATGATGAAGTTCGTCAGCGAGCTGACCAAAAAATACGATATTCCCACCGTTGTTTCCATGAACCCCATTATGATCGACGGCACAGGCATGTGCGGCGGCTGCCGACTCATGGTGGATGGCAAAATGAAATTTGCCTGCGTGGACGGACCCGATTTTGACGGCCATAAAGTGGACTTCGATGCCGCCATGTCCAGAAACCGCCAGTACTTTGACAAGGAACGGCATGACTACGAAGAAACCTGCAATCTGCTGAACAAGGAGGTTGAAGCATAATGCCCAACATGAAAATGACCAAAAACCCCATGCCGGTGCAGGACCCCGAAGTCCGCATCACCAACGTGGAGGAAGTAGCCTTAGGCTACACCCCGGAAACCGCCATCGATGAAGCAAAGCGCTGCCTGAACTGCAAGCACAGACCCTGCGTATCCGGCTGCCCGGTCAATATTTACATTCCTGAATTCATCGCCCAGGTGGCGGAAGGCGACTTTGAGGACGCCTACAATATCATTTCGAAAACCAGCAGCCTGCCCGCTGTCTGCGGCCGTGTCTGCCCCCAGGAAACCCAGTGCGAAGCCAAGTGCGTACGCGGCATTAAGGGAGAACCCGTAGCCATCGGACGCCTGGAGCGCTTTGTGGCAGACTATGTCAGAGAAAACAATCTGGTACAGACAGAACCTGTGGAAAAGAACGGCCATAAGGTTGCTGTGGTCGGTGCCGGCCCTGCCGGTCTGACCGCAGCCGGTGACCTGGCCCGCTTAGGCTATGATGTGACCATTTTTGAAGCTCTGCATCTGGCCGGCGGCGTACTGATGTACGGCATTCCCGAATTCCGTCTGCCCAAGGCCATTGTGCAGAAGGAAATCCAGAAGCTGAAAGACATGGGTGTGGACATTGTCACCAACTATGTAGTCGGACGCTCCGGCACCATCGATGAACTGATGGAAGACGGCTACGAAGCAGTCTTTGTCGGATCCGGTGCCGGTCTGCCGAACTTCATGAACCTGGAAGGCGAAGCGCTCAACGGCGTATACTCCGCCAACGAATTCCTGACCCGCTACAACCTGATGAAGGCCTACCTGCCCGATTCTCCCACTCCCATCCAGGCACCCACCAAAACCGTTGTCGTAGGAGGCGGAAACGTAGCTATGGATGCTGCCAGATGTGCCAGAAGACTCGGAAGTGAAGTGCATATCGTTTACCGCCGATCTCTGGAAGAACTTCCTGCCCGTAAGGAAGAAGTCGAGCACGCCATGGAAGAAGGCATCATTTTCGATCTGCTCAACAATCCTGTGGATGTCCATCGGTGATGAAAACGGCCACATCAATGCCGTAGAATGCATCCAGATGGAACTTGGCGAACCGGACGAATCCGGAAGAAGAAGACCGATCGCCAAAGAAGGCAGCAACTTCAAAATTGATGCAGACTGCATGATCATGGCCATCGGTACATCTCCCAACCCCCTGATCCGCCAGACCACAGAAGGTCTGGAGACCAACCGGAAGGGATGCCTCATTGTGGATGAAAATGAAATGACCACCAAGGAAGGCGTGTATGCCGGAGGCGATGCCGTAACCGGCGCAGCCACCGTTATTTCTGCCATGGGAGCCGGCAAAAAAGCCGCTGCTGCCATGCACGACTACATCCAGAACCGCAAAGCTGCCTGATCTCAGGCCCTCTGTTTCTGAAAACCCCAAGCCGGAGCGCTCTCCGGCTTTTTGCCTGTTTGCCGGGTGCGGTTGACAAGAATCCGAGAAAATTTACAATAGAAAAGAATTGGAACAGTAAACAAAAAGGAGTCAGACATGATCAGTTCAAACGATTTAAAACCCGGACAAACTATTAATGTTGACGGAGATATTTATGTAGTTCTGGATATTTCTCAAAATAAAACCGCTCGTTCTGCTATGGTTGTCAAAGCCAAAGTGCGCAACCTTCGTACAGGAAGCAACGTAGAATTATCCTGGGGCGGCGGTGAAAAAGTTGAACCGGCCATGATCGACAAGAAGGCCATGGAATACCTGTATGACACAGACGATGCTCTGGTATTCATGGATGTAGATACTTACGAACAGGTAGAAATTCCCGCTTCCCGTCTGGAATGGGAAAGAAAATTCGTAAAAGCCAACGACAATGTAAACATCTCCAGCTATGAAGGCGAAATCATCGGTATTGCCCTGCCGGACAAAGCGAGCTGCAGGTTGTGGAATGCGAACCTGCTGTTAAAGGGGACACCACTTCTTCTGCCATGAAGAATGCCAAGCTGGAAACCGGCCTGGAACTGAAAGTGCCTCTGTTCATCAATGAAGGCGAAGTTATCGTAGTCAACACTTCTGACGGAAAATATTCCGGAAGAGCAAAATAAGCAAATCCGTTTGCACAGGGCGGCTCCCGCTGGGGAGCCGCCTTTGCATTTACCTTTATGTAAAGGCTGAACGGTTTAAAGTGACAGGCGAAATTGATATAATGGCAAAGATACAAAAAAGGGGGATATTATGACCAAACTGTCAAGAACCGAACGATACAGACAGCTTCGGGAGCAGATGGAGGAGGAAACCACAGCCGCCAGCACACCGGCTGCTGAGGCGTCCAGACCGCTCCGGAGCGCCGCACCTGATGTCCGGGGGTCCCATGAAACAGACATGGCAAAGAATGCCATCCTCAATAACAGAGCAGCCCAGCCTAAGCGCCAGGCGGTTATGGACGAACTGCTCGGAGAAGTGAAACAGTATAATATCGACAGAGGCCAGCGGGTCACTGAAGATACACAGATCAACATTCTCGAAACTCTGGCTGAGGAAGATCCGGACGGATCCATCAGACGCAGCCAGCACCTGGAAGAAATGGAAGAAGAACCCATGGATGTGGGCGGCACCACCATGCGCATTTCACCCACCAAAGCCGCGCCAGCCGGGCCCGCTGCTGAAAGCGAACCGGCACCTGTGCGTCCCATAAAGGCTTCTCTGCTGGAAAAGCAGGAACTGCTGGCAGACGAAGTAGATGAAGAGGATGCTCTGGATGTCTACGCTCTGGGTGCAGAGGACCTGGATGCTTCCAGAAAACCGGCCCGTCAGAATCAGCCGGAACCGAAGCTGGCTCCTTCCCGCAAAGATGAAAAGGAAGCCCGCAAGGCAAAGAAAAAAGAACAGAAACTGGCTGAGAAAAAGGCTGCAGCTGCAAAGGCTGCCGAAGAAGCCCGCCGTAAGGATGCCGATTTTGTGCCGCCTTCGGCTTCTGAAGCCAGTGCAGATGAAGACATCCCGGCTGACAAATCTTCCAGATTCTGGAATGTGGTGCTGGTCATTCTGTCTCTGGTGCTCATTGCAGCCATTGCGGTCTGCGTCTATGCGCTGGCCAGAACAGGACTGTTAGGATGAGCGTCATCAACATTGCGGTGGACGGCCCCAGCGGTGTAGGCAAAAGCTCTGTCTGCTCCAGCCTGGCGCAGGAATTCCATCTGCTACATCTGGATACCGGCGGCATGTACCGGGCCATTGCCCTGGGACTGCATGAACAGGGCATCGGACCCGAGTCCGGTGAGGTTCTGCAGCAGGCTCTGCCGCTGCTTCATGTGGAGCAGAAGGACGGAAAGATCTTTCTGAATCAGAAAGATGTGTCTTCTTTCATCCGCACGTCTGAAATTTCGGCTCTTGCCAGTGAATACGCAAGACTGCCGGAAGTCAGAGCCTATCTGGTCAGACGCCAGCAGCAGATTGCCCAGGAAGCTGACTGCATTCTGGACGGACGGGATATCGGCACTGTGGTGCTGCCCGAGGCAGACATCAAGCTGTATCTCACCGCCAGCCCGGAAGCCAGAGCCATGCGCCGCTTTCTGCAGGATCAGGAGGCCGGCCGCCCGGCGGATCTGGCCCGCATACAGAAAGAAATAGAAGAACGGGATTACCGGGACACTCACCGGGAAATCGCCCCTCTTCGTCCGGCAGAGGATGCTGTTATCGTGGACACCAGCAACATCGATAAGGAGCAGACCATTGCCCTTTGCAGCAGCATCGTGAAGGAGAAGCTGCAGAAAGGAACAATATGATACGAGGAACACTGGCCATCGTCGGACGGCCAAACGTAGGCAAATCCACACTTTTCAACCGGATCATCGGTCAGAGAAAGAGCATTGTGGAAGACACACCCGGCGTCACCCGGGACCGCATTTACGGTCTGGGGGACTGGCTGACCCAGGAATTCTGGGTCATTGACACAGGCGGCATCCAGCTGGAAGAGCAGGACTTCGCCGATGAGATCAACATGCAGGTGGACATCGCCATCGAAGAAAGCGATGTGGTTCTGTTTGTGGTTTCTGCCAGGGATGGTGTCACAGATGACGACGTTGCCATTGCCCGCAAACTGAAAAAAGCAGGCAAGCCGGTGGTTCTGGCAGTGAACAAGGCAGACAACGATGCCCTTCGCATGTCTGTTTTCGAATTTTATGAACTGGCCAGCGGGGATCCCATGCCCGTGTCCGGCACCCATGGTGTGGGACTGGCCGAGGTTCTGGATGAAGTCATCCGGCTGCTGCCGGAAAAGAACATCCGGCCCTATGAAGGCCTGACCACATTCTGTGTCATTGGCCGGCCTAATGTGGGCAAAAGCTCTCTGGTGAATGCCATTCTGCGGGAAGACAGAGCCATTGTCTCCAACATTGAAGGCACCACCCGGGATGCCATCGACACCCCCTTCCGCTATGACGGCAAAGAGTATATCATCATCGACACTGCCGGCATCCGGAAGCGGGGAAAAATCTGGGAGAACATCGAGAAGTATTCCATTCTGCGGGCTGTATCGGCCATAGAACGTTCCAATGTGGTGCTGTTTTTGATAGATGGAGAGAAAGGCATCCGGGCACAGGACAAACATGTGGCCGGCCTGGCCCACGATGCCGGAAAGGGTGTCATCATCGTCTACAACAAATGGGATGCCGTGGAAAAAGACGACAAAACCATGAAGCAGATCACGAAAAAGATCCGAGAAGAATTCAAATACCTGGATTATGCGCCCATTGCCTTTGTGTCCGCTCTGACCGGAGCCAAAGTGGGAAATCTGATTCCTCTGATTGACCAGGTCCATGAATCCTGCACCCTGCGGGTGCCCACAAACGTTCTTAACGACGTCATTCTCGATGCCCAGATGATGAATCCGCCCAAGCCCCACAACGGACGGCAGATGCGGATTTACTATGCCAGCCAGGTGGCTGTGGAACCGCCCACCATTATACTGTTTGTGAACGATCCGGAGCTGTTCCATTTCTCCTATGGCCGGTATCTGGAAAACAAACTCAGGGAAGCCTTTGGATTCATCGGCACGCCCATCAAAATTGAAGCAAGGAAGCGATAACTATGAAAACGGCTGTGATTGGTACCGGAAGCTGGGGCACCGCCCTGGCTCAGGTTCTGGCCGACAATGACCAGGACGTCATCCTGTACGGGATTGAACCCGATCAGATTCAGGATATCAATGAGAATCACCAGAACAGCAAATTTTTCCCCGGCGTTCAGCTCAACCCGAAACTGAAAGCCACCGGCGATCTGAACGAAGCCGCCGATGCGGATGTCGTTCTGCTGGCAGTGCCTTCTGCTGCCATTGCCCCTGTGGCAAAACAGACAGCTGACGTGCTGAACAAAAAAGCCATCTGGATCAACGTGGCCAAGGGCTTTAACCCTGGCACCAACGAACGTCTGTCCGAAGTGCTGCGCCGGGTAATTCCCGAAGAAAAAATCTCCAGCGTGGTCAGCCTTATCGGGCCCAGCCATGCCGAAGAAGTGGTGGAAAGACAGCTCACCAGCATCGATGCCGTCTCTTTAAAAGAAGAAGACGCCGAAGCGGTGCAGAAGCTGTTTTCCAATGAATATATGCGCATTTATACCGGAGACGATGAAATCGGCTCTGAACTGGGTGCAGCGGTAAAAAACGTCATGGCCATTGCCAGCGGCATGATTGCCGGGCTGGGCTACAAGGACAACACCCGCGCTGCCCTCATCACCCGGGGCCTGCAGGAAATGATCCGCTTTGGCACCCATTTTGGAGGCAATCCAAGAACCTTCATTGGTCTGACCGGTGTGGGTGACCTGATTGTGACCTGCTCTTCCTGGAATTCCCGCAATTTTCAGGCGGGCTATCAGATTGGCAAGGAAAACGATGTCCGCCATTTCCTGGACACCAATACCAAGACAACAGAAGGTGTCCGGACAGCGAAAATCGTGCACGACCTGGCGCAGCAGGAAGGCATTGACATGCCCATCTGCGAGGAAGTGTATCAGATCCTGTATGAAGGAAAAGAACCCAGTGAATGTGCCAGTGATCTGATGCTCAGAGATCTGAAAAAGGAGTTTTAAAGAATGGCGAAATTTGTAAATAAGGAATCTTTGACGGAAACTCTGGCGCGCCAGCTGAAGATCCGGAAAAAAGATGCTGCCGAAGCGGTCAATGTCCTGTTTGAGGAAATGGCCCTGGCCCTGGAAAGCGAAGGGGTTGTGGACATTTCCGGATTTGGCAAATTCATTATTTTTGACCGCAAAAGCCGGATGGGCATCAATCCGGTGACCAAGGAGCGCATGGAAATTCCTTCCAGCAAGCTGCCCAAGTTCAAGCCCAGCCAGACTCTGAAAAACAGATGCAACGGCGGGCAGGAGAGAAAGCAGGAAGACGAATGAAACACGCCAGGGCGGCAGCTCTGTTAGCCCTTGTCCTTCTGTGTTCCGGATGTGCCCGCACACCGGAGCAGAAGGCACAGCGAACTGTCACCGGCTGGCTCAGGGATCTGCAGAACGGCAAAACCGTATCTTCCCCGGAAAATACCAGTCTGCTGGCCGGATTTGAAAAGCTGAATCTGGAAGCCCTGTCAGAAGAAGACAGAGCTTTCGAGCAGGATTATCTGAAAAGCGTAGTCCGCTCCTGGGATGTGGTCAGTGCCTACCAGCAGGATGAAGATATTATCGTCTGCGTGCTGGTGAGCTTTGCCGACCCGGACAGTCTGACAAAGGAACGGCTGTCCGCTTCTCTCAAAGAGCATCCCGATCTTCTGGAAGCGGCCGAAGAGGCGGCTGAAGAAGAAACGGAAGAGGCCGGACAGGAAGCAAGTGAACCTGCTGCAGATGCAGAGGGTGCAGAATCTGAAGGACAGTCAGAGAGTGAACCGCTCATCGGTGTCACACTTTCTATGGAAGATCCTGAGCAGCTGGAACAGGCGCATGAAGCCCTGAAAACCCAGTATCTGAAAGTGATTCAGGATCTGGTTTTGCAGACAGCCAAAGAGGCTCCGGAAATGGCCAGGGAAGTGTACTTCCAGGTGGATCCGGAAACCCAGGCGATTCTCTCCGTATCTTAAGGCTGCCGTCTGTTATGAAGCGGTCCATACTGTGCTTCAAAAGGAGAAGTGCCATGAAAAAAATCGTACTGGCCGGAGGCTGTTTCTGGGGCCTCCAGCATTTCTTTGATCAGTTTCCCGGTGTGCTGAAGACGGAGGTGGGATACGCCAACGGACCGGATGCAGCACCGGACTACCGGGCCGTATGCAACGGCAGCGGCCATACCGAAGCGGTGGAAATCGAATACGACGATGCCATCAGCACCGCCCAGATTCTGGCTGCCTTCTTTGCGGTGATCGATCCGTTCTCTGTCAACCGGCAGGGAAATGACATCGGGATCAATTACCGCACCGGAATTTATACCGCTGATCCGCTGGAACAGGCCATCGCCCGCACCATGATTCAGGACATTGAAGCCCGTTCCGGAAAGAAGGTGGCAGTGGAAGTGGTTCCTCTGGACAATTTCTTTGACGCGGAAGAATACCACCAGAAATACCTGGATAAAAACCCAGGCGGCTACTGTCACATTCCCAGAGGTCTCATGAGCGGCCACAGACTGCCTACCCTGGGAGAAGTGGAGGAAGCCTATCCCGGACTTACAGAACTGCTGGAAAAGAAACACCCGGCGGATCTCTGAATCTCGAATACTGAAATCAGAAGTCTGCAGCAGGACTTTTTCGAAAGCCTGCCTGCAGTCTTTTTCATTCACAGAAAGGAACAGACTCAAACTATGGAAACCATACTGGAAACAGACCGGCTGCTGCTGAGAAAACTGACACAGGCAGACATGGACAGCCTGAAGCGTACCCTGCAGGATCCCATTGCCATGACGTATTACGAAGGAGCCTTCAGCGAAGAAGAATGTCAGGACTGGCTGAACAGAATGCTGGAGCGTTATGAAAAGGAAGGGATTGGACTGTGGGCGGTGATCCGCAAAGACGCCCAGGAATTCATTGGCCAGTGCGGACTGACCTGGCAGGACTGGAAAGGGAAGAAGGTCCTGGAAGTGGGTTACCTGTTTGAACGCCGTTTCTGGCACCAGGGATTTGCCACGGAAGCGGCCAGAGGATGCATGGACTACGCTTTTGAAAAGATGAATGCATCTGAAATCTGCTCCATCATCCGGGACACGAATCTGGCCAACCAGAAGGTGGCACTGCGCAACGGTCTGCAGCCTGCGGATCATTTCACTAAGTTCTACCGGGGAGTTCTTATGCCCCATACCCGTTATGTTCTTAGCCAGGCAGACCGGACAGTCCGCCAGTCTCTTCCCGCACCAGACAGAGATGAGAAGTAACTATTTTACTCTTATCTCATCACCCAGCTAAAAACGCCCCGTACAGAATACGGGACGTTTTTTACTGCAGTATGACTGCATAGCGGTCGGCCACGGTAGGTGAAGCGATGAGCTGGATGTTGTTGATGAGATACAGATCATTGATCTTCTGCTCTTTGCAGAAAGCAACCAGAGGCACATCGCAGTAGCGGAAGTCTGCCACATACACTTTGTCGTAATGGGCAGTCAGCCAGGGAATGAAGGCATTGCCGTAGGATTCCTTCACCACCAGGCAGGAAGAGCCGTCGTTGATCTTTGGGTTGTCGATGATGGACATAGGATTGTCGCCGCCGATGAACCGCATGTACTGACTGTACATATCGATATTCTCATCCAGATTCACAATGGGATGCTCCCTGTACTGGGTGGAATCGGGGTTGGCATAATCCCCGTCGAGAATCTTCATGGTGTTGCCATCGGCTGGCACCCAGCATTCCAGGCTGTCTTCCCGGAAGTCTGTGGTGGGCAGTTCTGAGGCGTAGCTGCCCAGAAACGGAGAGAATTCTTCATGCTGCCAGTCGTCCAGAGAGACAGCATCCCAGCCCTGCAGCCTGGCCAGATTGGCATAGACATAATAGGAAGCCCGCTGTGTCCAGTGGTGGTCCGAGCGGAAGTACAGATACTCATCCGCATGCTCTCGCAAAGTGTCGATGGTGCCCACAGAGCGGATTCTGCCGGAATAGTTGGTGTAGTAATAGTCGATGGCCTGTTTCTGGTCCGAACCGCCCAATGCGTCGCGGCTTGCTTCATCCAGCACCACACCGGAGTTGTTGGGGATCAGAATGGACCACACCTGGGTGGTGCCTTCCAGTTCCTGGGCAGCCTTTTCCACTGCCCGGGTATAAGTGTCATAGGAATCCTGGTTAAAGTAATAGCCGGCATAGGCAGCCCCGTCCTGGATCAGCAGACCTTCCACGATCTGCGCCTGGATGTCCTCCTGGAGAACACGGGCGTCCGGGGCTTCCTTGCGCTCGTCAAACTGGGCTGTATTTTCGTTCTCATCCGGATTCTGTTCATCCGAATCCTTTGCACCGATTTCGTCAGCTTTGGCTGTACCGCCCACCAGCACGGTGTCCTGCCGGATGCCGTAGAGCTTCTGCAGGTTCCGGTTCATGGCCATCAGAGAATCCCGGCCGGGATAGGTATCGGAATACCAGGAGGAGATCTGAGAGAACCAGCTGCCATCCAGGAAGGATTCCAGTGTAAAAGCAGGAAACTGAGTCAGCTCTCTTTTTTCCAGTGCGGAAACCGCCGGTCTGGCAAACCACACCAGTCCTGTCAGAGTGCCTGCCAGCAGAAACACCCCAAACAGGGCTGTGCCGGCTTTGCGGGACTGCTTCAGAAGCTGTTTTTCTTTCTTAGTGAATTTTTTCTTCATAGAGTCATCTCCCTGTCACTGGTTTAAAACTGGAAGTACAGAAACGGATTGTAGGCATTGCCAATAAGAGCCAACACGGAAACACAGAGCAGAATTACCGGAAGCAGAGCTTCTTCTGCCAGATAGAAATAGAAGGCGATCTGATTTGAGGCAGCCAGCCCGGCAAAGAACCGGCGCACCCATACGGAAAAATCTGTACAGGCGATGATACACACCACCAGCAGAATGATGTTGCTTAACAGTGTGCTCCACACCGATCCGGCAAAGAAGCCGGCACTGCCAAACCCAAGCATCCCCTGCAGAGCCGTTCCCAGCATGCCCAGGTCTTCAAAACGGAAGATCATCCAGCCAAAGAACACCACGCTCAGGGTGTAGAGACGGTTGGCGAAATCCGGGTTTTTCTGCCGGAAAAAAAAGCGCTCCAGCAGCAGGAAGACCAGATAATACAGTCCCCAGAGCACATAGTTCCAGCTGGCGCCATGCCAGAGGCCTGTGAGAAACCAGACGGTAATCATATTGCGGACATAGACCCAGATGCCAGCCCGGCTGCCGCCCAGGGGAATATAGACATAGTCCCGGAAGAAGGAAGACAGGGAAATGTGCCATCTTCTCCAGAAATCCTGCACAGAACTGGCCTTATACGGATAATTGAAGTTTTCCAGATAGTGAAAGCCCACCATCCGGCCCATTCCAATGGCCATGTCTGAATACGCGGAAAAATCCAGATAGATCTGCAGCATGTAGCAGAAGCAGCCAATCCAGATGCCAAGACCGGGAGTTGCAGCCAGTGTGGCTCCATCGGTACTGGCCAGCTGGTCTGCCAGAACGGCGACGCTGTTGGCCAGCAGAGCTTTCTTGGCCATGCCTATGGAAAACCGTCTTATTCCGGCATAGACATCCTCCCAGGCAACGCTGCGGTGGTCGATTTCATCGGCAACAGTCTGATAGCGGACGATCGGGCCAGCAATGCACTGGTGAAACAGAGAAGCATACAGCAGCAGTTTCCAGTAACTGTACTGGGCTCGGACCTCCTGCCGGTACACATCAGCCACATAGGACAGCAGCTGGAAGGTATAGAAGGAAATACCGATAGGCAGAACAATATGAACAATGGAATCTGGAAATCCTGTCAGGGACTGGAGAGTCCCCAGGATGAATTCCGTATATTTAAAAATGCCCAGCAGTCCCAGAAGGCCGATGCATTCTGCGATCATCCAGGCTTTGCGTCCGGAAGGGGCTCTGGTCCTGGAAATGCCAATGGCACACAGCCAGCTGATGAGCGTTTCGCCCATGAGCAGCAGCAGATACATGGGGCCGCCCCAGGCATAAAAAATCAGAGAGGCTCCCAACAGCACCCAGTTGCGTCTGGAAGGGGGAACCAAAAGATAAATCCCCATGGTGATGCTGAGGAAAACGAACAGAAACAAAAGACTCGAAAAGACCATGACAACTCCCCTTCCTGTTTTGGCTGATACCTAGCTTATCAGTAATTTACAGTTCTGTAAGGAAGGAATCGAAAATGTTGTCTGTCCAGGCAACACAGGACAGTCTGCAGTGTACTGGAAGAGCACAGCGCAGTTTTTTCCTGGTGCATGGTTTCTGCAGTCGGTCCTACCAGGCTGCAGCAGGGGTCCTGCAAAGAAAGATAGGGAACCCTGTTTCTGCCCGTTATAATGAACCGTATGAATATGATTGAACTCCAGCTGGAGATTTTCCTGCTGATTGCCTGCGGATGGATTCTTCGCAGAACAGGTCAGCTCTCCCTCTCCACCCGTAAACAGCTGACGGCTATTGTGCTGAATCTGGTGCTGCCAGCCAGCATCATTGCTTCCTTTCAGATTGGAATCACCACCGAAATCCTGATTTCCTGCATGGTGGTCCTGGTGGTCAGCCTTCTGATCCAGATGGGTGCCTCCCTGCTCAACCGGTTTCTGTGGAAGAAAACCGGAACAGATGCCCAGCAGGTGTGCCTGAAGTACGGCCTCATGGCTTCCAATGCCGGATTTATGGGAATGCCCATTGCCCAGGCAGTCTTTGGAGCCCAGGGACTTCTGTATGCTTCCATTTTCCTGATTCCCATGCGTATCAGCATGTGGTCTTCCGGGCTCTCCATGTTCGCTAAATCGGTTACCCGCAAAGAAACCCTGCATAAGGTTCTGAGTCATCCCTGCATCATTGCCATTGAAATCGGCATCGGAGTGATGCTGCTGCAGATGGCCGGGATTGAACTGCCGGGCTTTCTGAACCGGACCATTTCTGCCGTCGCTTCCTGCAATACGGCTCTGTCCATGTTTGTGATTGGCGCCATTCTGGCCGATGTGCCCTTTAAGGAAATGCCGGACGGCAAGGCGCTGTATTATTCCGCTGTGCGCCTGCTGCTCATGCCGGCCCTGGTGTATCTGGGATGCTCTGTGACTGGCGTTGCAGCGCTTGCCATGGGGATCTGTGTGGTCGAAACCGCCATGCCGGCGGCCAGCACCATGGTCATGCTGGCGCAGACGTACGACGGGGACATCCGGTTTGCCTCCAGACTGGTGTTTGTGTCCACGCTGCTTTCTCTGTTCACTCTGCCTCTGTGGACCTTTCTTCTGACGTAAGTCAGCTGATTTTCCTGTAAAGCGGCTTTCTGTTTTTCCCATCGCTGACCCGGATCGGGTCAGTTTTCTTTTGGCTGTAAAGAAGAACAGTCTGCATGAGCTTCCCTGAATTTTTTCGCAATGATTCCGGTCAGGACATTTGCGGGAAGTTATTCGTTCATCTGTTCCGGTAAATGCATGCCTGTTTTGTATAATGTAGGCAGTCAATTAGGAAGGTTGGATGCTAATGAAATACATGACGGTATTGGAAGCCTCCCAGAGATGGGGCATTTCAGACCGCCGTGTCCGTGTTCTTTGTTCGCAGGGAAGAATCAGGGGCATCATCCAACAAGGGCGTCGTTACCTTATTCCCGATGGAACAGAAAAACCGGTGGATGAACGAGTCAGAAAACACAGCTCCTCACGCGCCAAGCACTACAACGATTTTTCCCGGCTGGATTTCCTGAAGGGAATGGTCGCTGACCAGCCTCTGCAGCCGCAGGCTGTGTATGAACAGCGAAAGAAGGATTTCCTTCTGAGCTTTACAGCCTCCAGCAATCAGCTCTCGGGCAACGAGCTGAGCAGAGACGATATTGCAGAGATTTTTCAGGGACGGGTCGCTGCGGGACATTCCCTGGAAGATCATCTGAGCGTTGTAGGCACAAGAGACGCACTGAACTATGTGAGAGAGTGTGTCAGGGAAAAGAAACCCCTGTCCCAGAATGTCATCCGTAACATTCACGGACTGCTGATGATTTCCTCACCTGATGAAAAAGGGAAGTACAGACGCGTTAAAGTCATGATCCAGGGAGCGGAAAACGATCCGGTCTGGCTGGATCTGATGGAGCCGCGGGTCAATGAACTTCTCAACGTCAACACGCAGCGCAAGAAAGTGATGCACCCGATTGAACGAATCGCACGCTTTCATCTGGAATTCATGAATATTCATCCGTTTACCGATGGAAACGGGCGTACAGGCAGGATACTGATGAATCTGGAGCTGATGCAGAACGGATACCCTCCCCTCGAGATTGCTGTGGATCAGAAAAAGGAATATGAGAAAGCCATCCAGGCGTATGACGCCAGACACGATGCCGAACCCATGGTCCGCCTGATCTCCGAGAATCTGGAAGAGAGTCTCGAAAAGCAGCTGAAGGCTGCCTATCACAAGAAAAAACGCAAAGCAGCAGAACCTAAATCAGAGCTGAAACCCAAGCTTGAAATGAATGTGCAGGTCCCGCCGGCCTCCCACAGGGAAGTGCAGGCGTAAACAGAACAGCCGCAGGGAAGTTCCTTCTTCCGGCGGCTTTTTTGCTGTCATTGCTGAACAAACAGGAAGGATTCTAAAGATATTCCTAAAGATTGATTGTGGAAGTAAAAACTCGCCGTACCGCCTCTGTTGTGTGCAGAACAGACGTGTATAATGATCGCATGATGTAAAGGCACCAAGTGCCGGAGGAAAACTATGGGAATTATTAGATGGGGACTGGATTCTGTAAGTTCTGCTTACAAGGACCAGCCCAAAGAAGTCATGAATCCGCAGGGTCTGTCCAATGATATACTGGCAGCCCCGGCAGAAGGAACCCGCAAAGGCCGCAATACCAATGGCGTCATCACCGACGGTTCGGTCTTCAATGTGGGCATCAATCAGGCAGCCCTGCTCATTGAAAACGGAAAGGTTCATGATTTTGTCATCGCCTCCGATGAGAAGACCACGGGTCAGTATATTTATGACACCGACAGAGAACCGTCTCTGCTCACAGGCGGCATGAAGGAATGGGACAATGTCTGGAAGATGGTGAAAAACCGTTTCACCTTTGGCGGACAGTCTCCCAACACCATGAATCTGGTCTATATCAATCTGAAGGAAATCACCGACAACCCGGTGGGCGTGGGAAAATTTCCCTTCATCGACAACTACCTGGGCACCAGACTGATGTTAGGTGCCCACGGCTACTACACCTTCCGGATTTCCAACCCGGTCACATTCTATGAGAATCTGCTCATGGATCCGGACAAAAAATACCGCAAGGAAGAAATCACCAGCCAGCTTAAGGCTGAAATGATGCCCAAGATCCAGCTGGCTTTAGCCAAAGTGGCCCCCCTGTGCGCCAATGGTTACCAGGACATTTATCTGCATGAAAAAGACATCGCTCAGGCCCTCAATGAAGAGCTTGGAGAGGAATGGCTCAATGCCAGGGGCATTGAACTGGTGAAGGTAGCCCTGACCCCGGAACTGTCTCCTGCAGATGAAAAACGCGTCATGGAGCTGGAGAACGCCAGAACCCTGTCCAACACCGGCATGGCCATGGGCAGCATGGTCAACGCCCAGAACAAGGCCATGATGAATGCCAGCGCCAACAGTGCCGGAGCCATGACAGGCTTCATGGGCATGAATATGGCCGGTTCCGGTATGAACACCGGTCAGCTGCTCAACCAGAAAATGGAGCAGGAGAAAGCCGCTGCGGCCTCACAGCCTGTACAGCCTTCCCCTGCAGCTTCCGCCGATGCCTGGACCTGTCCCAACTGCGGTGCAGGCGGTCAGACCGGCAAATTCTGCAGCAACTGCGGCAGCCCGAAACCTGCTGTTCAGTACTGCCCGGAATGCGGCACCAAAGCCATACCCGGCCAGAAATTCTGCACCAACTGCGGTCATAAGTTCTGAGTGTGATGAATCCCTGCTGATTCATCCAGATACAGCCCAGAGCAGGACCCCCATACAGATGAAAACCCGAAGACATGCGTCTTCGGGTTTTTTTTGGATCTGTCTCTCTGGAACTGAGATTTACCGGTTCTGCTTCCACTGATCCTGTGTGATCTCCATCAGGATCACATCAGTTTCTGTGCCATTGTCCAGCTGGACATTGTTTTCATCTCCGGTCTTTTCAAATCCGCATTTTTCGTACACTCTTCTGGCTCTGGGATTGCAGGAGAAGACTTCCAGTTCAACTTTCTGCAGCTTCAGGTCCGTAAAGGCTGCTTCCAGCACCTGCTGAAGCGCCCAGGTTCCCAGTCCGCCGCTGCAGTCTTCCGGTTGAAAAATCGCGATGCGAAAGGAAGCGGAGTCTTCCGGAACGATTTCAGTCAGGAGTGCTTCTCCGATGATTTCGCCGCGGCGTTCCATCAGCAGGAAAAGCCGGTCAGCAGCGATAATGGAATTTTCAAAGAAAGCCTGCACGGCGGCCTTGTCAAATTCAGCCTGACAGCCTGTGAACTTCACCAGATCGGGATGAACAGGACAGTAGTTCCTTGACCAGTAGGCTTCAAAGTCGCAGGCCTGGGCAGGGCGCAGCATGACATTATCATGGACCCGGGGAAGAATGCTGTCTGCGATGGGTCTGCAGTCAGACTGTGGCTTCGTGGTTTCTGTTAGCATCTTATTTCCTCCTTCTTTCTGCTTTCCTGCTCATACAGTATAGAGGGGTAAGTTAAATTAAAAATGATTATATTTAATATGGTCTTTTAAAACAGATTGTCTGTTTTTTTCGGCTCATTTTCCATCTGTCGGATCTGTGAAATGATGGAAGCCATCATTTCTGTCCGGGTAAAAGGTGTCATCAGATAGTACCCGTCTACACTCTCCTGCATCTGCCTGGCAATTTCTGTGCTGATGCGGATGGCCAGATCTTCTGCCTCGCCTCTGGAAAGGTCCCGGTAACGTTCGGCAATCTCATCGCATACATCCATCCCGGTGATTTCATTTTTCAGAAACTGGGCGTTCTTATAGGAAACCACAGGAAAGATGCCTCCCAGAATCAGGCCTTTGAGCTCTTTGCGGGCCCGTTTCAGATTGTCCAGACCCCTCTGAGAAAGCACGGGCTGGGTGAGAAAGCCCATCATGCCGGCTTCCTCTTTCTGTCTGGCAAACTTCAGCTGCACATCGAAATTCACCGCATTGACATTCAGGGCGCCGAAAATCCGGAAGGGAGTGCAGAAGCCATCCTCTCCCAGGGCTCTGACATAGCTGGCGAGTCTTCTGGAATTGTAGGAAAAGACACTGCGCACTTCCTCCCGCAGCGCATCTGGCAGCGGATCTCCGGTGATCAGCAGGACATTGTGCACATCTTCCATGGACAGCCCAAGCAGCAGCGCCTTGGCAGCGTTGAGATTGCGGTCCCGGCAGGTCATATGAGGCAGCACTTCCATGCCGGTTTCCCTCTTGATTTTGCAGGCCAGCAGACTGCTGTCTGCCCGGGGACGGCCAACCGGGCAGTCTGCAATGGTCAGCAGGTCCGCACCGGCCTGCTGCAGCTGACTGGCTCCCCGCAGAAAGCCAGATACTTCATCGTTGCGGGGCGGATCCAGTTCCACCGCAATGATTTTCTTGCCGGATTGGATACGGTGTTCCAGATGATCGTGATACTGGTAAGACGGACTCTGGTTTTCTGTAATTTCCCTGGTCTTGCAGGAAAGGCTCACGGGATCTGCCGGGAGCGCCTCCTGCAGCGCCTGGATATGCTCCGGGCTTGTGCCGCAGCATCCTCCCAGACCAGCTGCGCCATAGTGGATGGCTTCAGCCAGCTTGGAGGCAAAATACTCAGCAGAACCTTTGTACAGGGTCTTTCGTCCGATGATCTGCGGATAGCCGGCATTGGGAGACAGAAACAAAGGGACTGATTCTTCCCAGCAAAGGGATCTGGCCAGCTGCACCATGTGCAGCGGACCCATGCCGCAGTTGAGTCCCACACCATCCACACCCGGGATGGCGGCTGCCTGCTCCAGCAGATCTCTGGCCGTCGTGCCATGGACATTCAGACCTTCAGGCAGCAGGGAAAAGGACACCAGCAGAAAGGCATCCGGATCGAGATTCTTCAGAGAACGGGCTGTTTCTTCCAGCCCGGCGGGATCCGGCAGAGTCTCCATGAGAAAGCAGGATACCCCTGCCTTTACAAAGAGCTCCATCTGTTTTTTCCAGGCCTCTGTCAGCACAGTTCCTTCCGCAGAGCCGGGTCCGATGTCCGCAAAGAGAATGGGCGCTTCTTCAGAGGGCAGAGGGTGCTCTTTGACAAAGGAAGAGATGGCCTGACGGGCTGTCTGCACTGCCTGAGCCACGATGGTTTCTGTCTGCGCAGTCTGTCCTTCCAGCAGCATTTCCGTGCACAGAAAGGTATCGGTTTTCAGCAGCCTGGCACCGGCTTTCAGATAGTCCATGTGAATGGCTTCAATGCGCTCCGGATGGTGCAGCAGGGCCCTCTCGGCCGGTTCACCGGCAGAGTCTGGCTGCAGGGCATACCAGGTGCCCATGGCCCCGTCAAAGAGCAGAGGCTTTTTCTGCTGCAGCAGAGTTCGCAGCCGCAGGGCGTCCTTACTGGTTTCCGGCATCCTGGAACACCTTTCTGGTGATTTCCGCGGTGGCTCTGGCATCCTTCGCGTAATAGTCAGCCTGAATGTCTCTGGCATAGTCTTCGGTCACCACAGCACCGCCCACCACCGTCTGACACCAGGGAGCTTCTCTGCGCAGCAGCTGCACGGTCTTTTCCATGGCCGGCAGGGTGGTGGTCATCAGAGCAGACAGCCCGCACAGCCTGGCTTCGTTGTCTCTGACAGCCTGGAGCACCGTTTCCGGCGCCACATCCCGGCCCAGGTCGATCACCGCAAAACCATAGTTTTCCAGGACCGTTCTGACAATATTCTTGCCGATATCATGGATATCGCCCTGCACAGTGGCCAGAATCACCGGGCCTTTCTTCACGGATTCTTCTCCTTTTTCCGACAGGGAAGTCTTCAGCACCTCGAAAACAGACTGGGCTGCGCCGGCTGCTGAGAGCAGCTGAGGCAGAAACAGCTTGCCGCTTTCATAGTCTGCTCCGACTCTGTCCAGGGCCGGAATCAGAATGGATTCCACAATGTCCAGTTCTTTTCTGTATTTCAGCTCTTCTCTGGCCAGGGCTGCCGCTTCAGATTTCAGGCCTCTTGCAATGGCTTCCTCCAGACTGAGGCTGGTTTCTGGAGCAGCAGAGGGGGCAGAAACACTGTTTTCCCCGGCAAACCGTTCAATATACTTTGCGGCGCCCTCATCCTCACAGTGCAGGACTTTCCAGGCAGCCACCGCATCGGCCATCTCTTTCTGGTTGGGATTGATGATGGGCAGATCCAGGCCTTCTTCCATGGCCTGCTGCAGAAACGCTGCCCCCAGAAGAGGACGGTTTGGCAGGCCAAAGGAAATGTTGGAAACCCCCAGTACAAAATGGCAGTCCGTTTCCTGCTTCAGCTGCCGTATGGCTTTCAGGGTTTCCATGGCCTGATTCTGCTGGGCAGAGACAGTCAGGCTCAGGGCGTCAATCCAGACATCATAAGCGGGAATGCCCTGTTCTTCAGCTGCCTGCACAATGCGTTTTGCGATGTCCACCCGCTTCTTTGCGCTGTCAGGAATGCCTTCTTCACCCATGGTAAGACCCACCACAGCCGCGCCGTATTTACGGATGACAGGCAGCAGGGCATCCAGGACTTCTTTCTTGCCGTTGACGGAGTTCACTGCGGGTTTGCCGTTATAGACACGCAGCGCTTTTTCCAGCGCTGTGGGACTGGAAGAGTCCAGCTGCAGGGGAATGTCCAGCACAGACTGCAGCTTTTTGACCACTGCCGGCAGCATTTCTTCTTCATCGATGCCAGGCATCCCCACATTCACATCCAGAATGTCGGCTCCGGCTTCCTGCTGAGACAGGCCCACAGAGACGATGTAGTCGAGATCCCTTTCCTTCAGGGCCTGCTGGAAGCGTTTCTTGCCCGTGGGGTTGATGCGCTCTCCGATGATCCGCACCTGGTCAATGGGTACGTAAGTCTGGGGCGTACAGACAGCACTGTCTGCTTTTACTTCCTGCAGCACAGGCGTTCTGTCCTGCAGAGCTTCTGCAAGGGCGGCAATGCACTCCGGTGAGGTGCCGCAGCAGCCGCCAAAAAGACGCACGCCGGCTTCTCTTAAGGGAGCCAGCAGAGCGGCAAACTCTTCGGGTCCCATGTGGTAGTGACCGCTGCGGGGATCGGGAAAGCCGGCATTGGGCTTGGCGATCACCGGCAGTCTGGTGAGGGTGGTGAGCTTCTTTAACAGAGCCGTCATTTCAGCCGGCCCCGTAGAGCAGTTCAGTCCAATGGCATCTGCCTGCAGGCCTTCGAGAGTGGCCGCCATGGATTCCAGGGAACAGCCGGTGAAGGTGCGGCCGTCTTCTTCAAAGGTCATGGTCACCAGCACCGGCAGACTGCTGTTTTCCTTGGCTGCCAGCAGAGCGGCTCTGGCTTCATACAGATCGCTCATGGTTTCAATAACAATGAGATCCGCTCCGGCTTTCACACCGGCTTTCACCATTTCAGCAAAGAGATCCACCGCTTCTTCAAAGGGCAGGGTGCCCATGGGTTCCAGAAGCTGCCCGCAGGGCCCGATGTCCAGAGCCACGGCAGCTTTGTCTCCGGCTGCCTTTTTGGCGTTGGCCATGGCGGCAGTGATCACTTCTTCCACACTGTGGCCGCTGCCGGCCAGTTTTTCTCTGTTGGAGCCAAAAGTGTTGGCCAGCACAATCTGGCTGCCGGCATCCACATATTCCTGGTGTATGGATGTCACCACCTCCGGATTGGTCAGATTGAGAAGATCCGGCGCCTCTCCGGGCTTGAGCCCTTTCTTCTGCAGCATGGTGCCAAAGGCCCCATCCAGCAGGACAATTTCGTTGTAAAAATCAGGACACTGCACAGGTCTTGCCCTCCTTTTTGTATGTACATTGTTTCTGCAGACTGCAGAAGGCACAGCCCCGGATTCTGGCGGGCTGTCTGCGGTCTGCCAGGCCTATAAAGGCCGTCACGCTTTTTGTGGGATTCATCATGCAGCTGTCCGAGACATAAATGCCCAGGGTCCGCTGCAGCTGCAGGCATTCAGACAGAGGCTTCTGCAGAGCCAGAGGCAGATCTCCATACCCGCAGGAAAACCGGTCGGTGAAAAAGCAGTCCGGATATTCATGGCGCAGAACTTCTTCCTGCTCATCCAGAAACTGCTCCAGCAGCGCCGAACCCGCCGCATCAAAGAGCACAGCCTGGGCTATGTCGGTTTTCTGCAGCCGCAGAAGCGCTCTTTCATAGGCCAGGCCCAGGGTTGCGGCCAGCACCAGAATTTCCTGGCAGTCGGCCAGCAGGGAAGCGGCCATGTTTCCTTCCAGAGGCAGGTTCCATTCCTGAAGAAACAGGACAGGAGCCAGGGAACCGCACGGGTCAGCGTTGTCTGTCTGCTGTTTTCGTTCCAGATGCAGATGCCTGCAGATCCATCTTGGCCGGCTGGTACTCTTGGCCAGATCCATCATCTGTTTCATATCCCGTATGCTTGTTTCATCCGGTCTGCGGATGCCGGCATACCGCAGAGCATTCTGTATTTCCGTTTTCATTGTGTCATTGTACCATTGACCACTGAAAATCGATTCTTCTCTTTCTGAAACTGTTTTCACGAGAATTTCCGGGCAGAAAAAAAATGCCAGGCAGAGCCTGGCAGGAAAAGCCTGGTGTCTGTGCAGGCAGACAGAAGGCATTTGCTTCAGTTTTGAATGAATCAGTTTGCAGTCTGGTTTAGTCTGCGTTCATTTTGTCCAGCTGTTCACGGATTTCAATCATCTTTTTCCGGGACAGAGGATACCAGAAGATCAGAACCAGCGCGATCAGCAGATAGCCCACAGCCGGAACACCGGTGCAGACGGCATAAATGGCGTTGGTAACACTTTCGGTCTGAACAACAGCCTGACCCGCTACAGCAGACTGATAGCCGATGGCGGAAATGACATATCCGCCCAGTCCGCCGGCAAAAGCCTGGCCGACTTTACGGGCAAAGGAATAAATACCATAAATGGTACCGCCGTCGTTGCTTCCGGTCTGTACGGTCTGATAGTCGATGATATCAGAGATAAACGCCCAGACCATCAGCTGGAAGATACCGGAACCCAGGTTGCCAAACAGCAGCAAGGCGCAGAAGACCCAGGGGTTGGTGATCCTGACCATAAACATCAGAGCGAAGACAGCCGAGGAAATCAGCAGACCGGCAGCAGAAGCTTCCTTCTTGCCAATCTTTTCGGTGATGACCTTGGAGAACGGAGCCAGAATCAGGGTAACAGCGGTTCCCAGAAGACCGGCCACAGACAGAGCAGCGGCATTCCGGAAGTAATCCTTGAACAGATAAACGTTCATGGTGTTGACCAGAAGCAGGCTCAGCAGGGAAATAATGGCTGCCACGATGATGGCGATGAGCGCCCGGTTGTTCAGCAGAGCGGCAACCAGCTGGCCTGCAGACTGCTTTTTGGACTTGTTGTTTTCAATGAAAATACGTTCAGTACAGAATTTGTAGCAGATTGTGTAGCAGATTAAAGCCAGTACAGCGAACACCAGAGCCACGATAAACAGCTTGTTGCCGTTCAGGATCTGGTTGCCGGCTGCGTCGGTGTCATACACGAACAGAGGTGTCAGCGCATTGACGAAAACGCCGGCCAGGGCAGCACCCATGGAACGGAAGGTAGACAGAGCAGAACGATGAACCGGATCGTCTGTCATAGCTGCGGCCATGGAGCCATAAGGGATGTTAATGCCGGTGTAGCAGAAGCTTCCCCAGAGAATATAAGTAATGAAAATGTAAGCTACGCGCACACCGTAGGGCAGATTGGCTACCCACGGAATGAACAGCAGCAGGCCTGCGAAGATAACAGGCAGGGTAAAGCGGCGGATCCAGGGACGGTAGCGTCCGGCCGGTCCCAGCTTGGCATTGTCGACGATACGGCCCATGCCAATATCCGTAAAAGCATCAAAGAAACGGGAAACCAGAAACAGGGTGCCCACAAGAGTGCCTGGGATACCTAAAATATCGGTGTAAAACACCATCAGGTAGCCGCTGGCCATCATAAAGAAGAAATCGTTACCGAAATCACCGAACATGTAGCCCAGCTTATCCTTTATGCCGAAGGGTTTCTTTCTGGCTTCCTCCTCCAGTACAGCCCGGATCTGTTCCTGCGACTGCATGGATTGTGCAGAAGTTTTGTCCATGATACATCCTCCTTTTATGTGTTTCTGTGTGTCTTCTTCCATTGCCTTCCCCTGCGCCGGAGAAAACAGACAGAACAGGAATGAACTGCTTTTTCCAAAAGGAGGCCGTCAGAACACAGACGCAGGGCGCCATATGAAGTTCGATCTTCTTTCTTTGAAAGCACTATCCGCTTGTATGGACGCCTTTATCATACCTTCGCTGCACATTTGAAACGAATTAAATGCATAGAAAATCACAAAGATAAATGGATTTAAAAATATACATTCTCACGGTGATACCATCAAGAATAAATCTTGTCGACGGCATCATTAACAAATGGAAGTTACAGAGAAAAAAAGAATCAGCCCCGCCGCGGAAAGCAGACGGGGCACTCTTTTCATTCTGACTTATAAAATCTAAACATCGAGAAAAATGTGTTAAGAGGTAAAACGTTCTGAAAAGATGAGCATGGTGATTTCAGAAACCTGTTCTGTCAGAAAATGAAAAGGATGCACAGAGGCAGGCTTTCTTTTTGTCAGGCTGTGGATAAGCCGGTAACATATTATTGCATCACCCGGATCTCTGTGCTGGTTCTGTTTTTTCAAGAAAGCACAGCCTCCCGAAGGAATGCGCACTGCTCCGGCCTTCTGCTGTTTGTGCAGAGTACCGGCAGGGACAGCCCCCAGGAGGGGAAGCCTGGAGGGAACTGTCAGCAGTGAGAAAGGACAGAACATGACAGAACAGTTCAAAATCGTTCAAAATGAAAACGGCCCTGTGATCAGTACAGGGGAACAGCCCGTTCTGGAAGCAGACGGTCTGTATTTTAAGGACATTGACGGTTCCGGTGAGCTGAAAACCTTCAGCGACTGGCGCGTGGATCCTGCAGAAAGGGCAAAAGCCCTGGCAGAAGCCATGAGCCTGGATGAAAAAATCGGACAGCTCTTTATCACCAGCCGCAAAATGCCCGGGGAAATGAACCCCATGACCAGACAGAAGGACGAAAACCCCGTTACCGATGCCTCCGGCCTGCTGGATGAATCCGAAATCAGCGGCGGCTCCATTTTCGCCGGTTACACCATTCCCGGCACCACCAAAGCCATTCAGGAAGACAAAAACCGCAACTTCCTGCTGCGCAGCAACCCTTCACCTGAAGAGCTGACAAAATGGCAGAACCAGATGCAGCGCACCGCAGAAAACCAGGAGCATTTCATCCCGGTCATGGTGGTCTCCAACTCCCGCAATGAAAACGGCAAAGTGGTCTTTGGCATGAACGATGCCGTGGGCAAGTTCCCCGCCTGGCCAGGCACTTTAGGCATCGCCTCTGCCATTCTGGGCAGTGACGATCTGTCCATTGCCAGAGACTTTGGCGAAGCCGTCCGCCGTGAGTGGAACGCCGCCGGTCTGCGCAAAGGTTATATGTACATGGCCGATGTGGTTACCGATCCCCGCTGGCAGCGGATTTACGGTACATTCGGTGAAAACCCTGAGCTGATTGCCTCCATATTTAAAGAGCTCATTCCGGCTGTGCAGGGAAGCAAAGACGGTGTCACCGAGGAAGGTGTCGCCCTGACCGTCAAGCACTGGCCTGGCGGCGGAGCCAGAGAAAACGGTTTCGACCCCCACTACAAAGAAGGACAGTGGAATGTTTATGCCACCGAAAATTCCCTGGAAAAATACCATCTTCCTGGCTTTGTGCCGGCCATGAAATACAATGCGGGTTCCATGATGCCGTATTATGCCAAACCCTCCCGCGAAAAGAGCGCCGACCAGATCGGCAAAGATGGAAAACCGATCGAATGGCAGCCGGTTGGCTTTGCTTTCAATAAATATATGATTCAGGATCTGTTAAGAGACCAGTTTGGATACAAAGGCTATATCAACTCTGACTCTGGTATCATCGACAACATGGGCTGGGGTGTTGAAAACCTCGACCGTGCCGAAAGAGTCGCTCTTGCCATCAACAATGGTGTGGATCTGATCAGTGAAGCCTACGCCAATGAATACGCCAGAGAAGCCGTAGCCAGAAGAACCAACGGCTACTATGACACCCATCCCATTCCGGAAGGCTACACCCTGGAGCAGATTACGCTGGATGAAGACGCCATCAACCGGGCAGTCATCCGTACGCTGACAGAGAAATTTGCCCTGGGCATGTTTGAGAACCCCTTCCGGGATCCGGAAGTCTCTGAAGAAGTCATCACCCGGGGTGAAGACTGGAACACTGCTCTGGATATCCACAGAAAATCCGTGGTTCTGCTCAAGAACAAAGACAACACCCTGCCTCTGAAAGATCTGAATGGCAAAAAACTGTATGTGGAAGGCTTTGACCAGACCGCCGAAGCCGGCGTGCAGTGGACGGCTGAACTGAGAAAAGAACTGTCCGGCATGCTGGAAGGCACCGGTGCAGTTCTCACAGAAAACCCTGACGAAGCCGACGTGGCCATCGTCATGGTTTCTCCCAGCTCCGGCAACTACTTCAGCGCCACCAAGGGTCTGCTGGAGATTGAAGTGTGCGAAAACAAAGTGGTGGCTGACTTCAATGAAGAAGGCCTGCCTCTGGAAACCACCCATGAGGAAACCACTGCAGCCGGCATTTCCAGAGTGAAGGAGATTGCCGAAACCGTCCATGGACACGGCGGCAAAGTCATCGGCACCATCAACATCACCATGCCCTGGATTCTTGGACAGTTAGAACCGTATACGGATGCTCTGCTGGCCGGATTTGACACCTACACGAAAGTCCTCTTTGAAGTGATGTTAGGACAGACAGCCCCTGTGGGAAAACTGCCCATGACCCTGCCGAAAAATGACGAAGTCATTGCGGTCAGTACCGACGGTGTCTGCATCAGCCCCAACGATGTCCCCGGCTATGATAAGGACCAGTACCTGCCCGATTCCCTGAAGGATGAAAACGGCAAGGGCTACGCCTACAGAGACGAAGACGGAAATTATTACGAATACGGATTTGGCCTGCGCTTTTAAGACCAGTCCTGCTTTACAGACCGGTGTGCTTGAGCACCGGTTTTTTTCGGCTTCTGCGCAGACAAAGCCTTTCTTTTACATGCGGAGACTCTGTGCCAGAAGAAAAGCCGGTCATTTCTGACCAGCTCTGTTCGTATACAGTTTTGTATAAACCGCTCCCTGGGAGGTGAGCCTGGAGGCATACAGACAGACTGCATCAGCCTGCACCATAATGTCTTTATATTCCGGGATTTCAGCCGGCAGAGACGTCACTTTACGAAACAGTGTAATATGAGGAATCCAGTTTCGCTTTTCCAGAGAAAAACCGGATTTTATCAGTTCAGTCTGCAGCCTCTGCACCATCTCCCGGAGTTCCTCTGGGGCCTGGAGAGTCAGCACCAGGGCATTTCCAAACAGGGAGAGTCCGGTGGACGAAAGGGAAGCAGACGGAACAGTCATCCTGCGGACAATGTCTTCTGCCTGCTGCAGCTGGCTGCCGGTGAGATCCCCCAGAAAGGCCAGCGTCATGTGCAGCTGGCTTTCCGGAATGATTCTGGCCTGCGGCAGTACACTCTGCAGCTGTTTTTGCAGACGGCAGAGGGACTTCAGACTTTCACCCTCCATGGGAATGGCCAGAAAGGACCGGGTGCGCTGTTCTTTGGACATACAGATCTCCTTTTTCTGTCCGTCTCTGACGGAATGATTCTTCTGTATTGTGGACAGAAAAGGACGGGTCCTGGTTCTTTTTGCCCGCTTTCCTGTCCGTTTGCCGCGCAAAGAGAACGGATCCATCTCTGTCGGTGGGCTGTTTTCAGAAAATTGTCTTTGCAAAGGCCAGTCGGATGCCATACTGAAGAGCAGAACCGGACTGTGCCTGCCTGGACAAGAGTGCAGTACAGACCGGATCCGGAAACGAACAAAGAAAATCAGAGAATCAGGAGAGTTGTTGTATGAGTGAGAAACCACAGAAATCAGGGAATAAAAAAGCCTGGCTGGCTGCCGGTGCAGTTGCGGCTGCAGCGGTCTGCATGGGCGGACTGTATGCGTTCAGCAGACAGACCCCGGTGCAGGGCATAAAACACATTACCGTGGAAGTCATCCATTCCGATGGCACGAAAAAGGAATTCACCTATGAAACAGAAGCGGAGTATCTGGGTGATTTTCTGGAACAGGAAGGCCTCATTGCCGGAGAAGACTCCCAGTACGGACTCTTTGTCCAGAAAGTCGACGGAGAAGAAGCTGCTGCAGCAGACGGCAGCTGGTGGCAGCTGCTGGAAAATGGCACACCTGCTTCGGTGGGAGCCGACCAGGTGGTGATAGACGATCAGGATGTGTTTGTCTGGCAGTATTCGGATGCCTCCGATCTGGGGGACTTGGACCAGGCAGACTCATGAAGCGTGAAGGTCAGCCCACAGCATCCCGCCGCATCCGGCAGATGGTGTTCTGCTGCTTTTATGGGGCACTGATCTATGTGCTGAAGATGCTGCTGGCCGGGCTGCCCAACATCGAACCCGTGAGCCTGCTGGTGTTTGCTGCCGGGATGGTGTGCGGCAAAAAGGCCATGCTGGCCATTGCGGTCTATGCCGCCCTGGAAGTCCTCACCTGGGGCGCAGGGCTGTGGAATCTGCCGTATGTGTACGTCTGGTTTATGCTGGCCTGGCTGGGAAGACAGCTTGCGGTCTCACCGCTGCTGCTGCAGTCCGCAGCCTGTGCCGGCTTTGATCTGGCCTTTGGAGCCCTGTGTGCCCTGCCCATGGTTTTTGTCAGCGGACCAGAGGGCGCCCTGGCCTGGTGGATGGCCGGCATCCCCTTTGATCTCATCCACTGTCTGAGCGGGTTTGTTTCATGCCTGCTTCTTCTCAGGCCCGTGCGGTCCATTCTGGAGCGGATGGCCGGGCGCTTTGGCATGCTTCGCGGCAGATGAATGAGTCCGCTGCCGCATTGCCCACCACAGAATCTGTCCTGCCTTTTTGTCTGTATCAGGCTCTGAAAGGTGTGCTTTCTCAGGAAGAGAGCACACCTTTTTGTGTGTTTTCTCTCTCAGGTAAACTAAGGAAATCCTTCAGTGAACAGGTTTTTCTTTCTTCACCCCTCAGAAACGGCAATTCTCCCTGAAACTTTTCTGAAAATACGTAGATTTCCTGAAAGAGCAATCATTTACTTCTTTTCAGGTCAAATCATTACTAAAACTTGGGTAAAAGTACGAAAAAGAACAAATCCCTTGAAAGCCTTTTCTGAATATTTGAAATCGCTTATAATTGATACGTATCAGGCAAACTGATTGCTTTACTCTGTTCTTTCTGCAGAGCTGCCTCAATCTGCAGCAGGACAGGAGAAAACCGAAAGGAGAAACAATGAGCAAACTGAACAAAACCAGCCGCTTCTCTGCCGGAGTGGTGGCTGCGCTGCTGTCTGTTCAGCCCTTTATGGCACCGGCTGTCTATGCCACAGACATCAGTGTGCGTTCCGAATCAGAAAACCAGATGACTTCCGAACCGGAAGCTGTCTACGTCAATTCTGTAACCAGCACCGCCAGAGACATCGACTTTGATGCCAACTGGAAATTCAACCTGGGAGACGCTGCAGGCGCCCAGGACACGGCTTTCAATGATTCCAGATGGGAAAATGTGAATCTGCCTCATGACTATTCCATCGAACAGGAATACAGCCAGAGAATGGAAGCTGAATCCGGCTATCTTCCCGGCGGCACCGGCTGGTACCGCAAGAGCTTTACCGTCGGCAAGGAACTGGAAGGCAAAACCATCCGGATCGATTTCGGCGGCGTCTACATGAATGCCACCGTCTACCTCAACGGACAGAAACTGGGCACCCACCCCTATGGCTACACCCAGTTCTCCTTTGATCTGAGCAGCTACCTGAACTACGGCGGGGAAAACACCATTGCCGTCAAGGTAGAGCACAGAACTCCCTCTTCCCGCTTCTATTCCGGATCCGGCATCTACCGCAGCGTGAAGCTGAATGTCACCGATCCTGTGCACGTGGGACTGTACGGCGTGCGTGCAGATTCTGTCAATCTCGAATCCGAACTGCCCTCAGGCACCGTCAGCCTGCGGGTGCGCACCGCTGTGGACAACGATTCCGATGCAAGCAGAACCCTCAGCGTCAGACAGACCGTCTATAAAAAGGGAAATCCCGAAGAGACTGTAGGCACGAACACCAGTGATGTCACTGTGGCCGGCGGCTCCTCTGCTGAAGCCGATGTGACTGTCTCTGTGAGCAATCCGGCTCTGTGGAGCATTTCCTCCCCGAATCTGTACACCATTAAGACCGAAGTGATGGACAAAGAACAGGTCATTGATACCGTGGAAACCGACTATGGCTTCCGTTACTTCCATTTTGATGCCAACACCGGTTTCAGCCTCAACGGCGAAAACGTGAAAATCAAGGGTGTCTGCATGCACCACGACCAGGGCTCCCTGGGTTCGGAAGCGTACTACCGGGCCATTGAACGCCAGGTGGAAAAGCTCAAGGAAATGGGCGCCAACCTGATCCGTGTCACCCACAACCCGGCTTCTGAAGATCTGCTGAAGATTGCCAGCGAAAAGGGCATGATGATCATCAACGAAGCCTTTGACGGCTGGGTACTGCCCAAAAACGGCAACTCCAACGATTACTCCACTTCCTTTAACCGGGACATTGAATCCGACAATGAAATCATCGGTGCCGCCCAGGGCATGAAGTGGTCCCAGTTTGACCTGGAAATCATGGTGCGCTCGGAATACAACGAAGCCTCTGTCATCATGATTTCTCTGGGCAACGAAGTGCAGGAAGGCACCAGCGGCTGGAACAACAATTTCCTGACCGCAGCCAACAACCTGATTTCCTGGACCCAGGCCATTGACACCACAAGACCTGTCACCACCGGAGACAACAACATTAAAGGACAGAACTCCTATTCTGTCTCCATGCAGAACTCCATCCACAGTGCCGGCGGCGTTGTGGGCGGCAACTACTGCAATGGCTCCAACTACGACTCTCTGCACAGAAACTACCCCGAATGGGCTCTGTTCGGTTCCGAAACCGCATCCCACATCAACTCCCGGGGTGTCTACAACCGCATCAATGGCGGCAGCCAGACTTCCGACAAGAAACTGACTTCCTATGACAACTCCGCTGTAGGCTGGGGTTCTGTGGCCAGCTCCGCCTGGTACGATGTCATCACCCGTGACTTTGTGGCCGGTGAAGCCGTATGGACCGGTTTTGACTACCTGGGCGAGCCCACTCCCTGGAACGGCACAGGCTCGGGCAGCGTAGGCACCTGGCCGGCTCCCAAGAACTCCTACTTCGGCATCATCGACACCGCAGGCTTTGAGAAGGACAACTTCTGGTTCTATCAGTCCCAGTGGAACGATGATGTAACCACTCTGCACGTTCTGCCTGCCTGGAACAGCGATGTGGTCTACAAAGATGCTTCCGGCAAAGTGCCTGTTGTAGTCTATTCCGATGCCGCAGCCGTGGAACTGTTCTTCACAGGCGCTGATGGCACACGCACTTCTTTGGGCAAAAAGGAATTCACAAAGAAGACCACCGCTGCCGGATTTACCTATCAGATTTATGAAGGCGCCGATAAAAACAGCACTGCTCATAAGAACCTGTATCTGACCTGGAATGTACCCTATGCAGACGGCACCATCGATGCTGTAGCTTACGACGAAACCGGAGCAGAAATCGACCGCAAAAACGTATCCGGCAACTGGAAAGTGGAAACCACCGGTGATGAAGCCAGACTGGATGCCGAAGCCGACAGAACCGTTCTGACAGCTGACGGCAAGGATCTGACCTACATCACCATCGATGTCACCGACGAACAGGGAAGAATCGTTCCCGATGCCGAAAACAACGTACAGATCCGCGTGGAAGGCGATGGTGTGCTGGTGGGCATGGACAACGGCCGCCAGGACGATCACCAGTCCTTCCAGGATGACAACCGCAATGCCTTTGCCGGCAAGGTGCTGGCCATTGTGCAGTCCACCAAGGAAGCCGGCAGCTTCACCGTAACAGCCAGCGCAGCTGGTCTGGCCGGTGACACCGTGAAAGTGGTCACCGTGCCTGCCGTTTCTTCCGGCACCAGCGAACGCAGCATCCAGAGCTTCCTGTACTCCCGCATTTACTATGTGAAAACCGGCACACAGCCTGTGCTCCCCTCTGAAATCCAGGCCACCTACACCGACGGCAGCAAGGAATATGTCCCCGTCACATGGCAGCAGGCCGATGATTCCCAGCTGCAGAACGCCGGCACCTTCACTCTGACCGGCGAAGCCGCCGGACAGACTGTGTCTGTGACCATCAACATGATCGACAACGTAGCCAGCCTGCTGAACTACTCCACCAGCACCCCGGTTGGCGTAGCGCCCACACTGCCTGCTTCCCGTCCGGCTGTGCTGACCGATGGCACCATCATGTCCGCCAGCTTTGACGTGACCTGGGAAGAACCTGAAGCTTCCGTCTGGAACCAGACCGGCACCGTAACCGTTCACGGTTCTGCCAGCGTGCTGGGCCAGGAAGTGCCTGTCACCGCTTCAGTGCGGTTACAGGATGCCCAGATCACCATCGGTGAGTCCGTATCCGGACAGGTGCTGAACCTGACCCAGTCCGTACCCGAAGGCTCTCAGTCCGATACCCTTATGAGCATCGTGGACGGCAGCACCGCCATCTCCGACAACAATGGCGGCGGAGCCAACCCGTCCTGCTGGAGCAACTACGACTGGTCTCAGGCCGGCAACACCACTTCCTCTCTGACCTTTGAATACGCCACCCAGCAGCAGCTTGGTGAAATCGTCATTCACTTCGCCAGAGACAACTTCAGCATGCGTCTGCCGGAAGCCGGCAAAACCGTCATTGAACTTTCCGATGACGGCACCAACTGGAGAACCCTGCAAGCCACGGAAACCATCGGCACCGAATCCGGCCGTGTGACTCCGTATACCTACAGCTTTGCTCCGGTTACTGCCACCTTCATGCGGTTTAACTTCACCAACAGCACAGTGGCCACCGGCACCAGTGCCAAGCCCTGCACAGGCATGACAGAAATCGAACTGAAATCCGTCACCACCGCCTTCAGCACCCATTCCGATGCCGGCCTGGCTTCCCTGAAAGTCAACGGCAGGGAACTGAGTGCCGAACAGCTGGCCAGCGGAGAATACGAAACACCGGCTCTGTGGGCTGAAGTGGAAGCTGTGGGCAAAAACAATGCCGCAGTCACCGTTCTGCCTGCTGCAGACAACCAGATTCTGATTCTCACCGAAGCCGAAGACGGCAGCAAGCGTTCTTCCTTCGTCATCCACCTGGACGGCGAAGCCAGCTTCACGCCGGGCAGCAGCGCCATGGACATCGACCGCAGCCACTACACTGGTTCTGCCTCCAATGAAGTCATTTACGACAGCACAGAAGGCCCCGCCGGACTGGCCATCGACGGAAACGAAAACTCCTACTGGCACACCGACTGGAGAAACAATCTGAAATGGCCAAGTGAAGCCGACAGATGGTACCAGATCGATCTGGATGAACCCGCTGAAGTGTGCGGCCTGCGCTATCTGCCCAGACTCAAGGGCAGCAACGGCCGCATCATGGAATACCGCATTGAAGTCAAAGAAGCTGGTTCCGATGAATGGACCGTAGCCGGCACCGGCACCATCGACCACACCCTGGCCGACTGGAGCTACCTGCCCTTTGACGAAGCCAGAACCATTGATGCTGTCCGCATCTATGGTGTGCATACCTTCGTGGATTCCGGCAACGACACCCACATGACCATCAGCGAACTGCGTCTGGTAGCCTCCGATTCTTCCATGAACATCTCCAATGCCGAAGCCGGCTTTGCGGTGAATGTTCCTGAAACCGTGGAAGTTTCTTCCATCACCGGACCTGTTATGCCCAAAATCACCGTGACCCACAACGGTGAAGAACTGGTTTATGGTCTGGACTACAAGCTGGTTTATGAAAACAACGAAGCCTTTGGCACTGCCACTGTCACCATCCAGGGCATCTGCGATTACAACGGCAGCGTGACCCGCACCTTCAATATCGTGCAGAAGTCTGATGCTGCTCTGGCCTCTGTCTTTGTGAAGACAGCTCCGGCTAAATTGATCTACACTGCCGGAGAAACCTTCGATCCTTCCGGTCTGGTGCTCAGAACTCTGTATGAAGACGGCAGCGAAGGCGAAGCCGCTTACGATGCTGCACCGGCAGACTTCTCCTTCAGCCCTGCACTGGATACTCCGCTGACTGTGGAAGACAAAGAAGTGACCGTCACCTGGAACGGACGCTCCTGCAATGTTGAAATCGGTGTACAGGACAAAGTGACCGAAGACACCACGAAGATCAAGGAACTGCTGCTGACCTCCATTCTGTATGCCGAAAACATCATGAACAGCGAGGACTTCACAAAACTGGCTCCTGCCGTACAGAAGCTCATTGTGGATGCCCATGCACAGGCTGAAACAGTTTATGCCAATGAAGCAGCGACCTTTGAAGAATGCAGCCAGGCCTGGAAACAGCTGAGTGATGCCATTCACTATGCTGGCTTCTATGCCGACAAGAGCGTGCTGCAGGATAAGGTGAACGAATACGGCGCTCTGGATCTCTCCGGCTATACCGAAGAATCCGCCGCCCGTCTGCAGGAAGCGCTGGACAATGCCAGAGCTGTTCTGAACGATGAAAATGCTCTGCAGGAACGCATTGATGCCGCTGTGGCTGCCCTGGATGCCGCCTTTGCCGGACTCAGTGAAAAACCGACTGTCACCGTGGACAAGAGCCTGCTCCACCTGCTCATCGTCCAGGCTGACAGAGCTGCAGCTGAAGAAGACGCCTATCTGCACAACGCTGCCTGGACAGACTTCCTGTCTGTTCTCGATGAGGCAAAAGCCGTCTACGACGACGAAGCAGCCACTCAGGAAGATGTGGCTTCTGCTATCGACAGACTGAGCACCGCCTACCTGCAGATCCGCAAGGCACCGGATGAAGAACTGCTGGCTGAACTGAAAGCCTTCCTGGCTCTGGCTGAATCCATCAACCGCTCCCTGTATACAGAAGAAGAGCTGATGCGTATTGATGCAGCCTATGGCACAGCCATAGCACTGGTGAATGCTGAGGCCTTCGACAACGAAGCAGCCCTGAAGCATACAGAAGAAACCAGAGCTCTCAGCGAACTGATCGCTGAACGGGAAAAGGAAAACCTGGAAAAACCAGGCACCGACACCCCTGTGAAACCAGATGTGAAACCTGGTACTGACAAACCCACAGAAGAAAAGCCGTCCATCATACCGGATGATTCTGCTTCTTCCGTGAAACCTTCCTCCACCGACAAGAGCACTTCTACTTCCAAGTCTGTGAAGACCGCTGAACAGACTGGCATGTGGATCATGATCGGCGTCTGCGCCGTCGCTCTGGTGGGAGGCATCTGGGCTTTCCTGCTCAACAAAAAGAACAAAGGCAAAGACAGCTCCGCTGATAAGAAATAATGCTCAGCCTGTTTTCTGAACCTGAGTTCACACTCTGAATGAATCAGCCCGCCTGACGGCGGGCTTTTTCGTGTGCCTTTGCGGCACAATGCCGCTCAAAAAATGAAAAAAGCGAAGCAGGGAAGACTGCTTCGCTTTCTGTTCCGGATGGCTGTGCACAGTCTGCTGTGTCAGCATCCGGATTTTTATTGTAATTCAGGGCAGGTTATTTGGTACGGGGAATGGTGTTGAGGAGCTTGTTGAGTTCCACAATTTCTTCCTGGCTCATGGCCTTGGACATGCGCAGAGCGGTTTCCACAGGGAACTTCATCATCATTTCAGCCATCTTGGCTTTTTCTTTTTCGACTTCTTCCGGATCCCGGTTTTCGTCGCGGGCACCCAGGAAAGATCCCATCATATTGATGATGGGCATCAGCTTTTCTTTTGCCTGGGGGTTGGCCAGCACATCACCGAAGGTATCCATGATGGAATAGAAGCCTTCCTTTTCAATTCCGTCGGTGAACCAGTTGTGTACCGATCCGCCTTCTACGATATAATCCGGATCCTTTTCGTCCACTTTGCGGATAACCATTTCATCCACGATTTCAGGGCTTGTTCCGACCGCTTTGATCTGATGTTCGCCGCTGATTGGCACATCCCACTTGAAGACGTATTCGCCTTTCTTCGTTTCCAGAGGCTTGCCGTCAACATACAGTGTTACTTCCGGTTCATTGGAATATACTTTGACTTCTGTTACCGGGTTTTCCCGGTTGACGTATCTCTTCTTGGTCAGATGGACAAAAGGATCTTTGGTCAGATAGGCTTTGTAGATGTAATAACCATCTTTCTTTTCCTTCCGGTCAAAGGTTACAAGACCTTTCTGGTTCTGGCCTGGCTTTCCGCCTTCGTCACGGGCATCGGCTGCAAAGTCGAAACCGTTCCATACATGAGTAGCCCAGATCCACGGACGTTCTTTGACCATCTTCAGAATGTGTTCATGATAGAGAGCCTGGTAATCTTCGGTATAGTCGCCGCGGCCCGGTTTTTCAGAATGATACTGAGGGTTGCAGTCAGCACCGAATTCAGACAGTCCGATGACAATATCCGGGTGCTTTTCGTGGAATTCATCAAACCATTCATCGTTGTCTTCGAGTTTTCCAAGATACCATCCGAAATACAGGTTATAGCTGGATACGTCCGGAATCTTAACCAGTTCGGAATCCGGATCCAGGGTATTGACATGGGCCATGACAGTCTTTCTGGTGGAATCCAGAGAATGAACCAGATCATTCAGTTCCTTATGGTTGCGGATCTGGTCTTCGCTTTCGCCGCCAATGGAGATTTCATTGGACAGACCCCAGACTGCAATGGACGGATGGTTGTAGTTCTGTATAACCAGTTCCGTCATCTGATCCTTGGTGTTCTGGTTGGCTTCGGGGTTGGCCATGTGGTTAGAAATATACGGAATCTCAGCCCACATAATCAGACCGTTTTCGTCGGCCAGATCATACCAGGCCTGGTCATGCTGGTAATGGGCGCCACGGATGGTGTTGGCTCCCATTTCCTTCAGCATCTTCATATCGGTTTCGTGCTGCTCTCTGGTCAGGGCATTGCCCAGTCCCTGCCAGTCCTGGTGTCTTGCGGTGCCCACCAGCTGATAAGGACGTCCGTTGAGGATAAAACCCTTCTGGGGATCGATTTCAAAGGTACGGAAACCAATGCGCTGGGAGACTTCATCCAGGGCTTTGCCATTGCGGGAAAGCTCTGCAGTGACGGTATACAGATACGGATCATCGACACCGTCCCACAGATGAATGTCCTCCACCTGCAGAGTGATATCCGCTCTGTTGTCTCTGACTTCTGCAGAATCAGAAAGTACGGTTTCTCCCTCTGCATTTTTCAGAGTAACGGTGACCAGATCACCGTTCTGTGCATTTTCTGTATAGGCTTCTGTGGTAACTTCGCCTTTGCCGTCTGCCAGAACTGTGGGGGTGATTTTCAGTCCGACGCCGCCCCAGAATCCGAGCGCGAAATGGGCTTTGTTTGCTTTGATCAGGTTCACATCACGGTAAAGACCGCCATAGAACGTGAAGTCCGCCTGCTGCGGATAGACCGTGGTGTTAGGAGCGTTATCCACTTCAATCTCCAGGATATTGTCATCCTGCAGTTCCGGTGTCAGATTGACACGGTAGGTGGAATAACCGCCGTCATGTTTTGCCAGTTCTTTGCCGTTGAGGGCCACGCGGGAAGAAGAGTTGGCTCCGTTGATTTCCAGCCAGAGTTCCTCATCTTCTTTCAGATCCGGTTTTTTCAGATCTTTACGGTAGGTGGACGTGCCGCGCCAGTAGTCGTTTCCGCCGTCCTGCCCGTCCGCAGCATTCCAGGTATGAGGAACGCTGATTGTTTCACTCTGAGCGGCTTCTTCTCCAAGTCTGTTGTCCTTGGAGAACTGCCAGTCCTCATTGATATTGAGAATATTCCTCATAGAATACCTTCTTTCTCCGGGAAATCCCGGTACTGATTCTATTGTAACGTGGAAAATGAAAATCCCGGCACCGTATGAACGGCGGTTTTACTGACATTGACTTCATTTTATACAGGTCTACACATTATATTCATCCATACAAGAAACGATGGTTTACCGTAAAACCAGGTTCTGTTCAGGTGCCCGGAGCTGTGAAAAAAGGACACGGCAGGGAAGCGGCTGCGGCTTCTGCTGCTGTGTCCTTCTGCATTATTTTTCTTGCTGCAAAATTTCAATCCTGTGAATGTGACGGTAGGATTTTCCCTTCTGGCTGACCGCATCAGACCAGGCAATCAGAACCAGGTCATTCTTGTCCAGGCTATCTGCGGGAACAAGTGTATGATACTGGGATTCCGGAATGAGATATCTTACCCCATCTCTACCGGATATATATGCGTATCTTTTATTGCCTTCACGGGAGACATAAGAAACCGTGCCCTGGATCGTATTCAGATTATTTCCTGTGGAACTGTCTGAAGCAGCCTGATGTTCTTCCTGTGCAGAAGCAGCATCTTCCAGAGGGATCTGGATCTGGCCAGCCGCAGAAAGGAGTGTTTCCTTCCTGAACTGACTGAGCTCTGCCGTACAGGCCTGTCCGATTTCCGGGTGCGCTTTCTCGAATGCATCCAGAATGGTCAGAGTCTTCTGAATAGGAACGGCCCCCAGACTCCTGTACAGTTTTTTATCTGCAATGATATAGAGTTCATCCTTTGCACGGGTGATGGCCACATTGAGAATATTGGGGGTGGAAACGGCCCAGCTGGCGGCTCCTTGGCTTTTGAAATCGGCTCCCAGCACCAGGAAGACAATGGGGGCCTCCTTGCCCTGAAAAGTATGAACGGTGCCCACATTGACCGGTTTCCCGTTCCGGTATCTTGTAAAGAATCCGGAGAGCCTGGAAGCCAGTTTATCGGCAATATTCTTAAAGGGACTGATCACAAAAACGATGTCCTCTTTCCCGTCCTTGCCTATCTCGGGGTTTTTCTGAATCATCTGTTTCAGTTTCCAGGCAAGAAAATCCGCCTGCACCTGTACAAATTTGTCCTCAGCAGATCCTGGCAGATCATACCAGAACGCTCTTCCTTCTCTGCAGAGGCCCTGGACCATATTGTTTCCGTAACTGATGGCATTGGAAATGTCGAACATGGGACTGGCACACCGCCTGTGGACCCAGAGGGGAATACCTGTCCACTGGTCCGGCTGCAGATCTGATGGCCTGGATTCTTCAGAAGACAATTCCTGAAACCCCCAGCGGCTGGCAGCATCACACAGGGTCTGAGCAGAGGAAGAATAGGACAGATGTTCTGAATGCACACCAAAATGTCTTGAAAGAACTTCCATCATTCTGCTATTCAGAGTGAGAACCGGCGGAATCTGAGACGGATCACCCACCATGATGACCCGCTGGGAGCGAAGAATCGCTCCTACAGCCGCCTGGGGCAGAGCCTGCCCGGCTTCATCCACCACCAGAGTTCCAAATGCGCCAGGACCAAGATGTTCGGCCATCCGGGAGACGCTGGCAAAGGTGGTACTGATCACCGGAATGCACAGACTGATCCACTCCCAGGCTGCCCGGATCAGTCCGGGTGTCTGACTGTACAGTTCCTGATCGTTCCAGATTTTCATGGCCGTCTTCAGATGAGCACGGCCCTGCCACAGAATGTCCCGGCGGACTTTCAGGGAAGCCGCAAACAGCAGACTCTGCAGCCGCCGCATCCCAGAATCAGACCAGGGGTTGGACAGCTGCAGATCCCTGTAGCTCAGGCTGAAATCCAGCCCGTCCCATGCGGTATTTTCCATCTCCAGGATCTCTCTGCGTTTTTCTT